>Ga0306921_10003417_pt1 | contig 16107 bp, 10 predicted proteins | sample sta12Cox44000080_FD_203760 | JGI IMG/M metagenome (GOLD analysis project Ga0306921, IMG submission 203760) | Lab enrichment of tropical soil microbial communities from Luquillo Experimental Forest, Puerto Rico - statoxic.12C.oxic.44.000.080 (v2)... | ecosystem: Environmental > Terrestrial >...
AATCCTGCCGGGCCTACCAATCCTCGGGATCCGCTGAAATGACCGACAGCGTATTTGACGGAGCCGCCGACAGCCCGCGCCTCCGCAAACACGCCATCACCTGGCGGTTGTTCCTGGTGCTGGTCTCGCTGGCGACGCTGTTTCCCTTCGTAGCCTTTCCCTACGCCCAGCACGTCATCGCCGGAACCGAGACCGCGCAGAGCCTGGTCGTCGCCGTGGTCTTCGTCGGCGCAAACTTCCACGTCGCGGCGACCGCCTGGTTCTACACCGACACCCGGATGCACTCCCATTTTCGCGCGCGCCCGCTGCGCTATCTGGCCGTTCCCGGCCTGTTGGTTGCAGGCAGCGCGGCGATCTTCCAGTTCTCTCCGCCTGCGCTCCGCCCCTGGCTGCTCGCGGCGTTCTTCTGCTGGCAGCTCTGGCACTATCAGAAGCAGAATGTCGGCCTGTTGAGCTTTGTCTCGGCAGGTACCGACGGCGTGCCGCTGTCCGTCTGGGAACGGCGCACGCTGATGCTGGCCGCGATCGCCGGGATCCTGGGTTTCTTCAGTCTCGCCAAGATCGGCCTCTCCGCCTTCGCGACCGAGCTGGCATGGCTTCATCAGGTCGGTGCCGCCGTCTATCTGCTGGTGCCGGTGGCGCTCGGCGTCGCAATCGTAAAGACCCCGGCGCTTCGAACGAACGGGCTACGCCTGTTCTTCCTGGTGCTGGGCAGCTTGTTCTTCCTGCCGACCTTCCTGTTCAGCGATGCCGTATCGGCTACCCTGAGCTACGCCATGGCGCACGGCCTGCAGTATCTCGTGTTTATGGGCGTCGTGAGCCTCGGCCACCGCAACCCGATCGCCTCGGTGGTTCTGCTGCTTGGCCTCGCGACCATCGGCGCGCTGGCGCTGAACGCGGCCGTCCAGGCGCCGGATATCTCGGATTTGGCTTGGGGCTACGCCGCTTATGGCGCCTTCGTCGGCGTGGTGATGGCCCACTTCGTCCTCGATGCCGGCATCTGGCGCCTGCGCGAGCCGTTCCAGCGCGGCTACATGCGCGAGAAGTTCTACTTTGTCTTCGACCGGTAGCCTGCTCGCCGCGCCGCCGGCCTCACGCACCGGGACCGACTCTCTCGTCGCCATCGTCTGCTTCGGCATGGCCATCGTCGTCGGGCTGGCGGGTGCCTTCGTCGGACTCGCGACCCACGGCTTCTGGTTCGATGAACTCTTCACGGCGCGGCTGATCGAGCCCGACGGCACCAGCCTGATGGCGAGGATCGTCACCGACGTGCACCCGCCGGTCTATCTCGTGCTGCTGTCGCTCTATTCGAAGATCGCCGGCGACGGCGACGCCGCCTTGCGCAGCCTGAGCGCGCTCGCGGCCTCGGCATCCATCCTGATGTTCGTCGCCACCACCCGGCGAACTTTCACCCTCCCCGGACGGCTGTTCGGCGCGGCCCTGGCGACCGGCTCGCTGTTCTGGTTCTTCCAGGCGCAGAACGCGCGCTCCTATGCGCTCTGCCTGCTGGTCAGCGCCGGCATCCTGGCCTGCGGTCTTGCCCTGCTCGACAAGGAGCAGCAGCCCGGCCGCGCCCGCCTGCAATTCGGCGGCATGGTCGCACTCATGTTCGCCGGGTCGTTCACCCATTTCTACATGCTGTACGAGAGCCTGGCGGTCCTGTTCATGCTGTTCGTGCTGCGCCGCCAGCACCGTCCCGCGACGGCAGCGGCCGCCGCCGTGCTGGTCGTGGCTTCGGGGCTCTACATGAAGCTCGTCGTCGAGCCGCATAGCCTCGTGTCGCTCAGCCACAATTGGTATCAGAACAATCCGACCTGGTACTTCCTCGTCCTCAAGTCATGCCTGCACTACACCTTCGGCGACGCAGGCCTTCTGGCGATTGCGCTTTGCGCTGGCGCCTTGATTGCCGGCCGCCTGATGCGCCGCACCGAGACCCGCCTTGCGCTCGACCGGATGACGGCGCTGCTGATCGGCGTGCCGGTGTTGGTGCTGCTCGCCGCGGTGCTGAGCTCGACGCTCGTCGCGCCCAATTTTTTCGACCGCAACTATCTCGTCCTGTCGCCGTTCCTCTGGGCCCTCGCCGCCCGCCTCTATGACGCCGCCCTGCGAGGTATGCGCGCCCCTCTGCGCTTGGCACTGAACGCTGCGCTCGGCGCCATCGTGCTGTCGACGGCATCGATCGTGACGTTGCGCCTGCCGCCTCAGCCGGCGCTTTCGATATACGAGCCATTTCGTGAATCAGCCGAATGGATCAGGACACTGCCGTCTTGCCGCGACCAGATCGTGCCGGTGCTCTCGACGGACAAGCCGACCTGGTACAAGCCGGGATACGCCGAGACGATCTACACCAGCGGCTATGGGCGTTATTTGCAGGGCTTTGCGCGTCCACAGCTCCTGTTCTTCCATGATGTGCGCGCGAATCAGCTGCCGATTGACCTGCAAGCCCAGTTGCGGCAGCGCCTGAAGGGCGAGAGCTGCCCGGTCCTGGTGTGGTCCGCCCACAATGTGACGGCCGAAGTGATGGCGGCCGCCAAGGCCAGCCTGCTCGCCCTGGCTGGCCGTCCGGACGCAACAGTAAAGGCGAAGATGTTCGAGGACGGCGGCATGGGCTTTGTGCTTTATGCTGAGCATCCCGCCCCGGAAGCAATCAGCCGATAGATTCTTTCGGCAGGATGCCGGTGCGGCCTGCATAGGAGTTTTCGATGCGGCTCAGCGCCCTCTTCCCGACACGCGACATCGGCACCGATCCCGCCAAGATCCGGGATTTCGCGCAAGCCGCGGAAGGCCTCGGCTTCGATTGCATCGAGGTTGCCGATCACGTACTCGGTGCGGCGCCGCGCGGCGACTGGAAGCCGACTTACAGCGAGCACGATCCTTTCCACGAGACCTTCACGACGATGGCCTTCATTGCCGCCGTCACCAAGAAGATCGAGCTGGTGAGCGGCGTGTTGATCCTGCCGCAGCGCCAGACTGCGCTGGTCGCCAAGCAGGCCGCCCAGGTCGATATCCTGAGCGGCGGCCGCCTGCGGCTGGGCGTCGGCGTCGGCTGGAACCATGTCGAGTACGAGGCGCTGAACGAGGACTGGAAGACGCGCGGGGCGCGCCAGTCCGAGCAGATCGCGGTGATGCGCAAGCTGTGGACCGAGGACCTCGTCACCTACCAGGGCCGCTTCCACAAGCTCGAGGCCGTCACCATGCTGCCGCCGCCCGTCCAGCGGCCGATCCCGGTCTGGTTCGGCGGCTCGTCGGACGCGGCGGTCAAGCGCGCCGCCCGCATCGGCGACGGCTATATGCCGATCATGACGCCCGAGGTCGCCGAGCCGAAGCTCGCCCTGCTGCGCGAGACCATGAAGGCGCATGGCCGCGATCCCGCCAGGTTCGGCCTCGAGGGCTGGCTGCGCTTCGACGAGGCCGACCCGCAGGCCTGGGCCAAGCGCGCCGAGGGCTGGAAGCGACTCGGCGCGGGCATCGTGATGCTCTATCCGATGTACCGGATGTCGAAGCTCGATGACCAGATCGAGACCTTGCGACGCTTCAAGGAAGTGGTCGCGCTCTAGCGTCCAGCGATGCCCTGATCGAGAGGCAGGCCCAAAATTGCGTTTGCCGCCTGGATTCCAGACCACACCGAGGCTTCGATGCAGCCGGCGTTGTAGCCGTTCAGGATCCAGTCGCCGGCGAGCACCAGATTGGCAAAGCCCGACTTGTCCGCGGCCAGTCGAAACCTCGCGGTGTCTGCCGGGGAGAGCACGTAGCGTTCGGACGGATTGATGTTGGCGCGCACATACTTGGCCATGATGTCATCAGCCGGCAAACCGCGGCTTCCCGCCGATGGCCACAGGGTCTGGATATCGGACGCCGTCATCTTGTCGACGACGATCTCGACTGCGCCGAGAGCCCTGCTGGGAAAGCCGGGGTCGCCCTGGCCCGCGAGCCCGCCTTCCAGCGGCCCGCAGAAGTAGGCAAGGCTGCCCGGCTTGCTTCCGGTCCAGCTTTCGAAGCGCATGATGTCGGTCATGTCCGCCCAGGTGTCCAGCGGCTCGACCCACGCATCGACGATCGGACTGTGTTGCGTCCATCCGAGCTGCTGGATATCGCGCTTCAGCCACAGCTGCAGCGCCAGCGTTCCGACCGTGGCCACGTTGTCGACCATGTTGGCCCAGGCCTCGGACGCATCGAACAGGTCCGCACACACGAACGGGATCGACCCCATGGAGATTCCGAAGACGATAGCGTCGAAGTCCTTGCCGGCTTCGAGCGACACTTCCTTCACGTCCTGCCATGTGGTCCAGAACGATTCCAGATCCGCTCCACACGCACGCAGCTTGTCGCCTTCAACGAGCTGGTCATAGAGCGGCTGGTTCGGCCAGCACGGCAGCGGCTGCGTGCCGCCGACAGCGACCGGCTTCAGTGGCTGGTAGGGGCTGTTCTTGACGGTCGCCTGGAGGCCGATGTGAATACGCTCCACTCGCTTTCTATCGGCTGACAGCTCCAGGCTGTTCACTTTATGGAAAAATTTGATGTCGACACCGCGGTTGCGCAGCGCCTCATAAATTGGCGCGAAGATGGTGTCGCCCATCCCCGCCTTCATCTTGTAGAAGATTGACCCCTTGTAGGTGAGGCACATGCGAAAGATGGTTCGCAATGCCGGCGCGGTGGAGAAATTTGGCCGGGTCACGTCGCCATTCTCGTAGGCGAAGGCGAAGTCATACATGGCCCGTATCAGCGGATTCTGGGCCAGGTCGGCGAAGCCAGGCCGCGTGTTGTACTTCTTGAGCCAGGCGGCAAAGTCTATCACTTCGAGCTTTTCCAGCCCCGCGTAGCTCCAGATCCACTCGGCAACGAGGCCGTGCAGGATCGTCGCCCCCGTCTCCACCAAGAGCGACCATTTGCGCTGATCGATGACCTGCGCGCCGCCATCGGTGGAATAGGTACCGCTCACGGCGCTGACCTGCTCCAGCACAGCTTTTGCGTCCGACGTATAGGCCGGTTCAACAATCCGGTCCTCGAGATCAGCGAGCTTGGTACTCAGTCTGGCCTTCTGCTCCTTGTCAGGCAGGTCGAGGTCATCCCATGTCGCCTTCATCCAATGGATCCACCGTTTCATGGACTCGCCCAGCGATGGCACAGCTCCCTGACCCGGGGTGAGGTCGTTTGGTGGAATCCAGAACAGCCAGGGCGTCCACTGTCCGTTGTGGTGATCCATGACGCCGACATAGTCCTGACCAGCGAAGGCCGCCTGCCAAGTGGGAATCGGCGAGTTGGCGGGACGCTTGGCGTCGTCATAGACCTTCTGGATGAGGCGGAAGGCGTTGTCGTAGAAGCCGAGCCAGACGTGCAGACCGTGCTCAAGGATGCGGTTCTCCTTGTCGACCCGGCCGGTCGCGCCCTTGCCGCCCAGCCGCCAGCCGAGCTGATAGATCGTGATGCTCTCGAACTTGTCGCGCCAGTTGCCTTCGCTGAGCTGCAGCGCGGCGGTCAGTGCCGCCATGCCGCCGCCGAGAATGGCGACGCGCTTTTTCGCCGCCGCCGTCATGCTGGCGCCCGCCATACTTCGGTGCACGAGCCGATCTCGAAATCGAACAGCGCCCAAAACGCCAGATCAACGGGGATTGGACCCGGAGTCAGGCCGAGCTCCTGGCGCACTGGATGGCTTGCGAAGTCCTCTATGAGGATTTCGTACCGCTGCAGGTATACGCATGCCGAATGGAACCGCGTCATGCGGGTCGTCGCCTCCTGGATCGATTGGAAGCACACACGGTCGGGAGAGACACCGTCGCGAAACTGTTTGAGAAATACCATCGGGATGGGCATGGAGAGCAGATTGGAGAGCTGAGCCGACGCCAGCACTGGCGCAGCATTGGGCGCGACCTCCAGCCGCTCGACCAAGGTCTCGGCCAATTGCTTGTAGCTGGCCATCGTCTGATAGGGCGGGCTCGACGTGCTCGGGCCACCCGCGATCTTTGCCTCGAAGAAGCAAGCCTGCTTGGCCTCGCAGCCAGCGACGAGCTCCTTGACCATTACCGTGTCGACGTGCGTGGCCTGCGGCGGGTTGGGCCCATTGGAGATGTCAAACCAGCCGAACTCCTTCGGAAAGCCGTAGATCTCCCGCCCCATGCACAAGGCGTAGGAGCTGTCGACGATCATGTAGGGGTGGTACCAGAGCAGTCTGCCCCGCTTACTGTCATAGACAGGCATCCACACCGCGCCTTCCTGCTCCGAGTACCAGCCGCGATTGTCGTCCGGCGGGTTCTTCGCATACATGCGGGCTATTCGGTTCAGCACGAACAGCACGCGGCCGACCAGCGGTACGAAATCCTGGCGGCCGCAAGGCCCGTTCAGATAGCGGTCGCAGATGGCCTGGAGCTTGGCTTTGTCAGCCTTCACCGCAAAGCCGAAGAACTGAACTCCCTCGGCAACATAGGGCGGCATGAATACCTGCTCGCCACCTCTGGGAACGTATGCAGGTGCAACCATCGCGTCTCCCCTCAGCGTACCGGCATCGCTTCAAGCGCAGCACGAGCTTCTCGCAAATCCGGTGTGGTGATCTCCGCCGGATAGCGCGCGAGCAATCCGGGCAGCGGGCTGCCGAGCAACCCATCGCGCCCCCGGCGCGCCAGCGCGCCATGCAGAGCGGTCGCTGCGCGTAACCGGGGCGCCAGCACAGCAGAGGCCCGCGGCAGGTCGACAGCAGCGCGATAGCAGGCGATGGCCTCGGCGAGATCGCCTGGCCGGCGGGCCTCCAGGAGAGCGCCCTTGATCCGCCACAGGGTGCTCTCCGAAACGCCCTCCTTGTTGGCCCGTAGGGCCACGAAAGCCCGTTCGAGATTGGTCTCTGCCTCGTCCAGGCGACCCTCCGCCAACAGGATTTCGGTTAGCAGGCCGTAGAAGTGAGGCAAGCTCACGCCCGCGCCAGTAGCCGCGTAGCCCGCAATGCCGGCTTGCATCATGGCGATGCCCTCCTCAACCTTGCCGAAATGTGCCAAACCCCAGCCGCGCACGATGATGCCGGCTGCCAGCCAGTAGCGCTGCTGCTGCTCGAGGCTGAACGCCACGAGATCCTCAGCAGCAGCAAGCGCCTGCTCCGGCTCATTGCGATAGGAGTGGAGCACCGTGCGGAATGCTTTCGGCCACGCCGTGGTGAACGGATGGTTGAGCGGCTCGGCAATGCGCATCGCCGCCGACAGCGCCGCGTCAGCCTGGTCAGGAAGTCCTCTCATCCACTGGGTGAAAGTCAGATAGCACTGCGATGTAACCCCCGGGTCCTGACCAAACAACAAGACGTGGCCGGCATGCCGCGCAGGATCGTAAAGCGCCACGGCAGCTTCCAGTTCCTGACGTGCGGCCTCCATGTCACCCAGCCAGTAGTGGCTGTTGCCGAGTGAGTATTGCGCCTCGATGAGGAAATGATCGTTCTCAGTTAGTTTGCCCAGCGACAGCATTTCCTCGGCAAAGCGCCGCGACACCTCGAGTTCACCGCGCACGAGGAAGAAGACCCATGATCCGGTAAGAACTGGAAACGTTTCGGGGTTTCCCGACGCCGCCTCGCACAGGACACGGCCACGCTCAAACACTTCACCGACCTCGGGAGCCGCAAAGCCCGCAGTCGCGATCAACGCCGGCCCAAGCACCGTCAGCAAGCGCAACTCACGCTGTCGGCGCTCGTCCGGGTTGTCGATCTTGCTCAGCAGCTCACGCCCGGCCCGCAGATGCGCCGCGGCCTCAATATTGGCGGAGCGAGCGAAGGCACCCGTCCCAGCCGCAAGCCAGTAGTCGATCGCCTTTCCGGTCAACTCGCCGAGCTGACAGTGATGCGCAAGCAGCTCGGGTTCATTCGTGACTATTTCTGGAGCATCGGTCTCCAAAGTCTGCACGACCCGGCGGTGAAGCTCCTGCCGCACGCGCTGGAGCAAAGACTCGTAGGCAGCCACTTGCACCAGCGCATGCTTGAACTCATAAAAGGTGTATGGCGCGCCGGCCGCGGTAAATACCAATCCCGCGCCTATTAAGCGCTTCAGTCCGCTACGCACTTCCGCTTCGCCTGCATTGGCGATGCCCAGTAGCACCGAGTACTGAAACCGCCTGCCGACCACTGCGGCGCGCTGAGCGAGCTCCTTGGCCGAGCCGAGCCGGTCGAGCCGCGCCATGAGGGAGTCCTGCAGGCTGGTCGGCACCTGCGTCGACGTAGATGCCTGCGCCTTGTCAGCTCGCGCTTCGACGACGGTTTTCGTCAGCTCTTCAACAAACAGGGGAACACCATCGGATGTGCGAGCAATCGTTTCAGCAACATCCGGTGGCAGCGGCTGACCTGCCGCCGCCCGGGCGATCAGTGCCCTCAAATCTTCTCGCTGCAAACGATCAAGATTGAGCTCATGCGATATGCGGTCGGCGGCCCAGGCGGGGACGAACTCGGGCCGGCAATTGATCACCAACATCGTCGAAGCCGGCATTCCTTCTTCGATCAGCCGCTTGACGAGCTCAACGGTCGTCGCATCTGCCCACTGCAGATCCTCGACCACGATCAAGTGCGGCTTGGCTGCATCTCGCGCCAGAGCAAGGAGCAGCTTCAACGTCTCCTCGCGCTGCAACTCAGGCCCCATCGACGGCAGGGCATAGCGTGGCTCGAAGCCAATTCCCAGAATCGAGGCGAGCAACGGCACCGCCTGAACAAGTTCAATTTTCCGCTCATTCAAGAAACGTTCGAGGCAATCGAGCCGATCATCGGCGGTCGACGCCGAGCTCAACTCCATCTGCCTTGTCAGCGTTTCCACGATGGGATGCAGGGTTGTGTTGACATGATACGGCGAGCATTCGCAGTCGGTCACCGTTGGCTTCCACTGCAGGGCTTCCTCGGCGATCAGACGGGTCAGGCGGGATTTGCCGATGCCGGCTTCGCCGCGCAAGGACACCACCGCGGACCCACCCGCGCACGTGCCTTCCCAACATTTGCGCAATGTCGCCACTTCCTCGCGCCGCCCAACGAACGGCGTCAGACCACGGGCCGTCGAGGCATCGAAACGCGACCGCGTGACTTCTTCCGAAACCTGGAAGAGCGCCATCGCCTCCGAGACGCCCCTTAGCTTGTGGATTCCAAGCTCAGCAAAGCTGAAGAAGCCTCCGACCAGCCTGCAGACGGCGTCGCTCACCACAATCGTGCCCGGTGTCGCGACGGCCTGCAGCCGAGCCGCGATATTCAGGGCAAGGCCCAAAGGTTGATCGTCTTTCGAGCCGCTAGCGCCGATTCCGCCCGAGACCACGACGCCGGCATGAATGCCTACACGCACCTCGATCGGTTGCCCCGGTCTGTCGAGCTTGCTGTTGAGCTGCTTGATCGCACCCTGGATAGCCCGGGCCGCGAGGATGGCGCGGCGCGCGTCGTCCTCGTGGGCCTTGGGATAGCCAAAGTAGGCGAGAATGCCGTCTCCCAGATAGTGACGCACATGGCCATCGAAGGGCTCGATCGCGGCGACTGTCAGCGCCTGATACTCCTTCAGGACGTAGGCGTACTCCTCCGGGCCGAGTTCTTCGGACAATTCGGTCGAGCCGACCAGGTCGCAAAACAGCACCGTGAGATGGCGCCGCTCTGCCGTCCACCAACTATCGGCTTCGGCCGGAGGCAACGGCGCCCCGCAATTTCCGCAGAACCTCGCTTCAACGACCGAGGCACCACAGGAAGGGCATGTCAGCATGCGGTCACGCTTAGTCCGCAGACGATTTCTTGGCGCTGAGAATGCAGTACTTCCAACTTGCGCGTTTCAGGGCGCGATATTGGATTTGTGAGCCCAGCACGTTAGCATGCGATACGGGGCCGCGCATGCCTAGCCTGCGAAGCGCTCGACTGATCGGGACACCTGCGAGCGAAAGCACATACAGCCGCCGCAGGGAGCGACGCATATTTGGCGTGACATCACGCAACTCAATGTCCGACAAGCTGGCATCGAACGCATGATGACGATGTTCCTGCGCGGTATCGAGATCGGGGATCATCCAGCTACGCAGCCACTTAGCCAACAGCGCCTCTTCTGCGGGCGGAAGCGGGCGCAGCGTCCTCATGTATTCCGCAACGATGAGGCGACCGCCCGGTCGTAGCAACCGCGCACTCTCGCGATAGAAGGCCGCCTTCGCTGACGCATGGCATACGCTTTCGAGTGCCCAAACGACGTCGAAGCTGGCATCAGGGAAGGGCGTTGCCGTATAGTCGGCCTGCTCGACGACAACGGCATGCGCGAGACCGCGCGCTGCGACGATGCGCCGGGCGCGCTCCACTTGCGTTCCCACCGGCGTGATTCCGACCACAGTTGCGCCACGCCGCTCGGCGAGCCACATGCTGCTGCCAGCAATTCCGCATCCAGCATCGAGTACTCGCATGCCTGGCTGGATATCAGCGATCTCGGCGAGCACTCGATTCGTGTTGAGCAAAGAGTCGGCATGTGAACGCCGCTGCTTGTCGTGGTAGCCAAAATGGATCGCGTTATTGTCGCCGTTGAGCCACACCCACCTGTAGTCGAACCAGGTACCGTCGTAGTAGCTGGCGACTGACCTTAGCTGTTCGAGGTGTCGCCGTTGACCGCCCGACAAATCCGTCATGGATGCGTCAAGGGATAGCCAACACAAATGGCCATATCCCCAATCTCCCCAAGTTTAGCGTACGGCGGGCGTCAATCAGATGCAACTGATCCGTGCACTCAACGGCACCCGCCGACGCATCGTAGCGCAGTCTATGTGCGCTTCGCCCGCTCGATCGCCTCAGCGATCAGCCGGTGCGCCTCGGCGACATCGCCCCAGCCGTTCAGTTTGGCCCACTTGCCAGGCTCGAGGTCCTTGTAGTGCACGAAGAAATGCTCGATCTGCTCGCGCGTGATCGCCGGCAGGTCGGTGTACGACTTCACGTGCACATAGCGCTGGGTAATGTGCGAAGACGGCACGGCGATGATCTTCTCGTCGCCGCCGCCATCGTCCTCCATGCGCAGCACGCCGATCGGTCGCACGTTGATGACCGCGCCGGGCACGATCGGCCGGGTGTTGGCGACCAGCACGTCGATCGGATCGCCGTCGTCGGAGAGCGTATGCGGCACGAAGCCGTAATTCCCAGGGTAGCGCATCGGCGTGTAGAGGAAGCGGTCGACCACCAGGGTGCCGGCCTCCTTGTCCATCTCGTACTTGATCGGCTCGCCGCCGATCGGCACCTCGATGATGGTGTTGACGTCCTCGGGCGGGTGATGGCCGATCGCAATGGCGTCGAGATTCATGGCCCTCCCATAACAAAACCGGCCGCCTCTTGCGAGGCGGCCGGCCTGCCAATCCGTACCGATACGGCCGCTAGGAAGCGGCTTTGCTCTCGACCGGTTTCCAGATGCTGATGTGCCGCGTCTCCGGCATCAGGAAGAGCGCCAGGACGAAGCACACCGCGGGAACAAGGATCGGGTAGAGCAGTGCGTTCCACAGGCTGCCGGTAGCCGCGAACGCCGCCGAGGTGATGAACGGCACCAGGCCGCCGCCCCAGCCGTTGCCGATGTGATAGGGCACCGACACCGACGTGTAGCGGATGCGGCTGGGGAAGAACTCCGCCAGGAACGCACCGACCGGCCCGTAGACCATGCCGACATAGTTCACCAGGATCGCGATGATGAAGATCGCGACCGGATAGTTGATGTTGCCGGGCTGCGTCGCGGTTCCGAGCCACAGGTAGAGCGGATAGTACGTGACCGCCGCCAGGAGCATGCCGCCCAGGATCACCGGCTTGCGGCCAACGTGGTCGGACGCCCAGCCCCAGAAAATCAACGTCGGCGTTGCGATCAGCAGCGCGGCCATCACGATGTAGCTCGAGGTGAACAGGTCGAGCTTCGAGACCTGCTGCAGGAAGTAGAGCGCCCAGAACTGGCCGCTGTACCAGACCACGCCCTGGCCGATCAGCACGACGCAGGCAATCAGCACGAACTTGATGTTGGCGCTGAGGAAGGCCTCCTTCCAGGGATTCTTGACCATCTGTCCCTTGGCCTTGATCTCCTGGAAGATCGGCGTCTCGCCCAGCTGCAGACGGATATAGATCGCGATCGCCACCAGGGCGAACGACACCAGGAACGGCACGCGCCAGGCCCATTCATTAAACACCTGGTCGCCGAAGTAGCCGCGGGTGACGAGCACGACCGCCAATGCCACCACGATGCCCAGCGTCGGCGAGGTCTGCAGCCAGCCGGTGTAGAAGCCGCGGCGCTCGTCCGAGACGTGCTCGGCCACGTAGGTGATGGCGCCGCCATATTCGCCGCCCAGGCACAAGCCCTGGATCATACGCAAGGCGAAGAGGAAGAACGCGGCCGACAGGCCGATCGACTGGTAGGTCGGGATCAGGCCGATCACGCCGGTGCCGAGACCCATGCCGGTGAGGGTGATGAGGAACGTGTACTTGCGCCCCACCCGGTCGCCGAGCCAGCCGAACAGGAAGGCACCCAGCGGACGGATCAGGAACCCGGCGGTGAACAGGGCGATCGTGCTGAGTAGCGCGGCCACCGGATGGCTCTTCTCGAAGAACTTGACGGACAGCACCGCCGCCAGGCTGCCGAAGATATAGAAGTCGTACCACTCGATGACGTTTCCGACCGAGGCCGCAACGATCACACGTCTAAAGTCCTTCGGAATCTCCAGTGCCATGTCTTGGTGCTCCTTAGCGTTCCCCACGGGACGCCTCTGCGGGCGTCTCTTTCCTGCCCTATTTCACTACACGAACAGTGCGAATCGGACAATGATAGGGACCTCATACTTTAGTCGTAGAGATGGCCGTTTCCTCCACCGCCCCGCGCTCCTTCCTGATCGCCGACGACCACCCGATGGTCCGCGACGCGCTGAGCACGGCGCTGCTACACGCCTTCCCCGGCGCAGCCGTGGCGCTGGCCAGCAGCCTGGCCGAAGTGCAGGCGGCGTTGGAGCGCCAACCCGAGACCGACGCCCTGCTGCTCGACCTCGACATGCCGGGCATGGACGGCCTGACCGGCCTGGCGCTGCTGCGCTCGGAGTGGCCGACCGTGCCGATCATCGTGGTATCGGCCGCGCGCGATGCCTCGTTGGCGCGGCGCGCCTACGATCTCGGGGCGTCGGCCTATGTCGACAAGTCGGCGTCGCTCGAGGAGATCGCCGCCACCGTGCGCGCCGTGCTCGACGGCGAGATCCTGGCGCCGCCGCCCGCCGAAGCCGGCGACAGCTTCGCCCAGCGCGCCGCGCAGCTCACGCCGCAGCAATGGCGGGTGCTGGCGCTGATGGTGCACGGCGACCAGAACAAGCAGATCGCCTACAAGCTCGGCGTCGGCGAGGCCACGGTGAAGGCGCATGTCACCGTGATCCTGCGCAAGCTTGGCGTGCGCTCGCGCACCCAAGCCGTCATCGAAGCGCGCGGTCTTTCGCTGCCAACGACTTGAGCGGCGCTATTCGGCCGAGACCGCCAACCGCCGCTCGCGCAGGCGCAGCAGGGCGCGCAACGCGGCCGGCTTGACCGGCTTGTGCAGGAGCTCGACCTGGCGGGCGCGGGCACGCAGCCTGAGCGTCGGGTCACGGTCGGCGGTGACCAGTGCCGCGGGCACCGGCCGGCCCCACGCGGCACGCAAGGCATCGACCACCTCGAGCCCGTCCTCGCCGTCGAGATGCAGGTCGGCCAGCACCAGGTCAGGCAGCCGGCCGGCCCGCGCCACGCGCTCGAGCGCCTCGGCCTGGGAGGCGACCGCTGCCACGTCGCAGCCCCAACCGGTCAGCAAGGTCGCCATGGCCTCGCGCACGCGCGCCTCGTTGTCGATGCAGAGCACGAAACTGCCCGCCTTGAGCGACGCGGTCGCCTGCGGCGCCAGCACCGCGATCGGGGCAGCGACGACGGCGGGCGCGCATGGCACCACGACCGAGAAGGTCGAGCCGCGGCCGGGCGCCGAGGCGAGCCGGATCGGTAGGCCGAGCATGCGACCGATGCGCTCGACGATGGCGAGCCCCAGCCCCAGTCCGCGCTCCTCACGGGGCGGATCGTCCTCGGCCTGCAGGCGGACGAACTCGTCGAAGATGACGGCCTGCTTGTCGGCGGCGATGCCGGGACCATTGTCCTTGACCTCGATGCGCAGGCTTTCGCCCCCTCCTTCCAGAGTGACGCGGCGGCAGCCCAGCAGCACGCGCGATCTGCGGCCCTCCGCCCGGCCGTAGCGCAGCGCGTTGGACAGCAGGTTCTGCAGGATGCGGCGCAGGAAGGCGGGATCGGTCGAGACGAACGAGCGCGTCGGCACCACCACCAGTTCGACGTCGCGGCGCGCCGCCACCGGCGCGAAGGCCGTGGCCAGCGAATCGAACAGCGGCTGCAACGCGAACGGCCGCGTCTCGGGCTTGAACGCCCCGGCATCGAGCTTGGAGATGTCGAGCAGTGCGTCGAGAAGCGATTCGACGGCGCCGAGGCTCGCATCGATCTTGCCGCCGAGATCGTTACCCGGATCGCGATCGATCATTGCCGCGGTGAAGAGCCGCGCCGCATGCAGCGGCTGCAGCAGGTCGTGGCTTGCCGCCGCGATGAAGCGGGTCTTGCCGAGATTGGCGGCCTCGGCCTCGGCGCGGCTGGCCTCGAGCTCGGCGGTGCGCTCGACCACGCGCTGCTCCAGCGTCTCGGCGGCGCGGCGCAGCTCGCGGTCGCTGTCGTGCAGCGCCTCGGCGGTGCGCACGCGGTTGGTGACATCGTTGCAGGTGGCGACGAACCCGCCATCGGGCAGCGGGTCCAACCTCAGCTCGACGACGCGGCCGCCGATGGTCGCGACCTCGTGGGTCTGCGGCGCGTTCGGCCGGCGCAACAGCTCGTGATCGAGCGCCAGCAGGGTGGCGAAACGGTCGTTGGAGATTTCCAGCCGCCCGTGCTTGTCGAAGGCGGCGATGCCCATGCCGACATGGTCGAGCGTGTTGCGCAGGATCTCGTAGTTGTAGCGGATCGCCTCGGATGCCTCGTCGATCAGCGCACGCGCGCTCCTGGGCAACAGCCGGCCGCGCCGCCCGAAGGCGGCGATGATCACCCGCGCCGAGGCGGCACCCAGCGTTCCCGACAGGGCGCGCTCGGTGCGCGCCAGCGCCGTCTCGAGCGAGAGCGGTCCGGCGCCCAGCGTGCGCTCGGCGCGTTCGGGGCCGATGAAGCGCGCCAGGAGCTCGCGCAGCTCGTAGATGCGCGCGGCGTCGGTCGGCGTCTGCTCGCGGGCGGGCTCGGGCTCGGCGCCCAGCACGAAGGCAGCCGCCTGCTCGGCGTCGGCGCCGCGCGCCTCGACCAGCAACGACACCACGACCAGCAGCAACGTGTTCACCACGATGCCGACCACGAAGCCCTGCCCCACCGGATCGAGGCCGCTGAGCGGCGCCGGCAGCCAGTCGTGGAACGGTGCGGCCGCGCCCTGCTGCAGCGTCGGCAACAGCAGCGCGTAAAGCCAGACCGCGAAACCGCCGCCCAGGCCCGCCAGCACGCCGAGGCGGTGGGCGCGGCGCCAGTAGAGGCCGAGCACCAGCCCCGGCGCGAAGTTGGCGACGGCGCAGAAGCTGATCAGGCCGATCGAGGCGAGCGGCAGATAGCCCGAGATGATGCGCTCGTAGGCGTAGCCGGCCATCAGGATCAGCACGACCGCGGCGCGGCGCACCAGCACGACCAGCGGTCCCATCTCGCGCGCCGCCCCGACGCGTCGACGCAGCAAGTAAGGCAACAGAAGCTCGTTGCCGATCATGCCCGACAGCGCCATGCAGGCCACGATCACCATCGAGGTCGCAGCCGATAGCCCGCCGATGAAGACGAAGGCCGACAGCCAGCTTTCGCCGTGGCCAAGCGGCAGCTGCAGCACGTAGAGGTCCGGACTGACGCTCTGGCCGAGTAGCAGCAGGCCCGCCGCCGCGATCGGCACGACGAACAGGTTTATGAGCAGCAGATAGGACGGGAACAGCCAGCGCGCGGTGCGCAGGCTCGCCGGATGTCCGTGCTCGACCACGGCGACATGAAATTGGCGCGGCAGGCAGAGAAAGGCCATGGCCGACAAAAGCGACGTCACGATCCAGGTGAGCGGCGAGCCCTCGCGCATCACCTGACCCGCCAGCGCCGGCGCCTCGGCGAGGCGCGCCCACAAGTCG
>Ga0306921_10003418_pt1 | contig 16106 bp, 11 predicted proteins | sample sta12Cox44000080_FD_203760 | JGI IMG/M metagenome (GOLD analysis project Ga0306921, IMG submission 203760) | Lab enrichment of tropical soil microbial communities from Luquillo Experimental Forest, Puerto Rico - statoxic.12C.oxic.44.000.080 (v2)... | ecosystem: Environmental > Terrestrial >...
CTCGCCTCCTGCAGATTCAGGAATAACTTGCCACCAACGACTGCCCCCCAAGCCGCGAAGATCCCAGTTGAGTTTCTTGATACATCTAAGTTTAATGTGCCGATGAATTCGGGAGTCCTTGTCGACCCACCACTGATCGGTTAGATCCCAAGTGCCCTGGAGAGTGCTGCCAGGAATGGAGAACGTAAAGGCAAATGTTTTGCCGCCGACCACCGGATACATGTCAAGTGTCGGTATTCCGAGCGTCGGGTGCGCTCCGGTGATCGATATGGTGTATTCGCCTCGGGTAGAGCCGTACCAACCATACCCGCTCACGCAGCGCTGGATAGATCCGGAACCCGCCGGCCCGGACAGCTCTACGTTGTGCCAGTCAAGCGACGCGAAAAGTACTAAGTTTCCCACTCATTGACCCATAGTCACACAAGCAGGTTATGACGTCTATTATCGGTGAAAGTTCCTTACCAGTGATTGATAAGGTAAGGCAACGTGCAACTGCAATCTGTTGTTAACTCGACGGTAAAATCCGGTCCCCTACGAGCGCTTTGCTTTGCTCTGTTACCGTCAGAACGGTTGAAGCTGCCACAACCGGGAACCAACAGGGGCACTACTGTCTCACCCGCTCGGGCCGGTGGAACATTTCGACTGCGATCTCCTCCTGCCGGCTGCGGCGACGCAAGCGGTTTTCGTATGAGGCCCCGATGAACGCGGAAAATAGTGGATGTGGCTCCAGAGGCTTCGACTTGAATTCAGGATGGAACTGGCAGCCCAGGAAGAACGGGTGGTCTGGGATCTCGATGATCTCGACATAGGTACCGTCCGGGGTTGCGCCGGAAATGTGTAACCCGGCCGCCGTCAGTATGCCCTCATACTCCCGATTGAATTCGTAGCGGTGACGGTGACGTTCGCTGATCTCGGCCTGCCCATAAGCGCGATACGCCAGTGAGCCGGGCTCGAGACGGCAGGTCCAGGCTCCGAGACGCATGGTGCCACCGAGTTCTTCGACACCGCGTAGCTCGCGCAGCTTGTAGATCACTCGATGCGGCGTTGCAGAATCAAACTCGCTCGAGTTCGCCTCCCCCAGCCCGCAGACATTGCGTGCGTACTCGATGCAGGCCGTCTGCATACCGAGGCAAATACCAAAGTACGGAAGCTTGTTCTCGCGGGCGTGCTGAATTCCCTTCAGCATGCCCTCAATGCCGCGCTTGCCGAAGCCGCCCGGAACCAGGATGCCATCCACTTCTTCTAGTTGGGCCTGCACGCTGTGGTCGCGCGCCTCCAGGCCCTCAGCTTCGATCCAATTCAGGTTGAGCTTCAGGTTGTGGGCCAGTGCCCCGTGCACCATTGCTTCCTTCAGTGACTTGTAAGAGTCCTCGTATTCGACATACTTGCCAACGATGCCGATCGTGACTTCGTCCTTGGGATTGTGCACGCGATCGATCAGCTCTTCCCACCGGCGCAGATCGGGCTCCTTCGCTTCCATATGAAGGTAGCGGAGCGCAAGTTTATCCACACCTTCATGCGCGAAGACCAGTGGTACTTCGTAGATGGATGCAACGTCCTTCGCGGTTATCACCGCTTCATTTTCTACGTTGCAGAAAAGTGCAATCTTGCTCTTAATGTCTTTCGCGAGGAAGCGATCGGTACGACACAGCAGGATGTCAGGCTGAATGCCGATGCTGAGCAGTTCCTTGACCGAATGCTGCGTGGGCTTGGTCTTCAACTCACCGGCTGCGGCGATGTACGGCACCAGCGTGACATGCACGAAGAGCGTATTCTCCCGGCCCAGCTCCTGGCGCATCTGGCGGATGGCTTCAATGAAAGGCAGCGACTCGATATCGCCGACCGTGCCGCCGATCTCGATGATGGCGAGGTCGACGTCCTGTGCGACCTTCTTCATCGCGCCCTTGATTTCGTTGGTGACATGCGGGATGACCTGCACCGTCTTGCCGAGATAATCGCCGCGGCGCTCCTTGGCGATGATGGTTTCGTAGATGCGGCCCGTCGTCCAGTTGTTCTCGCGGCTCAGTTTGGCGTGGGTGAAGCGTTCGTAATGTCCAAGATCGAGGTCTGTTTCAGCGCCGTCGTCGGTGACAAACACCTCGCCGTGCTGAAATGGCGACATCGTTCCGGGATCGACGTTGAGGTAGGGATCGAACTTCTGCAGCGTTACCTTCAGCCCGCGGCTCTCCATGAGGCAGCCTATCGAAGCCGCTGCCAGTCCCTTGCCCAGCGAAGACACCACGCCACCGGTCACAAAGATGTACTTTGCCGCCATGCGATCCTCGATTGTGGGAATTTGTGCAACGGGACAGCCAGCTCGCCATCTCCCGTTTTGAGGGGAGCCCCGTCCGCCGTCATCGCAGGGCGGTCAGGGTGGAGCCTACAGGGGTGCACGATCAATTATGGCTGGAAATCTTCCTCAAGGCAAGGGTGAGTTGCTGCCGATGGTGCCAATTGCTTGTCAGGCCGCATTCGGGGGTTCAGCTTACGCTTTGGCTGCCCAGCTCGTTGCAGGCAAAGGCGACGCGACAACTTGCGATTGTCTGCCCACTTCAGTCGCGTCATTTACGCCGATCAGGAGCTTTCGTCCCGTGGCGAAGGTGGCCAGCCGCAACGAAGACGAAGGCCTATTTCGTGCCGGGGCTTACTACTCAGAGTTTCAAGGTGCTCTATTCTTGGCCGCCAGACCCAGTATTGGCAGCCGCCCGCCGTGCGTTGGCGTAGTAACCGCTGCGCGTGCGTACCTGCAGCTTCTTGTAGCCGCGGGCCTCGGCCTCGACTTTGACGGTACGGTATCCGCCTTCCTGTTGTGACCGGCTCGGCTTGTAGCCAATGGTGTACTGGTTGCGAATGTCGTGGGCGATCTGGTTGGCGATGGAGTCCACCTCGCCGAGATCCTTGGGGAAGAACGCCACACCCCCTGTCTGTTCGGCCATTTCGCGCAGCGCACGGCGGGCGCGCTTGGAGTGCTCATCGCCGAGCAGGCCAATGGTGTAGATCGTCGGTCCGTTTTCTTCCTGCAAGCGCCGGATTGCCTGCTCCAGCGACTCGCGGCTGGCGTTGTCCTCACCATCAGTAACCACCAGCAGAACCTTCTTCTCCAGTGTTCCGCTTTTCTTTAAGTGATCGGCCGACGCCACGACGGCATCGTATAGCGCGGTTCCCCCGCGTGATTCAATTCGTTCCAATGCATCCTTCAACTTGGGAACCTGCGAAGTGTAGTCCTGGTCAAGGAAGTACTCTTCGTTGAAGTTGACCACGAAGACCTTGTCCTGGGGATTGCTTGCACGCACCAGGTCAACCGCTGCAGCATTCACTGCAGGGCGTTTGTCCCGCATGGAGCCGGAATTGTCGATCACGATCCCCATGGCGACGGGAATGTCTTCGCGGCGGAAGGAGACAATCCTCTGTTGCTTGCCGTCTTCGAAAACGGTAAAGGCACCGCGGTCCAGGTTCGTTACCAGTCGGTTGCGATCGTCCACTACGGTGGCATGCAGCGTGACCTCGTCCACTTCCTTGTGGAAGACATAGGCACCGGTGTCGTTCGTTTCGGGAGCCTCACCTTGGGGTTTGGCGGGAACCTGCACCGTGTCACCGGGCTGGTTTGGAGCCTTCGATAAAGGCTGGGATTCCTGTCCGTTGGCGGGAGGCGGAGCATTTTGGGCGGGTGCCCCTTGGTTTTTGCTTGGTGAGCTTGTGGAGCTGTTCGGCACAGCCTGCTGCGGTGATGAAGCGCTTGAATTCTGTGCTCCCAGCCAGCTTCCTAACATCACAACAGTTGCAATCAGCGGAGCGGAGTTTCTATTCCGAAGGTGCATAGTATCCAGTTTTGGCGTAGACGTGCAGTGGCGGCAGCCCCTTGGGGGGTATCAACTTCACTTTGATTTTACGCCACTTGCCATCCCGTGCTGGATTGGTTGGACGGTAGCCGAGCACATATTGGTTGCGCAGTTCGATGCCGATCTTGGTGGCAACGTCTGCCAGTTCACTCGGGGCGTCAATGGTAAATGTCCGTCCCCCTGTCACTTCTGTGATTTCGCTCAGCAGCGCAGGACCTTCCCGCTCCTCAGGCGTCTTGAAGTCGCGGTCGAAGAGGCCGATCCCGTAAATCTGTACATCAGCTTCTTTGACCATCGACCGGATCTCGCCTTCGGTGTAACGGCTGTGGTTGTCGCCGCCGTCGGAGATGATCAGCAGGGCCTTCCGCTGATAACGTGCTTTGCGCATCCGGTTCATGCCCAGGTAGATGGCGTCCAGCAGTGCGGTACGGCCCTTGGGGACGGCATAGACCAGCTTGCTCTGAATGTCTTCCACCGATTGGGTGAAGTCCGCCAGCAACTCGGGCTTGTCTGAAAAGGTGACGCAGAAGAACTCATCCTGGGGGTTGGCGGTGCGGAAGAACTCCACTACGGCGTCCCGCGACTTGTCGATCTTGTCGCTCATTGAGCCGCTGATGTCGAAAATCACGCCCAATGAAATCGGAGCATCTTCACTGGAAAAATGACGGATCTGTTGCAGCTGACCATTGTCAGTAAGTTGGAAGTTATCCTTCTCCAGCCCGGTCACCAGGCGATTCATCGGATCGGTGATCGTGACCGGCACAAGCACCAGGTCCACATCGCGGACGATGGGTTTGGTATGCGTTCGCAGCGAGGGGTCGCCCATATCCGGGGGCGGGGCGTTCGCCGCGGCTTTGGCCGCGTCGGCCTTCGGGTCCTTCTGCTCGCGAGGAACTATGTGCACATCATCTTGTTGCGTCCAGGCGGGCAAGCCCATCCATACCGCCAGGCACAGGATCATCAGCGACAGTAGAAGCTTGCTGGAGATGTGCACAGAACATTGGACGGGGAGGAAATTCAAACGTACCGGCAATTGGACATTATTGGAACGGTTTACCTTGGAATGGGCCGACCCGAATCCCCGACTTCTACCGCGGGCCATAGGATCCTCTGCGAGTGGGCTGATGTTATCACAGGTTGGGAAAGCAAACTACCTCGCAAGAGCGCTTCCGAACGCTTCCCCGACTTAAGGAGTACGCACCGTCCGACTCTATGGATGTTACTCTGATGCTGCCGGTTTGTTGAAGCATTTTCCAGATTCCGTCGCGTAGGAAGAGCTCTCCTCCTTCCCTGCCGCGCAACGCACCGTTTGAAGCTTCTGGCCGAACGAAAACAGCACGCAGTGCTTAAATCATGCGACTTGCTTTCTACCTCAACTCTCGAACCTGTACAATCGTCTCGTTCCCGAAACGTCAATCTGTTGAAGTGTCTCTCAGGCGATTCAGATCCTTATGGCCAAGATCTTTCCGTTTCCGGCCCTGCGCTACGACCCTGCCAAGGTGCCGCTCGCCAAGGTCGTCACCCAGCCCTATGACAAGATAACCCCAGAAATGCAGGCGAATTATTACGCCAAGAGCCCCTACAACCTGGTTCGCGTCATCTTGGGGAAACAGGAGCCCGGTGACAGCGAAACCAACAATGTCTACACCCGCGCTGCGGCCAACTTCCAAGCATGGCGGGCGCAAGAAATTCTTACACCCGATCATGCCCCTAGTATTTACCTCTACACCCAATCATTCAAGGTTCCCGGTGACAATTCCGGCACAATCCTCGAACGGCGCGGCTTCATCGCCCTGGGCCAGATCGAGGACTATGACCGGAAGGTCGTCTTCCGTCACGAACAAACCCTGAGCAAGCCAAAAGCTGACCGGCTCAACCTGCTGCGGGCTACCTGCTCTCACTTCGGACAGATCTTCATGCTCTACAGCGATCCGGCCGGCCAAGTCGATGGCACGCTGCGCCAGCCGGGCCCGCCGACAGTCGAGGTTCGCGATGAGTATGGCGTGATCCATCGCATGTGGAAGGTCTCTGATCCAGAGGCGATCGCCAGAGTGCAGACGCTGATGGCCGACAAGAAACTGATCATTGCCGATGGCCATCATCGTTACGAGACGGCGCTGAAGTTTCGCGACGAGCAGCGCAAGGGTGGTACCGGCGATCCCGATAAGCCGTACGAGCGCGTGATGATGACTTTCGTAAATATGGACTCGCCCGGGCTGGTCGTACTGCCCACCCATCGCGTCGTTTTCGGCGTGGAGAACTTCGACGCCGCAGATATGGTCCGCAAGCTCGAGAAGTACTTTGAGGCCAGCCATATCGGCCCTTCCTCGACCATCGAATCGGTCTTGCGTGAGTTGCGCGACTCCGGCACAGAGCGCACTGCTTTGCTGGCCATCGCGTCAACAGGCGGCTTCCTGTTGCGCGCCCGGCCCGGCCAGCAATCTCCGGTTTTGTCGGAATTGTCGGAGCGCCAGCGTTCGCTCGACGTCGTCCAGCTTCATAAGCTGGTACTGGAAGAGACGCTGGGCATGTCCGAAGAGGACATCCGCAACCAAACGCACCTGAAATACCTGCGTGATTTCCGCGACGCCCTTAACGAAGTACGCCAGGGTGCGAACGTGGCGTTCATTATGAATCCGGTGCGCATGGACCAGGTGCGAGAGGTCGCTTTCGCAGGCGAGGTGCTTCCGCAGAAATCGACCGACTTCTATCCCAAACTGCTCACCGGGTTGACGATTTACTCGCTGGAATAGGCCTGTTTGGCAAGGGCACAGAGTTCCTTTCAAGCAGATTAGCGAGCGGCTTGAGGGTCGAGGATGAGCTTCACCAGGTGACCAAATTGCGTTCTGTCTTGGCTGACGGATCCGCGGTTGGCCATTTTCCTTAACCGTCCTCGCGTCTTTTGCCGGAGGATCTTTGTCGGTTCGGTGTACGATGATTAAGTCGAGCGTCGAAATGATCAGAAGATAGTGCGCGCCTGCTCCCCTCGCGGAAAATATGCCAGGGACCAAGACTTCAGCAAAGTGGATGCCGCCGTACTCTTTCGCTCATAGAGAATTCTGTTGGTTGGACCATCTGCAGGGAAGTGGCGCCGTTCCCAGACGCGTCGAGCCGGCATCTGCCTCGAGTGGTCAACCAAAAAGAACGAGGGGGCGGTAGCTCCTGCGAACGGCCAAGCGCGACTGGGGGACCCACGTTTATCCAAACGCATAGCGGACGCCCGGTGGGAAAACACCTCGGTAGAGTCGCAAATTATCGAAGCTCTCAGCACGAGGTCATCCGGTGAATCCGGCGTCCCGCGCGCCGCGCGCTGCCCTGGTCGCAGCCCTGGCATGCGTTCTGACCTTCGCCGTGGCATACCTCGACCGCGTCCACGCGCAGGCCGAATCGAGGCAGCTTGCCGTCTTTTCTCTGCAGGCGACCTACTCGGTTCCGTTGGTCGATATCAATGGCCTGCCCTATGTCGGTCTGGTCGAAGTGCTCGAGCCGCTGGGTTCGGTCGACGCGCGCCGCGATGGCAAGAAGTACAAGGTGCAGTTCACCCCGCCCGGCGGCAAGAAAGCAGAGTTGCAATTCAACGAAGGCAGAGACAAGGGGAAGGTTCGAGGCAACAACTTCAAGATCGCGGCGAATTTCGCTTTCCAGGGCGAGCGTGGCTACATTCCGCTGGGATCGGTTAGCAGCTTGCTGGCACAGCTGCTCTCGACGCAAATCGTGCTTCATCAAGCCTCGCAACGCCTGTTTATCGGAGGCAGTGAGACGCGCTATAGCCTCGACCTGCGCAAAGGAACTCCCTCGCGTCTGCTGATCGGCTTCTCGTCTCCCGTAAATCCCACGATCGCCACCGAACCGGGATACGTACACCTCAAGTTCCAGCGCGCACCCGTCGTCTCCTCCGGCAATGACAGCGTAACCTTCGACGATCCCGTCCTCACTGGAGCATTCTTCTCCGAGCACGATGGCATGGCGCAGCTCGACATCACGGGCAAAGGCGCGCTGATGGCGAACTTCGCTGACGGCGGCAAGACGATTATTGTCACCGCCGCTCCGATTACTGCCGTGGAAGCCACACCCCCACTGCCGCAGGCCGCGGCTCCTCCGGCCCAGACGGCCACGCAGGCTATGCCCAGGCCACCCGAAGCGCCTCCGGCACCCCGCTTCCTGGTTCTCATAGACCCGGCGCACGGTGGCGATGACATAGGCGCAGCCATCACACCGTCTCTGCCGGAGAAGGATGTTGCCCTTGCGCTCGCGCGCCGCGTGCAACATCAGCTTGCGATCAAGGGAATCACCTCTAGCCTCCTGCGCACAGGCGATACCAACCTTTCGCTTGACCAGCGCGCTACTTGGGCTAATGCCGTGCGTCCTGCGTTGTATCTGTCGATCCATGCCGCCAACACCGGCAAGGGTGTACACGTATTCACTTCTTTACTGCCCGTGGCTGATGTCTCCCGCGGCGGCTTCCTTCCTTGGGATACCGCGCAGGCATCGTTCCTTGACCTGAGCAGCGCCGTGGCCGGATCGATTGCCGCGGAACTCGAAGCCCGCAAGCTGCCAAATACCACCCTGGTCGCGGCGTTGCGTCCGATGAACAACATCGCTGCGCCGGCCATCGCGGTCGAACTCGCGCCCAACCCCAGCGGCGTCGAGTCGCTGGCCAACGCTGCTTATCAGGACACGGTGGCACAGTCGATTGCGGCCGGAGTTGCCGCGGTGCGTGGGAAGCTGCCGGAGGTTGCTCCATGACGCGGCACATCCTGGCCACGTTTCTGGTGCTGATCCTGATTGCCATCGGACTGGGCGCGTACGCCTGGTATCTGCAAAAGCGAGTCGCCCGGGATGCTGAGCGAGCGCACCAGCAACAGGAAATCGCTCCTCCCGGTAACGGAGCAGAAACTCCCGTCGAGCTTTACATTGCCTCTGATGAAGATGGATCGCTGCATAAAAACCAGCTCACAGTCGTTCTGCCGCTGGAGCGCAGCGAACGAGCGCGGGCCGTGTTGCGCGCGCTGTTTGGGACCTATTTGCAATCGCCCTCGCCGCATCCTATCGGCCCCGGCTCCGATGTGCGCGATGTGTACGTACTCGACGACGGAACCGCCGTAGTTGACACCAACGCGGCGTTCGCCAACTCGCATCCCTCAGGCGTACTCGCCGAAGAGCTGACGGTGGCGTCGATGGTGGTCACTTTGAATGCGAATGACAACCGTATTCAACGCGTCAAGATCCTGGTCGACGGCAAAGAGCGCGAGACGCTCGCCGGCCATGCCGACCTGCGCCGCTTCTACCTTGCCGGCAATCTCAACCAGGTCGCGAAGGAATTGCAGTGAGCCTTCCGCGAATCGGTGTCTTCGATTCCGGTGTCGGCGGCCTCACGGTGCTGAAAGCCATTTCTGAGCAGATGCCGGCACACTATTTGTACTTCGGGGATACGGCGCGCCTGCCCTATGGAACCAAGTCAGCTGCGACGGTTGCGCGCTATTCGATTGCCGCAGCGCTTTTCCTGCAATCGCAGGACATCGATCTGCTCGTGATCGCCTGCAATTCTGCGACGGCCCTGGCGCTGCCGAACATCAAGCAGGCCGCTCGTGTTCCGGTGGTCGGCGTAGTCGAGCCCGGCGCGGCGATGGCGGCGGAAGTCAGCAAGACGCGGGCGGCGATCGTGATCGCGACTGAGGCCACAGTGAGCAGCCACGCATATCGCGATGCGCTCGAACAGCATGGCTTGCAGGCGTACGAGAAGGCCTGTCCGCTGTTGGTCCCCCTGGTCGAAGAGGGTTGGATTGATCATCCGGTGACTGAGCAGGTGGCCAAGATTTATCTCGGCGAAGCTATGGCGCAAGCGTCAGACAAGGCGGATGTGCTGGTTCTGGCCTGCACCCATTATCCGTTGATCGCGCCGCTGCTTCGCCGCATCACCCCTGCGCACGTACGGATCGTGGATTCGGCGGAATCGACGGCCCGGGTGGTGAAACGACGGTTCCAGGCAGACAGCGCCGGGGTGACCGGCATTCGATCAGGATGGAGTATGGCAAGCTCCGCAACATCAGCAGTCGCTGAACATCGTACGTTCCGCTTTTACGTGACCGACTCGGTCGAAAAGTTCAAGCGCTTGGCCGCGCGCTTCCTCGGGCGGCAAGTGGACCACGTCGAGCATGTGGATTTGGGAGGTTGAAGGACCGATGAATTGCCGGCAAGTCTGCCCGGAGGGCGACCTCGGTGGAGCCCAGCGCTTCAGCGCTGACTTGAGCGATGAGCCCCGTAGGGACGGCAAGCCTCTTCAAGACGGATGCCATGGGAGAAGAACCGACGTTCTTATGCATCGGCCTTGACAAGAGGCCAGCACTATTCACTTGCGCAAGTCCTTGATGATTTCTCGCGCGGCATTGGCCCCCGACACCCCATTCAATCCCGTTCCCGGATGTGTGCCTGAGCCGCATAAATACAGGTTCTGAATAGGCGTGCGATATTGGGCCCATCCGAGCAGTGGGCGCATGGTGAACAGTTGATCGAGCGCCAATTCACCGTGGAAGATGTGTCCGCCCGTCAGCCCGAAGGTTTCTTCTAGGTCCTTCGGCGTGATCACCTCGCGGCCTTCGATCAGGCTCGGAAGGTCAGGTGCATATTCGGCGAGCGTCTTGATCACCACGTCACCCAGAGCGTCGCGCTGCCAATCCCAGCCGGCATCGCGCAACTTGTAAGGCGCATACTGCATGTATACGGATGCCACGTGCTTTCCTGGAGGTGCCAGCGATGTATCCCACAATGTGGGAATTGTTACTTCAAGGTAAGGTAGCTGCGAGAACTCTCCGTATTTGGAGGCATCAAAGGCACGCTCAAGGTAGTCGATCTCCGGCGAGACCTGTAGCTTGCCCGAAAGCGACACAGTATCTCCGTTCAGAGCCTTGAACGTGGGCAATCCCCCAAGCGCCAGGTTAACCTTCGCCACCGTCCCCTTCATGCGGTAGTTCTGCAATCTTTGCAGGAAGCTTGGTTGGAGATGATGCGGCTCGACCAGTCGCAGGAGCGTGCACTTCGGGTCGGCATTCGAGACCACTGCTGCTGCGCCCATCTCGTCGCCACCGCCCAGTACAATCCCGGTTGCAATGCCGTTCTTCACCTTGATCTGTGCCACTTCGCACGAGGTGTGAATTTTCGCCCCCGCTTCCGTAGCCGCGGCCGCCATTGCCCTTGTCAGTGCGCCTACTCCTCCTACAATGTAGGAGGCCGAACCCGCCGGATTGCCATCGGCTGGCGAGCGCAGCAGCAGCGTTGCGCTGGAACCCGCTGACCAAGGGCCGAAAAATGTTCCGAAGATGCCGCGCGCTGCGATCGTTCCGCGCAACAGCTCGGTCTCGAACCACTCGGAGGCAAGGTCTGCGACCGCCATCGGTCCCCAGCGCAGCAGACGATAGAGATTGCGTTCGCCAAGTGCCCGAAGCTTACGGCCAGCCCGCAGGATCTCCCACAGGCTGCCCGACGCTGGCTCTTCGAGGTCAGGCGGGGTCATCCGCATGAGGAGATCGACCACTTCGGCAATGCGCGATAGCGCCTTCTGGAACTCACCGTAAGCAGCTGCATCCTTCCGGGAGAAGCCGGCGATTTCCCGCTGCGACTTGCCAGAGTCTCCATAGAGAAGAAGTGGCTTGCCGTCTGGCACCAGCGAGCACACCTGAACCTCTGGCTCGTACGTCTTGAGTCCGTGCTTTGCTAGGCTCATGTCAGCGACGATGTCTGCCGGGATGGGACCAGCGCTGTGCGCCAGCTTCGAGCACCGGAAGGCCGGATAAAACTCTTCGGTCACAGCGCATCCGCCGGCAATTGGCCTGCGTTCGAGAACCGTTACCTTGAAGCCGGCCTTGGCCAGGTAGAAAGCAGTGACCAGGCCATTGTGTCCTGCACCCAGGATGAGAACTTCGCGCGCCTCTGCCATCGGCTAGTTGTTCCCCTTGGCATGCTTCAGGATTTCCAGCGCTGCGAGCCGGCCAGGTGCACCCATGATTCCCCCGCCGGGATGCGTCGCCGAGCCGCACATCCAAAGGTTCTTGATCGGTGTCTTGTACTGCGCCCATCCGGGAACCGGCCGCAAGAAGAACAGCTGCTCGAGTGACAGTTCGCCCTGAAAGATGTTGCCCTCGGTGAGCCCCCACTCGCGCTCGAGATCAAGAGGAGTCACCACCTGGCGGCCGAGGATGAGGCTCTTCAGGTTCGGCGCATATTCAGAGATCGTGTCGATCACGGTATCGCCGAAGGCTTCTTTCTTCTCGTCCCAGGTTCCATCTTTAAGTTTGTACGGGGCGTACTGCACGAAACATGACATCACGTGCTTTCCCGCGGGTGCAACGGACGGATCGGTCAGGCTGGGGACCACCATGTCGATATACGGCCGGCGTGAAAAGTTGCCGTACTTCGCATCATCATAGGCGCGCTCCATGTAGTCGACACTGGGCGAAATAGAGATCGCGCCGCGCAGATGGTGTCCTTCACCAGGCAAACAGGTGAAGTTAGGCAACCCGTCGAGCGCCAGGTTCACCTTGCCCGAGGAGCCCCGGAATTTGTAGCGCGCGACTTCTGCTCGGAACTCGTCGTCAAGATGGTTGGGCTCAATCATCTTGAGAAAGGTGAGATTAGGATCGACGCTCGACGTAACAATGGGTGCGAGATACTCATCCCCGCCGGCAGTTGCAACACCAACCGCTTTGCCATCGCGCACCAGGATCTGCGCCACACCCGTGTTGGTCTTGATTTCAACCCCCAACTCTCGGGCTGCGTCGGCGATGGCATTGGAGATAGCCCCTGTGCCTCCGCGGGCGAAACCCCAGGCACGAAATGCACCATCGATCTCGCCCATGTAGTGATGCAGCAGCACGTAAGCCGTCCCCGGCGAGCGCACACCAAGGAACGTGCCGATGATTCCCGAGGCCGACATCGTCGCCTTAAGCACATCGGTCTCGAACCACTGATCGAGGAAATCGACCGCGCTCATCGTCATGAGCTGCACCTGGTTGTACTTGTCTTCGCCGCTCAAGTCTTTGAAGCGGCGGCCGAGAAACAGCAGCTTAAACAGATCTTTCGGATTCAGGGTCGTGGGATCAGGGGGAGTCATTCCCAGGATCGGCTTCACGAAGCGGCACATTTGCAGCATCGCCTTGCCGAATTCTTCGTAAGCCTCGGCGTCGTACTTCGAATGGCGCGCGATCTCACGTCGAGTTTTGCCGTGATCGTTCACCCGCCACAGGTAGTCGCCGTTCGGCATCGGCGTGAACGTGCCATCGAGCGGAAGAATCTCGAGCCCATGACGCGGAAGATCAAGATCGCGAATGATCTCCGGACGCAGCAGAGACACGACGTACGAACACACGGAAAACTTGAAGCCGGAAAAGATTTCTTCTGTGACGGCAGCGCCACCCAGCACGTGCCGGCGCTCGAGAACCAACACTTTCTTCCCGGCACGAGCCAGATAGGCGGCGTTGACCAGCCCGTTGTGACCGCCGCCAATCACGATAGCGTCATACTTCCTCGCTCCGTTCGAACTCATAGCTTCCTGGTGAGAATTGCGTTGTGATGTTGGGCAGACGCTCATTCTAACAGGCGAGTGCGTGCCTTGCTGCATGATTGCGCAGGCCGATATAATCCGCGCTTGACACGAAACTGAGGGAATAAGGTGCCCATAGGAACTGCGGTCCACGAGCGAACCTTGCCACTATGCCAGAGCCTGAACTATCGCGAGTGGTCGGGATTCTACGCGGTCAGCGTCTACGAAACGCATCACGAGCACGAGTACAACGCCATCCGCAACGCGGCCGCGCTGATTGATGTGACTCCCCTGTTCAAGTACATGATTACCGGTCACGATGCCACTCGTTTCGTGAACCGGCTGATTACTCGCGACATCAACAAGGTCAATGTCGGGCAGGTGATTTACTGTTGCTGGTGCGATGAAGAAGGAAAGATTATCGACGATGGTACGATTACTCGCCTGGAAGAAAATCGCTATCGCTGGACGGCGGCCGATCCCAACTTGCGCTGGTTCCGGCAGAATGCGATTGGACTGGATGTCCGGATCGAAGACATTACCGAGCAGCTCGCGGCTCTCGCATTGCAAGGGCCGACCTCGGGCAAGCTGCTGAAGAGCTTGGCTGAGGCCGATATCGAGAACCTGAAATATTTCCGCAAGACGAGCGGAAAGATTGCCGGCATCACGGTTGACATTTCCCGCACCGGCTACACCGGCGATCTTGGATACGAGATCTGGATCCCCTGGCAGGATGCGGTAAAAGTCTGGGATGCCCTGATGGATGCCGGTCGTGGCTTCGACATCCATCCTACCGGCATGCTGGCGCTCGACGTGGCACGCATCGAGGCCGGGTTGATCTTGGCGGATGTTGACTACGTCAGCAGCAAGAAGGCTCTGATTCCGACCCAGAAATACACGCCTGTCGAAGTCGGCTTGGCCAAGCTGGTCCATTACCAGAAGGAAAATTTCATCGGAAGGCACGCCCTTCTCACGGAGAAAGAAACGGGACCGAAACGCTTGCTGGTCGGGCTCGAAGTCGATTGGAACGAAGTCGAGGCATTGTACGAGCGGAACGGGCTGGCACCCCAGGCTCCAAGCATCGCTTCACGCGTGCATGTGCCAGTCTACAAGGGGCGCGATCAGGTTGGCAGGGCAACGTCTACTACATGGTCGCCGCTGCTGAAGCAGTTGATCGCCCTCGCGAGTGTCGAACCGCAACACGCGCAACCGGGTACCCGGCTGCAGATCGAGATGACCGTGGAAGCAGTCCGCTACAAGATTGCGGCGACGGTGAGACAACTTCCGTTCTTCAATCCGTCCAGGAAGACGAGGATTCCGGTCTAGATTTTGGCCCTACGACGGCCGGATTGTGGCCCGCCTTGGCCGCTGCAACGGTGCTGCCTTGGCCTCCTCACGAGCCGTGAGCAAACGCTCCACGGTCCTGTCCATGGTATCGAGCAAGCTCTCTGTGGCGGGTTGTTCGCGAGCTTCTTCCAAAGCGAAGTTCGCGTCCTGAGACTTCTCGACAATGGGCTCGCGGCTGCGGACGGTCGTAGGTAACGCTGTGTACGCCAGCCACGTCAAAATGGAGACATCGTAGGCTACCAGATCAATACGCCGCAGCACCCAGGCCTTAACCAATGCATGATGCGAAAGACCAGTTGCCACCAACATGTCCACCGCCGCATAGAACCCGAAGCCAATGGCGATACCGAACATTACGTTACGCCGTGAAATGCCCAGGTATTCGCTGAAGAGCAAGAGAAAGAAGACCATCCCGCACTGCATGAGGCGAACACTTCTGTTCGCCAGCAGAATGACGCTCATGATGGCCTTCTCGTCGAAGCTATGGATCGAGGTGACTGCCCACATCCCGCTAAGCAGTATGACGACAAGGACAGACCACCGAAACAGAATGGAGCTCAGGTCGCGCAGCGCTTCATAGGGCCGGAACGCATCGCGGAATAACTCCAGGAAGACTGCGAAGGACAAGCACACACAGACGGCAAGAGTGAACCACTGCGCGTAGAAATACACGTAGATAGAGTTCCTGAACGTGAACAGGAACAATACGGTTAATGCCTGTAGGATCGTGTAATTAAAAAAATACCTGTACTCACGCTGCAGGCCACGTTTGTACATGGCCACCAGAATTCCCACCTGCAAAAATGGCTGGATCAGCCACAGGATGAGGTCGATCGTGCGCAGGTGAGGCATCCGCACTAAGGATATTACCGAAAGCCATGCTGCACAAGTGCCAAGTTCTCCCTCAAGAACTGTAAGTAGCTGAGCTGCCTCCCGTTACCAGACCAAGAAGCCTGGATCGGGCAAACTGCATGCGAATTGCGTGTCTCAACAAACAGTTAAATCCTGCCGGCCCCTCTCAATTACGCAGCGGGCCGCATCAATCCTGGGATTGTCAAATTGGCAGAGTCCATAGTTTGCGGCTCGGCGGACTTGCCAAACTGATCCGCTTCGTTGCACGGTTTGCCAGGAATGCAAAGCGGAGTCGGCGAACCATCGCCCGCGATCATGAGCGGCCCGGCGGATTTACGGAGCTGATCCGCTTCATTGCAGGGTTTGCCGGGAATGCAAAGCGGAGTCGGCGAACCATCGCCCGCGATCATGAGCGGCGGGGCGGATTTACGGAGCTGATCCGCTTCATTGCAGGGTTTGCCGGGAATGCAAAGCGGAGTCGGCGAACCATCGCCCGCGATCATGAGCGGCGGGGCGGATTTACGGAGCTGATC
>Ga0306921_10003420_pt1 | contig 16104 bp, 18 predicted proteins | sample sta12Cox44000080_FD_203760 | JGI IMG/M metagenome (GOLD analysis project Ga0306921, IMG submission 203760) | Lab enrichment of tropical soil microbial communities from Luquillo Experimental Forest, Puerto Rico - statoxic.12C.oxic.44.000.080 (v2)... | ecosystem: Environmental > Terrestrial >...
GACGTTCTTGTCTCGGAGGGTCTGGCGACACCTGCCCAAGTGCAGAGCGCCTTGTGCGATCAGTATTCTTCTCAAACGTACCGGCCGCTCGGGCACATCCTGATCGCCCAGAACGTCATCACACGCCGCCAATTGATGTCGGTCCTCGTCCGTTATCGCCGGAGCGCAAAGCTCGGCCAACTGCTCATCATGACGAAAGCCGTAACCCTGGATCAGCTGGCGGCCGGTTTGACCGAACAGCGACGCGCGCACCGGCGGCTCGGTCAGGTGCTCGTCGAGCTCAAGCACATCACCGAAGAACAGCTGCGGCGGGCGCTGTGTCTGCAGCTGCACATCAACTTCTTCGACCTCGACACGATCGTGCCGGATACTTCGTTGCGCGCATTGATCAATCCGCGCTTCGCGGAGGCTCGGCTCGTGGTTCCGATGGCGCGCGTCGGGAACACGCTCGTCGTGGCGATGGATGACCCGACGCAGACCGCGGTCATTGAAGAGCTCCGGTCCAGTACCGGCCTGGAGATCGAGGTGATCACGTCGACCACCGCGAGAATCCGTGGAGCTCTCGGGCACCTGTATCGGCCACATCTGCCGGCGGATGCTGATCGGCACGCGCTGCGGGCCAGCGCGTTCGAGCCATCTCCACTCGAGACGACTCAAATCGTCGGCGAACCCCATGCCATGAAATTGGACGAGCTCGACCGGGTCTCGGGTGATGTGGCGCCAATTCAGAGCGACATGGGCCGCGCCAACGACAGCACGTCAGGCCTTGTGCGCCAGCTCCTGACCATGGCCATCGAGCAGGGCGCGTCGGATATACACCTCGAGGCTGTGGACCATGGCGTTCAAGTCCGCTTTCGCATCGATGGCGTGCTACAGGAGCCTCGCCTCGATGGTCTGGAACAGACGCTATCGTCGAGCCGTGGCAAACTGATGTCGCGCCTCAAGATCCTCAGCAAGCTGGACATCGCCGAGCGGAGGCGGCCTCAGGACGGCAGCTTTCGCGCACGCCTCGAACGGGACGGGCAAAAGAGGACGGTCGACTTCCGTGTCTCCGTGATCGCCGGCTACTACGGCGAGAGCGCCGTCATCCGAATCCTGGACCCTCGCGGCCTTCCACGCTCAATCGATGATCTGGGTTTGCGAGAGCCCATCGCCGCGCGACTCGGCCAGCTCCTCAGATGCCCGACCGGCCTCATTCTGGTCACTGGTCCCACCGGGAGCGGCAAGAGCACCACTCTCTTCGGCGCTCTGAAAACTATTTACCAGCCGGGCATCAAGATTCTGACCGCCGAGAACCCCATCGAGTACATCTGTGACGGCTTCAGCCAGCACGAGGTCGACGATCGCATCGGCAATACATTCGCAACCTATCTCAGGTCATTCCTTCGCCATGACCCGGACGTGATCATGGTCGGCGAGATCCGTGATACGGCGACGGCGGAACTCGCCTTCCGGGCGGCCCAGACCGGCCACCTCGTACTGAGTACACTGCATACGAATGATGCGGTCAGCGCTCTGCCCCGGCTGATGGATCTCGGCGTCGACACGAACCTCATTGCCTCTTGTCTTCTCGGCGTTCTCTCACAGCGCCTGGTACGCGAAGTATGCTCGGAGTGTCGCGAGATTTCTCCGCCCTCTCAGCAGCCACTGAGCAAACTCTTCGCCTCTTCCGAGTACGAGTGGTACAGAGGTCGAGGCTGCGGCAGCTGCAATTACACGGGATACCGCGGTCGGATGGTGCTTGCCGAATTATGGACGCCGAACCAGGCCGACATGATGTTGATCAATCGCGGGGCGCCATTCGCGGAAATCTGTCTGAGCGCCGAGAAGAGCACGCTGGCTATGGCAGACGATGTCAGTGACAAGTTACGACAGGGCCGCACGAATCTCGAAGAGCTGGTCCGCACCCTACCTCATTCGGCTCTCCGCAAACTGCAGCTCACTCCGCGCGGACAGAGCTCGGCTATCTCTGGGCCGACGCCGAGGCCCGCCCCAACAGCCGATGTCGCACCCGAGCGGTCATCCCGTGAAGCAACTCGTGTCGCTCATCGCTCCCCCGCGCTAGCGTAGCTCGATCCAGGGCCGATAGCTTCATAGCGGCCGCGTGACGGCCCCTGTGAGGCTTGGCACTCTATCTGTCAAGCGGGTCATGATCCGGCACCCTGGCACGGGTTGACAGCCCGGCGAGCCCAGCCGATAGTTGTGCGACGCTAAACGCATCGTTCCTCTATCTACGCGAGGTCTGCCATGGCCGAGACGAACCGCCCCCGATCCGCAGAAGAAAGCACACTGCTCGAGCGCGCGCGCCGGCGCCTGCCCGGCGGCGTCTTGGGCACCTCCCGCTACGCCGACGAGGCGGCCTTCGTGGTCAAGCGCGGGCAGGGCTCGAAGATTTACGACGTGAGCGGGCGCGAGTACGTTGATTACGTGCTGGCCTCCGGCCCTCTCGTCCTGGGCCACGCTCCCCCCGCGGTGGTGGCGGCTGTCCGATCGCAGATCGAGGGCGGTAGCACCTACTTCATGGTCAACGAGCCGATCATCGAGCTGGCCGAGGAGATCTGCCGGGCGGTACCCTGCGCCGAGCAGGTGCGCTTCACCTCGACGGGCTCGGAGGCGACCTTCTTCGCCCTGCGCGTGGCCCGCACCGCGCGGGGCCGCGACAAAATACTGAAGTTCGAGGGCGGCTACCACGGCGCCCACGACTACTCGATGATGAGCGCGTCGCCGCGCTCGCCCAAGGCCTTTCCGGCTCCCGTGCCGGACTCCTCGGGCATCCCTCATGCGCTCGAGGCCGAAGTGCTCATCGCTCCATACAACGACCTGGCCACCGTCGAAGGGATCGTCGCGACGCACGCCGAGGAGCTCGCGGCCGTCATCATCGAGCCGTTCCAGCGGCTCATCCCGCCGCAGCCGGGCTTCCTCGCCGGGCTTCGCGAAGTCACACGACGGTACGGCGTCCTGCTCGTCTTCGACGAGGTCGTCACCGGCTTCCGCCTCGCCTACGGCGGCGCTCAGCAGTATTACGGAGTCGTCCCGGACATCGCGTGCGTGGGCAAGATCGTCGGCGGAGGCTTCCCGCTCGCCGCAGTCTGCGCGTCCGAGGAGCTGATGCGCCCCTTCGACCCTCAGCAGGAGGGCAAGGGCGACTTCATCTCACAGTCCGGCACCCTCAATGGCAATCCCATCGCTGCGGCGGCGGGGCTCGCCACCTTGGCCGAGCTACGTAAGCCCGGCACCTACGAAACCCTGCACGGCACGGGGCGACGCCTGATGGCCGGTCTCACGGAGCTGGTCCGGCGCTCGGGACTGCCCGGGCAGGTGGTGGGCGAGCCAGTCGTCTTCGACGTTCTCTTCACGGAGGAGCCGGTAACCGATTACCGGTCGCTTCAGAAGGCCGACGGGACCCTCGCGCGCTTTTTCACCACGGAGCTCATCAAGCGCGGTGTGGTCAAGAACACGCAGAAGATGTACCTCTCGCTCGCGCACACCGAGGCGGACGTGGCCCGCACGCTCGAGGCCGCCGAGGACGCGCTCAAGGCTCTGCCGAGGAGGCGCGCATCATGAGGATCATCCGAGCGCTCGTTCTGCTGCTGTCGTTCTTCCTCGCGACCCCTGCCTTCGCGGCCGACTTGCCGACAGCGAAGCCAGCGGAGGTGGGACTGTCATCCGAGCGTCTCGAGCGCCTTGGCCAGGCGCTACGCGCCGACGTGGAGAAGGGTCGGATTCCCGGCGCCGTCGTGGTGATTGCCCGGCGAGGCCGCGTCGCGTTCGTGCAGGCCGCTGGTTTCCGTGATCCCGCCACTCGCGCGCCCATGACGCCCGATGCAATCTTCCGGATCGCGTCGATGACGAAGCCGATGGTCACGGTCGCCGCGCTCTCGCTGTACGAGGAAGGCCGGCTGTTCCCCGACGATCCGGTTTCGAAGTACATCCCGGCGCTCAAGGGGCAGACGGTCGGCCTCGAACGAGCCGCCGCCACGCGCGAGATGACGATCCAGGATCTGATGCGCCACACCTCGGGGTTGACGTACGGCAACCGCGGCAAGAGCGAGATCTACAAGATGTATCCCGAATCGTCCAACGAAGCCTCGCTGACCTTGACGATGGATGAGTTCATCGACAAGCTCGCGAAGGCGCCGCTGCTCTACCAGCCTGGTACGCAGTGGGAGTACAGCTTGTCGACCGACGTCCTCGGACGCGTCGTCGAGGTCGTTGCCGGCAAGCCGTTACAGGAGGTCCTCGCGGAGCGTATCTACCGGCCGCTCAATATGACCGACACCGCGTTCGTGGTCTCGGCCGACAAGCGCGGGCGCCTCGCACAGCCACTGGCGAAGCACCCCGACACGGGCGCGGATTACAAGGTGCCCGACGCCACGGTGCCGCGGAAGTTCGATTGCGGCGGAGGCTGCGCGGTCTCCACGGCGAGGGATTACGCGCGCTTCGCTCAAATGCTCCTGAACCGCGGCGTGCTCGACGGCGCACGGGTGCTGGCGCCGAAGACGGTCGAGCTGATGACGTCGGACCACCTGGCTGGTATCGCACACGGACCGGTGTATTACGCTGGGCCGGGCTATACGTGGGGACTCGGGCTCGCGGTACGCGAGGACCGCGGCGGCGCACCGATGGCGGGTTCGACGGGCGACTACTTCTGGCCCGGCGCCTTCGCGACCTACTGGTGGGCCGATCCCAAGGAGCAGATGGTGGTCGTCTCGATGATGCAGTCGCCGCTCGGGCGTCACTACGCCCAGCTCGTGCGTGCGCTCGTCTATCAGGCCATCGTGGAGTAGCCGCGGACACATCGCCGGGCTACTGAGCGCCGTCTCAGGACGCAGCGCGCAGCCACACGCCGACTACAATCGGCAGAAGCGCCACGGCGAGCCCCCACTGCGTCCCTGGGTGTAGAGGCCAGTGCCGTACCAGCGCTGCGACCACACCGAGACATCCACCGACCAGGAGGCCGAACAGGTGAGCAAGGAGGTCCGCGCCGGGGCTCGTGCCGAGGAGAGCGAGCAGCGCGAGACTCGCCGCGACAACGATCCAGCGCTTGCGTGCGATCGAGAGCTGGCCGCGGGCCACGACTTGCGTGGCCGCGAGGATTCCGATGGCACCGAACAGCGCCGTTGAAGCTCCGACCGAGTCGTAGTGGGAGCCGTGGACGATAGCGGTGAGGGCGTTGCCGCCGATTCCAGCGAGCAGAATGAGCCAGAGACCCACACCCGGACCGAGCTGGTAACTCACCGCCCCGACCAGCACAGCGCTCACGGCGGCGTTGCTGACCACGTGCGGCGCGTCGGCGTGAAGCGTGAGCGCGGTGACGGTCCGCCACCACTCTCCGGCGACAATGCGCTCGGCGTCAGCCCCCCCGCGTTCGAACCAAGCGCTGCGCGTGGCCCGCGGTCCGGTGACGGCAAAAAACCCGATCAGCAGGAGACCGACAGCGATACCGACCCCGGCGGTGCCGCGAACCGGTTCCACCGAGGCAGGGTGGGCTTTCGTCGTCTCGGGGCGGTTCTCCCAGTCGTAGGCATCGAGAGTCTCGCGAGCCGCGTCCGCGTCCCGGGCGGCAACGATGAGCGCCCAGCCATCGAGCCTCCCGCGGAGCCAATGGGGAATGCCGCTGGCGGCGAGGACCGTGGCCCATTCGTCGATCCGGCGGCGATCAGGTGTCACGCGGACAGCAGTACCGGCAAGATCCTCCATCTCGCGCATCCGAGCACCTCGATAGCGCGGGAGTCTAACAGAGCGCGGATATCACAGCACTTGCGTTAGAATTTTCCTCGGCCAGATCGCGGAGCAAGGCCGCGCTGAGCCAGCATCCTGAAGGAGGGTCACATGAGCCACCCCACCAGGCTCCTCGCAGTTTTGATCGTGTCCTTGAGCTTCGTCGCGCCCGTCTGGGCGGACAACGAGCCCCGCACGGGAAGCCCCGAGAAGCTCGGGCGGGTGCACTTCAAGACCTCGTGCTCGCCGGAGGCGCAGAAGGAGTTCGAGCGGGCGCTGGCCATGCTGCACTCGTTCTTCTTTCCCGAGACGGTAAAGGCCTTCACGGCGATCCCGACCACCGACCCGAGCTGCGCCATCGCCTACTGGGGCATCGCGATCAGCCAGCGCCCGAACCCGCTGGTCGGCCCCTTCGACGCCGCCACCTTGAAGCGCGGCCTCGAGGCCATCGAGAAGGGCGAATCCATCGGGCCCAAGACGCAGCGTGAGCGCGACTGGCTGGCCGCCCTCAAGGAGTTCTACAAGGACTACGACAAGGTCGACCAGGACACGCGCACACGGAACTACGCGAAGGCCATGGAGCGGCTCGCGGCGAAGTACCCCGACGACGTCGAGGCGAAGATCTTCTACGCCCTCGCTCTGAACGAGACCTTCGACCACAAGTCGATGGAGCCGCTGCTGAAGGCCATCGCGATCCTGGAGCCAATCGACAAGAAATATCCGGATCACCCGGGCGTCACGCACTACTTGATCCACAGCTACGATTTCCCGGCGATCGCCCACCGCGGCGTTCCGGCAGCGAACAAGTACGCAAAGATCGCGCCGTCGGCGCCCCATGCGCAGCACATGCCCTCGCACATCTACTCGATGGTTGGCATGTGGGAAGACTCCGTGATGTCGAACTGGCGCTCGGTCCTGGTGGCGAACGAGTACGTGGCCAAGGCCAAGCTCGACGGCACGCTGGGCGGCGTACCCCATGCCTACGACTTCATGGCGTACGCGTATCTCCAGATGGGGCAAGATCTAAAAGCGCGCGGCCTCATCCAGGACAGCATGGCGATCAAGAAGGTCATCGGAGTGCCCCTGGCCGGGGCGACGGCGCGCGCGGCGGTGCCGGCCCGTTACATGCTCGAGCGACAGGACTGGCAGGGCGCGGCTCAGCTGGAGCCCGTCAATACGGGCTTCCCGATGGCCGAGGCGATCACGTACTTCGCGCGCGCCATGGGCGGCGCCCGCGGCGGCGACGTCGCCGCGGCGCGCGCCGACATCGACAAGCTGAAGGAGCAGCGGGCGGCGCTGGAGAAGGCGGGCCAGGGCTACTGGGCCGGCCAGGTCGAGATCCAGATCCTCGGCGCCCAGGCGTGGACGGCCCAGGGCGAGGGCAACAAGTCCGACGCCCTCAAGCTCATGCGAGCGGCCGCCGACCTCGAGGACGCCAGCGAGAAGCACGTCGCCATGGAGAACCGGCTCTACCCGATGCGCGAGCTGCTGGCCGACATGCTGATGGCGCAGGGTGAGGCAGCCGCGGCTCTGAAGGAGTACGAGACCTCACTGAAAAACGCGCCGATGCGGTTGCGGGGGTTCTACGGCGCGGCGAAGGCCGCAGAGGCGTCGGGCGACGCGAAGAAGGCGCGAGACTACTTCGAGAAGCTTGCCAAGCTCACGCGGTACGCCGACGGCGACCGGCCCGAGCTGCGCGAGCTGAAGCAGCGTCTGGCCAGCAAGTGACGGTGTGATCGGCGTCAAGATTGCCGTCGGCCTGCTCGGCCTGGGCCTCGTCCTCTTGCCGGGCGCGACCCTGGCCGACCCGTCCGAAGAAACCAAGGAAGGACAGCTCGATCCGGAGTTCGCGGCGGGGAAGGCAGCCATCGCGGCCAAGGACTGGAGCACCGCGATCAAGCTGCTTTCCTCTGCCGCCCTTCGCGATACGCGCAACGCCGACATCGAGAACTATCTCGGCTACGCCTACCGGCAGAGTGGCCAGCTCCAGGCGGCCTTCGCGCACTACGAGCGCGCGCTGCAGCTCAATCCCCGCCACCGCGGCGCACATGAATACATCGGCGAGGCATACCTCCTGACCAACGACCTGAGCAAGGCCGAGGAGCATCTCGCCGCTCTGGGACGCATCTGCCTCATCCCGTGCGAGGAGTACGAGGACCTGAAAAAGGCCGTTGCCGACTACCGGGCGCGCGCCGCCCGATAGCCAGCCGACGACCGGCGATCAGCCGACGGGAAGAATGGACTGAACCTGCGGCAGCCCTTTCGCAACCAGGGTCCAGTGCGCTTCCGGGCTCACTCGCCACAACTCGCCGGTATCGGTCCCCGCGAGAACGTGGCCGGCGGTATCGGGATCGGGTGCGACGGCGTGGAACTGAGCCGCCGAGGGTGAGTGGGCGGCGTCGCCGAGCGAGCGCCACGTCTCGCCGCCGTCGACCGATTGGAACAGCATTGCCTTCGCCCCGCCAGCATCCTTGAAGGCCGAGAAGGCGGTAGGTGACGAGCCCACGGTCACCGCGTGGGGCCGGCGTGGATCGATGCAGAGCGGGCGCGTGTAGGGCGGGGTCATGCCCTTCCACTGGAAGCGCCAGGACTTGCCGTGATCGTCCGAGCGGAACATGCCGGCGATGCGCTGCTCCATGGGCTCGCTGCGGTCGATGCGGCCAAAACCCGTCGAGGCGAAGAGGACGCCCGGCTGGTCGGGCTTGGCGACGATCATGTGAAGGTCGGGGTTGCCGCCCGGACGGTTCATCGTCCATGTGCGCCCGCCGTCCTCGCTGAGCACCACGCCGCCGACCTCGACACCCACCACGAGGCGCTGCGGATCGACTGGATCGAGCACGATCGCGCGCGCTCGACCCGGGCGTGGCGGGGTAAGCGGCACGCACCACTCCGCGAAGCCGGGCGCGTTGCGAAATCCAACAATCTCTGTCCAGGACGCGCCGCCGTCGCGCGAGAGAAAGAGGCCGGCTGGCTCGGTGACCGCGTAGAGGGTCGAGGCGTCGCCCGCCGCCGCGGCAACATCCCAGACCTCGCGATCTCCGATGCCGCTCGGCTGCCACGAGCGCCCGGCGTCGGCCGAGCGGAAGAAACCGGCCGTCGAGCCGGCCACACAATGGCCGTTCACTCGCGAGAGGTGTCGGACGCTCGGTCCCTCGAGCGCTGGCGAGGACTCGCCGCTCGCCGCGTCCACCACGAATATGCCCTTGGCCGTCCCGATGATCGTCGTCCTCATGCTCCACCCCCAGGGGTCGCCCGTGAGTTCGCGACCGGTGGGGCGACGATAGGCCCGGCCGGACCCCGACGTCAAGAAACGCAAGCCCGCTGCTCCCGGCCGTGCGACTCCGTCGTCGATCGCCTGGTACACCGACGCTCGCCGGCGGCGCCCTCGGCTTCTACGGCCTGAGCGACACGTAGCGCTCGGCTCGCCGGATGATCTCGTCCTGGTGCGGCTGTAGATCCTGGCCGCCCATCGAGGCCGCCCTCGCGGCCATCGGGTCGTTGACGGCGGTCTTGACACCGCTCAGCTCCTCCACGACGGCGAGGCCGCAGAACGGCACGTAGATCGGGGAGTAGCCCCCCTCGTGGCTCAGGACCAGCCGGCCTCCGCAGAGCTCATCCGCGACGGCCACGCGACTCGAGTTCGAGTCGGCCGATTTCGTCGCGCTGATGATAGGCGTGCAGGATTGGCGCAGGTGGAACTTCGGAGACTTCGAGCTGCCTCCGAGTTTGTTGGGATGGCTATTCGAGTCCCAATAGGTGAGGAAAGGGCGATCTCACGCCGGTTTCAGCCGGCCGCGAGGAAACGCCGCAACGTCTCGCGGAGAGCGCTGAGGGCGGTCTCCGCCTCGCTCTTGAGCGTCTCGGTAGGATCGGACGCGCTCCGCCGAATCAGTCTGCCTACGGCATCGCGCGCAGCATGTAGTCTCTGTCGCAAGTCCTCGGGCAGCATCTCGCAGGAATAGAGGTGTGCGCGCACGCTCTCGGTGAGATCCGCGCGGCAATTTGGACAGAGGTGCACTCGATTGGTGAGAAGGTCCGACCCCAATTCGAGCTGCCGGTAGCTCTGGGCGCATGGAGCGCATTCGGCAACCACGTGATCGAAGCAGTGCCTGAAGAGGAGTGCCCGTTCTTCTGGACTCACCGTACGAGGCCGCCCGCAGTCCAGATGGACGAGGTGATCGCCGTCGAACGAGAAGGCGTCGTTCGCGGAAATGGACTGCTCGCACCTCCCGCACTTCGGCTGAGCTCTCCGTCCCATCGGCGTAGCTGGCGATCCTGCTCATCACTTGCAACGCCGACGCCATCACGTAAGGTCGCGACTCTTATGTCGATCCGATGAGAGTAAAGAGACGCCCGGCGTCAGAACACACAAGCCCCTGTCGACTGGCCGACGCGGGTAGGTGGGGAGGACTTCGCTCGTTACGCGATGCAGCGCCGTGTCACGCGGCGTTGCTCTGCAGCTTATCCAGCCGTAACTCGGGCGCATACTCGACGACCCAGGCGCCATCGGCCGACAGCACGAAGAAGAGCTCACCATCCGCGGCGCCCTTGGGGACGACGTTCAAAGAGACCCGTGCGGTCTTGTCGGAGGCGTCGCCAACGAAGCGCCACGCAATCTGGACTTCGGAGGGCATGTCTTGACGGCCCAGATAGTTGAACGAGTGCTCGCCCCGCCGAAGCGTTCGGCACTCTACTGGCTTGGAGAATCCGGTGAGCCGAATGGTCGCGATCTCGGTCGCGTGGCGGTTCTTGAAGCCGATCGCGCCACGGTAGCCACGCCCGCGACGAAGCATCGACACAGCCACGGCAAGCACGACCACGACGGCAATGGCGATAGCTAGCTTCACGTCAAGCCCCCTTCGCTCGCGGAAGGAATCACCATCTATCGAGCCTATCGCACTAGCGTGAGCGAAAAGAAATACGACAGCAGGCCGACCGCCTGGCCGGCTCCGACACCTCGATGGTGAGCGCTGCCTGCCGGGAGCTGACGATCATGAAAGGTCGGCCGCCCGAAACCCGCGCGGCGTTCAGGGAGAGCGACGTCCAGTACTGGCAGGCCAAGGGAAGGAGAACTACGAGCGACTGTCCATGTCCTATGAAGCTCGGACCGGCAATCGATTCGATCCCGCGCGCCGCCCGAAGTAGACTGCTGAAGTAGATCGCTTCGAACCAACCCAGGCGCCGAGTAGTACGCTCAGGCTGTGAGCCTCGAGGGCTGGTTGCAGGAGCAGCTCTTCGCGCGCCGCATCGTGCTCGTCACGGGTCGGCTCGACGATGATGCGGCGGCGAAGACCGCGGCCGCGTTGCTGGCGCTCGATGCCGGCGGGGATCAGCCCATCGAGGTCCACCTGGACAGCCCCGATGGCGCACTCGAGGCGGCGTTCGTCCTGATCGACACAGCTGACGCCTTGCGCTCGACATTGCGGATCCTGTGCCGTGGGCAGGTCGGTGGCCCCGCCATCGCCGTGGTCGCGGCCGCCGATCATCGCGTCGCCGCCTCGCACGCGCGGTTCCACCTCTCACAACCGACTGCGCGGTTCACCGGGACCCCGGAGGAGATCACCGCGCGAAGCCGCCATCAGCAGGAGCTCTTGTGGAAACTGTACGGGCGTCTGGCCCGGCGCACCGGACGGCCCGCGGAAGAGATCGCCGAAGACATGCGGCGCGGGCGCTATCTCGATGCGCGCGAGGCGCTCGACTACGGCCTCGTCGACGAGATCACCGCCGGGAAGTCGTACTGACCGGCGGCCTGGGCTCGGGCCGTTGGTCTGCTACCGTTCGTCCCACAAGTCGAGCAGCTCGACCTGCTCCGGCGGCACACCCGCTTCGTCGGCGATGCATTTGATGACCGCGCTGGTCGGCACCAGATGAGGGTCGGCGCCGGCCGGCAGCGCGATGGCGAAGCCGCGGATCTGCCCGGTCGTTCGTAGCCGAAAGGAAACGAGCATAGGGCAGTTTAGCTCCTCACGGCTCGCAGACCACATCGTAGTAGTGGCGGTCGCCGGTGCCCGCCGCCCTGACCCAGGTCCAGGCGCTCTTGGGCGGGTCGTTGGGCCACGGCCAGCCCTCCGAGCCGTTGAATCGCTCCTTGGGTTGCCACATCTTCGGCTCGTCGATCTGGTTGTAGCCGCGCCGGAACATGCAGCTCTCGTACTGCTGCTTCCACTGCTTCTCGACCATCCCCGAGTCCGCGTAGAAATCGTACGCTTCGGCGGGCCAGGCGCCGCCGGCCTGGAGAAAGCACGCGACGACCGCACGCTGAAAGTCGGGGTTACATGGCGTGAACGTATATCGAAGACCGGAAGCGTGCGCACAACCGGCCAGCACCAGGGCCAGCGTGACTATCGCGGCCCATTTTGCATCGAGTCGGCGCCCCGCACCGAGCGGACCGGAATCGCCGCCATCTCTGACAAGCATCGCCAGCTCCGATTGTACGGCGTCGATTGCTCCTCGATGGCAGCGGGAAGTCGCTCAGAAGACGAGGCGAATCCCATCGGAGAGATCTGCAGGACGCCGACGAGCCCGGCCGGCGCCATGTAGCCAGCGAGCTCAGCCACAATTGGACGGCGCCGACAGCGAATGCCAGCTAGGAGACGGAGAGTGTCAGGCGAGGAGAGGAGGCGCAGGAGGGGTGCTATGTCGTGACCAGAACCTAAAGGAAGCGATCAGGGGGGTCAATCGAGACTGCGCGCCGCGGAGGCTGAGGGGGTTAGCGATACGTCAGCGCATGATCAGCCCTGACGGCAGGGAAGGCGGGCCGACCGGGAGCGGGTCCTCCCAGCACTTGAGGAACCGGACGGCCCAGATCGGGTGCAGCACGCCCGTCACCCCCGCCAGGGCGCTGTGGCTCGCCAGCGACACGTCGCCGGCTTCTCTGACTCTCGCGAGCGGTGACAGTTCACGAACGTAGGCGAAATGCAGGTGGGGCGGCAGGTGCTTGGCCCGCAGGCTTCGAGCGTTGCCGGAGTAGCCCATCGTGCCGATGAATTGACCGGGGGTGACCATGCTGTTCAGGGTGACGTCGACGGTGTGCAGGTGGCCGTAGATGGTGTGGCCACCGTCCAGGTGATCGACGACGACCGTCTTACCGAGCTTCCGCCATTCGCCTCGCGCGGCCACCACGACCTTGCCGTACGCCACGGCGAAAACGGGCTCGCCGACAGAGCCATTCAGATCCACCGCGCCATGAATGCCCTTCCCGCGCGCCGCCTCGAACCCGCCGCCTTCTCTGGCCTCGGCGTCGCTGCCGCGCACCATCGCCACCCGGCCCAGTGGGCAGGCGACGCCCGCCTCCGGGTCGGCCAGGGGAGACTCATCTGGCGCCTGAGCGTGTGCGACGACTGTCAGCAGCAAGCCGAGTACGGCTGTCGAGGTGACGAGAGCCCATTTCATGATCGGTACACCTCATGGTGACCGGACCGCGCGCGCGAGTCCATGCGGGCATGCCTTCAGCCCGGTATGAGGCTTTTCCCCAGCAGACCGATCAGGGGCCTCCCGGCAAGCCGACGGCCACGGGCGCCGGCAGCGGCGGACCGGAGCGATCGGCCTCCGCAAGGCACTGGACAACCTCCTGCCGGCCGCCCGCCGTACTGGATCTGAACGTGATACGGCCATCGAGATCAATCCGCAGGAGCTCTCCTGCGAGCGAGCGGCATTGCGCCCACCGCGCGTACGCCAGCTCTTGCTGTGGCGTGTTGGCGAGGGTGCATGCCCCCAGGAACACGATGACCCCACACACCAGCGCGCCCGGGCTGGCCTTCACGAAAGGGCTGACCACGGCAGCGGTGGAGGAGTTAGCCGCTGAGCCGGCGGACGATCTCGGCGCCGCAGGTGCAGGTCATCGAGATCCTGGTGTCGCCGACGTAGGACTTGACCCCGCCGCATCCGAGGTGCTCGACGGCGAAGGTTGCCTGGACCATCAGGTCCTTGACCAGTCGGAGCGCGTTCCCGCCCTGCGGCTGCGCGTTGAAGCTCAGGAGGTTGCCGTGGAAGGCCGGCGCGAGCATGCGGCCTTCCGCGGTCTCCGCCGCGAGCCGCAGGAAGGTCTCCCGCCATTCGGGAGGGTGGGGGCCGGCGATACGCCAGAGCCGCGGGGTCTCGGTTGGCCCCGCCGGCCCGGTCCGCTCGTCGAGGTCGCGGCCTTCGTCGTCGAGATGCGACATGGGAGACGCCCAGTGTAGTCCCGCCGCATCCCCGGACAAAGCGCTCGCCAAGCCGGCGTAACTCCTTGCCAGATCGGCGGGTCAAAGAAAGCACCGGGAATCGGCCCTCCGGCGCGAAACTAGTTCATATGGCCAAGTCATCCCCCGAAAAAAAGGCTCCCGCCGAGGTCCGCGCCTTGCCGATGGATCTCCAGCTCGGAGATCGGCTCGCGGATGAGCGTAGCGAATGGCAGGTCATCGGGCGTCCCTACGCGACCGGCGGCGGCAAAACGGTCCACGTGCGCGTCGAATCGCTCAAGCAGCCGGGAGTGACCGAGATCCGGAGCTGGGGCGCCCATGAGCGCGTCGGCATCCATCGCGCCACGTCCGCCGAAGGCAAGCGGCGCGACTGATCCCTCGCCGCAGCAGACATTGCTAGGGGAGGTCGTCTATGATGCGATTTCTATTGTTGATGGTGACGCTCGGCATCGTCGCGGGCTGCACTGGCCCGAAGGTCCACCTCGCCGGCATCGGCGACACCTCGTGGCAGGTCGTGAAATTCCAGGGCGGCGACGGCACCGTTCTCACGCCCGACGACAAGACCAAGTACACCGTGGCCTTCACGAATAACGGTGACCTGAGCGTGCGGTTCGACTGCAATCGCGGCCGCGGCACGTGGATCCTGAACGGGCCGAGCGAGGTCCGGTTCGGACCCCTGGCACTGACGCGTGTGATGTGCCCGCCCGGATCGATGCACGACCACCTCGTGAAGCAATGGCCGCAGGTTCGGTCGTTCAGCCTGAAGGGCGGCCGCCTGTTCCTGTCGCTGCGGGCGGATAGCGGCACCTACGAGCTCGAGCGGATACCGTAGCCCGTCGTCGAATTACCTCCGAGGTAATTGATCCTCACGCGGGAGTACGGGGATCATGCGGAGAAAACCGCCACGGAGGCCAACATCGATGCCGACGATGGGAGAGTACGCCAAGCAGCCGCGAGAGGAGCGCATGCGACGCCTCGCCCGCACCCCTGACGACCTGGCCGCCGCGATCAAGGGCCAGAGCGATGCGGTCCTCTCCCGCCGCCCCGACCTCACGAACTGGGCCGCCAAGGAAGTCGTGTGCCATCTGCGCGATACCGAGGAAGCGTTCGAGATGCGCTTCGAGCAAATCCTGGCAATGGCCGTCGACCCGGCGCTCGGCGGCTTCGCCAGCCGACCGTCTGGCCGAAGAGCGTCAGTACCTACGCAATGACCCGGAGGAGGCGCTCGCCGCGTTTCGGCGGCGGCGGGCCGAGACCCTGGTGATCTTCGGCAAGCTCACGCTCGCGAAGTGCGAGAAGGGCGGGATCCATCCGGTTCGCAGCCGCATCACGATCGACGGCTTCCTGTCGCTCATGGCCTGGCACGACGACAACCACCTCGATCAGCTCACCCGCGCGCTGCAGGGGCGGGCGTAGGCCTCACACGCCCTTCAGGAACTCGAGCATCGCGTCGTTCACCTCGCGCGGCCGTTCCTGCTGCGTCCAGTGGCCGCAACCGGGCAGCATCACCGTTCGTCGAAGCTTGGGGACGAACTTCGACAGATTCGGGATGAGCTGATCCATGCCCGGGAACCGAACGACGAGGTCGCGATCGCCGGCGACGTAGAGCGCCGGCACGCTGACGCGAGCGCCGGCGAAGGGGGCCAGCAGCTCCCAGCTGCGATCGATGTTGCGATACCAGTTGAGCCCGCCGCGAAAGCCGGTCCGAGCGAGCTCGCCCGCGTAGAACTCGACGTCGGCGGCAGTGAGCCAGGGCGGCAGCGTCTCGGGATCGGTCATATATTGGAGGAAGCCGCCCTGACGCGGGACCATCGCGATGGTCTCGCGCGCGGGCGCGTCGCCCGAGCCGCCGTAGGCCAGCCGGCGGATGGTCGCGCGCACGTCCTGCTCGAGCTCGGCCTCCGCGACTCCAGGGGTCTGGAAGTAGAGCTGGTAGAAAACTGTGTCATCGGTTCGCGGCATCGCCGTCGTGGGCCGTACGGGGCCCCGCGGCCGGTAGGGGACGCTCAAGCCGATCACGGCGCGGAAGACGTCGGGGCGCATGAGCGCAGCGTGCCAGGCGACCGGTGCGCCCCAATCGTGGCCGGCGATCACCGCCGACGTCTCACCGAGCGCGCCGACCAGGCCGACCATGTCGCCGACGAGGTGGCAGAGCGTGTAGGCCTCGATCTCCGCCGGCGCATCGGTGCGCCCGTAGCCCCGC
>Ga0306921_10003423_pt1 | contig 16099 bp, 32 predicted proteins | sample sta12Cox44000080_FD_203760 | JGI IMG/M metagenome (GOLD analysis project Ga0306921, IMG submission 203760) | Lab enrichment of tropical soil microbial communities from Luquillo Experimental Forest, Puerto Rico - statoxic.12C.oxic.44.000.080 (v2)... | ecosystem: Environmental > Terrestrial >...
ACGTGGAAGCCATTGCCGTTGAGACAAACGCGGCAGTGCTGTTTAGCAGCCACTTTAGTAAAGGCGACCAAAGCGAAAAGGAAGCCGTCGACCGTGTAAGCGGCAGCGGCGCTTGGGCACGCGATCCGGACAGCGTGTTAACGATGACGCCGCACAGCGAGCCGGAGTGTTTTACGGTCAACGCTGTGCTGCGCAACTTGCCGCCAATCCGCGAGTTTGTTGTTAAGTGGGATTATCCGCTGTTTGTGCGGCAGGATGAAGCGGATCCGACCGATCTTAAACGACCAAAAGGCAAGGGGCGTCCAGTTGAAAACACAGCCACTGAAGTGCTTGCGGAAATGAAGGACAAAGCGTGGCGCACTGCGGAGCTACAAAAGCATTGTGCCAAAGAAGCTGGCATCACGCCGCGCGTGTTTTACCGTTTATGGGCTGAGCTGAAAAAGGACGGAAAAATTGTGGCAACTGCTGATGAAACGTGGCGCAAATCAACCGAAGAAGACGAGCCGTTTTGAATAACTGCCACAAACTGCCAAAAGCCGCTGCCATATCATTTGAGGCAGTGGCGTTTGTATTGCCAAAAAAACTGCTGCCTGAATCTCTTCTTCGAAGAGATTGTCAAAGGCGCAATGAAAGCAGCGCCAATTTGACCAATCATCGCTTCGCAGTGCCAAAAAAGAGAAGACCGCTATCGCGGCTCTTTTTGTGGCACTTGCTTTCGTGAAATGCGCTATTGCAAACGAGCAAAAAAAGGGACGTTTGCGCACGCAGAACGAATGCGCGAAACACCAACAGCCACCGAAGATGCGTTGTGGCAGCGGCTGCGCGCGTGGCGCATCGGCTTCAAATTCAATCGGCAGGCTGTTGTGCTCGGCTGGATTGCCGACTTTTATTGCGCGGCGGCAAAACTTATCATCGAAGTCGATGGTGGCTATCATACATCGCCGCAACAACGCCGCCGTGATGCAATACGCGATGCATCAATGCGCGTTAAGGGTTTTCTTGTGTTGCGTTTTCGCGTGGCGGCAATTCAAAGCCAGCTCGACACAGTTGTGGAAGTAATACGCCTGACGGCTACCGGGCGTTCTAAAGCGCCGCCACGCGGGCGGCGTCGGCATCCGGCATCCAGCAGACTTTCGCTTGCCGAAACCGCAGGCAAATGGCGCGGTAAGGATTACGGCGTGATTGACACATCATTGCCATGAACGACAACGGCCACGCGCGCGCCGACGTTGGCCGCTGTCGCGCGTTTGGACTGCCGCCTGTGTGCTGGCCTAGCCGTTGTGCTCGGCAGCCTTCTTTTTGCCAGCTTTGGCGTCGCCGCCTTGCTGCTTGTTCTTGGCCGCTTCGTCGTGCTGTTTTTTGGCTGTGGCGCGCGCCGTATCGATGCGGCCTTGCGCCAAGCGCGCTTCGTTGTCGCGTTGCTGCTGCACTGGATCTCGTCTGTTCATGAGCGCTAACGTTAGCCGTTAGGCAGCTCGGCGTCAAAATGCACTTGCACGTGGCCGAGCAGTTGTATTACGCGCTCCACGATTGCATGCTCGCTGGCTGTAGTCGGCAGGCCGTAGCAGTCGGCAAATACGTAGCCGTCCACGTGCAGCTGGTCGCCAGCGAACCATATCATCCGCTGGCCGTTGTGCAGTGCAGGCGCGCCGCGCGTGTAAGGCGGCATTGTGGCGGCCTGCTGGCGCTCCACGGCAGCCCACTCGGCGCGTTTTTTTTGGCTAATTGTGGACGGATCAAATTTCATGTTGAGCGCTGAAGGGACTGGCCGACTACTTGGTCAATGATCAACAACGCCGATTCGTCACCGGTTGTGCATACGCCTTGCAGCGCTGCACCGCTATTAATGGCGCAGATCTCCTTGCGCATCTATGCTCGCCAGCCAGTCCTTTCAAAGCTCGTGCCCTTGTTTTTCGTAGTAAACGCGCGGCGCATTGAACTGCCGTATGTGCTCGGCCAGCCAGTGCCAGCGCCGTGCAGGCAGCAGCTTGTGCAGCCGCAGCCATGCGACCAGCGCTCGCGCGAATGTTTTCATGGCAGCTTGTGCAACTGTAGCACAATCACCAGAATGCTCGCCGCCAGCACCGTTGCCAGCAGCAGCGCAATGGCGCGCCAGCGCCGTATTACGCAGTGCAGCTCTTTTATGCGCAGGCGCTGCTGCCGTTCCGTCTGCCGCCGCAAGCCGCGCATGTCTATGTGCACCTCATAGCGCACGTTGCCGATGCCTTCGACGTGGCACGAACTGTCGATCACCTTCATGGCAGCCGCCCTTCTCTGCCAAGCTGCATGGCTTTTGCGGCCAAGCGGCTCAGGGCATCGTTGTAGGCTTCCGACAAATGGTTGGCCGCATACTCGTGGCCGAACTCGTGGATGATCAAGTTGTCGATGGCAAGCCTGTTGCGCTCCATGTTAAACCACTCCGTGCCTAAGTTGCGCACGTTAAACTGCAGGCATGCGCTGCCGTAGCACGCGGCTTCGCGGCTGGCCTGCTCGCCAAACTCCACCTTCACGTTGATGCCGAGCAGCAGTTTGCCGAGCCGCACCGTGTATAAGCACACGTCGCGCATGCCATCCGTTATGTCCGCCGCCTTAAATGGCACAAAGCCATCCGAGTGCGTTGGAAACAGTTTGCCAGCTGGCGTAATGGCGTCCGCGCTGCGCACGTTTTGCCATGCCGTTTTGCTGAGCATGCTGCCATGCACAAGCGTGTAACCGTTTGCCACGGCCTTGTTGTTGGCTTCGTGGTCGCTCATGTCAAAGCTCACACGGTTCTCGCCAAAGCGCTTGGTCATGTAATCCACAACCGCCTCTGGCTGCGCGTCGCCGCTTTCAATGGCCGTTTGCGCCCACTCTGCGTTGCACTCGTTAGCGTCCAACAGGCCGTGCGTGGCATTAAACACTGCCGTGCGCAGCTGCTGCAGGAAGCGCGGCGTAACGTTTTCGCGATCCAGCGTCAGCGGCACTTTTTGCTGCACGTCCACGTGGAAGGCGCAATCGTGTTCGCACACCGGGATGCCCATCTCGTAGATCATTGCCGTTTCGTTTTCGGCCAAGTTGTAGCAGCGCACCGCCGTTTTGCGCCATGTGCGGCGCAACACGCCGTCGTCGCCAGCAAACTCCGTGTTCAGCTGCGCCTCAAACTCGCGCTCCAAGCGCGAGCTAAAGTCAGGCAGCTGCTCGCCGTTAAACGTTGTGCAAATGCCTTTTGGCGTGATCAGCTTTTTCACTTCCGCCGCCACTTGTTCGCACTGTTTGGCGTCCATTTTAATCAACGCCTCAAACGTTGAGCCAAACTTGCTGCGCGTAACTGTTTCGCTGCGGCCTTTGGCATCAAAAACAACAGTGCCTTTGGTCGTTGTGACCATTGCCCACTTGCAGAGGCTTAACACGAGCTTTTCGCCCAAGTTAAATCTGCCGCGCTGCGTGGCGCACGCCTTCTTGCTGCTTTCCGCAAACAACGTGTATGCGTGCCGCAGATCACTGAAGCCGTTGGTTGAGTTGTCGGACACAAGGAGATTGGCGTAGCCGCGCTCGATTGCCGGGTGCAGGTTAACTTCAACGCTTGTGACGCCTGCTTCGTCCCATGCGTTTTGAATAAGTTCAAACACGGCGAACTCGATGCCGCGCCGCTGAAGCAGCTTGGCAAGGCCAGTCCGGTCGATGTCGAACCATTGTTTAGTTGTTGTCATGCTCTGAATATGGCACAGGCAAACAAAGCTACAAGTATTTTTTTCTACTTTTTTTTCGGCCTGCGCGATGAGCCTGTATTCCCACACTGGCGGCGCGCCTGCGTCCACGCCTGCGGCTGGCCGTGGCCGTTTGGCAACCGTGTGCGCGCCAAACTGCGGCTTGCGTAGGTTGCGCAGCGGAGTGCTGACACTTGCCAGCGAAATGCCGGTGGCGGCGGCGATCTCGGCCAGCGTGCGCCATTCGCCGTTAGCCAAGTAATCGAACACGAGTTTGTGTTGGCCTGTTAGGCGCACGCCAGCGCTGGCTGGCAGCGGCTCGCCCCACGGAAAGTTAAACTGCTCAGGCTGGCTCATAGTTTGCGCCAGTCGTATCCAAGCCGCGCCAACAGCTGCAGCGTAAAACGTCGGCAGCAGTCCGCGCACTGCGCGCCAATGGCCGCGCCCTGTTTATTGCGCTGCAGCCTAACAATGCCACGGCAGCCGTAAGCAGGACACGGGGCACCTAGGCGATGGTCGTTGGCCGTGTATTCAAGGCCGCTTGCGTGCGTGTGGCAGCCCGGATTTTGGTCGTGCGCCGTGAAGTCGTGCTGGTCGTGCCAGCGTTGCCAAAGCTTAGTTGTGTTCATGACTGCTAAGTCGCAGGCCGTTACACAGCACACGAGCTTGCGGCGCGCCCGCCAGTGATCCACCACTGTGCTTGCTTTGCAGGCGCGCCGTCGCGCTCGTTAGTGAGCGAGAGTGGGCACACGCTCGATTCTCAGGCGGCACAAGCTGCCATACTCGGCAAGCAGCTGGCGCACGCGGTCGTCAACTTCGTCGTCCGTAACAGCAACTGTTACAACGCGCGTTGGCAATGTAAGGATGATGCGCATCTTCACGGCTGCTGCTTGCCAAGCAGTTTGATAATGTTGTCGAGCCGCCTGCACAGCATGTGCGGCAGCAGCACCCACATTATCGCTATGTAAAGCAGCAGCACAGCCGCCGCGAACATTGCCAGCAGCGCCAGCCCGCCAAATGCGAGCGGCGCGTCTGCTAGTAGTAGGGTTGTCATAGTTTATTTTCTCCTCTGTTGTTGCTTTTCCTTGTTAAGCATCATCACTTCGCTTGGCGTTGGCCTGTCACCGCGCCTGCGGCGCTGGCATGCAGGCGCACGCGCTGCGCCGATAACGCTGTATGTGTTGGCCGCACTCGCGCTGCCTCATCAGCAGCGCGATGCGAGCCTTAAAGTCTGAAACCGTTTCCTGCATTACAGCAGCCCCACCATCGCTTCTTCCATGTGATGCTCATACACCTCACGGTCGTGGCGCTCCTGCGCCACTTGTTTGCGTAATGCCTGCCACTCGGCGTTGTGCGCCGCCACTGCGGCTTCGTCTTCAGCCGTTGGCGGCTGCCAGTCATAACTGGCCTTGCGCGCTTCCTTGGCGTCGCACAGTGCTTGGTCGCGCTTGTAATCGGCCAGCGTATAAGTGCCGTAAAGCGCCCAGTGCTCCGGCTCCTCAGCCAGTATGCCAGCAAAGCGGCCTGTGCCAGCGGCCATCCAGCGCCGCGCAACTTCGTTTTCGTCCTTGATGTAATCCAGCAGCTCCTGTGAAACCTTGTGCGCGTTGGCTTTGGCTTCGTTAAGCCGTGCCTGCCACGCATCTTCTGCCGTCACAGGCGCAGTTTCGCGCGCAAACTCATCGCGCTCGATTTGCGCATCCGGCTCAACAGCAGCCGCCGCCCCTTGCGGAGCGGCGCTGTTATCGTCGTGATGCGCACAGCCGTTGACGTGGCTGCTGTTTTTGAAGTATCCAGCGCACACGGGCCCGATGGCGCACACAATGCAGCGCGCATACTTTGTTAAAAAGTCCTGCGCGTCCGCCAGCTCCATGCGATCGGCTTCCGTTAGGCTGTAAACAATGCCCGGCGCGTAAACGGCCTCAAAATCCACTTGCATGCCGCTCTCCGTCATGCGCGCAGGCGATTCCACGATCTCCTTGGCGTAAACGGCGCTCTTGGCTCTGTTAGGCTTTACAACGTAAACTTTGCCGTCCTTTTTGAAGACGCCCATCGTTACGCTCACGCTGCCATTGTTGCGCTGCGCTGGCTGCGCGCCAAGCGCGTTGTCTGCCGCGTGCTGATAGTCAGCCGCCCGATTGTATTCTGCCACAGCCGTAACCGTGCAGTTAATGTGGCGAACCCCTTCGCCAGCTTTCCATGTGCATTGCGTGCCTGACGGGATTACTCCCCCGCAGCGCACGCATTTGCCTGTGTATTTAGCAGTGATCTGCTTCCGTGTCGTTGTTGTCATGCCGCTACTCTTACACGTGTGTAAACGTAGCGCAAGCGGAAAAACGAAGATTTTTGAAGATTTTTTTAGCCGCCAAAATCGCCTGACTTCGGCCTGCAACTTGCCAGCGGCCTGCGGCCAGTGATCCAGAGCACGTCGTATTCGCCGCAGTAGCCAACGGCTTTGGCTGCGTAGTAGGGATCCAGCGGCGTGCCGTCGTCCAGCGTGCCGTGCATTTGCTTGTGATACGGCATTGTCTGCGGTCGCCATGAGATGTTGGCATACTGTGCCGCCATGCTGCCAAAGTAACGTGACACAAGGCTGAGCACCTGCGACGGCGTGCCGACACTGTCGTGCGTGCTTACAATGTGGACTTGTGTGCGCCGCAGCCTGCAGGCCAAATATAGGCCGCCAATAATGCCTGCGGCCGTCAAGCCACTGCCGTTTGGCACGACAACGCGGCGCGCGTCCATTGGCAGATTGGCAACTTGCTTGGCTGTGTCGAACAGCGCCCAGCCGACGCTCCATTGCACAGGCGTTAGGCCAAGCGCGTGCATGCGCTCACGGATGCGCGCACGGAAAACGCTCGGATAACCCGGCACAGTTTCCAGCACTTGCGCGCCATGCTCCTGCGCCCACTTTGTGCATGGATGCATTTTTGCGCGCTTTGGCACGGCAATGTAAGCCGCGCGCTTTAGCCGCTCACCCATTGCGGCCACGTAAATTTGCATGGCGCTGGCGGCGCTGCAGCCAACGGCCAGCACGGCATCGGCTGGCGCTGCGGCAATCATGGCGGCATACTGCCGCACTTTTGCGCCGCTTGGCGTGGCTTCGTCAATAAAGCAGGCCAAGTCTTCGCGCTTGGCGCAAAAGCCCTGCTCTTGAAGCTCGCAAGGCGTTAAGCCTGTTTCGTAAAGCATTGGCGTTGTTGCCGCGCGGCACGGATTGGACGTGCCTGCACGACGTTAGGGCGTTTACCAGCCGCGCTGAATTGGCATTGTGCGCACGTTGTAACGCACGTTGCCAAACATGTCAGGCCGCTCGTATTGCACCGAGTAGCCATTGCTGTAACTAAGCGTGCGCTGGCCGAACACATTGGCCGGGCTCAGCTGCGCGCTGTAGCCGCCGCCGAACTGGTAGTTGGTGTTACCGAAAACGTCCCTGTGGACGTTGTAGTAGCCACCCTGAGCCAGCGATACGCACGTGCTTACTGCCAGCACGAGCACTGCTACTGCTAGTTTCCGCATGTTTGCTCCTTTGTTTGTTGTTTACTTACGAAAGCGGCGTTGGAATGCCAAGCTCCTCGCAGCGCGCATTCCAAGCTTCGTCCGTGGCTTCCTTGATAAAGCCAATGCTGCGAAAATATTCGAGCTGCACATTGCGTGCGCCACGGCACAGACGCTCTGGCTTGCCAGTGTGCTTGTTTATGGCGTTGTTTTCGCCAGTGCTGTGACAAATGCGCGACGATTGCGTAAGCGCGCTTTGTTCAAGGTCGGCGCGCAAATAGGCGTAAGGCGAATCATCGCGCCACGGGCAGGTGGCGCACATTTCCTTGCATGTTGGCAGCGCGCTCATAAGCCGTTTGCACGGAAAATCATCCGCACGTTGCGCGCAGCCAGCCGCCGCACATTGTTTATTTCGCGGCATAGCCTGTTGCACTCCTGCAGAGCGTGCTCGCGCGAGTTCCAAAAACGGCCAAAGCCGCTGGCGGCGCTAATTGCCCAGTCGGCAATTTTGCCAGTGTGCCAGCCTGCCTTGAGCAATTCGATGACGTTGCGCCTAAACTTGGCGCGCTGATCGGCCGTCATTGGCAGCGCCAGCACTTGTGCAACGCTGCTGTCGCCAACGTCGTTGCCGCTGCAGCCATTGTCGTGCTCGTTGCCGCGTGCGCCGCACTCGATGCAGGCGTCGTCCGGCATATCAAAAAGATGGTCGTTTGCGCCGTTCATTGCGCACTCCCCCAAATTTTAGCCTGCGTTGCCAAATAGAATCCGAAGTGCGCCTCAAGCGTTTTATCGTAATCCGCATTGTTATTAAGTGCGATTTTCCGCGCTTCGCCTTCAAGGCGGACGCGCACATGCACGGCCAGCTTGTCGAATTTGCGTTGCAGTTCGGCAGTCATCGCACGCCGCCTTTCAGCACCGCGTCAAACTTGGCCTGCACGTCGGCAGGAATGTTGTCCAACTCGTCCTGCGTGATACCGTCCTTAAGAGCGATGCGTAACGTCCGTGCGCGGCTTGCGTCCGTGCGTGCCTGCACCCACTGGAAACGCGCCTGCAGCAAACGCTGCTCGCGTGTCAGCGGCGGCGGTGGCACGTAGTTTACAAGCTGCCAAACATCGCGCTTAAGCTGGCGCGCGCCTTCGCCTTTGTAACTTTTGCCAGTTTGCTTGTCTTCCAGTTCCCAGCCATACGGCCTGCCGCGCTCGTCATAATAGTGCGGCGCGATCTCAAAGCGGCCACAGGCGCTGTGCCAGCTTTGAACGACTTCGTTGCCATTGTCATCGACGTCGACTTCGCCTTCCAGCCAGCTAATTTTACTCTCTGTATTCGTTGTTGTCATGCCGTGAAGATACACTTGTGTAAAAGGCGCGCAAGTAAAAAAATGCACTTTTTTTCACTTTTTTTGGAGCCGAAAATCAGGCCGATTTGCCTGCCTGCGCATGTGGCCTTATTGCTTTCGGCAATCGACCGGATAAGTCCATAAAACAAAGGCGCGCCGCCCTCACGGACGACGCGCCTTCCTGCTTCAACCTTTAACCTTGCGGCTAAAAAGTGTAGCGCTTAATTTAGGCCATGCACAACTTCGATTTGGCCGTCCAGCACTTCCTCAGTGCGCGGCGCAACGCCTGCAAGGCCGACACGCGCATCAAACAGGCCGTGCAACCGCTGTGTGCGGAGCGACAGCTCGTTCAAGCTCAGCGGCTTTAGCACTTCCGTAAAGCCGTTAAACAGGCTCCACGCCGTGCGCGGCTCAAACGCATCGTGCTTCGGATGCCGCCATTGCTGCAGCAACTCTGGCACGCGCGTTGACGTAACGGCGCGCGCATCCATTGCGCGCACAATTAAGTCGTGCGCCTGCATGTCATCCAGCGCAAAGTTTTTGTAGGCCGCAATGCGCTCGTCCTGCAAGTGCCAGCGGCTCATTAACTGGCCGATGGCGCGCTGCACTAAGCCCGGCAGATCGCGCATAATGTGCGTTGTATGCTTGCGCGTCATGCGGATCTCGCCACTGAAGCTCAAGTTGTCACACACAAACACGCCTGCGCCGACAACCAAGCCAGCCGGGAAGCTTTGGTCGTGCGAGTTGCGCAGGCCAAGCACCCAGCCATAATCGTCGGAGTTGTGTCCGTTGGCAATTTGCATGAGGCCGAAGTAGCGGTTGCCGCCGCGCGTAAGGCTGTGCGTTTGCTGGACGATCGATAGGCCGTCACTTTTGAGCGTGTCCTCAACGCGCTCAATTAGCGTTGTGTGTGGAATTGGCGTCCATGTGGCTGTGGCAGCGGGCGTCGGGACGATTTCGACGGCCGCGCGTTCAACTTTGGCTGCACCGCAGTGCAGCACTAAGTCATTTTTTTGCATTGTGTTTTTGTTCCTTTGTTTTGTTGTCGCAGCATCATTGCTGCCTGCTGCACACTCGGCCAAGGCCGTGCGCACAGCGTGGCAACTATTTGCGGTTTAAATCATCCATCATTTTCCAATCACGTAGCTGTGCTCCAGCCACGGCTTTTGCCGCCAGCGCAACACGGTCGCGCGCTTCGGCAAGCAAATCGGCCACAAGCAACATGCCGCCTGCCTGCGTGCGTGCCACACATAGATTTGTGTGCAGGCTGTCCAACGCGCGTGACATGGCCGTTTTATTGGCGATGCTGTCTTTAAGTGCTTCCATGCGAGACGCATTACTCTCGCCCGTTACCGTTCCTGATTTCGTTGTTGTCATGTCGCGACTTTGCCACGTGTAGCATAGTGCGCAAGTATTTTTTTCAACTATTTTCTGGACTGCCGATGTATAGGATCTGCTGCTCCGCAATCCGGATGCGCTTTGCCAGTATGGCAAGCTCTACGTCATTGCCGCGCTTTTCGTGTTCTTCCTGCATGGCACGCAACATTTCCAACTTGGCGTGCAGCCGCGCCAGCCGCTCCTTGCGTTCCTTGCGCTCGCGCACATGCACGGCGCGTTTTTGCTCAGCTATCGAAGTGCGCATGTAGAAAAATCGTTGCATTACACTTTGCTGCCTGCGTAAAGTTGCGCCATGAAATTCGAAATCTACTCAGATGGCAATTATTTTAAGTGGCGCGTAACGCAAGTGCTCAGCCCCAGCCCCGGCACAGGCGTTGGCATTGTGTTTGTTGTTTGCGTAAGCGGTCGCGTGTTTGCCACGCGCGATAATGCAGAGGCCGATTACGATGCCTTTGTAAAGTGGGCGTCGCAGCCGCCGCCTGCCAGCAATTAAAATAATTCGCCACGAAAAAAGTGCCGCAGCGCGCCAATGCAAAAACGCGCTGCGGCTTTTTTATGGTCACCTACTAACAAACTCGCCTTCGCCACTAAGCGAAGTGCGCTTGTTGAGCACCACGTAGCACGGCGGCGTGCATGGGTGGAGCGTGCGTCCAAACACATCGCCAAGGTCTGCAACTTGTTGTGGCGCGCGGCTGCCTGTAAAGGCCAATGCCACAGCGGCAACGATCACTGCAACGCCAACTGCCAATCTTGCTTTGTTGTTCATTCTGTTTCACCTCCTTCTGTTGAAATGTTTCCTCCGCCGCGAGAGCCTCTTGTCGGGACTACCGGCCAGCACAGGCACGGAGAAAAATTTGCTGTTTTCACGGCTTTTTGAATTCCACTTCCCAGTGCTCATCGATCTTCGTGACGTTTGGCTCGTAGCCAGTGATCAGTTTAATGCACTCCAGCTTTTTGAACGTGCCGCCGCACGTATCTTCCAAAATAAGCGTTGTTGTGCTGCGCGTGACCTTATCCGTGTCAAAGCTTGTTTCCTTAAACGCAAACGGCGGCGTGCGCAGCACAATAGAATCGCTGCTTGGCACTGTAATGACGCGCGTTGGCGGCGTGCCGTAACGCAGCGGCGCGCCAAGCTTCGGCCACGGCGTAGCTGATGGTTCATCGTAAATTGTGTCTGTGGACGCAGGCGTCGGCTTGTTGAGCCGTTGGTGGCCTAGAGGACGCTGCTGCGAGTAAATGCGCCAGTGCAGGCCGCACAGCGTCAAGCCAAGCAACAACGCGGCAATGCAGACGGCAATGAGGTTTCTTTTGTTCATTTCGCGTTGCCTTTGTAACGCCGCCGTTCGCGCCGTGCAATAGCGCGCTCGATGCGCTCAATTTGGTCGCAAAGCTTTTGGCGTTGCACATCGCCAATGCGCGTTGTGTTGCGCAGCCAGCATGTGCGCAAATGCCGCGTGATTAGCTTGCGCCAAATAGGCCAGCCGCACGTTAGGCACGTCACCATTGACGCGCCAACATCACGCTCGCGGCAACGCGCCACGTGCCGCTCAAAGTGCGACGCCGTGAGCCGTTGCAGGCAATACGGACACGGACGCGGCTCGCGGTGTTTCATCTCTTTGCTGGCTCTGGCAGTGGCTTTGAGCCAACCATTGCCGCAAAGAATGTGTCTGCTGGTTGTTTGCCAACCATGCGCGCAAATTCCATTTCCAGCTTAATTGTTGCAAGGAATTTGCCAGTGGCGTTGCACATGGCGTTAACTGTGCTCGCCGTCGTTTTTTCCTGCTTTAACGCGTCCATCTGCTCGGCCAGCAGCTCACGGATGTCTGTCATGCTTTTCATTGTTTTTTGTCTTTTACTTTTTTGCTTGTGCGTGCGGCTCTGAGTAGCCGCAGTTTTGCTCTTTGTATTCTCACAATCTCAGGCGAGAAATCTGTAGCCTTTAGGCTTGTGCCCTTGGACAACAAGTGGCGCACGTAACGGCTCGATAACGTCCGGATTTGCGCGTGCCAGTAAGTGCGCCTCTTGCGTGCTGCTCGCTTGCGCCGCCGCACGCTATACTCAGGCGACAGCCTGCCGTGCGTGCGTGCGTAATAACGCCGTTTCTGCGCCAGCCTTAGCGGGCGCGTCAATGGATCGTTACGATAACGTTTTTGCCGCTCTCTATACTTGTGGCCGTGCCGCTGATAGGCGCGCCGTGACCAAAAGAGGAATTTATCGTGCTCGCGCCAGTAACGCGCGCGGCCACGTGCGCGCAGTGCCACGCGATTGCGCTCGCGATAACGTTTGCAGCGCTCGCGTTCGCTGGCGGCTTTTAGTTTGTAAACTGCGCGCCGCTTGGCGTTGATGCGGTCACGGTTGTTGCGGTAGTATTGCCTGCGGCGCGCACGCACTTCCTCAACACTCTGGCGCACACGCTGTTTGCGCGGCTTTGGATTAAGCAAGCGACGTAGACGTGCGCGGATACGCTGCTGCCTGTTTAATTCAATGCGGTGCGTGACACCGTATTCGCGCCTTTTTGCGGCAAAGTAAGCAAGATGCTGCTGCCGGTAGCGGCGGCTTTTTGCAAGCGCCTTATCGCGATTATTCCAATGCCACACGCGCGCCCTCGCTGCTGCCTTTGCTTTGCGCTCTGTTTCCGTCATCGCGCAAAGCCAACGACATTGTTGCGCTCGAACATCGTGCCGTTGCGGTAGATGTCGATTTCGCGCCTGCCAATAATCATGCGCTGCGTTGGCACGCCTTGCACTTGATACGCCTGCTGGCGCTCGATTATGTAATTGTGCTGCTCCTGCCGCTGGCGCTCCTGCCTGCGATCGTCGCCAGCGTGCGCGCCTTGCGACGCGCACGCGGTGACAACGGCACACAACAGTGTGCCACGGATAAAGCGTTTGATCACCCAGCCAGCTCCTTTGCCAGCGCGCGGAAGTTGTCGCGGACATGCACGCTGTCTGCCATTTTAAGCAGGCACTCGCGCACATACGGCGCTTTGAACAGCGCCAAGTTGTCAGCATCGGCAAACGCATGCTGGCCGTTGCCAAAGTTGTTTATGGCAAAACAGCGCACTTCTGCGTAACGCGCGGCGTTGCCGTCCTCTTCCTGTTTAATTAGTTGCTTAAGCGATTTCATTTGCCGTGCTCCTCAAGTTGCCAGTTGTAACGCGCATTGATTTCAATCGCATCCGCCACGGTCAGCTCAAGCAGCCATTGCGAGTTGCGATGCCAAATAACTTTGCCGCCGTGCATTTCGCACGCGACTTCAAGCACCGTGCAATCGGCAAGCGATTCCGAGCGCAGCCAATACTTTTTGAGATGTGCAGCTTTGCGGCGCTGCCAAGCAGCTTTGGCAGCACGCCTGCGAAGGTCGGTTGCCGTTGGCTCTGCGTTGCGCGCCGCGCTGTTGTTTTCGGTTGTTGTCATGCGTGGACTATGGCACACGTGTAAAAGTGCGCAAGCATTATTTTACAATTATTTTCTTGGCTGGCCGTTTAATGATTAGGCCGCAGCGGTCGCATTTAACGCGCGTGCCGTCGCCAAGCGCAAACATTGTGCCGTGGCATTTAAGCGCCACGCAGGCGCAAACGCCGTAATTGTCCAGCCTGTCAGGCGTGCAAAAACTTTGCCTGTGCCTGCTTTCCGTGCCGCTCCAGCGCGCGCCACTCATTGCCGCTTGGCCTCATCACGCTCAAATTTGTCCTGCAAATACTGCTCGGCCTGCTCCTCTGTGTCAAAGCCGTTTTCAAACACGTGCTGCCCCTTGTAGATCACAAACGTAGCCGTGCTTTTGCGCCAGCGGATAACGTAGCGCTCGGCGCGCAGGAAGATTGCTTTGCCGCTTGCAGGACGTGGATTGCTTGTGCCGCCAACGGCCTTGATTAAGTAGGCCAGCGGATCAGCCTCAATTTGCCGCTGTTTTTGTTTGGTCATGGCTTTAGTCGTTTAAGATTGTGAACGTGTGCGCGCCGCAGGCGTAAATGTGCGCATTTGACTCCACGGCGCGCAGCGTAAACACGCCAAATGGCCGCATTGTAAAGCTGTCAGGCCACTGGCCGGGCTTAAAGCCAAGCATGCTGGCATCAGCCACGCCGTGCGCGCTACTGTGCCGCCATTCCAGCAGCTCCATGTCAAACTCAAACGTGTGCAGGCGCGTAACGCCGTTTATGCGTGAAACTTTGGCAAGCATTATTGCACCACCTCACTTCGCGAAAGTGCTGCTCCTGCGTTGGCAAACATGACGTGCGGCGCGAGCTTTTGGATGCGGCGCAGCCGCGCAAGCCCTGTCTCGTTAACGCCTTTGTTCACATCGTCGCTGCTGATCTTGATGCGACCGTCGACACAGCCGTGATCAATAGAGCAGTCGTTCACGTTGTCCCATGACGCGACGCGATAGGCGCGCATCTTGAGGCTCTTCGGGAATTTCGCAGCATATTGCTGCGCGAGTTCTTCAGTTGTGAAATAGGCTTTGATGTCGATGTCATAGCCACGGTTCAGTATGATCAGTGTGACGTTGTCAATGCTGTCGTTGTATGGCGCTGGCACTACTTCGCGATAGATGTCTTCATCGTCGCGCGGTTTCTCGGTGCGAACTTCGTAGCCGAGCACGTTGTCATAGCTGTGCTTCTCGCCAGCAACGACGCGCACTACCCATGTTTGTTTCAGCGTCTTGTTCGCCAGCGCGAAGGCTGCGTCCAATGCTTGATCTCTTGTCAATTCAGTTGTTGTCATGCGTGTAATCTTACACGTTTACACACGGATGCAACGCTTTTTTCAGATTTTTTTCTGCCTGCTTTTTGGCCGTTTTTTAGGCCACTCCACGCGCACTATGCACTTGCGCGTCCATTTGCTGCCCCATGTGCAATCACATACGCGCCGCGATTCGTAAAGCCGCGTGTGCGCTTCCGGATAGCTCGGATTAATTGTGCAGTAGCGCTGAAAAACGCGCATCATTTTGGCTTTGGCTCGCACATGGCAATTTGCGCTGCAGCCCGTTCCGCGCTGCCTTTCACAAAGACGAGCATGTTTTGATGCGTTTTGCCAAGCTTGCGCGCGGCCTTAAACGCGGCCTCGGCGCGTATTGGCAGCGTGCCAACACTGGTAACAAGAATTGCCTCATTGTGCAGCGCAAAGCCAGCACGCAAAAACGCCGCAATGGTCACGCCCGGCAAATTCCTGTAAGCGCCATCCTTGTCGCGAACGTCGCCAACAACAAAGCAGGCAAAGCGATTGTTTTTTAGGCGCATGCCAGCCAGCTGCACGATGTCGTAATACGCGGCGCAAAAGTGCGACCACGTCATGTTGCTTAAATCCGTTGGCAGATCGCTGTAAACTTCCAGATCGAAGTAAGGCGGACAGCTGAAAACAAAGTCGCAGCCAAACGGCGCATGGTCAGCCAGCTGCGCCAGTTCATTGCGTGCATCGCCACACACCCACTGCGGCTGCAGTCTCTCGCCTGCGCAACACTTTTTGGCCTGCGCATAATTGGCATCCACTTGCTCCTGCCGCAAATCACAGCCCCAATACCGCCGCTCCATGTGAGCTGCAACAACGCCGCGCACGCTGCCGCCACAAAACGGGTCGAGCACTTGCCCGCCGTGCGGACAAAACCACCTGTAGGCCAGCTCGCACAGCACGGGATCAAAAATGCTTGTGCCGCTTGCCAACGCGCTGTCGTCAGCTGCAGCATCCGTTTTTTCAGTGCCGCGCTGTATTGCCAGCAGGCCGCTTTGGTTGGACATCATTAAAGCGCCTGCACGGCCAACTTCCGACTCGATGCCAAGCGCAATCCATGCACGCTTGCGCTCCTGCCAATCGCCTTCACGTGCGTTCAGCACGCTAAACGGCGGCATTAAAAAACGATCGGCCAAGGGCCCGCGCGATGGTGGCGCAATAGGCTTGCCCCATAAATCGTTGTCTGGCTTATCAATCATGCTGCTGGCACGGCTGCCGTCATTTCCTGCAGCAACTGAGGACTAAGACCGCAAAATCCAAACATGCGCGTTGTTTGCCGTGGCATAAGCGGCAACGGCCTGCCGCCTGTTATTTGAACATTTTGCAGGCGGCGCACGGCTTCGTTTTTAACGCCACGAACGCCATTGACTATTACACGCAGCGACGATGCGCTGCTTTTGGGGTGTTTGTTGGTTTTTTTCATAAAGCAAAAAAAGTTTGCCAGCTTGCCGTGGATT
>Ga0306921_10003424_pt1 | contig 16098 bp, 13 predicted proteins | sample sta12Cox44000080_FD_203760 | JGI IMG/M metagenome (GOLD analysis project Ga0306921, IMG submission 203760) | Lab enrichment of tropical soil microbial communities from Luquillo Experimental Forest, Puerto Rico - statoxic.12C.oxic.44.000.080 (v2)... | ecosystem: Environmental > Terrestrial >...
GATCTGGGCGAAGGTCCACGACGAGTTGCATCGCACCGTCAGCCTGGCGGTCGCGAGCATCGCGGCCCAGTTCCCCTCACTGCAGGTCTGGCCGCTGCGAACGACCGGTTACAAGATCCAGCACTACGCCAAAGGCACTGGCTATTTCCGCTGGCATTTCGACGCGCTCGGCCCCGGTGCCTGGGAGCGGCAGCTCGCCATGATCATCTATCTCAATTCTGTCGAGCAGGGTGGCGAAACCTGCTTCCACAGGCAGGATCTGCAATTCAGGCCCGTGGCCGGTGATGCGTTGTTCTTTCCGACCTTCTGGACCCACATGCACTGTGGTGAGACCCCGCGGTCGGAGGACAAATACGTCGTTTCATCCTTCGTCTGTTTCGATATTCCCGGGTCCGCCGCTCCATCTCAGTGAAAAATCGCCAGCGCCCGAACCTCGATGCTTTCGCGTGGGGGGACGTGCGGGTATCGCTCATCGGTAAAGGCGCTGTGCGGCGCGACGCGCCCCGGACCAGGTGATGCGGAATCGAAGTTCTTGAACAGCCATGCCTCATCCACGGTCATGTCGGAGGCAAAGAACCAACGCTGCCCCGGATCGTGCAGCAGGTAGTAGATCTCGCCAGTCCGGTCCGCGTAGCGCAGCTCCACGGTGCGCAGACTGCGTGCCCCCACCGTGGCACCGTCGCACATGGCGAGCGGCGCATCGCGCACCGGCCCGCGGATCGGCCGCCACAGGTTGACCTGCAGGTAGCGCGACAGCCCCTCCTCCGCACGCGGCCCGAACTCCTGATGCAGGCGTCGCAGCGCCGAGCGCGGCGTGTAATCAGTGTGCGCATGGTGCACCGGACGGCCGATTTGAGGCTGGAGCGCAAGCTGCAACGCGGCGCCGCGCCGCACGTTGTGATCGAACACGATGACCCGGTCGGCGCCGAGCGCGGTGCGGATGATGTCCGCACTTTCGGGGTAGTAACGATTCTGCACGTGACTATCGTCGTAGAAACGGCGTACCCGCGTCGGCCACCGACCGAGCATCGCACCGTGCGCATCGAAGCCGGGCAGCTCTCCGTCGCGCACGTCCTCGATCCGTACTGCGTGACTCGCAAAGCGCACGGTCTCTGCTTCGCCACCGCGCGGCGCCTCGCGCCCGTACGCGAACTGTGGCTCCGCGGCAGGGACCAGGAAGTCGATTTCTGCGTCTACCGCGCTGTCCCGGGGATCGGCGGCCACCGCAGCCAGATTGGTTGTTCTCATGCACAGGACCTCGCTGTTGGTGCGAGGCAGTATCAACGCGCCGCATACGGCCAGCGAATGCGTTCTCTGAGCCGTAGTTAAGAAAATGTTAACGAGTGCCGTGAGCGCAGCACGGGAACACCTACTTTCCGCCGGCACCCGCCGAGGGGAGTAAAATAAAACCTCCACAGGCATGCCGGAGGTTGAGGTGCGCACTGCAGCCAAGCTGCTGGCCCTTTGTGCCGTGGTGTTGGCAGTCGCGGCCTGGTCTCCCGAGCCGTCGCCGATCTATCCGCGTGGCTATTACCGGTTGTACGACCGGTACTCGGTCTGGCGCCCGGATGATGGCTTGCCCTGGTACATCGTCAAGGAGGTGGACTGGGCGGACCCGCGGCTGCTGAAGTGGGGATACCTCCCAGCCATGCACGATGCGCAGCCGTACTACTGCCTGGTCGATCATGATGCACCCACCGGCTCACACATCCCGGTGTGGATATTTGCCTGCGGTGATCCCGACACCGTGGAACTGCTGTACAACACCAACCGGCCGCCCCTCGGACTGCTCTACGGCGGACCCTACTGATCCGGGTCGCTGCGAACCCTGACCATCGCGTCGGTCGCGCTGTTACTGAGTTTGGCGTTGATCGGCCTGCTCCTTGGGCCCGGCCAATCCTGGACACATGGAGGAGGGAATTGGTTAGAGTTGGGGCCGGCGCATCTTTTTTTCGGGAGTGCCAGTTGAGATCGTCGCTCATTCACACGGCAGCTCTCGGTCTTCTGCTACTCGCTGTTAGCGCGTCCGCGCTCGGAGCATCCGAGCGTCCAGCGACCGAGGCAGCAGCGCAGCACGAGCTGCTGCTCGATAACCCGCGCGTCCTGGTCGAGCGGTTCGTGCTCCAGCCCGGGCAGTCGACCAGCCCCCATTCACACTCGTCCGACCAGCTGCTCGTATTCGTGAAAGGTGGCGTGCTGAAGTCCGCGGCGACCGGACGCTCCACGTTGTGGCGCGACGGGCGGGTCATCTGGCACAGCTCCACCAATAGCTCGGACGATGTCAGCCGGAACGTTGGCCCCGAGCCCATCGTGATGATCTGGGTGACGCTCAAGCCTGTCTTGGCAGCGGCTTCAGCTGCCGGGGGCGGCAAGGAGCTGCGGCCCGATCAGCACCTCAACTATCCGAATATCCCCGGCGAGGACCTGCTGGAAAATTCCCGCGTGATCGTGCAGCGCTTTACCGTGAATCCAGGGCAATGGGAAGGCGTGCACGCGCATCGTCCCAATATGCTCTACATCCACATCAAAGGCGGCCAGTGGGCGGCCCGCTCGAGGAAAGAGCCCGAGCACCCCTACCCCGAGGCCTCCCCTGACGGGGAAGTCGGCTGGATGGCGCCGATCGACATCAGCGAGGGACACGAGTCCGGGAATGTCGGCGCACAACCGATTGATCTCATCTGGGTCACGCTGAAGGAGTGATCGGCTCCGATCCTGCCGCCGCCAGGCGACTGCCATTCGGCGCGGGACTGGCTTAGGCTTTCGGGGGCGCAGCGGCCGAAAGGGGGCAGCCGCTCGCGAAATGGCGCGGAGCCGCGCGCGACAACCTGGGATTCGGTGATGCGCCACAGCCTGCGAGCGATTCTGCTTTTGCTTCCCGGTTCCCTGCTCGGGGCCGCAGGCAACCCACCCGCAGACCCCCAGGCCGCGGCTGCCGCTGCGGACCGCCACGTCTCACCCATCACCGCCGAGCAGCTGGTTGAGATCCTCGATCAGACGGTGGACTGGTATCGAACGCTCGGCCTCCAGCAGCAAAGCGCCACACAGCCAAGTGATCTGCTGCTGCTCTACGCTAATCGCCAGACAGCCGACAACGTGATTCGTCTCGCCTTCCAGATCGCGCGCGCGAACGCCGAGCTGCTGAGCAGCGACGCGAGCTCAGCGCAGGCGAGCGGCGCGGCGGAGCGCGCGCCGCAGACGCTCGAGCAGCGCGAGCAGAGCAGCTCGCAACGCAGCGCTGCGATCGAGAAGGAGATGGACTCAACCCGCCGCGCGCTCGCCACCGCGCCCGCGCGCGAGAAGTCCGATCTCAATGCGAAGCTGCTCGAGCTGCAGGGCGAGCTCGCCATGGTCAAGGCGCAGAAGAACCTGCTCGACAGCATGACGCAGTTCGTCTACGAGAACGACGCCAAGCGAGCCAACGTGAGCGCGCTGAAGGCGCGCATCGATGCGATCGCCGCGACCATACCGGCCGCCACCGCCCCGAGCACGGCGGGTGCTCCTGCCGGGGCCGGCGGTTCGGGTACCAGCGCGGCTGCTCCGCAGATAAGCACCGCCGCCACTGCGGTGGCGCCCGGGCCAGGGATCTTCGATCTTGTCGGCGAGGCTCTCCGGCTCTCACAGAAACTCGCCACCATTGAAACGGTCGATCAACGGACCAAGGCGCTGCAGGATACGTTCCGCAAGATCCGCACGGCCCCGGAGCAGCAGCTGCAGCGACTCTCCACGCAGAGCGATGAGCTCGCCACCGCGGCCGACACCGCCAACGGCGCGGCGCTCAAGAGTCTGCGCGACCGTTTCGATACGCTCGCGTGGCTCTTCATGCAGACCTCCGCCATCGCGATACCCCTCAGCCAGGAGGCGGTGTTGCTCACGCAGTACCGCGACAACCTCGACAAGTGGCGCGCGTCGGTCAAACGGCAATACCACGATGTACTCCGGGTCCTCGGGAAGCGGATTGCCATCCTGCTCGGCTGCCTCATCGCAGTGTTCGCGGGGTCGGAGTTCTGGCGCCGCACCGTGCTCAGGTACGTGTCCGATCCGCGTCGCAGAAATCAGCTGCTGCTGGTGCGCAGGATCGTCACCTGGCTGCTGGTGCTGCTGATCCTGAGCCTCACTTTCATTACGCATCTGAGCTCGTTTGCCACCTTCGCCGGCCTGCTCACCGCGGGCCTGGCGGTGGCGATGCAAAGCGTACTGGTGTCGGTGGTGGGGTATTTCATCCTCATCGGCAAATACGGGCTGCGGGTCGGGGATCGTGTCCAGGTCGGCGGTGTGACCGGGGAGCTGATCGACCTGGGGTTGATCCGCATGCATCTGCTCGAGCTCACCTCGCAGGAGCCCCTCGGGCCGACAGGTCGCGTGGTTGCCTTCGCGAACTCGATCGTATTCCAGTCTTCCGGCGGGCTGTTCAGACAGATCCCCGGAGTGAACTACACCTGGCACGAGATGAGCCTGAGTCTGCCGGCGGGCAGCGACTACGCCGCACTCAAGGATGCGTTGCTGACGAGCGTGACCTCGATCGTTGATGAGTATCGCAGCGAAATCGTGCGGCAGGCCGAGACCATCAAGCGAACTACTTCGTTACCTGCCCCGGCGGATGTGACGCCGCAAGTGCAGCTGCAGTTCTCCCCCGCAGGCGTGCAGGCGAAAGTGCGCTATCCGGTCCCGCTCAACCGGACGGGACAGGTTGATGAGCGTGTTTCCCAGACATTGCATCAGCTCGTGCAGCGCTCCGAAGCCAGCAGGCCAACCTGATCGCGTTGTGCGCCGGCCGAAGCTCGAGCGCGGCAACTGTCTCGCCCGACGCAGCTCGCATTGACAGAGCGCGTCGCGTGGCGCCAGAGTATTCGGCGAATGGCGCGGCCGGCGGCAACGAATCACCACAACTCACCTGGCGGCATGCGCCCCCCGAGACGCGCAGCTTTGTCGTCATCGCCTACGACATCACCGCGCAGTTCACTCACTGGCAGATGTACAACATAGCGGCCGATACCCACAGCCTGCCGCAGAATGCGGGAATTCCCGGCAGCGTCTACGGCATACAGAATGGCAACGATTTCTTCCAACCCAACTACAACGGTCCGTGTCCGCCGACCACGCTCACGCCCCATTCGCACAAGTACCAGTTCACGGTGTATGCGCTCGATCGGTTCCTTCCGGTCGTGCAGACGTTTGGAGATTTCGTCCCGGCAGGTCCCGAGGGGCTCTATCAGGAATTGATCGAGGCGAGCCGCCAAGGGCATGTTCTCGCGAGTGCGGGCATTGCCGGATATTTCTCCGCAGCCGGCAACTGACCCGCGTGTGGCGCAGCGGCGCCGCACCGGGGCGTCCGCCGCCACTCTGACGATCGCACTCTGCGCCATCGCCTCCGCGGCCGCAGCTGCCGAAGCTCAGGACGACCCCGCGAGCGGTCCGAAAGTCGCCGCGCCAGATTCAGCGGCAACCGGGCAGTCGCGTTTCTTTGATCCTGCCGATGGGCAGTTCGACGTCAGCCAAGTGCTCGAGCATCCTCATGGGTTTCTGCCCATCCCGATCATCGTGACCGAGCCCGCTCTCGGCTACGGCGGCGGCATCATTGGAATGTTCCTGAGGCCGCGTGAGCAGGCGGGACGGGAAGGCTGGGCGCGACCCGACATTTCCGCTGTCGGCGGCCTCGCGACCGAAAACGGAACTTGGCTGGCGCTCGCTGGCGACTCGAGCCGATGGCTCGATGGACGCCTGCAGACCCTGATCGGTGGAGCAACTGGCAAGGTCAACCTCGACTTTTATGGTGCGGGTCTCGACCAGCCGAATCTGGAGGAGAAGATCCGCTACTCACTGGCGTTCACCGGCGCCCTCGCCCAGGCCGACTGGCGCCTGGCGAAGAGCTCACGCTGGGCCATCGGCTTGCGCTACGTGTATGCCGACATCACTCCCGAGCTCCGCGACCAGCCGGCAGCGCCAGGTCTCGCCAATCAAGCGGCCATCAAAGTCTCGGCGCCGACCGCGATTCTCGAGTACGACTCGCGCAACAACATTTTCACACCGACCAGCGGGCTGTATTCGGAAACGTCCTACCTGGTCTCACGCACGAGTCTGGGAGCGAGCGCGGATTTCGACCGCTTCCATCAGATTGTGATGGCCTGGCTGCCCTTACCGCATGCGGTCACGCTCGGTGCGCGGGCCGATTACGGCTGGGCCTCGGCGAGCACACCGTTCTTCCTGCGGCCGTATGTGCAGTTGCGCGGAGTGCCGGCGGTGCGCTACCAGGGCGACCAGGTGGCATCACTGGAGCTGGAAGCGCGCTGGCAATTCTCGGCTCGCTGGAGCGTCGTTCCGTTTGCCGGGGTGGGCGCGACCCGCCTCGAGCACTCGCCCTCCTCTTCAGACGGGCAGAGCGTCGGCAGCGGCGGCATCGGATTTCGGTACGAGCTCGCGCGAAAGTTCGGCTTGCATGCCGGGCTGGACCTGGCGCACAGCCCGGGAACTAATGCGGTCTACATCCAGATCGGCAGCGCCTGGTTCAGGCCCTGATACCGGCAGCGGGGCTCACTGCTGGCGCGGCGGCTGCTGTGCTGCTGCTGGCTTGTCCCTGCCGTGCCGGGTGCGGGCCCGATAAGCAGGCCAGGCGTCCTTGGTATGCGTTGAGGCACGGGTGCCGCCACGTACTCGCGACTCCTGCGCCTCAGCGAACGACACGCGCCACAGGCGCGTCGCATCGTTCGGCACCCAGCCGACGATATGGCCGATCGTCAGGTAGATCACGCGCCCGCTGTGGAAGTCGACCTCTTCGTCATCACGGTCATCCTGCGAGGGATCGAAGCGGCGGATGTAGCCATCGCAGAGGCTCATCATGTAGCCCACGGTGTGCAGTCCCTGATTCGCCAGCGCATCCGATGGCGAGAAAAACGTCGAAAAGGGCTTGTTGTGGCTCGAGCAGATGTGGGTGTGAAAATCCGCCACCACATCCGGTCCGTAGAACTCGCCGAGGTCGACGCCGAAGGGTCGTTTTGACGTAATCAAGCCGGAGGCCTCGAAGCCACCGTTCACCGCGCGCACCACGCCACCACACTCGTACTGCGGGTTGCAGATGGTAGCCGCATGCGTCAACGCGCTGATCGCCGCCTCGTCGACCGTCGCGAATACCGTTAAAGCTGCTACCAAGCTCACCATGTGACCGCTCCAAACCTGCCTGGGCGATCCGGCTGCACAGCGCTGCCGTGGGCCGGGTTGCCAGCGCCGGAATCGCTGGACCCGCTATGGCTCAACCGCGTAACGCTGCTCATCGAGTGCCTGTGTCAGGGTTCCCGTTGTCGCGGTCTTCGTCGGTGCGGTACGTCGCACAATAGGAACACATCCGCATTTGAGAGGTGCCCGCGCACAGAGCTGAGCGGCGGTTCTCATCCTTTAACTGTGACGGCGATCCGGTCACCACCCAAATGAGACAACGCGTAACTCCCGGAGGTTTCCTGGCGCTAAGCGGCTGACCGCAACTGCAGACCGAAACGCCGGAGCGCAGCGTGGCGTGCACAGCGACGCAGGTATTTCGGGCGGAGCGGCGCTAGCAGGTGAGCCGATGCGCCGCCGCAGCAACTGGAACCTGGCGGGCCCGGCGGAAACCGGTTAACGCGGATTACTTCCCCTTGACCACTACTTCTTCTTTGAGGCCGCACTTGCCACAGCTGTAGGTTTGTACCATCCCGCCGAGCTGGCCATGCGGGCGACTGTTGGTCACCCGCCAGCCGAACTCGAAGCAACGCGGACAACGCTCGCCCTTAGGATTGGCGTTCACCTGCAGCTGGCCCTTCAACGCGGCGCTCTCGTTCAGGAGCTGGTCGATGTTCAGTTGCACCTCTGCCAGCTCGAGCAGGAGGTCCGCGACTAGTTGCTTGAATTCCGGGTCCCTGCCCCTCTCGCTGATGACCCGCAGGCGGGTCGCGAGCCCTACCGCACGAGAAATCCCAGGAAGCAGATCGCTCATGGGGCGCAGTATAAGACTTAACCCGGCGCAGCCAGCGGACTTTGGGCTCTCACTGCGACGCGCGTCGCACGAGAACGCTCATATATCAGCGCCGGAGCCGCCGGCCGGCTCAGACGCACCGGGCCGGAGTGACCGCCGGCAGGAGGGATGCCCAGGCCGTGAGGTCGCATCGGGCCCGGTGTCTTTGGCCGGATCCGAACGGGCTGCCTTCTGCGATGTCCCTCGCGGCAGCACTCGCAGTATGCTGCAGCGAGCCTCTGCGGACGATGGAGGTCCCTTGCCAGTTCCCACCGTTGAGCACCAGCGCCTGGAGGAGGACCGACAGGGGCAGGTTCCCTGGAAGAAGTGGGGTCCATACCTCAGTGAGCGCCAGTGGGGCACCGTGCGCGAAGACTACAGCGCAAACGGCGACGCATGGAGTTACTTCACCCACGACCAGGCGCGTTCGCGCGCCTACCGCTGGGGGGAGGATGGCCTGGGCGGACTCTGCGACGATCAGCAGCTGCTGTGCTTCGCCTTGGCGCTGTGGAATGGAGCCGACCCCATCATCAAGGAGCGGCTCTTCGGACTCACCAATTCCGAAGGTAACCACGGCGAGGACGTGAAGGAGTACTACTTCTATCTGGACAGCACGCCGACGCACTCGTACATGAAGTACCTCTACAAGTACCCGCAGCGTGCCTACCCCTATGCGGACCTCGTCACGACCAATAAGAAGCGGACCCGCCAGGATCGCGAATATGAGCTCATCGACACCGGGGTGTTCGACGATGATCGCTACTTCGACGTGTGCGTCGAGTACGCGAAAGCCGCGGCCGAAGACATCCTCATTCGATTCACCGTGCACAACCGTGCTGCGGAGGCCGCACGGCTGCACCTGCTGCCGACCCTGTGGTACCGCAATACCTGGTCGTGGGTGCCCGGTGGCATCAAGCCCACGCTGAGCGCATTGCAAGACGAAACTCCCGGAATTCATGCCGCGCATCCTGCGCTCGGCGACTACCGCCTGCTGTGCGATAACGCCGACCAGTTGTTGTTCACGGAGAACGAAACCAACAACCAGCGGGTCTTTGGTGTGGCCAATGCATCACCCTACATCAAGGACGCCTTCGACAACTACCTCGTTCACCAGCAGCTCGCCGCCGTCAATCCCGCGCAGTGCGGCACCAAGGCCGCCGCGCACTACCTGCTCAGCCTGCCCGCAGGCGGTAGTGCCATGGTCCACCTGCGGCTCGCCCGCGCTTCCTCCGCGCCGGGACCGGCAGGCGCGCGCTTCGACTCCGGCTCCTGTGATGCACTGATCGAGTCGCGGCGCGCGGAGGCTGATGCGTTCTATGCCACGGTGATCCCGCCACAGGCAGCGGCCGATGAGGCCAACGTCATGCGCCAGGCGCTCGCCGGGATGCTGTGGAGCAAGCAGCACTACATCTACGACGTTTACAGCTGGATGCGCGGCGACAACCTCTCCGGCGAGCGTGTACGCAACAGCGCCTGGGCCCACCTTTCCACCGCCGACATCATCTCCATGCCGGACAAGTGGGAGTACCCCTGGTTTGCGGCGTGGGATCTGGCCTTCCAGACCATTGCGCTACAGATCGTCGATCCCGATTTCGCCAAGAAGCAACTCGAGCTCATTCACAAGCCCTGGTTCATGCACCCGAATGGACAGATCCCCGCGTACGAATGGAACTTCGGCGACGTCAACCCACCGGTGCAGGGGTTCGCTGCCTGGCGCATCTACTGCAACGAGGCGGCCGCTACCGGCAAGGGAGACCGGCACTTTCTGAACCGCATATTCCAGAAGTTGATGCTCAACTTCACCTGGTGGGTGAATCGAAAAGACGCGCTCGGCAACAACGTCTTCGAGGGAGGGTTCCTCGGACTCGACAACATCGGCGTCTTCGATCGCAGCTCGGCTATCCCCGAGGGCGGAATTCTCGAGCAGGCCGATGGTACCGCCTGGATGGCGCTGTATTGCCTGGGCATGCTCGAGATGACACTGGAGCTCGCCAAGGAGGAGCCGGAGTACGAGGAGCTCGGCTACAAGTTCTACGAGCACTTCATCCAGATTGCCTCCGCCATGGACCGGATGGGCGTCAACGAGGATGAGCTCTATGACGAGACCGACGGCTTCTACTATGACCTGCTGCGCCTGCCGAGTGGTCACAGCAGTCGTCTGAAGGTGCGCTCGCTGCTCGGACTGCTGCCGATTGCGGCCAGCCTTGTGGTCAGCGACGCCGAATTCCGGCGTCTGCCGCGCTTCGAGAAGCGCGCGCAGTGGCTCGCTGCCCGCTATCCCGAAGTGACCTGCAATCTCACCAATATCGACCGGGTCGGCTACCGCGGCAATCGCATGCTGTCGGTAGTCACCCCGGAGAAGCTGCGGCGCATATTGCGGCGCATGCTCGATCCGAACGAGTTTCTCGCCGACTACGGTATCCGCTCGCTCTCGAAGCTCTATCAGCAGCAGCCCTACAGCGTCAGCGTCAAAGATCAGACCTTCAGCGTCGCCTACGAGCCGGCCGAATCCTCCACCGGCATGTTCGGCGGCAACTCAAACTGGCGCGGTCCCGTCTGGTTGCCCATGAACCTGATCCTGGTCTACGCGCTCTACCGCTGGTACGGCTATCTCGGGCCGGACTTCCGGGTGGAGTGTCCCACCGGCTCCGGGCGTCTCATGAACCTGCAGGAGGTGAGCAGTGAGCTCGCCCGCCGCCTCATTCGCATTTTCACCCGCCAGGGCGAGACGCGGGCGGTGTATGGCAGCTGCGAAAAATTCCAGCGCGATCCTTACTGGCGGGATTTGATCCTGTTCTACGAATACTTCCACGGCGATAACGGTGCGGGAATCGGCGCCAGCCATCAAACCGGATGGACTGGGCTGGTGGCACGCCTCATTCAGATCACCGCCTTAGGGCCGTTCGAATTTCGCGACAAGACGCAGGAACCCGGGCCGGCTGCAACGCCAGGGAAGACCACTGCCTCCTGAGCGCGCTCGTCAGCCGGCCGGCCGGATGGGGAACGATGGAGGCCCAACCAACGCTCGATGGAGCGCCGTCTCGACTTTCGCAACCCACCTGAGCGCGGCAAAATTGGAAGTTTACGCCTCTGGAACCAGAATGTAAGGAGCCGACAATGACACTGAAAATTGGCGATATCGCCCCGGATTTCCAGGCCGATACGACCGAGGGCCGCATCCGCTTCCATGACTGGATAGGCGACTCCTGGGCGGTGCTGTTCTCGCATCCCAAGGATTTCACCCCGGTGTGCACCACCGAGCTCGGCTACATGGCCAGGATCAAGCCCGAGTTCGACAAGCGCAATGTGAAGATCATGGGGGTGAGCGTCGACTCGGTCGACAGCCACACCAAGTGGGCGGACGACATCAAGGAAACCCAGGGCTTTGCCCCGAATTACCCCTTGACCGGCGACCCGGACCTGTCCCTTTCGAAGCTCTACGACATGTTGCCCGCGAGTGCGTCCGGGGATGCTGCCAAGCGCACCCCGGCCGATAACCAGACGGTGCGCAACGTGTTCGTCATCGGGCCCGACAAGAAGATCAAGCTGATCCTGGTCTATCCGATGACCACCGGCCGCAATTTCGATGAGGTGCTGCGCGTCATCGACTCGCTGCAACTCACCGCGAAGCACAAGGTCGCGACGCCTGTGAACTGGAAGCAGGGCGAGGACGTGATCATCGCCGGATCCGTGTCGGACGAGGAGGCGAAGAAGACCTATCCGCAGGGCTGGAAGGCGCCCCGCCCTTACATCCGCATCGTGCCACAGCCGCGTTCCTAGCGCGCTGCCGGCGGGCCACATGATCTTCCGCCAGCTGTTCGATGCGGTCTCCGGCACCTACACCTATCTGCTCGCCAGCCGGCGCGGCGGAGAGGCGCTGATCATCGACCCGGTGATCGAGAAGGTCGATCGCTACCTGCAGCTCCTGCGCGAGCTCGATCTGCGTCTGGTGAAGGCGGTCGATACGCACCTGCACGCGGACCACATCACCGGTCTCGGTGCGCTGCGCGATCGCACTCATTGCATCACGGTGATGGGTGACAAGAGCCGGGTCGATGTGGTGTCCATGCGCGTGGGTGACGGCGACCGCCTGCAGATCGAGGGAGTGGAGTTCGAGGTGCTCTACACCCCGGGGCATACCGACGACTCCTGCTGCTTCCGTATGGATGACCGGGTATTCACCGGCGACACGCTGCTCATCCGCGGAACCGGGCGCACCGACTTTCAGAACGGGGATGCACGCGCCCAGTACGAGTCGATCTTCGGGAGGTTGCTGCGGCTGCCGGACGAGACGCTGGTGTATCCGGGGCACGATTACAAGGGCGACACCGTGAGCACCATCGGCGAGGAGCGCCGCTGCAACCCGCGCCTGCAGGTGAAGTCGGTCGATGAGTATGTCGAGCTGATGCACAACCTGAAGCTCGCCAACCCGAAGATGATGGACGTCGCCGTCCCCGCCAACATGAAAGTCGGCCTCCATCAGGAGGAGCTCGCGCGCCGTGGCTGGGCGCGCACCGTCGAGCAGGCGCGCGACATGGTGTCACAGCCGGAGGTCGTGCTCATCGACCTGCGCGAGCGCTCCGAGCGCGAGCGCCATGGCGCCATCCCCGGCTCGCTACACGTGCCTTATCCCACATTGGAGGAGAGCACCGGGCCTGGCGGCATGTTGCACGCGCTCGCCACCTCGACCGGCAAGCAGCTACTGTTCTACTGCGCCTTTGGCGAGCGCTCGGCAATGGCGGTACAGGCGGCGCAGGACGCCGGGCTCTCCTCCGCCTGTCATCTGCAGGGCGGGCTCGCGGCCTGGAAGGCAGCCGGCGGGCCGATCGAGTCCGCTCAGAAACGGTAGGTGGGACCCACCACGAAAACGTAGCCGCCGTTCAGGTCGCTACCGAAGTCGATGACCAGCTGAACCCGGGGATTGAAAGTGAGGTTCATGCCGATGTCGTACATCCACGGTGTGTGCGGCCGCTGATCTGCCTCGAAGTCGAGTCTTCCTACGCCCTCGAGGTCCACGTGGCCATTCACGGTGGTGTCGGTCTTCCAGTCACCCACGCCGAACCAGACCTGCACTGGCATGACGCCAGCCTTGCCGTTCCACCCGGTCCGCACGGTGGCGATGGAGCCCTTGAATGCGTTGTCGAAGCCGAGATCGGACTGGATATAGCTGACGTCTGCGACGATGAAGAATGAGTTGTAGCCGGCCGCCAGCGTCAGGCCGGCACCCCCGACCACACCGTTGAGCTCGGTGGTGACCTCTTTCTCGAACTGCAGCTCCCCGGGCAACGGTCCGGGCCGTGGCACGGTGATGAGCGCATTGCTCGTCGATTTGTTGTAGACCGGACCGATCAGTGCGTAAACATTGAGAAACGGCAGCAGCCAGGCGTCGAACTTGAGGTTGGCGTTGAAGACATTGCTCTTCGATCCGAGCTGAACGAACTGGCTGACCGATTGCACCGGGCTGTTCAATCCCACCCGCACGTCGGTGACATCGATCTGACGGTTGATGAGCCCGGTGGTGATCAGCGCCACCCCGAACGGCAGGGGCAGCTCATGACCGCTCTTGAGTGCCTCATCCGCCATGAAGGGCAGCACGCGGTCATACCGCGCCGGCGCCGGCTCGCTGGCCGCCGCAACGGGCGGCGGCGGAGCGCTCTGTTCGCCGCCATCGGACACGACGTCGGCGGCGGCAATGCGGGCGACCGCTGTCGAAGCAAGAGCCGCCAGGAGGAACCGCAGGATCAGGTCCACCAGATCAGCAGCAACCGTTGCCGCGGGTACTCCCCGGGCGTCACAGTAAGACCAGAGTCGCACTGACAACGTGCAGGCATGTGTCGCAATATCAGCAATATCAGGTTGATGGCCAGCGAGCCCGGATGTTCCTAGACTAGGTGGCCCCGGCGGGAATTGCAAAGTGACCGCTCGAACAACCGCATCGTACGCACAGGCCCTGCGCGATGCCCAGGACTTCTCGCTCGTCCACGGCGGGCCATTGTTCCAGCTGTTGCTGCGGTCACGCCTCTCGAGCGATGGCATGACGCTGGTGGAGCGGCGCGCCATTGTGTTCGTGCTGATCAGCTGGGTGCCGCTGCTGGCGCTCTCCGCGATCGATGGGCACTTGCTCGATGGGGATGTCGCAGTTCCGTTCGTTCGGGATCTCGAGACGCACATCCGTTTTCTGATTGTGGTGCCGCTTCTCCTCGCAGCCGAGCTGGTGGTGCACAGACGTCTGATGCCCGTGGTGCGCGCGTTCCTCGATCGGGACCTGATCAGCGAAGCCGATGATGAGCGCTTCGATGCGGCGATCAACTCTGCATTTCGCCTGCGTAACTCGGTGCTCGCCGAGCTGCTCATGTTCGCTTTGGTGTACGGGGTTGGGGTGCTGATCGTGTGGCGCCACACGGCGCTCGAGACCCCGACGTGGTACGCGCACACCGCGACAGGAGCATACCGGCTCTATCCCGCCGGGATCTGGTACGCATACGTGAGTCTGCCGATCTTCCAGTTCCTGCTGCTGCGTTGGTACTACCGTATTTTCATCTGGATCCGGTTTCTCTGGCAGGTCTCCCGCCTCGAGCTGAAACTCGTTCCAACGCACCCAGACCAGCTCGGTGGCATCGGGTTTCTGGGCAACACGGTCTTCGCCTTCAGTGTGCTGCTGGTCGCACATGGCGCGATGGTCGCCGCACAGATTGCCAACCGCATCTTCTTCGCCGGCGCGACGCTACCGAGCTTCAAGGAAGAGATTTTCGTGGTGCTCGTGTTCCTGCTGTGTGTGGTGTTCGTGCCGCTGCTGGTGTTCTCGCCGCAGCTCTCCCGTGCAAAACGGCGCGGGCTGCTCGAATACGGCGCGTTGGCGGAAAACTACGTCCGCGATTTCGATCACAAGTGGCTACGCGGCGGCGCGCAGAGCAGCGAACCCCTCATGGGGAGCGCCGATATTCAGTCACTCGCCGACATGGGTAACAGCTTCGCCGTGGTGCGCACCATGCGTCTGGCTCCAATCGGCCGGGACGCCCTGCTCGAGCTCGCAGCTTGCGTGCTGCTGCCGATAGTACCCTTGCTGCTCACCGTCATGCCGGTCGAGGACCTGGTGAAGAAGCTCGTCGGCGTCGTACTTTAGAGCCTCACCCGCGGCGCGGGCGCGCTTCCAGCACCACTACGCTGCGGGCAGCAACCCGATAGGTTCGTGTCGGCAGAAGAACCTGCCGGGCAGGCTCCAGAATGTCGCCGGGCGGCGCCTGGGCGGTGTCCACCGCCAGATGCCAGGCGCGGCCCGCAAGCTCAGGAATCTCGGCCTGGATGGCCTCCTCGGACATGTTGAGGACGGCGTGCACGTCGGGCTCGTCGGCTTCGATGCCGGCAATCGTGAAGGCCAGCACCCGTGCGACCTGGTCACCCCAGGGTGGTTGATTCAGCCGCGACCCGTGCCAGGTGATGTCAGCGATGCCACGCCCGGGAACGACTCTTCCGTGATAGAAGCGATTGACGGTGAGACAGGCATGGCGCCGGCGAAAGGCGATGATGCGGCGGGTGAATTCGAGCATCTCCCGTTCTGACTCGAGCCGGCTCCAGTCGAACCACGAGAGCTCATTGTCCTGGCAGTAGGCATTGTTGTTGCCACGCTGCGTGCGCAACACCTCATCGCCGGCACACAGCATCGGCACGCCGCGCGATAGCATGAGCACGGCGAGGAAATTCCGCGCCTGCCGGCGGCGCAGCGCGAGGACAGCGGCGTCCTCGGTCGGCCCCTCCACCCCGCAGTTCCAGCTGAGGTTGTCGTTGTTGCCGTCGCGGTTGTCCTCACCATTGGCTTCGTTGTGCTTGCCGTTGTAGCTCACGAGGTCAGCGAGCGTGAAACCATCGTGACAGGTGACGAAGTTGATGCTGTCGCACGGCAGCCGGTCATCATCGGCATACAGATCGCTGCTGCCGGCGATGCGGGTCGCCAGCGCACCGGCGACGCCGGCATCGCCGCGCACGAAGCGCCGCGCGATATCCCGGTAAGACCCGTTCCACTCCGCCCAGTCCGAGCCGGGGAAGGCGCCTACCTGGTAGAGTCCGGCCGCGTCCCAGGCCTCGGCAATGAGTGGCAGATCCTCGAGCGAGCGCGAGAGCTC
>Ga0306921_10003426_pt1 | contig 16092 bp, 18 predicted proteins | sample sta12Cox44000080_FD_203760 | JGI IMG/M metagenome (GOLD analysis project Ga0306921, IMG submission 203760) | Lab enrichment of tropical soil microbial communities from Luquillo Experimental Forest, Puerto Rico - statoxic.12C.oxic.44.000.080 (v2)... | ecosystem: Environmental > Terrestrial >...
CAATGTCATTTTTGATGAGCTGAAGGTGGAAAATCGAAGCCGGAAGATCTCCTTCAAACGCCAAGGCGCCGATACTGAACACCAAGTCGTCCGACAGCTTAACCGGTATGTCGATCTGAAGCAGCTTTTCCGAAACAGTCACGTCGTGTCTCCTTTCAACGCAAAAATCCCTTATCCTACGCTGTCTAATTCATCCCCGTCAGTGATTCGCGGTGGCAAAATCCGTCAACGCATCGCGTCGATCGTTTCATCGGTCGACAACACCGCATGAGCGAGAAATCGGTAGTTGATCATGGCCGCTTGATAACCGTCGCCCCATACCGGATGCCGAGGTCCAGCGGTAGCGTCCTTGACCAGCGCAACCTCGAAGCCCTGCTCAAGAAGCTCGCGCAGATGGGATTCGACGCACATGTTCGCTAACATGCCCCCGAGGATGATCTTGCTGATCCCCCGTTTTCGCAGCTGCAAGACCAGATCGTTGGTCTGCGGCCCAAACACCTTGTGCGGGCTGACGACGATTGTCTTTCCGTCTTCGATATATTGCTTGAACCGATCCAGCCAGTCCGCGCCGGAGTTTGAGAAGCCCGCCAGGGTCAGCGGCCCGCTTCGTGCAAATGTGCGTGTCCTGAACTCCTCGGCCTCGAGCGGACCGTTCATCTTCCAACCGCTGTCGGTCGGGTAGAAATAGTGAGGCGAAATGAACACGTCATATCCCTTCGCCTTCGCCACCTCGAAGATCCGCTCCATGTTCTCGACTGTCCTGTTCTCGGTGACGCTCGCCCCAACGGCCGCCCAATTTGCCCCTTTCTCGCTCAGCACGTCGTTTTGCGGATCGATAAACACAACGGCGGTGTCGGTCCTTCGAATTTCCATGGCCTGCTCCTCCTCATTTAGTGCCGACTTCACACACGACCGGTCCACCGCGATGCGTTTCTAAACCAGTCGCTCGGGCGTCGGCGCAATGCCGCGGTCTACGACGCCCGGCACAGCGTCGGCTCGCGAAATTGTCGCGACGTGGTGGACGCAGCAGCCCGACGGCGCCACGACATAATCGACGCCGGCGAAATCGCGCACAAACAGCGCCTCGGTGTCGGCGGCCTCGGCGTTGAAGCCGCTATTGGCCATCGGCTGCCCCGCAGCAGCTCTGGGCGCGCGGGTACACTACCTCGTGACCAAGCCGCTCCAGCAGCTCCAAAGTTGCAATACCGACTTCCGGAGAAAGGGCGTCGATGTAACAGGGAATGAAGAGCCCGATGCGCATTCGTCACCTCCTTCCGGAATGGCGTGAGGTCTAGCTGACCTCGCCTCTATGGGATGACAGAGAGATGGGACTATTGGGCACCCTTCGCGCGAGTCAGATAGTCGACGATGGCAGCCGCGTCGTCCTCGGACACGGGAGCCTTGTAGGTGTTGATCATCTTGGTGACCGCGGCCTGCCAAGCCGATTTCGATAGCACAGGCTGGTTCAACACCATGCCAGCGGAGTGACAGGCCAGGCAGTTGTTGTTGATTGCATCGGATCCTGGACCGGGAAACATCCTCCCGCTGTCCGGAAGATCGACCGTCACCGACTTCAGCGTGATAGGCGCTTGCGCTCGACCGAATAAGGGTGCGAAGACGGCGACCGTGATAAGCGCGAGCGGCAGCATCTTGCGGGACATGGGTTGGTCTTCCTCAGGCCGCGACAACAGGGATCGCTTCGATGACGTTGCGCATGAACCCGGACGGGTTCCAATTGGACTGAGCGGGTTGCGCAACCCCATCGCTGTTGGTGCAGCGAACCATCAGCGTATAGTTGCTCTTGGCGGGTAATGTGAGCCGGGCCTCCCATTGCCGAAAGCTGTATTTCCCCTCGTCCTTGCTGAGCTGGGAGGCCTGCCAGGTCTTGCCGTTATCGATCGATAGATCCACCCGCCCAACGCCGGTGTCACCGCCGAAGGCGATGCCCCGGACAAGCGCCGGCGCACCCGCCTGCACAGTCTCGCCGGACTTGATGTTGGTGATGAAGGAGCGGGGAACCATTCGGTTGATCGGCACCATCCTGACGCCGGTCTCGCCTGGCTTCATGTCGGCATGAGGGGTATCCGGAATGGTGTACGCGGTTTTCGTCCAGAAATTATCGTCGGGTCGATCCAGCACCTCGATGTCGTCGAGCATCTTGACCCAGTAAGTCGCATACCAGCCCGGCACGACCAATCGCAATGGAAAGCCGTTCAGCAGGGGCAATTGCTCCCCGTTCATCCCATACGCGATCATCACCTCGCCGTCGCGGGCATGATCGATGTCGAGCGACTTCATGAAATCCGGCCCATCGGACACGACCGGCTCGTCCATACCATTGAACCGCACCTGTACAGCGCCGGCCTTCACACCCGCTCGGTCCAGCACATCCTTGAGCCGCACGCCGATCCAGCGAGCGTTGCCCATGGCGCCGTTCGCCCACTCGCCGCCGGCGACACGCGGTTCGAAGAAGCCACGCGAGTTGCCCGAACACTGATTGACGGCCGCCATCTCCACCCGAGGCAGGGACATGATTTGCTGCAGCGACAGGGATAGAACCTCATTGACATGCCCGCGCACCGCCAGACGGAATTTGTCGACATCGACCTCGGTCGGGATGACCGCCCAGTGCCAGCGCACATAGAACTCGTTGTTCGGCGTGAAGACGCCCTTGTCGAAAACCTCGAACGGTGTTTCGAGCAACGGTGGGCGCGACCGCTGCAGAATCATCGCGGTCTTTTGAGGAAAGGACGTCGTGATCGGCCGCGTATTGGGCCCGCCGGGCAAACCAAGGTCAACCGTCGTTTGCGCCCAGGCCGGTGCGGTTGCGAGTGCCAGGCCCGCCACGCCGGCCTGGCCAAGCAAGAACCGCCTGGTGAGCGGACGGCAATTATAGCCATCCTCCATGGCCTCCTCCTCTGTTTCAATAATGCCCGGGTGTGGGTTTGACCTTTCCTCTGAAGACGGTGTAGCTGATGACCGTGTAAAGCAGCATCAGCGGGAAGACGAAGAGGCCCGCGCCCCAGAACATGAAGGCGAGGCTTGAATGCGGTGCGGCGGCTTCTTCGATCGTGATCGAAAATGGGATCATGTAGGGCCAGAACGAGATCGCGAGAGTGCCGAACGCCGCCGCGAAAATCAGCGCGACCATGTGGTATGGCACCCCGTCCCGGCGACTCCGAACACTTTCGGCCGCCACCAGTGCGGCGATGACACCGATCGCTGGGAAGAAAAACAGATACGGCCGCTCGAGCCATCGGTGCATGACCTGAAGATTTTCGGCAAGGGCGTATACGAAGACAATAACCAGGAAGGCGAGCAGTCCAACCGACAGATATGGGATCAGACGATAGGCCGCCTCTCGGACGTCGCCCTCGCATTTCCTGATCAGCCAACAAGCACCGAGCAGGGCATAGCCGAGACATAAACCGATGCCGCAGAGGACTGCAAAAGCACTGAACCAGCCGAATTCGCCTCCCGTGTATTGACCGTTGGTGATCGGCAGCCCCTCCACTAGGGCGCCGACGGTCATGCCTTGCATGAATGCAGCGACCAGAGACCCTCCAGCAAAACTGGTGTCCCAGATCCACCGCATCCGCTCGGTCTTGTAGCGATACTCGAACGCGACGCCGCGCAGGATCAGGCCGGCCAGCATCAGCAGAAGCGGCAAATAAAACGCGGAGAACAGCGTCGCGTAGACGACCGGAAAAGCGCCCCAGAGGATCACGCCGGCGACGACGAGCCACGTCTCGTTGCCGTCCCAGATCGGGGCGACCGCGCTCAACATCGCATGCCGTCTCGCTTCGTCGCCGGTCCGACCGAAGAGAATGCCGACGCCGAGATCGAATCCGTCGAGAAGCACGTAGAGGAGGACGCTGACGGCCAGTATGCCCACCCAGAACGTAACCACGGCTATTCTCCTGCAGGGACGTGGCGAGCGGCCGGCGTGAGCCGATGCTCATCGACGACCGACATCGGGCGGTTGGGAATTGCAGCGGCAGGGGGCAGAGCCAGGCGTCCTTCCGGTCCCGCGCGCAGCAGCCGGTAGATGTAGTAGGTTCCAAACGCGAAAATGAAACTGTAGACGGCACAAAAGACGACCAGCGAGGTCATCGCCGCCCGAGTAGTCAGGAACGGCGTCATCGCGTCGGTCGTCCGCAGAACGCCGTATACTGTCCACGGCTGACGTCCGACCTCGGCCGTGAACCAGCCCGTCAATGTCGCGATAAAAGGCAGTGGAAAGCTAAAAAAAGTCGCCCAGAGCAGCAGTCTGTTCTGTTCGATACGCTCCTTGTGGATCAAATACGAGCCGACCCAGGCGATCAGCAGCATGATGACCCCGCAGCCGACCATGATCCTGAACGTGAAGAACGGAATCGCGACCGGTGGCCAATTCTCCCGCGGGATGCTGTCTAGCCCTACCTCCGCCGCATCGAGGCTGTTGGAGTCGATCAGGCTGCCGAAGGGTGGGGGCAAGGTGATCGCGAACAGGTTTCGCCGGTTCTCGACGTCAGGCCAAGCGAGCAATACCTCGGAAGCCGGCTGCTCGTCGTGCCACCGGGCCTCGATCGCCGCCATTTTCGCGGGCTGGTGGTGAACGACATATTCACCGTTGAGGTGTCCGAAAAGGAGCTGGAGCGGCAGCAGCACGGCCGCGAGGTACAATCCCATGCGCAGCATGACGCGTGCCTCGGCAGCAAATTCCCGACGCAGTGCGTACCATGCTCCGGTGGCAGCGACGCACATGGCGCCGGTGATGTAGGAAGCCAGCAGCATGTGAGGGAAGCGCACCCACAGCACCGGACTGAAAAGGATCTTGAACCAGTCGTCCGGAACGAACTGGCCGTTTTCAATCGCATAGCCGAGCGGCACCTGCATCCAGCTGTTGTTGGCCATGATCCAGAACGCCGAGAGCGTGGTTCCCAGCGCTACCATTCCAGTCGAAAAAAGATAGAACCACGGAGGGACGCGAGGGCGGCCAAACAGCAGGATCCCGAAAAAGCTCGCCTCGAGGAAAAAGGCGGTGAAGGTCTCGTACGACAGAAGCGGCCCCTGGATCGGTCCGGACATCCGAGCCAGCACGCTCCAGTTCGTGCCGAACTGGAAAGCCATGACGATCCCGGAGACGACGCCGAGCCCGAACGCCACCCCGAAGATCTTGAGCCAGAACTCGAACACCAGACGGTACGCCGGACGCCCGGTCCACAAATGCAGCGCCTCGAGCGCGGTGAGCCACGCCGCCAGCCCGATCGTGAAGGACGGAAAGATGATGTGGAACGAAACGGTAAACGCGAACTGCAGCCGGGATAAGAAAAGCGCCGTGAGGTCCATTGGTCTTTCCTTACCAGTATCGTGTGATCCGCTCGGGATGGGTGAACACCTCGAACCCATCGTCCCGTGCGATGCCGACGAGGGTGAGGCCCGTTGCGTTGGCAATGCGGACGGCCAAAGCGGTCGGCGCAGACACCCCCACGATGATAGCCGCTCCCATCATTCCCGCCTTTTGCACGAGCTCGATGGATATCCGGCTCGAAATTACAATGACGCCCTCGGCAGCCGCGGAGCCTGTGCGCAGCAGTGCGCCCGCCAACTTGTCGAGCGCATTGTGCCGTCCGACGTCTTCGCGGAGGACCAGGCTCTGATCGGGCCGCCAAAACGCGGCGGCGTGGACCGCTCGCGTCTGCTTGTTCAACCGCTGTCTCGCCGGCAGTGCCGCCACTGCTTCTGCGATGTCCTGCCGGCTCACCCGCAGGTCACGACTCGCCATCGGTATTGTGCGATTGGCTTCGGCCAAACTCTCCAATCCGCACATGCCGCATCCGGCCGGCCCAACAAAGCGGCGGCGCCGCGCCGCGAACGCGTCGGACCGGTCGCCCGTCAGCCACATTCGCAGCACGATCCCATCGGCAATACTAATGACGGCCAGTTCCGCTATTTCAGCTGACGCCGTGATAATTCCTTCGGTGTAGCTGAAGCCGAGCGCAAAATCCTCGAGATCGTCGGGCGTCGCCATCAAGACTGCATGCGTCGCACCGTCATAGCTGAACGCGACCGGCACCTCCTCGGCCAAGATGCGTTCTCCGGTCGACGCAGAGCCATTGCGCCATGCTTGCCGTGGGACGCATCGCGCCGGCGGCGGCACCATGCGCGGGGCCTCTAGCGCGAACATCGTCACTCACCCGGATCGGCCTGCGGCCGCTGAAGGCGAACGAGAACCGGGATCGATTTTGCCGCCGGCGTGCCGCTCTTCACATCATGAAAGGCGAGAGGGAGCAGCGGATTTGTTTCCGGGTAATAAGCGCCGACCGAGCCGGCGGCGATACCATGGGTCTTTGCCCAGAAACCGCCGACCACGCGGTGCTTGTCATCAGCCAGGGATTCGATTTCGACCAGATCGCCCTCGGCAATGCCGCGCGCAAGCATGTCGGCTTCATTCATGAACACCACCATGCGGCCGCCGAACACCCCGCGATACCGGTCATCGAGAGTGTAAATCGTCGTGTTGTACTGATCGTGGCTCCGCAATGTGGCGAGCCTAAGCATCGCCGGGTCCTTGACCGGTTCGTCTTCGCTGACGCCGGGGAAAACCATGAAATTGGCGCGGCCGGTGGGGGTGTTCCAAATCCGCTCGCGCGGCGGAATGGTCAGGTGAAAGCCGCCCGGGCGACGGATGCGCTCGTTGAAACCGGCAAACAGCTGCGGAAAGATCTCCTCGATTTTGTCGCGGATCCGATTGTAGTCGTCGACAAAGTAGTCCCAGTCGATGCCGCAATCCGGCAAGGTAGCTTTCGCCATGCCGCAGATAATCGCAACCTCCGACTTGAGATGCTCGCTCGGCGGTTCGACGAGACCTGATGATGCATGCACCATCGACATGCTGTCTTCGACGGTGATCGACTGTCGACCGCTCGCCTGCATGTCGATGTTGCTGCGCGCCAGAGAGGGAAGAATCAGTGCCTGTTGGCCATGAACCAAATGGCCGCGATTGAGCTTCGTGCTGACCGCGACCGTCAGCCTCAGCTGCCGCATCGCCGCTTCGGCCGCCGGCCAGTCCGGAACCGCTCTGACGAAATTGCCGCCGCACCCGATGAAAACCTTGGCGCGTCCGTCGACCATCGCCTGGACCGCGTCGACGACACGGTGCCCGCGGGCCCGCGGCGGCTCGAAACCGAATACTTTCCTTATCTGATCGAGTAATTCCGGCTTCGGGTTTTCGTCGACGCCCATCGTGCGGTCGCCTTGCACGTTCGAATGGCCGCGCACCGGGCAGATCCCCGCCCCGGGCTTCCCAAAATTCCCGCGCAGCAGCAACAAATTCACGATCTGCTGCACGTTCGCAGTACCGAGCCGGTGTTGGGTGATCCCCATGCCGTAGACGACGATAACCGCGCGTGCCCGCATATAGACGGCCGCTACGCGCCCCAGCTGTTCGCGCGGCACGCCGCACACCCGCAATATGTCTTCCCATGATGTCTGGCGGAGATCGTCGGTGAACGCCTCGAAGCCGTGTGTATGTTGTGCGATGAAATCGAGATCAAGCACTGGTTCCCCGCCGTTGCGGAGCGCCTCGTCATGTGCCTCCAACACCAGCTTCATGACCCCCTTGAGCGCCGCGACATCGCCGCCGATGCGGACCTGGCAATACTCGCTGGCGATCTTCGTCTCGCCAAACGTCGCCATCTCGACCGGATCCTGGGGTGCCGCAAACCGCTCCAGGGCGCGCTCGCGCAGCGGGTTGAACACGACGATCGGCACGCTGCGCCGCGACGCCTTGTGCAACTCGGTCAACATTCGCGGGCTGTTGGTGCCGGGTTGCTGACCGATGATGAAGATCGCGTCCGAATAAGCGAAGTCATCCAGCAGCACGGTACCTTTGCCGATGCCGATGCTCTCCGGCAGGCCGACGCTGGTCGGCTCGTGACACATGTTCGAGCAGTCGGGAAAATTGTTCGTGCCGAAGCGGCGCACAAACAGCTGGTACATAAACGCCGCCTCGTTTGAGGTGCGTCCCGAGGTATAGAATTCGGCCTCGTTCGGATCGGCGAGATCGCTGAGCTCGCGGCCGATCAGTGCGAACGCCTCATCCCAATCGACCGGCACGTAATGGTCGCTCGCGGGATCATAGCGCATCGGCTCGGTTAGACGCCCCTGCTGCTCCAGCCAATGATCACTCTCTTGCTCCAGTTTGTGGACCGTGTGGGTCGCGAAGAACTCGCGCGTCACGCGGTGTTTGGTCAGCTCCCAGGTAACAGCTTTGGCGCCATTTTCGCAAAACTCGAATGAGCTGGTATGCCGCGGGTCTGGCCATGCGCAGCCGGGGCAGTCAAAACCCTCGGGCTGGTTCATCGACAGCAGGGCTCTGGAGCCTTTGAGCTCGACGCTCTGTTCGCGCAGCGCTCTGGCAGTGGCGTGCAGGGCGCCCCAACCGCCAGCAGGAGCGTCATAAGGTGCGAACACGGGCTTTTCGGCAGGTGCCTGCTGCGGTTCGGTCGGAACGGAAGGAGGAGGAGACTGATCGCTCATGATAGGGACCTTCGAGGTGGGTCACAGGGGCTAGCGCCACAGATTAGTTCGCGCGAGATCGATCAGCTCGTCGCCGCGGCCGCTCATGACCGCTCTCACCATGTAGAGCGTGAACCCCTTGGCCATCTCCAACGTGACTGCCGGAGGCATCGCAAGCTCGGTGCGGTTGACGACCGCGTCGATCAGCACCGGCCCGTTGTGAGCTAAGGCGCTGGCGATCGCGGCATCGACTTCCGCCGGGTCTTCGAGTCTGACCCCGCGCACACCAACGGCTTCGACCATCGCCGCGAAGTTCGGGTTCGTGAACTCGGTGCCGAATGGCAGGAAACCGGTGGATTTCTGCTCGAGCTCGATGAAGCCGAGCGCACCGTTGTTGAACACGACGACCTTCACCGGCAGGCCGAGCTGCACGAGGCTGAGGAAATCGCCCATCAGCATCGCGAACCCACCGTCCCCCGACAGCGAGATTACTTGCCGGCCGGGGAACGCCGCCTGCGCGCCGATCGCCTGGGCCATCGCATTGGCCATCGAACCGTGCCAGAAGGAGCCGACAAGCCGTCGCTTGCCGTTCATTGCCAGATAGCGCGCGGCCCATACCGTCGGCAGGCCGACATCGCACGTAAAGACGGTGTCCTTATCGGCATGGTCGCTGATCGCCTTGCCGATCTGCTGCGGATGGATCAGCCCCTTGCCGGGTGTGCCGACGGCCAGATCGTCGAGGGCCTTGCGCGCTCTGGCGTAATGCTCGCGGGCCTGCGCGAGATGGGCCCCGTCCCATTTCTGCTTCAGCAGCGGCAGCAAGGCGGTGAGCGTCGCCTTGACATCGCCGACCACGCCGAGATCGACCGGGGCGCGACGTCCGATGTTCTCAGCCCTGATATCAACTTGGGCGATGCGGACGCCCGCCCCTTGAGGATAGAATTGCCGATAGGGAAAATCGGTCCCGAGCATCAGCAGAACATCGCAGTCGAGCATCGCGTAGTAGCCCGACGAGAAGCCGATCAACCCGGTCATGCCGACATCGTAGGGATTGCCCCACTCGACATGCTCCTTGCCGCGCAGCGCATGCACCATCGGCGCTTTGAGGCGCTCGCCGAGTGCCAAAAGCTCGGCATGAGCACCGGCACAGCCCGAGCCGCACAGGATCGTGACCCGCCCCTCGCGGTTCAGCAGCGCCGCGAGCCGGTCGAGATCGCTCTTCTCGGGCGTCACCACCGGCCGCGGCGGCAGCAGGCCGGCGATCTTGGGCGGCGGTGCATCGGCGGAGGGCTGCAATGCCACGTCGCCCGGGATCACCACCACCGAGACGCCGCGCCTGCCGACCGCCTCGCGGATCGCCATTTCCAGCACACGCGGCATCTGGTTTGCGCCGGAGATCAGCTCGCAGAAGTGGCTGCACTCGCGGAACAGGTCCTGCGGATGGGTTTCCTGGAAATACCCGGCGCCGATCTCGGCCGAAGGGATCTGCGCGGCGATCGCGAGCACCGGGACGCGCGACCGGTGGCAGTCGAAGAGGCCATTGATCAGGTGCAGATTGCCCGGGCCGCAGCTCCCGGCGCACACGGCGAGCTCCCCGGTCAGATGCGCCTCGGCGCCCGCCGCGAAAGCGGCGACCTCCTCGTGCCGAACATGCAGCCACTCGATCTTGCCCTGGCGCCGGATCGAGTCGGTCAGCCCGTTGAGGCTGTCACCGACAATGCCGTATATCCGCTTGACGCCGACTACTGCGAGGGTTTCCGCGAATTGATCAGCTACAGATTTTGCCATCTGTCACCTCTCCTGCTCGAGCGGTTGCGGAGCGTTTCTGCGTTCTTAATTTTCCGGCGCCGTTAGGTGACTGTCTGTCTACCGTCCCGACAGAGTCAGCCCCACGACACGCCGGACCAAGTTAATTTGGGCAAAATTTTGTGAATGTTGGTAAATGGTTGTAAATGAGCGCAGGGCGTATCGCCAAACTAAGTTTCCGACTCGTACGCTCGGTTTCAACGTCAAGCCCGCCGCTCGAACTCGGCTTTCCGTCATCAATCGAACCCCACGAGAGCGTTCTCTGGTGCTTCCCTGTTGCGCAGATTCGGCTCCCTGTTCGGCCGATTTAATTCCCTGTTCGGTCGCTTAGGGAATTCCCCGACGCGCGGTCGCAAAATCAGTGGATTAGCGGAGCGGATCCACTCGCCGATCGACGGGATGTCGCGATTTTCGCAGTATCTTCCCGTCGAGCAGCGAACTCGCGGGGCTGGTCCCTGACCGCGGCGCGCCGATGTCGCGCCGGCAGAGATCGGAGCCCGGTGGTGGGGCCGGGCTTTTTCATCGGCGAACGAAAGGCGGAAAGAGTTCGTCGGGATCGTTGACCCACACGAACGGTATGCCGTGCTGATCGGCGCAATCCACGACATGACCAAATTCCACCTCTACAGTGGTCTCGGGCCTGCTCTGATCAATTACTGTTTCGCTCGGTCCGCCGGCCGCAAACCGCCAACTCCCCAGAATCCGATTGGGGTCGGTCGGGCTCCGGTAGACTTTGAACTCAATGTACTGGGCGGCGCCAACGCTTTCCTTGTCTTCGACGACCGCTACCACTGGCGCCTCCCTTATATGAACGGATGCTGCTCGAACGCTTCGGCGCTGCTGGCCGACACTCCTCGATTAAGCAATTGCTTCGATTTAGTCCATCGTTCTATGTTGCCGTCGGGCGAATGTCGACGCCCGCTCGCCGAGCTTAGGACGAGGGTTCGATTGCCAAAGATGGAGGATGAGCACGGGCTGCCGGACGGCGCCTTTACCAAGCTCGACGCCGAGGACGACGAGATCTTCTATGAGCCCCCGCGGCTCGTCTGTCACATCGACGACGGCGCGATCTCGGCATTGACCGGCTTTTACCGCACTGTTCTGCCCCCGGATGGCGCGTTGCTCGACCTGATGAGCAGCTGGGTCAGCCACCTGCCGCCCGAAATCGGCTACAAGGAAGTGATCGGCCACGGCATGAACGCAGCCGAGCTCGCCGCCAATCCGCGGCTCAGCCGCTGGTTCATTCAGAACCTCAACCGGGATACGAAGCTGCCGCTCGGCGACGCGAGCCTCGACGCGGCGATGATCTGCGTTTCGATCCAGTACCTGCAGCAGCCTGTCGCGGTGCTCCGCGAGGTCGCGCGTTTGTTGCGGCCCGGCGCTCCGCTCATCATCAGCTTCTCGAACCGGTGCTTCTGGACCAAAGCCGTCGCAATCTGGCGGGCGCTCGATGATGAGGGGCATGCCCGCCTCGTCGAGCGCTATCTCCGCCATGCCGGGTTCGGGCGGATCGAGACCCACCGGCTGGCAGAGTGGGTAGAGGACGTCAGCGACCCGATGACGGCCGTGGTAGGTTGGGTGTAGCTTCGCTCGGGGCCAAGCGAGAGGAGCCGAACCATGCAACTAGGCACATTGTTGCCATTGGGCGATATCGGCGGCGATCCCGGCGTCGTACGCGAATATGCGCAGGCGGCGGAAGCGATCGGCTATAATTTTGTCGAGGCGCCCGATCACGTGCTCGGGGTCAACGCCGCGAGCCGGCAGGGCTGGGACCGCAACACCTCGGCTGATCTGTTCCACGATCCGTTCGTGCTGTTCGGCTTTCTTGCCGGCTGCACGACGACGCTCGGCTTCTCGACGGGCGTGTTGATCCTGCCGCAGCGCCAGACCGTTCTCGTCGCCAAGCAGGCGGCCTGTCTCGATCTGCTGTGCGGCGGCCGGTTCCGGCTCGGCGTCGGGGTCGGCTGGAACGAGGTCGAGTACACCGGGCTCAACGAGAATTTCCATAATCGCGGCCGCCGCTCCGAGGAGCAGGTGCAGGTCATGCAGGCCTTGTGGGCCGAACCGCATGTCAGCTTCAAGGGCAGGTGGCACACGATCGAGGATGCCGGCATCAATCCATTGCCTGCCTCAGGCAAAGTGCCGGTGTGGTTTGGCGGGCATCACGAGCGCACCTTGCTGCGCATCGCCAAATGGGGCGACGGCTGGATGCCGAACGCCTATCCGCCCGATCAGGCGGCACTCGATGTTTTTGCCCAGCTGCGCCGCCTGACCGAGCAAGCCGGCCGCGACCCCGCCAAAGTCGGGATCGAGGTTTGGGTGTCGATGGGCACCGGCACGGAAGCCGATTGGGCCAAGGAAACCCGCTTCTGGAAAGAAGCCGGCGCCTCGCATCTTTGCTTGACGACGACCTTCAGTCGCCGCCATCACAAGCGCATCCCCGGCCACACGATGGGCGATCATCTCGGCGCACTGCGGCGCTACCATTCGGCAGTCGCCGATCTGCTCTAGCGCCTGCCGTGTCAAAGGGGGCGCGGCGCGGCGGGATGACTGTAGAGACTGATGCCAATGTTCGCGAGGACCATCGGATCGGACTGCCGGCGATCTTCGCCGCGTTCTTTTGGCTCGGCGTGACGAGCTTTGGCGGCAACACAGCGGCGTGGCTCTATCACCGGATCGTACAACGCCGACACTGGGTCAAGGACGCGGAGTTCCTGTCGGACGTGGCGCTCGGGCGGATCGTGCCGGGCTCGGGCGGGGTCAACCTGACCGTGCAGGTCGGGCAGCGGTTACGCGGCGCAGCCGGCGCTGTGGCGGCTGTGGTCGGCCTGTTGTCCGGGCCGCTGGTGATCGTACTGGCATTTGCGGTGATCTACACGAGGATCGGATGGAGCCCGGCGGTTCACGCGGTCCTCGATGGCATTGCCGCCGCGGCGATCGGTCTGACCTTCGCCACCGGCCTCAAATTGCTGCCGAGTGGTTCGGCGCGGCTCGGCCCGCTGGCGGTGACGCTGGCGACCGTGCTCTGCGTCGGCGTTCTGCGCTGGTCAATGCTGCCGGTGGTTCTATGCCTGGCGCCGATCAGCATCGGCCTGGCATTGCTGCAGGGCCGCAATGCCTGACGATTTCAGGACATTGCTGACGTTGGTGCTGGTGTTCGTCCCGCTGTCATTGCTGTCGATCGGTGGCGGCGCGTCGCTGCTCGCAGATATGGAGCACCAGTCGGTCGCCGTTCACGGTTGGACCACGGCACGCGAATTCGCCGATCTCTTCGCGATATCGCGCGCGGCACCCGGACCCGGGACGATGCTCTCGGCGCTGATCGGCTGGAAGGCGGCAGGCTGGAGGGGTGCGGTGACTGCGACCATAGCGCTCTATCTGCCGTCCTCGCTCCTCGTATACGGTGCCGCCCGGCTGTGGGGGCGCTGGCGCGGCACGGTTTGGCACACAGCGGTCGAGCGCGGTCTGTCACCGGTCGCCGCCGGCCTCCTTCTGTCGGGCGGGATCGCCGTATTGCGCGTCTCGCCCGGGGGGTGGGCGATCTGGGTCGCGGCAATCGTGGCGACGGTGTTGTTGCTGCGCTGGCCACGGCTGCACCCGTTGGCACTTTTCGCCACATGCGGCGCCCTGTTCGGGCTGGCCGGGCTGTGGTAAACTTCAACCCGCGTCCCGAAGCGACGGGGACGATCTCAGGGAGGGTTCGCAATGCCCAAATACTTGATCTCCGCATCCTATAGCGCTGAAGGTCTAAGAGGCCTGCAGAGAGACAAGGCCTCCGGCCGCCGGCAGGCGGTCACCGCAGCAATCGAGGGACTGGGCGGCAAGGTCGAGGGGTTCTACAACGCCCTCGGCGCGGACGACGCATACGTGATCGCGGATTTGCCGGATAACAGCACGGCCGCCGCCCTCGGCATCGCCATCTCGGCGGCGGGCTTGGCTCGCACCCGCACCACGGCGCTGCTGACCGTGGAGGAGACCGACCGGGCCCTTGAAAAGACCGTCAACTACCGCCCGCCGGGCCGATAACAGCGAGGTTGCTGGTTGCAGTCAGAAGGTCGCGCCCGACTGCAGCCAGTGGCGTACGATCTCCTCGCCGGTGGCAAACCACACACCGGCGTGCGAGCGGATGTATTTGAGTGCCGAGTCGAGGCCGGCGATACGATGTGGGACGCCGATCAGATAGGGATGCAGGCAGATCGCCATGACGCGGCCGGATTGCGCGCCCTCGTCATAGAGCGTGTCGAACTGGCGGCGGATCATCTTCTCGAACTCGTCGATCGTGCCGTTTCGGTTATTGAAGTGCGGGGAATCGTTGATCTCATAGGAGTAGGGGATCGAGATCAGCCGCTTGCCGCCGATATCCATCGAGTAGGGCTGGTCGTCATTGACCCAGTCGGCGACGTAGAGACACCCCTCTTCGGCGAGGAAGTCGAGGGTGTGCCAGGTCTCGGCGAGACCGGCACCGAGCCAGCCGAGTGGCCTTTTCCCGGTCATCTGGGCGATACGGGAGAGCGTGTGTGCGATCGTCTGGCGCTCCTCGTCGGGGCTCAACTGGTCGAGCCACACGCTGTTGGTCCGGTTGTGGCCGAGGATCTCCCAGCCGAGCTCGATCGCGGCCCGGACGATTTGCGGGTGATGGTCGCAGATGTCGCTGTTCAATGTCGGGCTGGCGCGAATGCCGTGCTTGCTGAGCACATCCATCAGCCGCCAGATGCCGACCCGGTTGCCGTAGTCGCGTTGCGCCCAGGCCCGCACCGACGGTGCGTTGCCGGGCGGCGCGCCGGGCTGGCCGGAAATGCCGCGGGAGAGCGGAAAGAATTCGATATTGGGGATGACCCAGACCGCAAGCCTAGCGCCGCTGGGCCATTCGAGCTTTGGGCGGTCCTTGATCGGAACATAGGGAAACGGACCGTAATCGCGCGACTGCATGGCATTCTCCGCTCGGGGTTTCGAGGACGAGCAGCATGCCAAAGATCGTGACACAATGGCAGCGCTTCGAGCAGTTACCGGTCGAGGTGCTCTATGAGGTCCTGCGGTTCCGCCAAGGCATTTTCGTCGTCGAGCAGGGCTCCCCTTATCCCGACCTCGACGGTCTCGACCGAAGCGCGTGGCATCTGCTGCTGCGTATCGACGGCATGCTGGCCGGCTATGCCCGGCTGATCCCGCCGCCGGTGCGGATCGGCCGGGTCGCGGTCGCCGCCGAGCGGCGACGGCATGGGCTCGGGCGCAGGCTGATGGAGGGGACGCTCCTATTCTGCCGCGCGCAATATCCAGGCCAGCCGGTGATGCTGACCGCCCAGATCCATTTGGTACCGTTCTATCGAGGCTTTGGGTTCGAGCCGACAGGCGAGCCCTTTGACGACTTCGGGGTTACCCACGTCGGCATGGAACTTCGACCGGGCGACTAAGCCGGGACTTTCTCAGCGAATGGCACGTGCGCGACCTTGTGTGCTTGCAATTCCGGGAGCACGTCGCGGGCGAAGCGGCGGATCTGCTCGAGGAACATCTCGTGCGGCAGCACCCCGCGGTTGAGGCTGACCTGCACGGTGTTGGCGCCGGCGCTGTCTGCCGCGTCGATGATCCGCCTTGCAACCTCGTGAGGCGTGCCCCATGGCATGTGCTCGGCCTGCCGCTCGACATCGGCCATCGTCAGGCCACGAAAATCCTCGCGGGCGAATTGCGCGGCGCGCAGATTCTCGGGGCTGACGTAATCGGTCGACCCGGCGCTCGCATAGCCGGTTTCGCGCAACCGATCGGTCTCGGTGAAGTTGCCGTGGCTGAACA
>Ga0306921_10003427_pt1 | contig 16088 bp, 10 predicted proteins | sample sta12Cox44000080_FD_203760 | JGI IMG/M metagenome (GOLD analysis project Ga0306921, IMG submission 203760) | Lab enrichment of tropical soil microbial communities from Luquillo Experimental Forest, Puerto Rico - statoxic.12C.oxic.44.000.080 (v2)... | ecosystem: Environmental > Terrestrial >...
GATCGATGCCGCAGTGGAGCCTTTGCCGGACTGGACCGCGGATCGATTCAACGAATTCATGTCCGAAGAAGTCGCGCGCTGGACGCCACTGGTGCGCAACCTCGGGATCAAGCTCGACTAATAGTCCGTGCACGACTTAAAAGCCGTTTGAGCCGCACCGGCGTGACGGGAAGCTCCGTTACCGCGCCGAGAATGCCGATGTCCGCTTTGGGTCAAAAGCGGACATATGCAGTGCAGCAATCGATTGCACCTATTTGGGCATGTACTGCCGAATTTTCGGCAACAGTTGGCGCGGGCTGAACGGTTTCGGCACGCAGTCATCGCAGCCCACTGCCCGCGCCTTCCTTTCTTCACCGCTAAGCGCATAGGAGGTAACCGCGATGATTGGGATCGATCGCAACTTCGGATCGGATTTAATCCGGCTCGTAGCTGTATATCCGTCCATGATCGGGAGCTGAATATCCATCAGGATGAGATCGGGTCGCTGCTTTGCGATTGCCGCCAGCGCCAGCTCACCGTTTTCGGCCTCCGTGATTTCGTAGTCAGTAGGGGCCAACATATCGCGGATGATTTGGCGATTATCAGGTTGATCGTCGACCACCAAAATGCGCTTGCTCATGTCGTTTCCACATGCCGCTCGACATGAAAACGCCTTTGAAACACCTCTGTTCCGGTCACCAGCAAGGGTCGCAGTCCGCTTTGCGTCAAAAGCAGACATCGGATTGCCGCCCGTCGATGTCCGCTTTACGCCCAAAAGCATGATTGTGATGTCCGCTGGGTGCCCAAAAGCGGTCTCATGCACTGCAACAATCAGTGCCGGCTTAGGATAGGTATTGTTTGATCTTCGCCAGTAGCTGACGCGGGCTGAAGGGTTTCGGGACGTAATCATCGCAGCCGGCTGCGCGCGCCTTCTTTTCCTCCCCGCTGAGCGCATAGGAGGTGACCGCGATGATCGGGATTGAGCGCAGCGAAGCGTCGGCTTTGATACGGCGCGTCGCTTCGTAACCGTCCATGATCGGCAACTGGATGTCCATCAGGATGAGATCAGGCCGCTGGCTCCCTATGGCCGTAAGAGCCTCCTCGCCGTTCTCTGCCTCAGCGATCTCGTAGTCGGTAGGGGCGAGCATATCGCGGATGATCTGCCGATTATCCAGTTGGTCTTCCACCACCAGAATGCGCTTGCTCATGCGGCCTCCACCTGCCGCTCAACTATCACCGGAAGCGTGAAAGTGAATGTCGAGCCTTGGCCGGGTTGCGACTCGACCCAAATCCGGCCCCCATGCATCTCGATGATGCGCTTCGAGATCGCGAGTCCCAAGCCGGTGCCCCCTTTCTTTTTGGTGATGGTACTATCGCCCTGCTGAAACTCCTGAAACAGCCTGGCTTGGTCCGCAGATGAGATGCCCGGCCCGGTGTCCCGCACCGATACATGGAATGAGCCGTTGTACGCTTCAGCCTTGATGGCGACTTCGCCAGCATCGGTGAACTTGATGGCATTGCCGACGAGATTGATCAGGACCTGCGTCAAGCGCCGTCCGTCGCCGTGCCCAGGCGGCAGGCGCGGAGCGACCTCGACCTTGAACCCGAGTTTCTTATCGGTTGCCAGCGGCTCCAACGTGCTGCAAACGGCCTGCGCGATGTCCTGAATGCAGTAATCCGATAGTTCGAGCACAAGCTGCCCAGCCTCGATCTTCGACAGATCGAGCACGTCATTGATCAAGCCCAGGAGGTGCTTGCCTTGACCCTCCAGCCGTTTAAGCACACCGAGCATCTTCTCGGATGGGTCACCATAAGCGCCGTCCACTATCAATTCTGCATAGCCCAGGATGGCGTTGAGCGGAGTGCGCAGCTCATGGCTCATATTGGCGAGAAACTGCGACTTGTGCTGGCTCGCCTCTTCAAGTTGCCGGCCCTTGTCCTGAATTTCGTCAAACAGCCGGACGTTCTCGATGGCGATCGCTGCCTGGTCGGCGAAGGTCGTGACCAACTCGATCTGCTTATCGGTGAATGGCCGTACGTCCGAACGCAGCAATGCTAGAACGCCGATTGGAACGCCCTTGCGTAGCATTGGGACGCTAAGAACTGTGCGGTAACCGCCCAATTTCTGCACGTCCATCAGGGTGTATTCGGGATCAGCCAGTGCGTCGGCGATATGAACCACCCGGCCTTCGAGCAACGCCCGCCCGGAGGCCGAACCTCGATCCTGCTTGATGGGAATATCTTGGACGTAATCGAGGTATTCGCGAGAAAATCCATAGGCCTCTGCACGGTAGAGGGCTCCATCTCTCTCACGAGTAAGTGAAGCCTTGTCCGCATCGCAGAACCGGGCCGCCGATTCAACGAGAGTTTGAAGCACTGTCCGAAGGTCAAACGCCGAGCGGCTGATGACCTTGAGCACATCGGCAGTGGCCGTCTGCTGCTGCAACGATTGCCGTAGTTCGTTAAGCAGTCGCGCGTTCTCGATCGCGATGACTGCCTGGTCCGCAAAGGTTGTCACCAGCTCGATCTGCTTGTCGGTAAAGGGGTTCACTTCATCGCGGGCCAGCTGGAAGGTACCTATCGCCGTCCCCTCGCGAAGGAGCGGAACACCCAGAAGAGTTCTGTATCCAAAGACCTGCTGATATCCGGTCGCTTTATATTCGGGGTCGGCCAGCACATCGGCAACATGAATCGGTCTGCCTTCCAAGGCCACCCGCCCGGTGACACTGCCACGCTCCGGCCGCAGAGGATGCTCCAGCGCATATGGCTCTCCTTCCCGGGAGAACCCGTAATTCGACGCGAGCCGATACACGTCGCCGTCCCATCGCATGATGGCACCCTTGTCAGCCTGGCAAAGACGGGTGGCCGATGCGGTCAGGGTATCGAGCACTGTTTGGAGATCAAAGGTGGAACGGCTGATGACTTTGAGCACATCGGCGGTGGCGGTCTGCTGCTGCAACGATTGCCGTAATTCGTTAAGCAGCCGCGTGTTCTCGATAGCGATGACGGCCTGATCAGCAAAATTCTGTACCAGCGCGATCTGCTTGTCGGTGAATGGCCTAACTTTTTGGCGGTAGATGTGAATCGTGCCGATCAGTTCGTCTTCCTTAAGCATCGGCACGACGATGTATGTGCGCGCGCCGGCGAGTCTCGCGAGTTGCGCGCCTGTCGTGCCCGACGGTGAATCGGGGTGAGCCGGTTCGTCGCGGATATCGGCGATCTGAACCGTCTGCTTCGTCGCCATCGCGCGCCCGAGGGTCGAGTCCGGGCTGGGTCGGATCACGGGGTTTCGCCGCCGTTCCTCGGCAAAAGCCGGCGGCACCCCGTGGAGCGCCACAGCGCGAAGGGCCTCTCCCTCCGATCGACACATTAAGCCGGACTTGGCCTCGCAGAGGCGGACTGCGTTCGCCAACATGGCCTGAAATACCGGCTCTAGGATACCGGACGACGAGCTAATGACGCGCAGCACTTCCGACGTTGCTGTCTGTCGCTCTAGCGCTTCGGAAAGCTGCTCCAGCGCCTCGTCACGCTCGCGGGTGAGCCGCGCGATTTCTGCTCCCTGCCCGTCATCTGAGGAACTGCCGCGCGTAACAGGCGCATTGCGGCGCTTAGGCATTTGCGCCTTGCGGCTTCGCGCCGTAGCCACTTTGCTGCTTGCTCTGGAGCGTCGTCGCATCGCCTTCCTCAAGGCTTAGGACTACGCGGGTATCAAGGTGGGATTACAGCAGAGAATTGCGATTGGCGAAATGGTCTTCAGTGACCTCTGCCGCCAACTCAGCATCGGCACACGTTCTCCCTGCGGAAATTTCATTTCGCATAATTGCCCTCAGCTACCGCGTTTCGATTACAGAGCCTGAAAAACGCAGGTACGCCGTCCGAGACCGGACGACGTTATTCCGCGTCCACCTGCGCGAGCCAGAAGCCCATGCCCATCCCGCCGTACATATCTTTTGCAGCGTTGAGATGCTGGCGGGCGAGCTCCGAATTGCCAGTGCGGCGATGAAGCCGACCCAAGCCCAAATGACAATGAGCGACGACCGGCCGCATCCCGCGCGACTCGCCGAGCGCCAGAGCTTTCGCGTAATGAGCGGTGGCGCATTCGGCGTCGAAGCGATCGGTCTGGATGGCTAGATCGCCGAGCATGCATTGTGCATGGGCGGCGAACCCCGGCTGGCGCTGCGATGATTCAAGCGAATGATCCGCCAAACGCCGGGCCTGGTCGAGTCGACCGAGCAGGAGGCAGGCGCGAGCTACCGCGTGATAGCCCCAGTCCCGATGGATAAAGATTCCCTTGGCGTCCTGACGCTTAAGGTGTTCTTCACCCTCTTGCACGCGACTCAACGCCTGATCGGCCTCGCCAATCTGCGCCAGCGCCCAGGCTAAGGAGGTGACTGCCCAGGGAAGGAGGGTAGTCACATCTAGAGTCCCCGGCATACTCATCCAGTGCTCGAGTAAGTCGCGCACCTTGGTCCAGTCGCCCTTCACGAGGTGAAGCCTGCTTGCGGTCAAGTGGGCCCAGCCGATAGTGTGCACATGCTTCGTTTTCGCCGCGAGTTCAATCATTTCCGCGACACGTCCGGCCGCCTCATCGAACCTGCCAAGCGCCGCTAGGCTCATGACCAGCCAGCCTCGGGCAAAGACCGATGGCGGCACGGCTATGCCGAAATATTCGAGGGCCAATTGGCTGGGCAGTGCGGCGAGGGTTCCAGCAGCGGTCTCGACAGCTTGCTCGTACTCGCCCCGCAGGTAATACGGCTCCGCGAGGTTGCTTCCCGTGATGATGCTAAGCCGCAGGTCCCCGATACGCCGGGCAATTTCTACGGAGCGAGCGCCGACCACGGCTGCCTCGTTCACCTGACCCAGGTTTGACAGGACAAGCGTCAGGAAACTAAAAACGCGGCAACGTCGCACATCGTCATTCAACCGTTCGGCAAGCACCTCTGCCTCGCGAAGATGCTCGAGCATCAGCTCGACCTCACCAAGCTGCCGTAGCACCGTCCGCAATGCGAGACGAATCTCGAAGGCTTCTTCCATCGCCTCCGAGCTGTCCGGCAGGGATTTGAGAATGTTGAGCGCCTGTTCGAAAGAAGTTCGCGCTTCTTGGAGAGCCCCTCGCGCCGCCGCCTTCGCTCCGGCCTGCCGCAAGTAGTGCGCTGCCTTTTCCCTAAGTTCGCCGCGCACGGAATGATAGGCGAGGCGCTCAACCTGCTCAATCAAACGATCAGAATAAAGTCCTTCCATCGCCTCTATAACACGAGCGTGTGCAGCGCGCCGATGCTCGCGGAGTACCCCGCCGTAGGCGACGTCGCAAATGAGGGAGTGCCTGAAGCCGTATTGCAAATCGGGGAATAGCTGTGTGATGTAGATGAATTCTGCGGACTGCAGCTTCTCGAGGAGATGTCGGAGCGGTTCCTCCGCCAACCCGCAAATTACCTGCAGCAGGTTGAACGGGACGTCTTGGCCGATGACCGCGGCCTCCTGCAGCAGCTGTTTCTCGGCGGCGGGCAACCTGTCAATACGCGCGGCCAGCACGGCTTGCACCGACGGCGGCACGAGCATGTTCCAAATCCGCGTTGTGAGATGGAAATTGCCACGCTCGCCCTCGATCACTCCGGTATCGACCAGCGTTCGCACGATCTCTTCGACGAAGAATGGATTGCCGCTGGTGCGCTCCGCGAGAAAACTCTTCAGGCCTTCCAGACTGGGGTCGGACCCCAGCAATACGTCGAGAAATTCCCCGAGGTTATCGCTTATGAGGGGATAGACGCGTAGCTGGCGATAGTTCGGGCGATTTCTCCATTGATCGTCATACTCCGGACGATAACTGACGACGAGCAGCAAACGGGCGTCGCGCGCTTGAACCACCAGCTCGTTGAGCAGTCCAACAGTAAGTGTATCGTACCAGTGGAGATCTTCAAAAACCGCAATGATCGGCTGCGTCCGGCTCTCATCCAGATTTGGCTGCCTCCGGCTCTCAGTTAATAGCAGACGAATGACCGCCTGGTAGGTCTTCCGACGATGCTCAGAGGGGTCGAGGGAACGAAACGGATTATGACTGTCCAACGAATCTAGCAGATCCAGGATCGGCGGGACGGCGTCCTGTAATGAAGGGTCGAGCATCAACATTTTGCCCGACACTTTCTCTTGGATTGCCTGCGTGGTGTCGTGGGGACCGATCCTGAAATATTGCTTGAGCAGTTCGATGGCCGGCAGATAGGAAATTGCGTGGCCATACGAAGGTGCCGCGGATTGAAGTACCAGCCAGTCGGTCGTGTAACGTGAATGAAGGAACTCGTACAGCAGGCGTGATTTGCCAACGCCCGGTTCGGCGACGATTGCGACCACTTGGGCCTGTCCGGTCCCGGCCAGTCGCTGTGCCGAGCGAAGTTGCTCAAACTCGAGTTCGCGGTCTACGAAACTCGTCAAGCCGCGTCCGACCGCCACCTGCAGGCGGGTTCGTGCGGCGCCTGCGCCGATCACCTCGTAGGCGGTTACTGGCTGGGTGAAGCCCTTTACCGGTAGTGAAGCCAACGGCTTCACGTCGATGTAGCCTTCGGCCAACTGCACCGTATTGGCTGTTGTGAACACTGAACCGGGATTCGCCACCTGCTCCATACGCGCCGCTAGGTGCACAGTCTCACCTACCGCGGTGTATTCCATGTGCAGGTCATTGCGGACGATGCGGACGACTATTTCTCCTGAATTGAGGCCAACTCGGATTGCAAGCGGAATTCCATGAAGCTGCTGAACCTGCTCAGCGTGCCTTTTGACGCTCTCCTGCATCCTGAGCGCTGCATAGCAAGCGCGTACGGCGTGATCCTCGCTCGCTAGCGGCGCACCAAACAGTGCCATAATTCCGTCGCCTAAGACCTGATTGACGGTGCCTTCATAACGATGGACCGCCTCCATCATGGCTTCAATCACTGGGCCAATAAGTGTCTGTGTTTGCTCAGGGTCACGGTCGACGACAAACTCCGTCGAGCTCTTGATGTCTGCGAACAGCACCGTGACCTGCTTTCGCTCACCTTCAAGGGCAGCTCTTGAGGTGAGGATTTTTTCAGCCAGGTGCCGAGGTGTATATTCGCTGGGCGAGGCAAAGAGCGGAGACTCATCCGCAACCGGTTGCAGGGGATGGCCGCACTGCGCACAGAACTTGGCGGTCCTTGATGCGGGGCTTCCACAATTGGTGCAAACCTTGGTCAGTGGGGCAGCACACTGCTCGCAGAACTTTGCCTCAATGTCATTATCGTGCCGGCAGCTCGGGCATTCCATGGAAGCGAAACGTGCTGAGAGGCGCCGCACAAAGACAGTAGCGCCGAATATTACCAGGAACAACCTACTAACATGCAGTCCGTGCCGTCATCGCCCAGCCGATGCCGGCGAGGATGACGCGGGCGTAATCCCTGCCGAAACGGGAAGAATATGCAGGCGTTCACATTCCTAATCTTGCAAACTCTCGAAAGCGTTTTTCTCCCGGTAAACGTTGGAGACAGGCACTCGATCGGCACGCACACAAGGCTTCAACCATAAATGGTGATCGGTGGTGTGCGATCCTCCCGGTCCCGTGTCATCGGGATGCGACACTTTTCGACATAGGCTAGGCCTAGCCCACCTATCAGTCGCAACTATAAGGTCAAGGCGAGATCCAACGCGCTTTGCATAGTGGGCCTTAGCGATATTCAACCCGCCGAAAGGGTACACGTTTAGAGCATTGCCGGAATTGGCGGCGGCAAACAGGCGGAAAATAAATCGACATCGGTTCGCGGATGCCTTGCGCATTTGCGGCGGCGATTCAAGCTCGTGGGGCACCCCCAGATGAAACTTCCCCGCCGCAAATTCTTGCATCTCGCAGCGGGTGCCGCTGCGCTTCCGGCCCTGCCGCGCGTCGCGTCGGCGCTCGATTATCCGACGCGGCCAGTACATTTGCTCGTCGGCTTTGCCGCGGGCGGGCCACTTGACACCAGTGCGCGGCTGATCGGCCAATGGTTGTCGGAACGCCTCGGCCAACCGTTTGTGATCGAGAATCGGCCGGGCGCTGGTAGCAATCTCGCCACCGAGATTGTCGCGCGAGCGCCCCCCGATGGTTACACCTTGTTGGAAGCTTCGGCGGCGAATGCGTGGAACGCGGCACTCTACGACAATCTAAGTTTCAATTTCATCCGTGACATTGCGCTGGTCGCAGGCGTCAGACGCGCAGCCGGCGTAATGGAAGTCAATCCATCAGTTCCGGTGAGGACAGTTCCCGAATTTATCGCTTACGCCAAGGCCAACCCCGGCAAAATTAACATGGCCACAGGCGGCGCGGGCAGCGCACCGCATCTTTACGGCGAGTTGTTCAAGATGATGGCGGGCGTTGACCTGGTCACGGTCAACTATCGCGGTTCAGCGCCTGCGCTGCCCGATCTCATTGCCGGCCAGGTTCAAGTCATGTTTGATGTTGTGATTTCCTCGATTGGACACATCAGAGCGGGCAAACTGAGGCCATTAGGGGTCACGACCACTGCGCGTTTGGACGTGTTACCTGATGTTCCGCCGATCAGCGATTGTTTGCCGGGCTACGACGCGAGCAGTTGGGATGGCATCGGCGCCCCCGCGAACACCGCGCCGGAGATCGTCGGAATCCTCAACAAGCAAGTTAATGCTGCCCTCGCTGATCCAACCTTCAAAGCGCGGCTCGCCGACTTGGGCGCCGAGCCCTTCGCAGGCTCAACCGCCGAGTTCGGCAAATTCATCGTCGACTATACCGAGAAGTGGGGCAAGGTGATCCGGGCGGCCGGCATTAAGGCGGAGTGAATACCGGCGAGAGCGCGACTGCAGGTTTTGCACTACGGGTATGTTCGAGGATTTTTGACCAGGCCGAACACACGGTTTCACACCGCCGCGATCCTCACGCTGCGGTCTAGCCTTGTGTCAACACGTCCAGCGGGAGCGGTTGCATGCCGAGCTCCCGGTAGGTTGCAGTCGCGGCGTCATCGAATTCCTTTGCCCTGGCCTGATCGCCGCGCCTGGCATAGACCCCGTAAAGTGTCGTGTTGCAAAAAGCAGCCAGCGGGCGAGCTTCGCACGCGTTGGCGAGGCGAAGGGCAATGTCAAGCTCCTTCTCTGATTCGTCGAGGGCCTTCGGCTCAGACGCCCAGTAGGCGCGGCCGATCAGAAATCTCGCCCATGCCTCGTCTCCTTTAGCCTCGTGCGACACTGCGATGACTGCTGCCTGCTTTCCAAGCGCTAGAGCTGTTTCAATCTCGCGCGCGACTAGGGACACCTGTCCGAGACGGACCAACAATCTGGGCTTGTCCACTATTAAACGCATCTTTTCACTATCACTCACTGCCTGTCCGGCGAGTTGGAGCGCCTCCGCCACACGGCCCGAACGCGCATAAGCAACAGCAAGAGCAGAGACCAAGCGAATGCGCCAACCTTGGAACGACCAGCGATCGCACAGGTCCAAACCACGTTCCAGGGCGCCGACCGCTCCCTCGATCTCGCCCTTGCGAGAGAGCACGTAGCCGATTGAAAGCCAGCCTGGCAACGCGCTCAATTGATGCTCGGAGCCCTCTGCGATTTCGAGCGCGCGCTTTGCATGCCTCATGCCGGTGCTGAAATCGCCACACTCAACCAGAGCAATCGCTAGCCAAGTCCGATTCAACACGGAGGGAATGATACTCAAATTGTGACGGTCGTGACGGAATTCATCGGCGTTGAATTCAAGGCCCTGCTCGAGCAGCAAGATCGCTTGGCGATATTCACCGAGGGCGTGATAGCTCTGTCCGAGACGGAAGAGTGATTGACCGAGCACGACCCAGTCGCCGCATTCGCGTGCAAGGCGAACGCCTGTGTCGCCAAACTCGATGGCGCGACGCTGTTGGCCGATCAGGTAATGCTGATTGCATCGGAAAGCGGCGTACTGCGCGCTGCGCTGTTTGTCCCCGAGTCGGTCGAGAATGGGGTCGAGCTCATCGAGCAACCGCAGGATCCGATCGGTGTCCAAGCTCGGCAGCAGGGCGTTACGAAGCTCGAAGCGAAGATCCACCGCCTGTCTGAGATTGTCGGGAGTTTCCGGTAATTTCTCCAGGACCTTCAAGGCGCGCTCGAAAAACCGCGCAGCGTCCGCGTTTGCGTAAAGAGAGAACGCCTTGAGGCCGGACCGCTGCAGGTACTCAAGCGCTTTATCCCAGATTGCGCCTCTTTCCGCGTGATCAGCGAGTCGTTCGACGTGCTCGTCGAGGCGTCCAGCTGCAAGTGTTTCGAGTGAGCGAGCTGCTCGCGCATGCAAGATGATTCTTCGCTCCCGCAACAAGCTCGCGTAGGCAACCTCGCGCGTCATAGAGTGCTTAAAAGCATATTCCGTTTCTGGGATAGGCGCTTTTTCGTACAGGAATTCTGCGACTTGCAAATCGTGAATTGCGCGTCGAAGGTCGGGTTGCGCGATTCCGCTCACGGACTGGAGAAGTGCCTCTTTAATGTCGTTGCCGAGAACCGCGGCGCACTGGAGCAATTCCTTCAGTTCCGGCCGCAGGCGATCGATGCGCGCTGCCAGTAGCGCCCAAATAGTCCCAGGAACGAAGTCAGCCGGGAGCGATCCGACCAGACGAACGTGACCGGAGGCTCGATCCAGCACGCCATTTTCGATCAAGCTCCGCACACACTCCTCGAGGAATAAAGGGTTCCCCTGCGTGGCTTCAATCAACCTTTTCTTGATAGGAAGGAGTCCCGCGTCTGAACCTAGCAGCGTGTCGAGCAGTTCATCGGTGCCGGCTGCTGCAAGCGGACCGATACGCAACTGTGAAAAGTAACTTTTTCCAGTCCACCGATTTTCGTATTCTGGACGATAGTTCACGAGCAACAGCACTCGTGCAGTGGGAATGCTCTCCAACAACATTTCCAGGAATGTTTGGGTTTCCGCATCAATCCAGTGCAGGTCCTCGATCACCAGACACAGCGGTTGATTTTGCGACTCGCGGAGCAGAAGTCGCTTGACGGCGTCAAATATCAGGCTCTGGCGCTCGAAAGGATGCAAGTTCGCCCAGGCATCATCGCTCGCCGATATACCCAAGGCCCGGGTTAAAAACGGCAGCTGTGCGAGCAGTTTCTCATCACCTAGAGCTAACAGCTTTCTGCCGACACGTTCGCGAACTAGCTGTTCGGTGTCGCGGTCTTGGATCTGGAAATATCGACTGAGGAGAGTGATCAGCGGAAGATACGACGTCGCCTTGCCGTATGATACCGATCGCCCCTCCAGAACGAGCCAGCCCTGCGCTTCGAGAGAATGGGCAAACTCCAAGAAAATGCGTGACTTACCTACGCCGGCTTCGCCAACAAGCGCAACCACCTGGCCGTGTCCCGCCTTTGCGCGCGTCGCGGCCCGATTTAGACTCTCAATCTCATCCTGACGCCCGACAAACTTTGATAGCCCACGTGCGGCGAGTGCATGCATCCGGTTGCTGGTGTTGACACCGTCAAGTTCGTAGACCTCCACCGGACCGGCAATACCTCTAAGCGGTACCGACCCGATAGTCTTCACTCGAACGAATCCTTTCGCCAGAGCCAGCGTGTCGCGTGTCAGCAGGATCGTACCAGGCGCGGCAAGCGACTCCACTCTCTTCGCGATATGCGTTGGGACGCCGTCAAAGCGCAAGTCGATGAAATGTGCCCCCTGGTGCTTGACGGTAACAACGACCGGACCAGAATTGATCCCGATCCGGACTTCAAAAAACATTCCGAACTCACGCCGCACTTCAGCGGCCCGAGTGCGCGATGCCTCTTGCATATCGAGCGCGGCGTAGCAGGCTCTAACCGCGTGATCTTCAAGAGCAATGGGCGCTCCGAAGCTGGCCATGATCCCGTCGCCTTCTTCGTCGGTAATGCCCTCATAGTGATGAACGATGTCGATCATAGCGTCGACGGTCGGTTTCAGAATCCGGCGAGCGTCCTCCGCATCGCGGTCATCAATCAATGTTGTCGAACTCGCAATGTCGGCGAAGAGAACGGTTATAATCTTCCGTTCACCATCCTGCGAACCTCGAACCCGCTCCATAAGATGTTGCGGTGTCTGGATCTGGGAGGAACCGTCGGATGTCGTCCTTCGCATCAGCATCGCAAGGACCCGCCATGAGGAATCGTTGACCGCGGCCTCGGGCGACCGCGAGCCCAACACGGCATTCGCGTGACCATAGCACAATTGCCATGGAAGCCCGAAGTCACGCCAACGGTCCTCCCCATTGGCTGCACTAATCCTTCTGATGTCCGAAATAGGTCACAGTGCGACTAGCGTCTTGTCAGTGACCACTCTCCATCTATCCCCCAATAACAGACATTAGCCGGTGCGGATTGCACGGCGGTGCTAGCAGAACATGTCCGCTGAATTCCCAATTTTTTGCTGCGAACCGCGACACATATTTGAGCTTTGTGACTTTCCGCGTTTCTGCAAGAGTGCGGACAGACGATGTTTGTTGAGGGGCTGAATACATGACCAACGCGCACTTGCAGTTGGTCACTCCAACTACAGCAAAACGGACAGTGACGACCGCCGAATCACGAACTCCGGCCACGCGAACATCTGACAGAGCGTGAAGTCGAGAGGTTGATCGAGGCCGCAAAGAAAAATCGGCACCGTCAACGCGACGCCGCAATAATTCTCATTGCTTCCGCCACGGCCTTCGCGTCAGCGAGCTTTGCGAGAAATTTTTTGCTACTCCAGAAAATTTGGCTGAAGGCATTGAATTCAACAGGTGACGTGAAAAAGCCCAATCTTTTTTGCCTGTGATTTGTTGAACACACGGATCGCCTCGGGGGTGGGCTGCCATAGGACCTTGCAGCCCTTTTTTGCAAACGAACACCCCGAACTTTCAAAAAAACGCTAAGGCCTCCCTTGTAGTTGTTTGACCTCTTCGTGCAGAGTGAGCCATCGCAATGCTCATGGGTCTTCCCGCACGGGCTGACATGGAGCGGATTAGCAGGCCTTGCGCACCAACGTCTGACACTGGAGGAGGTCCGACATCGCTTGAAACCGGGCCTTGTCTGCCGCGACTGACTTCACGAAATCCTCTGTGCCCTAGGTCACAGCCTTTTTGCCCCATTCCCTCCAGCATTGGGTGCATAGGTGGACGGAGGAATTGCCATGTTTGACTCCTGGCTAGTCGCCGAGGGTGCGGTCGTGCGCATGCTCGATCGCCGCCGCTTTCCGCCGCCTTGGTCTGTCGTGGAAACGCCCGCTTGCTTTATCGTGCGCGACCGTGCTGGGCAGGCGCTTGCTCATCTGTATTACGAAGAATCGGTCGGGCGCTCGGCAGCAAATCTGCTCACGAAAGATGATGCGCGGCGGAGCGCGGGGGAAATCGCCAAGCTGCTTTAAGATGTGCGCAAAGGGCATCCCGACCTCGCTAGACACTCACCGACCGCCAACCATAATCGCTTCCTATGGCGTGACGGAACGGGGCTATGAAATGGCCGGAGAGCGGGTACAAAGACGGCTCGCGGCCATCCTTATAGCCGACGTTGCCGGGTACAGCCGTCTCATGGGCAGCGACGATGAAGGAACTCTCGCAGGCTTAAAGGCCCGCCGCAAATTGATCGATCTGAAGTCGAAAGAGCATCGCGGCCGCATCGTCAATACTCCGGGAGATTCTGCGCTCGTTGAATTTGCTAGCGCGGTCGATGCCGCTCGTTGTGCCATGGAAATACAAAAAGAAATGGCGGAGCGTAATGCTGTTATTCCTGAGGATCGCCGGATCGAATTTCGCATCGGTATCAACGTTGGCGACGTAATCGTCGATGATCGGGGCGATATTTACGGCGACGGCGTCAATATTGCCGCTCGAGTCGAGTCGCTGGCGAAGCCTGGCACGCTGTGTCTTTCGGACGAGGCTTATAGGCAGATTAGAGGCAAGCTGCCGATCGACGTCAGTGACCTGGGCGAATATCAACTCAAAAACATTGCGCAGCCGGTGCGAGTCTACAGCGTGTGGCTCAACGACGCTCCGCCACTTGCGCTTCCCGACAAGCCATCAATTGCAGTTCTTCCTTTTGAGAATTTGAGCGGCGACCCCAAACAAGAATACTTTGCCGACGGAGTCTCTGAAGACATTATTACCGAGTTGTCACGTTTTTCGAACTTGTTCGTAATCGCTCGCAATTCGAGCTTCAAATACAAAGGCAAAGCGGTGGATGTGCGCCAAGTAGGGCGTGAACTCGGCGTGCGGTACGCTCTCGAGGGTAGCATTCGTCGTGGCGGAGACAGAGTCCGTATCAGCGCGCAACTGGTCGACAGTGGAACAGGGGCACACCGCTGGGCCGAGCGCTACGACCGAGAACTGAAGGATGTCTTCGCAATCCAGGACGAGGTTGCCCGCACGATCGCGGCGATTCTCGCGGCCCACGTGAACAAGGCGGAGGCCGAACGTACCTTGCTTAAACCACCCGCGACGTGGCAGGCCTATGACCACTATATGCGCGCAGCCGCCGCCTGGGCGCTGTTCCAGTCGTCGTGGAAACTGGATCACCTCCAAGAAACGCGACGGCATCTTGCCGAATCTCTAAACATCGATCCGAAATATGCTCGCGCCTATTCCCTACTCGCCAGCACACACCGAGTGGCGTGGCTCAATCCGGTAAATGAGGAATATTTGACGCCGGCCACGCTTGACCGCGCAATCAGACTGGCGCGCACAGCGATAGAGTTCGATCCGCATCTGCCCGAAGCTTATGCCGAATTGGCGTATAACATCATCCGCAAGCGCGACTTCGAGGCGGCTGTCGCCGCTGCCGAGAGAGTAAGAGCATTAAACCCCAACTTCGCCGATTACCGCCTCGCATTGGTTCATTTCGCGGTAGGAGACCCAGCCAAGGCAATCGAGTTTGCGAAAGCGCACATGCGACTTGATCCCTTCCATCCGCATTTTGCGCCGCTGATGATGGGCCAAGCCCATTATCTGCTCAAGGAGTATCGAGAAGCGCGACACTGGCTCCGCGAAGCAACCGGCCGGGCGCCCGATCATCAATATGGTCACGCCTATCTAGCCGCGACCTACGCTCAGCTCGGGCGGTTAGAAGATGCGCGTGCCGAAGCCGCCGAGATCCTGAGGATCAATCCAAAATACACTATTAGCGGGACACAGAAACGCGTATCTATTTTTCAACGTTCAGAAGATATCTTGCACCTTGTTGACGGCTTGCGAAAAGCGGGATTGCCCGAATAGCCAAGTACACCCCATTCGACACGTCGATTCTGGAGCGTGGAGCAGTCTTTAGTTTTTCTGGGCGGCACGCACCAAATCAACAATAAGCTGCCCGTTGGGAAAGTGTTCCCCCTGATCGCCGATGATGACCCCGTCCACATGTTCCTGTGTCATCGCTCCCAGAACGCGCCGATACTCTTCGCCTTGGATCGGGCTTTCGAGGGGCGGGCCTAGGAGAGAGATACCCAACTGCCGGGCAGCCTCCCGCAAAGCACTCATCTGCGGGTTGTCCCATGTCTGTCGCCACGAATTGCCAAGTCTCTGTGGCGACTCGGCAATCGTATTGCGGCACTGTGCCGACTCTCGATCCGGGAAGAGTATGGGAAGAATCTCGGGCGGTGTATTCCAGATTTGTTCACGCGCGATTCGAGCGCGCGTTGCAGGCGATCTCAGGACTGGGTCCGGTACATACGGCCGGGGGACCGCTAATAGAAAGTGGATGTCGCGAATTTTTTCTTTCTCTCCGCCATTTTCCCATTAAAAATGAAAAATGCGAGCGAATGGCCGGCCGTCCCCGGCGAGACATGCGCGGCGCTACAATGCGCTACTCATGAACGCGCCGCCGACCGAGCGATGAAGCGCGAAGCGCGGCATAACTGCGCGTTGTAAGAGGAGTTGCGCTACCGTATAACCCCTCGCAACCAAGCTGCCACCACGATGAAGCCTATATATGCAGGGGCCATACCAAGGCATCCTGCGGGCGGCGAGGAACAGCGTATGCCGTGGGACAATCAATCCGGCGGCCCGTGGGGTTCGGGATCGAAGCCGCCCGATCTAGAGGAATTTCTCCGCCGCAGCCAGGGCATGCTGGGCGGTTTCCTGCCGGGCAATCTCGGCGGCCGCGGCATTGCGCTGATCGCGCTCGCCGCCATCGCA
>Ga0306921_10003428_pt1 | contig 16087 bp, 15 predicted proteins | sample sta12Cox44000080_FD_203760 | JGI IMG/M metagenome (GOLD analysis project Ga0306921, IMG submission 203760) | Lab enrichment of tropical soil microbial communities from Luquillo Experimental Forest, Puerto Rico - statoxic.12C.oxic.44.000.080 (v2)... | ecosystem: Environmental > Terrestrial >...
ACCGGTTCCGGCCGGGACACGCCGACTACACATATTGGAAAAAATACGGCATCCGCGATTATCGCGGTGGCGGGCGCGCCGCGGCGCGCGAGACCGCCACGCGGGTGGCGGCGGGAGCGATTGCCCGCAAGGTACTTGGACCCGGCGTGACGATCCGCGGCGCGCTCGTGCAGATCGGGCCGCATGCGGTCGATCGAGGCAGCTGGGATTGGCGGGCTACCGAGGAGAACCCGTTCTGGTGCCCCGATGCCGCGGAGGCATTGCGTTGGGCTGATTACCTCGACGGTGTGCGCAAGGCCGGCACTTCAGCCGGGGCAATCATCGAGATTGTAGCGATCGGGGTCCCCGCCGGGCTCGGTGAGCCGGTCTACGACAAGCTCGACGGCGATCTCGCGCGCGCCCTGATGACGATCAACGCCGTGAAAGGGGTCGAGATCGGCGCCGGTTTTGCAGCAGCGACGCTGAGGGGTGAAGACAACGCGGACGAAATGAGGATCAAAGACGGGCGGGTCGTGTTTCTGTCGAACAACGCCGGCGGCATTCTCGGCGGCATCTCGACCGGCCAGGAGATCGTCGTTCGGTTTGCCGTTAAGCCGACAAGCTCGATCCTGCGGCCAATGCGTACCGTCGATGTCGAGGAGAACGAAGTCGAGATCGAAACCCATGGCCGGCACGACCCGTGCGTCGGCATCCGAGCGGTCCCGGTCGGCGAGGCCATGGTCGCCTGCGTGCTGGCCGATCACCTCCTTCGCTATCGTGCTACCGGCGGCCACGTATAAGGCTTGCCCGCCCGGCTTGGCGCATCCTGAAGCGCCCGGGCGGCGGCCAGGAAAGCGCGGATCTTTTCAACGTCCTTAACCCCGGGGCGGCTCTCGACACCCGACGAAACGTCGACGGCCGCGGCGCCGGAAATCCTGACCGCCTCCGGCAACAATTCGGCGGTCAGCCCGCCCGATAGCATCCACGGAACGCGCCAAGAGCGACCCGCGATCAGCTCCCAGTCGAACGCCAGCCCATTGCCGCCGGGAAGAGCATCCAGCCGCCGCGGCGGCTTTGCGTCGAACAGCAAAAAATCCGCCACATCCTGGTACGGAGCGGCGCCCGCGACATCTTCGGGCCCGGCAACAGCCACCACTTTCATCACGGGGCGGCCGAAGCGCCGCTTCGCCGCGGCGACTCGATCCGGGGTTTCGCTGCCGTGGAATTGGAGCATCTCGATCGGCGCCTCAGCCAGAACGGCATCGATCGCGCGGTCATCGGCATCGACAAAAAGACCGACGCGCGCGATCCCTTCGGGAATACCTGCGCAAAGGCGCGTGGCGTGGCGCGGCGTTATGGCGCGCGGGCTTGGGGGATAAAAGACAAAGCCGAGAAAAGCGACGCCACCGGCACTCGCCGCTGCAACCGCTTCCTCGGTCGACAGACCGCAAATTTTGGTGGTGACGCCCATACCTGCTATATGGGACCGTGCCTAGCCTCAAGGACGGGTAGCCGGAACCGAAATGTCGACCTGGCCCTCGGGCGGTGGCTGCTCGCGTTCTTTCGCCGCGGCAATCTCGGAGTCGCGGTGCTGCCGGTAGACGCTGCGCAAAGTCGCGTAATAATCGAGCGAATTGCGCTCCAGTTCGTCGAGGTCCTTTAAATGCTGCGCGCGGGTGTCGACGACGTTCGCGCCCCCGGTAGCGACTCCCGCGTAGGTTGCTGGCGCACCGCCGACAAAGGTGAGCGGGTTCATCGCCATGTCGACGACCGTGCCGACCGCGTCTCGCGCATTCGATGGGCCGAGCAGAGGCAGTTCGACGAACGGGCCTTCTCCGACACCCCAAACCGCCAAGGTCTGGCCGAAATCGGCCTTGTGCGGCGGCAGACCCAACTTATTGGCCACATCGAAGATCCCGGCCACCCCGGCCGTCGAATTGACTGCGAGGCGCTGCACCGATTCCCAGGCGTGCTTGACGTTTCCCTGCAGCACGTCGTTGACGGCTACGGCAGGCTCTTTGAGGTTTTGGACGACATTGTGGATGCCCGTTTGAACGCCTTCCGGCACATGATCGGAGTACGCTTGGGCGACCGGCTTCATGACCGCGTGATCGGCCGCGACATTCACCTTAAAAATCGCCCGGTTGACGGGTTCTGCTGGATCATGCTCGGTGTCGGCGTCATCCGCGACACCCGCATCCTTCGGTGCCGCGGCGCATCCGGCACAGCATAGCGCCAAGCCGAAGAGGACGGCCGAGCACACCCGTGGCTTCCCCCGGCGGCTCATAACCCGAACAATAGGACGATTTTCGATCACCCGAATTTTCTCCGCACTTCTTATTTTTGGTGCCTCCGCGTCAGAGCGACGCACAAATTTTTCCTCAGCCTTGCTCTCAGGGTCAAGACGACGCTGACCGCTCTCCCGCCTCGCTTAACTTTGCGCGGCCCAGCGTGGTCAGACCGGCTGAACCGGACAGAGCGCGATTCGGCAAAATTAGGCGCATCGATGACGCTGGCGCTATTCGGCAGCGGGAAGACACGCCACCACCTTCTCGGCCGCCGCCCTTTCAATGACCCGGATTTGATCGAGCGGAGGCTTGCGTCGTCTCTACGTTTACCGCGCTCCGTCTCATTAGTCCGGCATCAGGCGGTCGAGATCTGATTTCTCGAACACGTAGCGCGTGTTGCAGAACTCGCAGGTCACGGTGGTGGCCCCTTCTTTGCGCATGTCTTCGAGTTCGTCGGGCGGGAAGGCGCGCAGGATACCCTCGATGCGCTCGCGCGAGCACCGGCACCGCGCTTCGAGCGCGTGCGTGTCGTAGACCCGCACCCCTTCCTCATGGAACAAGCGGTACAGCAGGCCATGCGGCGGCAAATCGGGGTCGACTAGCTCCTCGGCGGTCGCTGAGCTCATCAAGACCATCGCCCGCCGCCAGCCGTCCTCGACATCATCCGCGATCACCGCATAACCACCCTCCGGTGGCACGCGCTGCACCATCAGCCCGCCGGCTCGCCAGGTGCCGCCCGGCCCGGAGCGGCCAACCGATAGCTTGATCCCGGCCTGAAGTTGCTCGGATTGCCGGAAATAGTGATGAGCACATTCGGCGAGGGTCGATCCGGCGAGTTCGACAATACCTTGGTATCGATCGGTGTCCTCACCTTGATCAACCGTGAAAGCAATGTAGCCGGAACCGACGAGTACCGGGACCGATGGCGAGGACACGCGCGCGCGAGCGAGCGCTGCCTCGAGTTTCTCCTTGTCGTATTGCGCATAACCGCGCAACGCGCCCTCGGTCGAGACGTCCGCAACCATCATTCGGATTGGTCCGTCGCCCTTTGTCTGCAGGGTGAAGATACCGTCGTATTTCAGTGCGCCAGCGAGCACCACGGCCAAGGTGATCGCCTCGCCCAACATCGTTGCGACCGGTTCCGGGTAGTCATGTTGCGACAGGATGCGGTCGATCGCGGGGCCAAGCCGAACGAGGCGGCCGCGCAAGGCAAACGGATCGATCCGAAAGGGCTGGATCAGATCATCGGGGGCGGTCTGGCTGGGTCTGTTCAAGCTCGCAGGCTCCGAGATATCCGGACGAGCCTTAAAGCGAGAGCTAACCGAGACACCAGGCGAGGATACCCTTCTGGGCATGCAGCCGGTTCTCTGCCTCGTCCCAGACGACCGATTGCGGGCCATCAATGACCCCGGGAGTGACTTCTTCGCCGCGCTTTGCCGGCAGGCAATGCATGAAGATGGCGTTCGGCTTGGCATGCGCCATCAGCTGCTCGTCGACGCGGTACCGGGCCAACATGTTGTGGCGGTTGACGCTCGCTTCAACGCCCATCGAGATCCAGGTATCGGTGACGACGCAGTCCGCCCCCGAGACAGCCTCCATAGGGTCGGTGGTCAATTCGACGCGACCACCCTCGCTGCGCGCCCAATCGAAGAGCCGCTGCGGCGGGCTGAGGTCCTCCGGACAGGCGAGCCGAAACGTGAAGCCGAAGCGAACCGCCGCGTGAACCCAGCTGGCCGCGACGTTGTTGCCGTCGCCGCTCCAGGCCACGACCTTGCCTGCGACCGGACCCTTCTTCTCCTGCAACGTCATCACATCGGCCATGATCTGGCATGGGTGTGACGTATCGGTCAGGCCGTTGATCACTGGGACGGTCGCATAGCGCGCCAGATCATCCAGTTTGCGTGGCTGGTTGGTGCGGATCATGATCGCGTCGACATAGCGCGACAATACGCGCGCGGTGTCGGCCACGGTTTCGCCGCGGCCGAGCTGGCTGTCGGCAGCGCTGAGATAGATCGTGTCGCCGCCGAGCTGGCGCGTCGCGACCTCGAACGATACGCGCGTCCGCGTCGACGGTTTCTCGAAAATCATCGCCAAGGTCTTGCCTGCGAGGGGCCGGTCGCGTCGGCGGCCGTTCTTGTAGGCAAAGCCCGTGTCGAGGATCGCCCGCAGCTCGCCCGTGTCGAACTGGTCGATGTCGAGAAAATGCCGCGGCGTGTCGGGCGGCGCATGCCGCTCGCCGATCGACGCCAGCTCGCGCGCCGCGCTCCTCATGCCGGCCACTCCCGGGCCACCTTGTTCATGATGTCGAGCGCCTCGTCGATGTCGCGCTCGCCGACGATCAGCGGCGGCAGAATGCGCAGCACATTGTCGCCCGCGGTCAGGGTCAACAGCCCGTTCTGCCGCAACTTAGCGACAAAATCAGCGGCCGGCACAACGCAACGGATGCCGAGCAACAGCCCGGCGCCTCGTACTTCCGCGAACAGCTTGGGGTAGGATCCAGCGAAGGTTTCAAGCCGCCCGCGCAGCCGCTTGGCCATCTGGTCCACCCGCGCGAAGAAGCCGGGCTCGAGCATCGTGTCGAGGACGGCGTTGCCGGCAGCCATCGCCAGCGGGTTTCCGCCAAAGGTCGATCCGTGGGTCCCCGCCACCATCCCGACCGCAGCGCGCTCGGTAGCAAGACAGGCGCCGACCGGGAAGCCGTTCCCGAGCGCCTTGGCGATCGCCATGATGTCGGGCGGCACGCTCTCCCATTCATGCGCGAATAGCTTGCCGGTGCGCCCCATCCCGCATTGCACCTCGTCATAGACGAGCATTAGACCGAACTCGTCCGCGATGTCGCGCAACCCGCGCAGGTATCCCTCGGGGGCGGCCCGCACACCGCCTTCGCCTTGGATCGGCTCGACCATGATCGCCGCAGTTTCTTTACCGACCGCAGCGCGCATCTCGTTCAGATTACCGAACGCGACGTGGTCGAACCCCTCCATCGGCGGTCCGAAGCCCTTCAGGTAAGCCTCGTTCCCAGCGGCCGCCAAGGTCGCAAAGGTGCGACCGTGGAACGAGCCGTGACAACCGAGCACGCGATAACGCTCGGGATGGCCGGTCTCGGACTGGTATTTGCGTGCGATCTTGATCGCCAGCTCGCACGCCTCTGCACCGGAATTACCGAAGAACACGGTATCGGCGAAGGTATCGTCGACGAGACGCTGGGCCAGCTTCTCCTGCCCCGGAATACGGAACAGGTTCGAGGTGTGCCACAGTCGCTTCGCTTGCTCCGAAACGGCGGCGACAACATGCGGGTGGCAGTGACCTAGGCCGGTCACCCCGATCCCGCTGGTGAAATCGAGAAACTTGCGGCCGTCGGTAGCGTAAAGATGAAGGCCTTCACCCCGCTCGACGGCAACATCCCACCGACCGTAGGTCGGCATAACGGCTGGTGTCACGGAAACTCTCCTGCGCGATTTTAATGGGGGACAATCAGGGAGAACGCAGGATTATCGTCGTCGCCGGCGGCTCGCATGCGCGGCTCCCCGGTCCTTTTCGGAATACCGGTTCGCGTCTTCGAGATCGCCTACCATCGCCCTCTCCTCGCTTCGCCGGGGTCGACTCCGCCACCCCAGCCGTCGAGCAGGAAAGCGGCGGAGTATGAGGAGCGCTATGGCACCTGTCAATTCGCGCAGACGAGGCGAGACAGGAAGTTACGAGGCGGCCGAGCCGACGGGGTTAACGAAGCACAGACCCGACCCAGGCACCTGCCGTATCGCCCTCGTGCTCATGACAGATCTGCTCGCATACCCGAACGTCGCCCGGGTTTTCCTCGATACACGCAGCGCAGTTTTGCCGCGGCGCTTGGATGGCGGACTGTGGGTTCCCCGGCGAAGGGGCGGCGCACCCCACAAGGAAAGCAACCATTGCGATCAACACGCTACCGGGTAGGGTCATAGCGCCAAAGTGGCCCGCGCTTGGCCGGGTTGTCAACGCAAGCTGGCCACACCCGGGTCTTAAGCAGAGCGGGGCTGCGTTTGATGGTGACCGCTGACTTCGGCGCCGTCGAGCGGCGAAAGACGAAGAAAGCCCAAGGCGGATGCCAGCGGCAGAAGCGCGATCAGGAGGAAGGCGAGCCGAAAATCCTCAATCGTCAATGTTGTGGGGCCGGCAATCAGCGCCAGTAGCGCGGCGCCGATAGCGATGCCGAAGCCTCTTGCCAATTGTTGAGCAACGCCGCCGACGCTGGTGCTTTTGCTCAGCACCGCGCCCGGAACGTCCGCATAGCTGATCGTATTGAGGCCAAGATATTGGATACTGCGCACGCAGCCCGACAGCAGAACGAAAAGGACGATCAGCCACGCCGGCGTCTCCGGGCGCAAAAGACCACATCCGACCGTTACCGCCGCGGCAAGAAAGGCGCCGCCGACCAGCAGTCGGCGAAACCCGAAGAACCGCAAAAGCGGCGTCGAGAGCGTCCGCACGAGCATCGCGCCGAGGCTCGACGAGAACGACAACAGACCGGATTGTACCGGGCTAAGGCCGAACCCGATTTGGAAAAGCAGCGGCAACAGGAACGGCACCGCGTCGAGGCCCATCCGGCAGATGCTGCCGGTTACCGTGCCGATGCGGAACGTGCGTATGCGAAATAGCCGCAGGTCGAGGATCGGATCCTCGCGGCCCCCGGCGTGCCAGCCATAGAGCAACAGAATGGCAAAGGCCGCCACAAAGAAAACTGTCCCGAGCGGCCTCGGGATCATCGGGCGTCCGACATTCTCGATTGCCAGTTCGAGTAGAGCGAGACCGGAGCCGGCGATAAAAAATCCGCGCAAATCGAAGCGGGTCGGCGCGGGCGCGCGGAAATTTTCGATCAACCACAGCGCCAGCACTACGCCGGCGAGTCCGATCGGCAGGTTGAGATAAAAAATCGCGCGCCACGAGAGGTAGGTCGTCAGGAAGCCCCCGACGATCGGCCCCATCGTCGGCCCGATCATTGCGGGGATCGTCATCCAGTTCATCGCCGAGACGAGCCCCGATCGCGGAAAGCTGCGCAGCAGGATCAGGCGGCCGACCGGCGTCATCATGGCGCCGCCAAACCCCTGCAGAACGCGCATCCCCAGCAGCATCGGCAGGTTCGACGACAATCCGCAGAGCGCAGATCCGGCCGCGAAAATCGCGATCGCAGCGCAGAATACAACGCGCGTGCCGAGCCGGTCAGCGACCCAGCCGCTGACCGGGATGAAGACGGCGAGGCTCAACAGGTATGTGGTGATCACCAGATTAAGCCGCAGCGGCATTTCTCCCAGGCCTCTGGCCATGTCGGGGATCGCCACCGCGATCATTGTCGAGTCGAGCCCCTCCATGAAGAAGGCGCAACCGATCACCAACGGGATCAGAATCTTCGGGCGCGGCTCCCGCGTCGTCTGGGAGAGAGGGCTCGCTTCGCTCAGCCTGGAATGCTCGGTTCTTTACGGCTTCTTGCCGCTTGCCGTTGACAGCTATTGGGGACCAGGACCATAGCCGATTGCGAACCCGGAGTGGGGGCAAAGGTGGAAAGTAATGAAATAGGACCCGATCTCCTCGAACGTTGGGCGCTTCACTATCTCGGGCGTTATGCCAGTTCGGCCGAGAACCTGCGGCGCGTGCTCACACGGCGGACGCGACGGCGCTCTGCCGAAGCCGCGGCTTTGGCCGCACCGCTGATCGACGCGGTCGTCGCGCGCTACCGCGAAGCAGGCTTGCTCGACGATGCGGCCTACGCCGCCGCGCGGGTGCAGTCGCTGCATCGCCGCGGCGAGTCGATGCGCGCAATGCGGGCCCGGCTGGCCGCGAAGGGAGTATCGGCCGCCGATGTCGCCAATGCTGTGTCGGGCCTGTGGGCGGCGGGAGCCGAACCCGATTTGGCGGCGGCCTGCGCCTTCGCCCGGAGGCGCCGGCTCGGGCCGTTTCGCCGAGCCGCGGCGGACTATGCGCGCGAACTCGGCGCGTTCGCGCGGGCCGGCTTCAGTCGCCGGGTTGCGGAGGCGGTCCTGGCCTGCGCCGATGCCGCGGCCGTCGAGGCGCTGGCGCGCGGAGAGCTCGACTGAGGTTCAAGCGAGCCGGCGCCGCGGCGGTGGATCGCCGAGCGCTCTGTTTTCATCAAGTGCAGTCGGGGCGTTCACCATGATAACAGGGGTCGGGTCGCGCGACGCGACGCCGTGCTCGTCGAATGCAATTTTGACCAAACGGTTGAAGGCGCGGCCTACCGCCAATTGCTTGCCCGGCACAGTGCGGATGCGCACCACCAACACAACGGAGGTGTCGTCGAGCGCGTCGACCCCCATGTATTCCAAGGGGTTCAGAATAGACGGCTGCACCGTCTCGTCTTGGGCCAGCTGATCGCCGACAGCACATAGTATCTCTACGACGCGGTCGATGCTCTCCCGGTAGGAAATCGTGATCCGCGCAACGGCGTAGGAAAAGTCCTTGCTCAGGTTCTTGACGCTGGTGACGTCACTGAACGGGACCGTATGCACGGTGCCGGACAGATCACGCATGCGGATCGTGCGCACCGTGATCGCTTCGACGACACCTTTGTGGTCCTTGCCGACGTCGACGATGTCGCCAACCGCGATCTGATCTTCGAGCAGGATGAAAAGCCCGGTGATGATGTCCTTTACGAGCGCCTGACTGCCAAAACCGATCGCCAGGCCGACGACGCCGGCGCCGGCAAGGAGCGGAGCGATGTCGATCCCGAGATGCGACAGGACCATCAGCGAAGTCACGACGACGATCACGCCCGCCAAAGCCGTCTGGAGCAACGGCAGCAATGTGCGTATTCGCGTGCGGCGCGGCACATCGCGGGCGTCCATCGCGCTCAAGTACCGCTCGATCGCGCTGGCAGACATCTCCCAGATGGCGAGAGCAACGACCAGTATGATGCCGATCGACAGAGCGTGTCCGGTCATCCGTCGGCCGAAATCGGTGCCAAACCAAGCGAACGCCGCGACATTCCACGCCTGGAGCACGGCGAGGAAGGCCCCGACGTAGATGACGGCGCTTACGAGTCCCGTCAGGATGGGTATGTACCGGTTGGCACGCTGCTCGAGGGTAGGAAACTGCGCCTTGAGCTCCGGCTTTATAGAAAACCCGTGCCGGCTCACACGCTGAACAAAGCCCACCAGAAGGCGCGCGGCGACGATCAGGATCAGGCTCAGAAGCGTCGCGCGCAGCACATAGGTGAACCCGCCCTCCATGTGCAGCGCGTAGATCAGATAGGCGCCGACGATGTAGAGGATCGCCAGAAGGTGCCAAGTCTCGCCCAGAGTGCGGCGGATCCGGCTCCAGCCGGAGGAGGCCGACGGCTCTCCGGCGATCCAGGCGGCGACGGTCGACCTGTTCTGCAGCAGAAAGATGATCGCCAGCACCGCGAGCACGAGGCCGATGGTCTTAAGCATGAGCGCATAAAGTGCGCCGGGAATGCCGAGCCACCAGGCGGCCTCGGGAACCGCGTAGCCGAAGACCGCCCAGAAGGTGAACCGCCTCAGCCAAATATAGAGGTAATTGCGGGTCTCCAAATCGACTGGAATAAACGCGGTCCCGGCATCGGCTGGAAGCAGCACCGACCTGACGAGGCAAAGAAAAAGGCGCGCCTGGGCCGTTGCGTTAACCAGCACCGTCAAAGTAAATCGTGTGCGCGTGAGCGGTTCGGTGATGGTGGGCAGCAGTGCGTACGCCGTGGCCGCAAAAGCTGCGATCGGTAACACCGCGAGGATCAAACCCAGCAGCGCGAAACAAGCGCGCACCAATCGTGTATCGCTGCGACGCACCGGCAAACGCGGCAGAAGGCGAGAGATGATCGAACGGAAAGCCCACTCGGCGAGAGCGGCGCCGCCGAAGATCAGCGTGAAAGCGAACGCGGCCTCGGCCCACAGGCGGCGCGCAGCTGTGTCGGAGGCCTGTTCGCCCACCCAGTCCAGCAGTCGCGGGGCATCGACGACTATCGCGGCGCCAGCGAGGATTTCGCCCGAGAAGGCCTCGACCTGCTGCGTGACCTGATTGAAGATCGCCGCGCCGGCGGGTTTTTCCTTCTCGACGCCGCGCTGCGCGGCGATCAGCCCGCGCAACTGCTCGACGAGCTTTTCTCGTGCCGCATCGTCCTGAAGGCTGTCGACGAGGCGCTGGAGCTCATCGGTGGAAACCGGCGCCGGCTCGGCCGCCCGCAGCCCCGGCGCTGCGAGGAGCCACAGCAGCAGCAGAAAGAGAATCCGGGTGAAGGGTGCGAACCGAAGGACCATGCCGCCTCAAATCGGCTCCCGTTCCCGCATCAAATGGGCGACCGCACGCGAGTCGTAATTGTCTTGCGCTTCGAGCGCGCCGATGACACCGGGGCGGTCGGCCGCCGGGCGGTTCTGGCTCAGCTTGTACTTGCCCTCTAGCCGGGTCACAGCGATATCGAGCCCGATGATGCCCTTCAGCATCGTCTCGACATAAGTGTCAGGCAGATCCTGCATCCGCCATGCGATCGGGTTGCGGGCTTCGTGACGCTCCGACAGACGAACCAAGAACCCCCGCAGCCATTCCTCGTCATCGACCAGCTGCACGGTTCCGTAGGCGTGCACATCGGCGTAGTTCCAGGTCGGCACACTCGGACCGGTCGCATACCAATTGGGCGAGACGTAGGCGTGCGGCCCAAGAAAAATCGCGAGCACCTCGCCGCCCCCAGCTAGATCGGCGACTTGCGGGTTGGGGCGGGCAAGGTGGCCGTGCAGGTGGAACTGGTCGCCGGCGCGCTCGATCAGGAATGGGATATGGCTCGCCACGAGCCCCGCGGGGCCATGGCTGACGAGCAGGCCGAAATCATACTGCTGGATGTGGTTCATCAACACGTCCGGACGCTTCTCGGTGAAAGCAGGCGGCAGGTAAACCATTCAATCCTCTCCCAGAGCCGAGCCTCGGCGGATTAGCTCATATGTGCAATCAGCGGAGCGGCGAGCAGCCCCGCTCCGGAAAGAAACAGGATGATCCCGGAGGCGTGATTGATCCACTTTAGATGACGCGCCTCAAAGGAGCGGAACAGCGAACCGAGCCCGAAGGTGAGCGTCAGCCACCACAACAACGAGCCGAGCCATACGCCGAGCACCATCATCGCCGCTCGGGCGAAGGTTGCGTCCGCGCCGCTGAGGCCAAGCACTGAAAAGATGCCGAGAAAGGCGAGAATCGTGATCGGGTTGGTCAAGGTCAAAGCGAAGGTCGATAAGAAATGCCGCAACAGACCTTCGGCGTCGGGTTCGGAGGCTTGCCTGGCTTCCGGTTGGGCGCGCAACGCGGAGCTGCCGACATAAAGCAGGTAGCACCCGCCAGCAATGCGCAGCCATTGATGATAACCGATCAGCCAATCGGCAACAAAGGTCAGGCCGAAGGCGGCGATACATCCGAAAAGCGCATCAGCGGTCGCGGCACCAAGGCCGGAAATGAAGCCGGCCGCCTTGCCCTCGAAGATCGTCCGGCGGACGCACATGACGCCGACCGGACCGACCGGAACGGCGATCACAACCCCGACAATGATGCCCTTGAAGAGGAATATCAAAAGCAAGCGCAAATCCCGCCGGTGCGGTCTGGCCGGAGCCGCGCTATGCTACTCGGCATCGCCGCAAACTTTCGAACTGCCGGAGGTCGCGATGACCGACACCGATGACGCCTACCCATTCGAATTTGTCTCGATCGACGGCGAGGCGCTGCGGCTCGATGCGTGGCGCGGGCGGCCGGTGCTCGTCGTCAATACCGCTTCGTTTTGCGGGTACACTCCACAATACAGCGATCTCGAAGCCTTGTGGCAGCGCTATCGCGATCGCGGGCTCGTCGTGCTCGGCGTGCCGTCCAACGATTTCGGCCGGCAGGAACCCGGATCGGCCGACGAGATCAAGCAGTTCTGCGTGTCGAATTACTCCGTCGATTTTCCCATGACCGAAAAGTGCCGGGTGATCGGCGGAGATGCGCACCCTTTCTACCGTTGGGTCGCCGAGCGCCTCGGCGAAGCGGGGACGCCGCGCTGGAATTTCCACAAATATCTCTTGGGGTCTGACGGACAGCTCGTCGGCGCCTGGCCCGCGCAAGTCGCACCGACCGACGGCCGCATCACCGGTGAAATCGAGCGGCTGCTGGCCCAAGGATCTCAATAGAGACCGCTGGCGACGTGGCTAATCAGCACCCCAAGTAAGAGGTCGACGAAAACGACAAATACGGCGGCCGCCGCGGTCGTGTCGAGCGCGACGCGGGCAATAAACCACTCATAGACGAGGACGGCGACGGCAACAGCGACCTCGATTGCCTGAGCCGGTTGGGACCCCAGCACACCGCTCTCGGTTTCAAGGCCGACCAGCACAAATAGCGCACTCTGCGGCAATTGCGACCAGTTGTAGGGGACCATGAAATCGAAGAAGCGGTGCGGCCGTCCGATCCGCTGCGCGACGATCAGCATCAACAGCGGGAACGCGGTCCAGGCAATGATGTAGGCGATTGTTTCGACGGTGATGATCAGAAAGGCGCCGGATCTTTCCCATTCGGCGACCGTCACCCGCATCGATAGCAACACAAGGTAGAGCGGATAGCCGATGACGGCGGCGCGGAACGAGCGCCAGAACCCCTCCGCCGAGCGGTCGAAGCATGCCAAACCCCCACGGTCCCCGCGCGCCAGCCGCAGCGTTCCGATGAGCGCCAGCCGGATTTCCAGCCATGCCCGGGTCGGCATCGGAAGGCCCTCTCCGCCGTTAGGGCTGGGGGAAGGGATAGAGGAAGCGGTGACGGGCTCGGTGCGCGACGATCATGAGTGATGGTCGAAAAACAATTCGAGAAAGGTGTGGTAGATCGCCGTCAGGGCAGCGAGGTCCGAGAGCTCGACCCGCTCGTCCACCTTGTGCATCGTTTGTCCAACGAGGCCGAACTCGGCAACCGGGCAGTGAGCCTGGATAAACCGCGCGTCGGAGGTGCCGCCCGTGGTGCTGAGCTCGGGTGTCCGTCCGGTGACCCGTCGGATCGCCTCGGCAAGAAGATCGGTCAGCGTGCCCGGCGCAACGAGAAACGACTCGCCGCCGATCGCGATATCGAGCGAGTAACGCCCGCCGATCTCGTCGAGCCGCTCTCTGACCCAGTGCTCGAGCTTCGCGCCCGTCCAGCAATCGTTGAAACGGATGTTGAACACCGCCCGGGCGGCCGGCGGGATCACATTCGAAGCCGGGTTGCCAATGTCGATCGTCGAGACCTGCAAGCTGGAGGGCTGGAAATGCTCGGAGCCGCGGTCGAGCTCGGCCCCGGTCAACGCGTAGAGCATTGCGACGATGCGGTGCGCCGCGTTGTCGGCGAGATGCGGGTAGGCAGTGTGACCCTGCACGCCGTTCACCATCAAACGGCCGGTCATGCTCCCACGCCGGCCGATCTTGATCATATCTCCCAATTGCACGGCGCTGGTCGGCTCGCCGACGAGGCAGGCGTCGATCGCCTCGCCGCGCTCCTTGAGCCAATCGAGCACCCTGCGGGTGCCGTTGACCGCATCGCCTTCCTCGTCCCCGGTGATCAGCAGGCTGATTGAGCCGCCGAAATCACGCTCGCGCTGATCGAGGAAGCGTTCAGTCGCGGTGATGAACCCGGCGATCGCCCCCTTCATGTCGACCGCCCCGCGGCCGCACAACGCGCCGTCGCGAACGGCTGCGGAGAAAGGATCGAATGACCAAGCCGCCGCGGCTCCCGTCGGCACCACGTCCGTATGGCCTGCAAAACACAGGTTGGGGCGGCTGGTGCCGCGGCGGGCGTAGAGATTGTGGATATCGCCAAAGCGTAGGCGATGACAGTCGAATCCGAGCTTTTCCAAGGCGGCGGCGACAATTTCGATCGCCCCCTCGTCGTTCGGGGTGACGCTGGGCCGCTGGATCAGCGCGGCGGCAAGCGTCGCCGGTTCGATGGCCGCCCGGCTCATTCGCGGAGCAGCTCGTTGATCGAGGTCCGCGCGCGGGTGCCTTCATCGACCTTCTTGACGATGACCGCGCAGTAAAGGCTCGGACCGGGCCGGCCGTCGGGCAGGTTTTTGCCGGGAAGCGAGCCGGGCACGACGACCGAGTAAGCTGGCACCCGGCCCATCAGAATCTCGCCGGTGTCGCGGTCGACGATTTTTGTCGTGGCGCCGATAAAGGTTCCCATCGCGAGTACGGCGCCGGTCTCGACGATCACGCCTTCGACGACTTCGCTGCGCGCCCCGATAAAGCAATTGTCCTCGATGATGACTGGCTCCGCCTGCAACGGCTCGAGCACTCCGCCAATCCCGACGCCGCCGGAAAGATGACAGTTCTTGCCGATCTGCGCACAGGAACCTACGGTCGCCCAGGTGTCGACCATTGTGCCGGCATCGACATAGGCGCCGACATTCACAAAGCTCGGCATCAGAACGACATTTGGCGCGATGTAGGCCGAGTGGCGCACGATCGAGCCAGGCACTGCGCGAAATCCGGCGTCGCGGAAGCGGTTCGACGACCAGCCGGCGAATTTGGAGGGCACCTTGTCCCACCATCGAGCCGCGCCGCGCTCGGGGTCGGTCGGACCGCCCGGGATCTCGACCATGTCATTGAGGCGGAACGACAGCAGCACCGCCTTCTTGAGCCATTGATGGACCTGCCATCCCGGGCCAGTCTTCTGGGCGACGCGCACCCGCCCTGAATCGAGCGCATCGAGCGCCGCCTCGACCGCGTCGCGATGGGCGCCGCGGCTGTGCGGGCCGAGCGTAGCGCGGGCTTCCCAGGCGGCATCGATGGTCGCGGCGAGATCGGCGTCGGTCATGGCTCTCCCGGATGAGGCGACAATGTTTCGAGGGTGCCTGCACCATGATCGAGCCGCCCCCGCAGTGTCAACGCGCCTCACCGCGGCATCCGGAGCCGCCGCTGTTCTCGCTGATATGCACGAGCAAAACAGCGAAGGGACGAAATCAGCCGCAGAAACCCTTGCTTTCCAGCCGGCAAGGAGACGCGATAACAGCGAATAGCACTTGACAATAACAGCCAGTTCAGCGGGAACCCGGTGGATTGCCGCGGTAAAGCACGGCCGCTATCGGCGCTCGGGTTAGTCACACTGCTTCAGCACATTCCCCAAACCGGTGGTGCAAAGGTCCATAAAACCATGCCATTGCGGCTTTTTTCGGGAACCCGGCCGAGGGCGTCCCGCCTGCCGGAGGGCGACAGCGCGCGTATCCTGACCCCGGCCGCTCTGCTGTCGATCGTGATGCTGACCTTGTCGCCGACGCTGGCGTTGGCGATGGAGCTGAAAGCTGTCGCCAACCAGATTATTCTGACAGGTCCGGTGCCCGGGGACGAGCCAGGCAAACTCCGGGAAGTTCTCGCGAGCTCGGGGGAGATCGATACTGTAATCCTGCGCAACTCTTCGGGGGGAAACGCGCCCGGCGTAGCCGAGCGACCACGCAACTCCTCCGCTGGTCGTCGAGATGGCGTCGAAGCCGGCTGCCACAAAGACCCTTGCGCTCATGGCGTCCCAGGCGTTCGGCAGGAGTAGCAAGCGCGACCCATGGTGCTTGCTGCGAAACAACTCTGCCTGTTGCGCCTGTTCTGGCTCGTTCATTGCAGCTCCCGCGAAAATTAGGAGCCGATAACCTCTCCCGGAAGTTACCGAGGTCAAGCCGGACAGAAATGCTGCGGGAATCTGCCTCAAAAGCCTGATGGCAACTCCTGCAAGTTCCCGGAAGATTCCCTTTTCCGCCGGGGCGGAACGGGCTACACTGAAGCACTCGGAGAAATCTGAAGACGGTGGTTGGGATGGGCACCGATGTCGCCGAGGCCGAAGCCGCTGGGCAGGTCGTTGCG
>Ga0306921_10003430_pt1 | contig 16082 bp, 13 predicted proteins | sample sta12Cox44000080_FD_203760 | JGI IMG/M metagenome (GOLD analysis project Ga0306921, IMG submission 203760) | Lab enrichment of tropical soil microbial communities from Luquillo Experimental Forest, Puerto Rico - statoxic.12C.oxic.44.000.080 (v2)... | ecosystem: Environmental > Terrestrial >...
AGCCGAAAGCCCGGGCCTCGCTTGCCATCTGGGCGTGATAGACGACCTGCAACAGGAGGTCACCCAGCTCCTCCTTCAGCGCCGCCATATCGTTGCGGTCGATGGCGTCAGCGACCTCATAGGCTTCCTCGATCGTGTACGGCGCTATGGTCCGGAAGGTCTGCTCGATGTCCCACGGGCAGCCATGCTGGCGGTCGCGCAGCCAGGCCATGACCGCCAGCAGGCGGCTTAACGGCTCCTTGGGAAGGGAGTCTGGGGTCGGTCGATCGCTCGCCATCCGGCCGTCCTTCTAGATACTAATTATCGTATAATATATATTATGACAAATTATATATTATTAAATAAATACAGAGAATCACCAATCTATCCGTAACTTTGACTTTAGGAGCGCCATCAGCTTCAGGCCGCGGTCCGCATCGGCCGCCGGCACGCCGAGCGTCAGCAGCACGCCCTCCTTCGGGTTACCGGGCTTGCTCAAGACCAGATCGAACACCACGCGCCGCTCGGCGTCGCCTTGGCTTGGCGGCACGTTCTCGTAGACGATCAGGAAGCTGCCGTCGCCCAGTTTGCGCGCCTGGGCCTGCACGCCCGGCCGCCGCGCCTTGATGGTGCCGCCCTTAGTGGCGGCATAGTGCTCGGCGTCGCTTACGCCCTCGAAGGCGAAATCGACCCGCCAGAGAATCAGTCGGTAGCGCTTGTCGCCGCTGAAGGCGACGCCCCGCTCCCAGTCCTCGGTGGCCTGCCACCCCAGAGGCAAGGAGACCTCGGCCCGGATGGTGTCGAAGCGAACGCGGGCCAGGCCATTTTCGTTGTCGATCGCCAGCACGCGGGACGGCGTCGGATTGGCGGCATTGTTGCCAAAGGTCGAATCGAAGTGACTGAAGCTCGAGCCATTATCGGAGATGCCGAAATTGCGGAAAGTGAGCCCACCCGGATCCAAGTCGACGTCGGCCAAAGCCGGCCGGGCAATGCAGCAGGCCGCCAAAGCCGCGGCCAGGAACAGACGGCGGCCGGACTCGTTTTGTCTTGCCTCATCTGCTACATGAGGTCTGAGCGGTAGTGGTCTGAATATAATAGATTATTCTCCATCAACCTCGATCGCCAGCCCGTCGTGGCATGGATGGACGTGCCCCGGCGTCTGCCGGTCGAGTTCAGCATAGTCCATATCGACATGAAGATTGGTCAAAAACGCCCGCTGTGGACTGATCCGCTCGATCCAGCTCAGCGTCCGGTCGAGGTGGGCGTGGGTCGGATGCGGCCGGTAACGCATGGCGTCGACCACCAGCACCTCAACGCCCGCCATGACCGCGAACGCCTCGTCCGGCAGCTCGACGACGTCGTTGGCGTAGGCAAAGCGGCCGAACCGGAAGCCGAGCGACGGGATCGAGCCATGATCCTGCGGGATCGGCATCACGGCGATGCCGGCGGCGCGGAATGGTCCCTCGATCAGGTTGTGCCGATAGATGGGGTGGTAGATGCCATCCTGCTCGAAGCAGTAGCCGAAGCGGCGCTGCAGGATGCCGAAGGTGCGCACGTCAGACCATGACTCGATCAGGCCGTGGCGCTGCATGAATGGCCTGAGATCGTCGATGCCGTGCAGCTGGTCGGCGTGGTCGTGCGTCCATAGCACGGCGTCGATCCGCTCGACCTTGGCGTCGAGCAGCTGGCAGCGCAGGTCGGGCGAGGTGTCGACCAGCACGGTCTTGCCCTTGTCCTGGACCAGGATCGAGCAACGCCGACGCCGGTTGCGCGGGTCAGCCGGATTGGCCGCGCCCCACTCGCCCTTCCCGTCCTTGCCGCCGGGCCGCGGCACGCCGCCCGAGGTGCCGCAGCCCAGGATGGTTATGCGCACTCGATCAGCTCCACGGGCGCTCCGCCTTGGCGAACAGACGGAAGAAATTATCGGTGGTAGCCGCTTCGAGTTCGGCAATGGAGACGCCCTTGAGCTCAGCGACCTTTGCCGCGGTATGGGCGACGAAGGCGGGTTCATTGGTCTTGCCGCGCTTCGGCACCGGCGCAAGGTAGGGCGCGTCGGTTTCGACCAGCAGCCGCTCGAGCGGGATGTCCTTCACGGTCGTGCGCAGAGCCTCGGCCGCCTTGAAGGTGACGATGCCCGAGATCGAGATATACATGCCGAGCCCGAGCGCCCGCCGCGCGATCTCAGGTCCGGCGCTGAAGCAGTGGATCAGGCCGGTGAAGGCGCCTTTCGCGTATTCGTCCTCGAGGATGTCGCCGGTCTCGGCGTCGGCGTCGCGGGTGTGGACGATCAGCGGCAGGCCGGTCTCGCGCGCGGCGGTGATATGGGCGCGAAAGCTCTCGGCCTGCTCAGGCCGCGGGCTGTGCTCGTAGTAGAAGTCGAGGCCGGTCTCGCCGATCCCGATCACCTTGGCATGCCGCGCCGCCTCGATCAGCCGATCAGGCGTGCGTTGCCCCTCGTCCTTGGCCTCGTGCGGATGGACGCCGACTGAGCACCAGACATTGTCGTGCCGTTCGGCGATCGCGCGCACGCGGTCGAATTGGTCGAGCCGCGTGCCGATGGTCAGCATGGCGCCGACGCCGGCGGTGCGGGCGCGCGCCAGCACGCCCGCTTCGTCCTTCGCCAGCTCGGGAAAGTCGAGATGGCAGTGGCTATCGACAAGCATCAGGCGGCTGCCTTGGGCTCGACATAGCGCGGGAACACGCCCTGCGGCTTGGGCAGCAGCGTGCCGGCCGCCAGTTCCGTGTCGAACGCCGAGAACACCCTGCCCCCGGCCGGCACGGCGAGCTGGTCGAGGATCCGCGCCGCCGACTGCGGCATGAAGGGCTGCACCAGCAGCGTCACCCGCCGGATCGTCTCGGCCAACACCCACATCACGGTGTCGCGCCGCGCCGGGTCGGTCTTGGCGAGCGCCCACGGCGCCTGGGCGTCGACATAGCGGTTGGCATCGGCGATCACCTCCCAGATCGAGGCGAGCGCGCGGTGGAAGGCCTGCTCGTCGATCTCGGCGCGCACGATGGCGAGCAGCGCCTTGGCGCGATCGAGCAGCGCGGTGTCGGCGGCGATCAACGTGCCCTTCACTGGCACCTTCTCGCCGCAGTTCTTGGCGATGATCGACAGCACGCGCTGGCAGAGATTGCCGTAGGCGTTGGCGAGGTCCGCGTTGAGCCGGCCGATCAAGGCGCGGCGCTGGAAGTCGCCGTCGTTGCCGAACGGCACCTCGCGCAGCAGGAAGTAACGCACCGGATCGAGGCCGTAGCTGTTCACCAGCTCGACCGGGTCGATGGCGTTGTTGAGCGACTTCGACATCTTCTGGCCTTCGTTGGTCCACCAGCCATGCGCGAACACACGCTGCGGCGGCGCCAGACCGGCCGACATCAGGAAGGCCGGCCAGAACACGCAATGGAAGCGGATGATGTCCTTGCCGACCATGTGCAGATCGGCCGGCCAATACTTCCAGAGCGGGCCATTGGTGTCGGGATAGCCGCACTCGGTGATGTAGTTGGTGAGCGCGTCCAGCCAGACATACATGATGTGCTTGGGATCGCCCGGCACCGGTACGCCCCAGGAGAAGCTGGTGCGCGAGACCGAGAGGTCCTGCAGGCCGCCCTTCACGAAGCTGATGACCTCGTTGCGTCGGCTCTCGGGCGCGATGAAGCGCGGGTTCTTTTCGTAGAACGCCAGCAGCCGCTCGGCCCAGGCCGAGAGCTTGAAGAAGTAAGATGGCTCCTCGACCCACTCGACCTCGGCGCCGGTCTCGGTGGCGCGGCGCTTCTTGTCGGGACCAACTTCGGTCTCGCTCTCGAGGAAGTAGGTCTCGTCGCGCACCGAATACCAGCCGGCATACTTGCCGAGGTAGATGTCGCCCGAGGCGACGAGCTTCTGCCACAGCGCCTGCGAGGCCGCGTAGTGTCGCTTCTCCGTGGTGCGGATGAAGTTGTCGGGGCTGTAGCCCATCTTGACCACGAGGTCGCGGAACGACTGGCTCACCTTGTCGGTGAACGCCTGCGGCGACAGGCCGGCCGCTTCCGCCGCCTTCTCGACCTTCTGCCCGTGCTCGTCGGTGCCGGTCAGGAAATGGACGTCGCGGCCATCGAGCCGCATGAAGCGGGCCAGCACATCGCAGGCAAGCGTGGTGTAAGCGTGCCCGATATGAGGCACGTCGTTGACGTAGTAAATCGGCGTAGTGACGTAGTAGGTGCGGCCCGACATAGCTGAACTCCTGAACTGTCGCCCTTTCCCAGGGCACGAGTCTCAAGCGCGTTCAGCGCATTCGTCCTTTGGCGACGTAAGGGTCAGGTCCGGGCAACATGGGCGCCCTTTTGTCATGCCTCCGGCCCTTGTTCAAGGCTTAGCGCATCGCCGATTGGAGCGCGAAGAAGCTCACCAGCACCGTCTGCTTGCGGTCGAGATTGACGGCGTCCGAACGGGACAACAGGTGGGCGACCCTTTCCCAGGCCTCTACCCAGCGATCGAGGCTGGCCGCCGCCAGCAATTTGGCGTGCAGGCCGCGTTCCGCCGGCACGATCGCCATGCCTTCGCCACCAACCGCAGCTCGGCGGGCGAGCCCTTTCAGCCAGCCGTCGAACAGGAAGCCGAGCGAGCGCCAGTCAGCGTTGGCCTCCTCGCCGCGCCGCGCGAAGCGCTCGGCGAAGGAGTGCAATCGCGGCATGTCGAGGTCGGGCAAGGTCGCCAGCAACTCGACCATCTCGCGGTAAAGGCTGAGACTGCCGGCACTAGCGAGCTCGAGGGCTCGGCCGATGCTGCCCTCGGCAAGGCCGGCGAGCGCCCTCCTCTCCTCGGGCTTGGTATCCGGCGCATAGTCGGCCAGCAGCTGCATCACCGTGTCATCCGCAAGCGCCTGCAATGCCAGACGCCGGCAGCGCGAGCGGATGGTCGGCAGCAGCCGGCCCGGCGCATGGGCCACGATCAGCAGCACCGCCTTGGCGGGCGGCTCCTCGAGGATCTTCAGGACGGCGTTGGCGGCGTTGCGATTCATCTCGTCGGCCGCATCGACGATCGCCACCCGCCACTCGCCCATCGCCGGTGTCATGTGCATGAACTCGCCGAGCCCGCGCACGTCGTCGACCACGATCTCGGACCGCATGCGACCGCTGTCGGGATTGATCGTGCGGCGCAGATGAAAGAGATCGGGATGCGAGCGCGCATCGACCAGGTTGGCGCCCGCCGCATCAGCTGGCACGTCGAGACCCTCGGACGCATCGCCAAACAGGCCGCCGCTCTGCTGGCCCGCCAGGAGATAGCGTGCGAAGCGCCAGGCGAGCGTTGCCTTGCCGATGCCTCGCGGGCCGGTCAGCAGCCAGGCATGATGCAGCCGGCCCGAGCCTTGGGCGGCCAGCATCGTCTTCTCCGCCGCCTCGTGCCCGACCAGCCGGTGATTGCGCCACGGCGGCGGCCAGGCGTGCGGCCATTCGAGCTTTTCCAGCTCGGCAGGATCGGCGCTGGCCTTGGCCCGGGCCATCAGGAGCCCAGCCTGTCGGCCACCACGCGGGTGATGGCGTTGGCGATGGTGTCGATGTCGCGCGTGGCGTCGATCACTGCGCAGCGCTTGGCGTCGCGCTTGGCGATCTCGAGGAAACCCTTGCGCACCCGCTCATGGAAATCGCGCGGCAGGCTCTCGTAGCGCGTCTCGGTGCCGCGCCGCTCGGCGGCGCGCGCGAGGCCTATCTCGACCGGCAGGTCGAGCACCAGGGTGAGATCAGGCCGAAAGGCGCCGACCGAGATCTCGTACAGCCGATCGAGCAGGGCGAGGTCGAGGCCGTGGCCGTAGCCCTGGTAGGCGCGCGTCGAATCGGCAAAGCGGTCGCTCACCACCCACACCCCGCGCTTCAGCGCCGGCCACACCGTCGAGCGCAGGTGATCGCGGCGGGCAGCGAAATGCAGCAAGGCCTCGGTGGTGCCATCCCAGCGCTCGGCCGCTCCTTCGACCAGAAGCTTGCGGATCGCCTCGGCGCCCGGCGAGCCGCCCGGCTCGCGCGTCGCCAGCACCTCGCGGTCGCGGCTCTTCAGCCAGTCGGTGAGCCGGGCGATCTGCGTCGACTTGCCTGCGCCCTCGCCGCCTTCCAGGGTTATGAAGCGCCCCGGCCCATCACTCACGACAGCCAGCCGAACAGATAGTGCCGTGCAAGCGTGAAGACGCGCCCGACCATGCCCATGCGCGGCACGTCGGCGCCAGCCTCGAGCGCGTATTCGATGGTGCGGCCGTCAGGCAGGCTGACCACGGCGGTACCGAGCTTGGTGCCCTTCACGACCGGCGCGGGCAGCGGGCCGTCATAGCGCGCCACTACGCGCGGCTGCGCCGGTTGGCCGGTCGGGCTGGTGATCTGGATCGGCCGTGTCGAGACGAGCGGCACAGTGTCTTTGTCACCCAGCCACACCGGCGCCTCGGCGACCGTATCGCCGGCCTTGAAGATCGTCGTGTTGGTGAATTCGCGGAAGCCCCATTCCAGCAGTCGCGAGGTCTCCTGCGCGCGCTCGCGGCCACCCTCGTGCTGCGGCTTGCCCATCGCCAGGCCGTTAACCACCAGGATCAGCCGCCGCCCGTCGCGCACGGCCGAGACCGTTTGGCCGAAGCCGCCCTCTTCCGTGTGCCCCGTCTTCAGCCCGTCGACGCCGGGCGTCTGCCGCAGCAACAGGTTGCGGTTGTCCTGCTTGATGTTGCTGTAGCTCCAGTTCTGGATCGAATAGTAAGGATAGTACTGCGGAAAATCGTTGATGGTCTGCCACGCGAGCACCGCGAGATCGCGCGCCGTCGTCATCTGACCTTCCTCCGGCCAGCCCGACGCGTTCTTGAACACGCTTCCGGTCATGCCGATCTCGCGCGCCTTCTTGGTCATGCGGTCGGCGAAAGCCTCCTCGCTGCCGGCGAGTCCTTCCGCCACGACGATACAGGCGTCGTTGCCCGACAGCACGATCATGCCCTTGATCAGATCCTCGACGGTCACCTCGGAACCGGGGTCACCCACGTACATCGTCGAGCCCTGGCGCGACATGCGCCAGGCCTTCTCGCTCACGCGGAACTTGGTGTCGAGCTTCAGCCGCCCTGCCGCCAGCTCCTCGAAGACGATGAAGACCGTCATCATCTTGGCCATCGACGAGGGATGCATCGGCTTGTCGGCATCCTTGAACAGCAGCACCGTCGAGGTTTGCGGATCGACCATGAAGGCGAACTGCGCCAGCGTGCCAATGCCGACCTGTGAGGGCGGCAGGCCCTCGGTGCGCTGGGTAATGCTGAGCTTCTTGGCCGGCTTGTCGGTCGCCGCCGCGGCGGGCGGCTTCTGTGCCGGCTTGGCCGGCTTCTGCTGTTGCGGTCGCTTGGGCGGATCCTGTTGCTGCTGGGCGGAGGCATCGAGCACCGCTCCCGCGAGCCCGATCACGGCGAGGAGCGCCACCACAGGGCGCAGTCGATCAGTCAGCCACCACACGCGCATCACCATAGCCTGAACGCTTCAGCCGGTCGGCGACAATGCCGGCGGCATCGGACGTCGTATAAGGACCCAGGCGCACGCGGTAAACCTCGCGGCCGCCGGAAGAGGCCTGGGAAATCTCCGGCGCGCCGTAACTGCTCAAAAGGCCGCGCTGGCGCTCGGCATTGCCCATGGTCGAGAACGAGCCGGTCTGGACATAAAACCCTCCCGCAGGGTGGGCCACCGCGGCACTGGCCAGCGTGGCGACGGTGGGCGGCGCCGGCGCCTGCCCCGTTCCGGCCGAACCCGACGCCACGAACGGCGTGACCGCCGGGCTGCGCTGGGTCGGCAGCGTCGGCGGCGGGGTCGGCTGCACGGTGACCGGCGGGGTGGGCGGCGGCACGGCCTGGGCGGTGGCGGCGACCGGCGGCGGCCCGCGCCGGCCGGCGATGAACTTGTCGAGCGCCTCCCGCTGCTCGCCCGCCCCGCCGCCGTTCAGCGCGATGTCCTTCAGCGCCTGGCTTTCCATGCCGAGTTGCTCGATGCGCACATGGGCGGTGCCCGAATGCGTCATGTTGAGCTCCTCGGCGGCGGCTCGCGACACGTCGATCACGCGGCCGCGCGCATAGGGCCCGCGATCGTTGACCCGCACCACCGTCGAGCGGCCGTTATCGAGGTTGGTGACGCGCACCACCGAGGGCATCTGCAGGGTGCGGTGCGCCGCCGTCCTGTCGGACTGGTCGTAGACCTCGCCGTTGGCGGTGTATTTGCCGTGGAAACCCGGCCCGTACCACGAGGCGACACCGGTCTCGACATGGGCGAATTCTTCCATCGGCGTGTAGGTGACGCCGTCGATCACGTAGGGCGCGCCGACCTTGTACATGCCCCGCTGGGCGCTGGCGCCGCCGCCCCCTGTGCCGCGATGGCTGGCGCAGCCCGCGACCGAGGCCAGCAGGAGCAATGCGCCACAGGTGCGGACGAGACCAAACGACGTCGTACGCGGGCTGACTAGGTCTAGGGGCATCTATCCCGCATCATACATCAGCTTGAGTAGCGCGTCAGGATGCGATGCGATCCCTGCTACGCAGCGATCCTATCCGACAAGAGACCGACAGCGAGCGCGAAGAAGTCCGACTGGTTCCAGCGCAGGATGGCGCCGAAGTTGCGCGTCGTCGCGTAGGTCGGACCGTTCGCGCCGGCGGGTCGCACGATGCGTCCGCCCGCTGCGGCGGCGGCCGTGCCGGCCGGCACTTCCCTGCCCCACGTCTCGCCGGCGCGCCAGCCCGCTGCACGCAGGTAGTTCGTGATCGAGGCGAAGACATCGGCCTTGTTGCCCCAGATGTCGGCGCGCCCGTCGCCATCGCCGTCGGCGGCATAGGCAAGAAAGCTCGTCGGAATGAACTGGCACTGGCCCATCGCACCCGCCCACGAGCCCTTCAACTGATGCAGGCCGATATGGCCCTGGCTCACGATCTTGAGCGCCGCGATCAGCTGCTGGCGGAAGAACGTGGCGCGGAAGTTGTTGAAGGCGAGCGTGGCAAGCGCCGGAATGACCTCGAAGTCGCCCTGCCGTGCGCCGTAGTTGCTTTCGATCCCCCACAACGCCACCACCATCGACGCCGGCAGACCCACCGGCGCGGCGAAACGATCGATCAGGGCGCGGTTGGGCCCGAGCAGCGACTTGCCGTTCTTCACCCGCTCGGCCGACACGACCAGGCTCTCGTACTCGGCCCAGCTCATCTTGAACTCGGGCTGGTTGCGCGCGAGTTCCATCACCTCCGGCAGCAGTTGCACCGCGGATAGCGCCTGCTCGGCCGTGCCCGGATCGACGCCCGCCTTGATCGCCTCAGCCTTGAGCGCGGCGAGCCAGGCGATGAACCGGGCCTCGGTACCCGACTGGGCAATGGCCGGAACGGGTGCGAGCGCGGCGGCGAGGCAGAACGAACGGCGGCAGAGCATCCGAGGCTTATAGCGATGCCTGCCCACTGGAGCGAGCGACGCACTCGAACCAGGCGCTGTATGTTCTGACCCGGTAAGCCCGGTAATGCATGAAGCCATGGAAGACGGCGACAGCGCCATGCTCGTGGCAGGCAGCATCGGCGAGCGGCATCGCTTCTTCCCTGGTATCGGCATGAAGCACAAAGACAGATTGCCGGTCGATCACCACCTGCAGGGGGTGGCCGGAAAGACTCGAGGGTGGCCCCGCCGAGCAAGCACCGATCGCCAACGCCGCAACCGCGGAGCCGAACAGGCGCAAGGCCGTCATCGGGCCGTCATGATAACCCGCTCAGCCCTCCGTTAACAGGACGCCTCGCGAACCAGACAGTGACTAATTACGTGTCAAGATTGCGCTGGAGCTCCTACCGCACACCATTGGCGCGCAGGAATGTGAGGCGCGGTGCCCCAGGCGTCGCCTGATTGTGGTCCCGTGAATGGCCCGCGACGCTACGCTGCTTCGGGCCGAGTTCGGTCACAACTTCCCTCCGGTCGGTCGCGTGAGCGTGGCTGTCGACCTGAGGTCTTTGTACCGATGGACGGCCTCGACGCTGGCGCCGTCGGAGGCGAGCATTAGCTCGAGTGTCCGGCCCTCACCGCGATCGACCTTGATCGTGTTGCCATCAATGCGAACCTTGTCGTAGCGGTTCCAGCCCATGCTGAGATCGCGATTCGGACCGGGACCCCAGCTATAGAGCAAAGCCGCCGTTTGCCCGTCGATCCTTTCAACCACCACCATGAGTTCGCGCTTGCTGTCGGAGTAAGCACCCTTCCAGGCGCCCAGCCAGCGGGCGGTGCCGTTCGCCCCCGGCGTTGGCGTCGCGAGATTGGCCGGCAGCAAGAAGGGCGCCAGCACGGTGGGCGGCGGACATCTGGTCTCTCCGGCCACCGGTGAGCGAGCGGGATCGACGAAGTCGCGGATGCAGGACCCAAACCACGCGTCGAATTGGTTAGTCATCGCCGCGCCATGGCCGTTGATCGGCAGTGTCTCGTCGAACTGCACGAAAGCCGCCCCATTGGCCAGGAGCGCGCTGTGCACTTTGGGACCGATCGGGTCCTTGTATCGGTTGGGATGATAGGCGTCGCCCGGTGGGAGCAATATCACCAGCCGCGCCGAACGGGGCTTGGCCAGCGCGTCGAGGAGCTGCTTGTCGAGGCTGTAGTAGGTGCCAGTCGACCAAGTGCCGCTGCCGACATCGCTGCCGTGACCCGGCGAGAGGGCAATGACGGCGTGAAAGAGGTCGGGCGCCTTGGCGCTGGCCTCGATCGAAATGGCCCCGCCGAAGGATTGCCCGGCAGCGACGACCTTCGAATATCCCTGAGCTCGCGCCTGGCGCGCGCGTTCGATCAGGTCGTCGACGTGCTTGGCGCCGCCCGTCCAGCAATTGAGGATGTTGCCGCCGGCCGTGGAGCAGGTCTCATAGAGATTGTTACGGTTGATCTTCACCACGTCCCAGCCGGCGTAGCCCATGCGCTTCACGAGAAGCGGCGGCGGGCTACGAAACTGCTCGTTCTTGCCGTCGACGCCGTGGCTCCAGAGTATCAGCCCCTTGGCCTTCGCGGGCCCGCGCACCGGGATGGCGCAGAACGCATATTCGGTCCAGTAGGCGCGGCCATTCGCGTTCTGGCCGCACGCCATCGCCTGATCGCCGCCCGTGGGGGCAGAAGGAGCGCTTTGAGCGCTCGCGCTGCCGGGTGCCCCCGCTGCAATCGCAGCGGCGATGACCATCGAGAGATATCTCGCCATTCAAGGAGCCCCCCGGCCCTGTCGCTGAAACTAGACCGATGGCATGGGACTATCCAGAGTGACGATGACGATTGCCCTACCTGTGGGTATACCCATCTCGGCGAAGGCGGCCGGCGCTATCCTCCGTTGTAATCGCCCGGGCGCGACGCCACCTTGCCCTGCATGTTGGCCCGTACTGCCGCTCTCGCCCTGCTCGCACTCCTGGCCTCGGGCCTTCTCTCAAGCTGCAAGGATGCGCCCGGCGCCGACGGTCGCTATGCCGGCGGCTACCCGATGGCCGGGCCTGGACGCTGGGCGCCATAGGCTGCTTCGTTGCGGGCGCCCCGGGCCTCGGTTATTGAACCGCACCGGACGGATGGCCGAGCGGTTTAAGGCACCGGTCTTGAAAACCGGCGTGGGTTCACCCCCACCGTGAGTTCGAATCTCACTCCGTCCGCCAGCTTACTCCGTCTCCAGCCAGGCGAGCGCGCGCGCTTCTTCCTTGCCGCCGAACACCCGGATCTCGGGCTCGACGAAGTGCTGGGCGATGGCCGGGCCGATCCGCAGGAAATCGCTGTCGGTCACGGCGGCCACGCGTTTGATGTTGTGGTGATGGTTACGCACAAACTTCATGTGCTCGACCAGTGCACCGAAACTGTCCCAGCCGGGGAAGCTCGGCGCGCGCACCATCAGGCCCTGCAGCCGTCCATTGTCGGCGATCCAGGGATCGACCAGGGCCGCCACATTGCGAAAGTCGTCGGCCGATAGCGGTCCCTCGGGCGAAACGATCAGAATTGCCCGATCACGCAACAACTCGGCTTTGAGCATGGCCTCCTCCCCCTCGCGGGCCTCGACGTCATCCCTGGCAGGAGCGCACGAAGACCAGCAGTTCGTCGTTGAACTTGGGCGCATCCTCGCAGAACGGCGAATGGCCGCAATCGTCGTACCACGAGATTTTCGCCTGCTTGACGATGGCGGCCGTCGCCTCCGCGGCGGCGGGCAGTACGACGGTGTCGGCGCGGCCCTGGGTGATCAACACCGGCACCTTCACCTTACGTAAGGCTTCGATGGTCGGCCCCGGCGGCGTCGACCAGCCGGCGATCGCGCGGCGGATCGCGGCAGGCACGCGCATGTTGTAGCCGAGCCCCTTGCGGAACTCCGCCTCGCTCGGCTTCTTGGCGAAGCAGCCGTCGAGGAAAGCGATGGCCGCATCGATCTCGGCTTCGAGCGTGAGATTTTCCGGCAGAGGTTTGGGGGCGCCGGGTCCGCGGAAGCGCGGCTCCTCGATCACCTGCGAGGCGACGAAGTTGATGCCGGCGAGGCGCGCATCGCCGTGCACCATCAGATATTGGCGCGTGATCCGGCCACCCATCGACCAACCGGCCAGGACGGGACGCTTGAGCTTCTTGCCCTCGATCACGGCGGCGATGTCGTCGGCCCACACCCGGCTGCCCTGATAGGCGGTGGGCTTCGTGGGTTGCTCGGACTCGCCGTGCCCGCGCATGTCGAAGGCGACCAGCCGGCAATGCCCGGCGAGCTTGCTGGTGTATTGCGGCGCGAAGCAAAGATGGCTCTGCGCGAAGCCGTGAATGAGCAGGACCTCCGGGCCGTCGGCCCTGCCCCATTCGTAGGTGGCGAGCCGCGTGCCGTCGGGCGCGCCGACGTGTCCCCGGATCTCGCTCACTTCTTCTCGATGTTCCAATGCACCACCACCGGCGCCTTCAGCCAGCCGGTGACGTTGGCGCGCGAGGCGCCCGGTCCGTACCAGATGCCGAGCCAGCCGTACTGCGCGGTCTCGAGCATCCGGTTTTGCACCGCCAACGCCAGTGCCTTGCCTTTGACCGGGTCGGTCTCGCGGGCGTAGGCGTCGCGCATCTTCTCCAGCTCCGGATCGCTGGGCCAGCCGAACCACGCCTTGGCGGGATCGGCGACCATCCATTGGGCCGAGATTGGGTTCAGGATGTCGGCGGCGATGGCGTAGGTGTGGAAGGCGCTCCAGCCGCCCTTGTCGGCCGGATCCTTCTTGGTCCGGCGAGTGACCACCGTCTGCCAGTCCATCGATTGCATGTCGACCTTGAAGCCGGCCTGCTCGAGCAGCGACTTGGTGACGGGCGCCATGTTGGTGAGCACCGGCAAGGTGGTCGACTGCATCAGGACCACGGGCGAGCCGTCGTAGCCGGCCTCCTTGAGCAGCGCCTTGGCCTTCTCGAAGTTGGGCTTGGTCAGGAGATCGCCCTGGATCTCCACGCCGTTGGGCGTGCCGCAGGGGAAGGCGGCGGTGCAGATCTTGTAGTATTGCTGCTCGCCCACCGTCGCCTTGAGGTAGTCCTCCTGGCGCATCGCATAGAGCGCGGCCAAACGGATCTTCGGATTGTCGAACGGCTTGGTGAGGTGATTGAAGCGGATGACGAACTGCTGGCCGAGCGGGTTCCAGTTGACGGTCTGCACCGCCTTGTCGCCTTTCAGGAGCGGAATGAGATCGTGCGGCACCTGCTCGATCATGTCGATCTCGCCCGCGATCAGCGCGTTCACCTGCTGCGTCGGATCGGGCATGTCGATGAACTCGACGCGGTCGACCTTGACGACCTTGCCGCCGGCCAGGCCCGAGGCAGGCTCGGTGCGCGGCTTGTACTTGGGGTTCTTGATGTAGACGTGCTTTTCGCCGGGCTTGGACTCGGCGTTGACGTAGATGAACGGGCCGGAGCCAACCTGGCTGTCGATCTGCTTGAACGGATCGGTGCTGGCGATTGCCTTGGGCATCATGAACGGCACGTTGGACGACTGCTTGCCGAGCGAATCGAGCACCAGGCCGTACGGCTCCTTGAGCTTCAGGGTGAAGGTCTTGGCATCGACCGGCGTCAGCTCGGCGACGAACTCCATCAGCTTCTGGCCCATCGAGTCGCGCACGGCCCAGCGCTTGATCGAGACGACACAATCCTCCGCCGTCACCGGCTTGCCGTCGTGCCATTCCAGCCCGTCGCGCAGGGTGAAGGTCCAGGTGAGCTTGTCGGCCGACACGTCGTACTTGTCGACCATCTGCGGCTTCACCTGGTTGTTCTCGTCGGTCGAGAACAACGTGTCGTAGACCATGTAGCCGTGGTCACGCGTGACGTAGGCCGTGGTCCAGATCGGATCGAGGATCGTCAGGTTGCCGTTCTGCACGAAGCGCAGCAGCTTCTTGTTGTCGGCGTCTGCCTGGGGCGCGACCGCCAGCACAAGTGCGGCGGCGCCGGCCGCGAAGGCGCGGCGGTCCATCTTGAACATGTTTCCCTCCCTGGGAGCCGATTAGCCGGCCCTCCTTCCCTTGCCATGGACCTTGCCATGGCAAGGGCGGGAGTCAATGCGGCTGGCGGTGCCCTAGCGCCTCAGGTCGTAGCGATCGAGCTCCATCACCTTGGTCCACGCCGCCACGAAGTCCTTGGCGAACTTCTCCTTGGCATCGGCGGTGGCATAGACCTCGGCCAGCGCGCGCAGGACCGCGTGCGAGCCGAAGGTCAGGTCGACCCGCGTGCCCGTCCACTTGACCTTCCCGCTCTTGCGGTCGTGCCCTTCGTACACGCCGTCCTGGCCGTTGGGCCGCCACTCGGTGCGCATGTCGAGCAGGTTGACGAAGAAGTCGTTGCTGAGCGTCCCCGGCTTGTTGGTGAAGACGCCGTGCTTCGACTTTCCGCCATTGGCCCCGAGCACGCGCAGGCCGCCCACCAGCACCGTCATCTCGGGAGCCGAGAGGGTCAGGAGCTGCGCGCGATCGACCAGCGCTTCCTCGGGCGACATCAGTGACTTGCCGTTCCGGTAGTTCCGGAAGCCATCGGCGCGCGGCTCGAGCGGCGCGAAGGAGTGCGCGTCGGTCTCGGCCTCAGTGGCGTCCATGCGGCCGGGCGCGAAGGGGACCTTCACGTCGATGCCGGCGTCCTTGGCGGCCTTCTCGACGGCAGCGTTGCCGCCCAGCACGATCAGGTCGGCCAGCGACACCTTCTTCTTTTTGCCGTTGAACGCCTTCTGGATCGTCTCGAGCTTGCCGAGCACCTTCTTGAGCTCAGCTGGCTGGTTGATCTCCCAGTCCTTCTGCGGCGCGAGTCGCACGCGCGCGCCATTGGCGCCGCCACGCTTGTCGGAGCCGCGGAAGGTCGAGGCCGAGGCCCACGCGGCGCGGACCAGCTCGCCGACCGACAGGCCCGACGCCAGGATCTTCTTCTTGAGCGACTTGGCGTCGGCACCGCTGATCAGCGCATGGTCGACCTTGGGGATCGGGTCCTGCCAGATCAGCCTTTCCTTCGGCACCAGCGGGCCGAGATAGCGCTGGATCGGCCCCATGTCGCGATGGGTCAGCTTGAACCAGGCGCGCGCGAACGCATCGGCCAACTGCTCCGGATGTTCGTAGAAGCGCCGCGAGATCTTCTCGTAGGCGGGATCCATCCTGAGCGACAGATCGGTCGTCAGCATGGTCGGTACCTGCTTCTTCGACTTGTCGAACGCGTCCGGGATCGTGGCCTCGGCATTCTTCGCCTTCCACTGCTGGGCGCCAGCAGGGCTCTTGGTCAGCTCCCATTCGTACTTGAACAGATTTTCGAAGAAGTGGTTGCTCCACTTGGTCGGCGTTTGCGACCAGGTGACCTCGGGTCCGCCGGTGATGGCATCGACGCCGATGCCGGTCTTGTACTTGCTCTTCCAGCCGAGTCCCTGGTCCTCGATCGCGCCGCCTTCCGGCTCCGGCCCGATCAGCGAGGGATCGCCCGCGCCATGGGTCTTGCCGAAGGTGTGGCCGCCCGCGATCAGCGCGACGGTTTCCTCGTCGTTCATCGCCATGCGGGCGAAGGTTTCGCGGATGTCCTTGGCCGCTGCGACCGGATCGGGCTTGCCGTTCGGCCCTTCCGGATTGACGTAGATCAGGCCCATCTGCACCGCGCCCATCGGGTTGGCGAGCTCGCGTTCGCCGCTGTAGCGCTCGTCGCCCAGC
>Ga0306921_10003433_pt1 | contig 16074 bp, 15 predicted proteins | sample sta12Cox44000080_FD_203760 | JGI IMG/M metagenome (GOLD analysis project Ga0306921, IMG submission 203760) | Lab enrichment of tropical soil microbial communities from Luquillo Experimental Forest, Puerto Rico - statoxic.12C.oxic.44.000.080 (v2)... | ecosystem: Environmental > Terrestrial >...
TAGCGCGGTCTTCGCCTCGCGCATCCAGCAGCTTCTGGAGCGTTGCGGCATCTCGCTCCGCGATCTGCTCTGGCAGACCGACAACGGCGGGGAATGCAAAGGCGACTTCCCAAAAGCTCTCGGCGACAGCCAGCACGTGCGCATCCCGCCTGCCGCACACACCTATAAGAGCGACGTGGAAACGGTTCATCGCCTGGAGGAAGACGAGTTCTTCGTCCTCGAAGAGTTCCGAACGCGTGGAGAGTTCCTCGCCAAAGTGCCCAGTTAGCAGCTGTACTTCAACCTCGTACGGCCCAACTCGCACAAAGAAAATCTCAGCCCTTGGCAAATCTGAGAACGAGTCGCGCTATTTCTAGGGAAGTCTAGGGACATCGTAACCCCCTCAGTCGTTGAGGTAATAATCCAGGAAGACGGGCGGAAGCAAGCAGCGCTCGAGGGGTGAGCGGGGAGCGAGCCGCTCGATCTCAGATCAACTGGCGAATCTCGAACGACTGCCTTCGGGAGGCAGCGAGATTCAACGCAAATTCCAGCGAGACCATCAGCGCGAGGATCAACAAACCGAGCAGGCGTGTTTCGAGTAGATGGCTCGAAGAAATTCCGTAGAGGACACCGGCGATCATTACCAGAGGGCGAATCGCGGTGAATGGCCCGAGAGCGAAGACACTCGTGGCGCTGCGTATGTCCGTAGACGGAAGAATCCGCAAGGCGAGGCTAAGGAGGACAGCAGCGGCATAAGGAAGGAATATCCAAAGCATGCGCGCCGCTGTTTCTTCGAGATCGGCGCGAAGTTCCCTGCGATGATCAGAGAGTCCCGCAGCCAGCAGCAGCGCCAGCAGGGCCACGGAGCTGATGATTTGAGCGCCGGCGAGTCCACGCAAGAGTGCCTTTCGATAGTAGGAACGCTTTTGAATCAGGGCGCACCGGCCCATGGCCGTTCGGACGCCACACAGAAGTCCATCGAGCAGCGCCAGAAGATAGAGAACCAAGAGGGTCACAGGAGTTCTCCGAGCCGCCCAGCGCGCCGGCCAAGTTGCTTTCTTAGTTCGGCGGGAAGAGTGCGCCGCACGCCGACCAAGGTGTGGAACACCCTGGGAGCTGGCGTATTCCAAATTTTGGCGCCGTAAATCCCCGAAGCGAATGCCGGAGCCGCCGCGCGCGCCGTTTCGACCAGAATTTGCGCATGGTGTGCTCTGGCGGCTGACAGAACCCCATCGTGCCGCGCCACACGCGTCCTCATCCGCAGATAGTGAAAGAACCACGAACCAAAAGGCGCCAGAAACCAGGGCTGGAAATCGAAGTGAAGGAACGCTTGCGTTTCGGGTTGATCGTGCCGGCGCAGGAATTCGAAAAGCGCGTTACCGCGGAAGTGGTGAATCACGCCGGTTGACAGGAAGATATGGCCAGAGTGTTCACGGGAAAAGGCATCGCCACGGAGAAATTGGCAGGGCAAGCGCTCCGCAGAGGCGAGTCGGTTGGCTTCCGTAATCAGAGTGAAGTTGAGGTCCATGCCAACCAATTCGATGTTGTGATCCGCGAGCGTAATATTCGCGGCAAGCCAGCGCGTGGTATAGCCGATTCCGCAGCCGACATCGACGATTCGCAGCGTTTCGTGAACTCCGGTCTGACGAACAGAAGCGACGACACGGCGTAGAAGTTCCCACACGCGATGACCGTGGTAGAACTCCTCAGCCAGGCGCTGCATTTCCCAATGCACGGTAAGAAGCAACCGGTCCATTTTCTGCGGGTCCAGCAGACCATCGCGGTCGGGCAATGCCCGGACCGCTTTCATGGCTTTGCGATTGCGAAATTTGGCAAAGGTGTCCAGAACCTCCCGCTTGCGAACGGGGAGCCGCTGCAAAGAGTGCGAATCGTGTTGAACAATCAGGTCCGTGATTTCCGGTTGCGATGGACTCCACGAAGGAAACATTTCCTGAGCGTACCGCGGACGAAAAGCAATGAAAAGCCTGGGGACTGAGAACGTCGGCGAATCCGGCAACTAAGAAGTGTCGAATAGAACGGCAAAAAGGGCGCGATCGTGCCCCGACAAAAACAGCGAAGAAGAGGGATTAATGGACGGAGACGGGACCATTCACCGTGGAGAGGTGAACGACCGTGGGGCCGGAACCAAATTCGATGCGCTTATGGTCGTCGTCCCAGGTCTTGCGTCCTTCAGAGCAGACACTGGCGCGGCAACTGAAGGGACCGTGGCCATCGGATTCGAGAACCACGCCGGATTGATAGCCGGCGGGAATACGCAGGGTTAAGGGGCCATTCGTCGCGTGGGCTTCGACGCCGGAGCCGCTCCAGGTTTGTCCGCTCAAAGAGAGGGTGACGGGGCCGTTTTCGGTACGCACGCTTTGCTTGCCGCTGTTGCCCTCCAGTGTGACGGGACCGTTTTGCGCGGAAAGGTCCAGTTCACCGGTACAGCCATCCACAGTAATGGGCCCATTCACCGCCCTGACTTTCAGGCTGCCGTCCACATGAAACAAGTCCATGGCACCATTATGAACCCGCAAATCCATGGAGGCTGCTTTAGGTGCGCGAACCAACAGATGCGCGGACCAGCGTTCACTGTGGGAAGGCCCTTCGACGCCGACCTCGCCATTCTGAAACGTCAGATGGATTTTGGAGAGAAGGCTCTCGGCATCACTGCCGGCTTCGGCGGCTTTGCAGAGCGTGACGGAATAGGTGTCTTTATCCCAGCCCTCGACTTGCAACCCGCCATTGGAATCGGCCTGGATGCGCAACGTAGAGGCCTCAGAACGTGTGATGGTGCGTTCTTCGGATTGGAGGGCTGCCTCGCGATGGTCGAATCGAATGTGCAAGTCCGAGCAACTGATGGCGGGTCTCTCGTCGTTGAGGGTCAACACCACAAAGTGGCGGTGCGGGATGGCGCGGGGCCCGGCCGTCAGCACGACGGCGGACCAGATGGCGATTCCAACGAAGGGCAACGGCTTGCGGAAAATCATGGATTTCACCTCCAGCCCTATAGACGAGGCAAAGGGCCCATCGGTCATGGCGGGTAGGGAGGAATAAGAGGCCCCCGTTGAAAGAGTCAGCTATATGGGCTTTGGAGTCTAGGCGGAACGGAGGAAGCGCGCGGCCCGGTTACGAAGGGTGGGCTCGGGAGCGGAGACTTGGGCTTGCACCTTGCGGCGGGCAAGGGGGTAGAGCTGCTCGGCAAGGGCCTCGGCCGTGGCGATGCGATGTTGCGGGTCCTTGGCCATGCAAGCGGTGACCAGCTCGTCAACCGGAGCTGGAATCGATGGATTGCAACGAGAGGGCGGCAGCGGCGTCGAGGACAGGATGTGATTACAGACGCTCTGCAGCGATTCCGCGGCGAAAGGCGAGATGCCAGTAAGCATTTCATAAAGGACGACACCGAGAGAAAAGAGGTCGGAACGGGCGTCCTGGGCGCGGCCGATGATCTGTTCCGGGCACCAGTAAGCAGGCGTGCCGAGAAGGGAAGTGTCCATCTTTTCGTGGCTGGCGAGCCGTGCCATACCAAAGTCGGTCAATTTGGTGCGCGATTCCGAGGTGATCAGGATGTTGGCTGGCTTGACATCGCCGTGGATGACGCCGCGACGATGAGCCACCGCAAGGGCGACGGCAACCTCCGCAGCCCAGGCGCAGGCAGTCGGAAAAGGAGCACTGCCCTTGGCCAGAACCTTATCGAGAGGCTGTCCATCCACGAGCTCCATCACCAGATAGGGAATCGAAGTGGATTCCTCGATACCCATATCGTGCAGGGTGATGATGAACGGGTGAGAGAGCTTGCCAACGACACGGGCTTCACGCAAGAAGCGGGAGCGCGCTTCCCCTCGGGCAAGCTCCGGAGAAAAGAGCTTAATGGCCACCGAGCGGTCAATCAGCGGGTCATAGCCGCGAACCACGCGGCTGGAGGCCCCTGTGCCGATGGACTCGAAAACCTGGTAACGCCCGACTTGCACGGATGTCTTCTCCAGACAGCGGAAAAACCTGTACCGATGGGACAAGAGAAATACTAGAGGAAAGGGTGAGTCGAGTATATGAAGCAGGAGTCACGAAAAAAGAGTACGGAAGTACTGGGCTAAGGGGTTCGGCGAAGAAATATCGGCCAGTCAAAACGGATCTAAGGAGTTCCTAAGAACAGGGTCGGAATGCAGGCGATCCGGGAGTCGCCGAATAAAAGTGGTCATGGAGGGATGCCAGAAGCGGTTGTAGCCAAAGGCCATCATTTCGGAGAGAGCCTGGTCGGCGGACCAATGCTGAAAGGCGATGCGATAAGAAGCTATGAAAACGCCCGTGCGGTCGTCGCCGAAGGCGCAGTGCACAAAGATTTTCTGGGGAGGCGTTTCGCGAAAAAGAGAAAAGAAAGTCGCGAGTTGCGCCGGAGACGGATTCGAGAATGCACCAACGGGAATGCGGACGAAACGAAGACCAAGCGATTCGGCTTGCTGACGTTCTTGTTTCGTGGTGCTTTGAAACTCGGCTCGCAAGTCCACGATGGTCGTGATGCCGAGTTTTTTCAATTCGGGAAGAGAAGAAAGAGAGGGTTGCGCGCCGCGATATAGTTGATCGGAAACTTTTGCCGCGTTGTGGATGCCCGGCAGGGAGATTTTTTCCCCAAGAGGAACGAAAGGAGAAGGTGCAGAAGCTGGAGATTGCGCGTGTACAGAGATGGAAGCGGCGGAGAAGAAAACGGCGAGAAGCAGCGAAGAAAATCGCATAGAAAATTGTCTAGAAAGAGTTTAGGAGGAAGCGAGGAGGAGATGAAGAGCAAATCGGGCAGCGTTTGCGCAGAAACATCACCACAAGATATGGGCATGTAGGAAAAAACTTAGCTAGATTTTGCGATTTTCTCTTGACAGCTACAACGCATAGCTGGATACTGCGAATCCAGATTCGGGGACGTGGAAGCGCCAGAGGGACCGAGTCGGGGATGTACCTGGTCCGGCATTTAACCCACGAAACCAGCCCGGGATCACCGAAAAAACCGAGCCCGTAGGGATGGCTCCGCGCAGTACGGCGAAGCGGGGGTCAAGCTGTTCGGCCATGTGGAAACCACCACGGGCCTGGGGCAGCGCATTCGCTTTTTGTGGTGATTTTATGGGTTGGCGCTTCCACAAAACCAGGAATCAAGCTACGCCCGCACGCGAGTGGAACGTAGCGACCCTTACAGAGCAAGGGAGTAAAATAGAAGGGTTCCCCGCTGGACCGAGGGAGCCTGGAGCGGGGAGGAATTGGATGGCAACGGTGAAGCCAGTGTTGAACGGCAAAACGGTGGAAACAGCGGAAACAACGAAGGGTACGAGCCTGAAGAACGGGCTGCGATTTGAACGGTACTTCACCGATGGGAAGACCTCTCCGTTCGACTGCGTCGAATGGGAAAAGCGCACAGCCCTGATCGGCAATGAAAAGGGCGTCACGATTTTCAAGCAGGAGGACGTCGAAGTTCCCAAGACCTGGTCGCAGACTGCCACGAACATCGTCACCAGCAAGTACTTCCACGGGAAGCCCGGCACCCAGGAGCGGGAAGGCTCGGTGCGGCAGCTGATCGGCCGCGTGGTGAACACCATCGTTCGTTGGGGCCAAGAGGGCGGTTATTTTGCCGACAAGGCGTCACAGGACGCGTTCCGCGACGAGCTGACCCACCTGCTCGTCGAGCAGAAGATGAGTTTCAATTCGCCGGTGTGGTTCAACGTCGGTGTGCAGCCGAAGCCCCAGTGCTCGGCATGCTTCATTAACTCCGTGCAGGACAGCATGGAATCGATCATGGCACTGACGCGGACGGAAGGAATGCTCTTCAAATGGGGCTCGGGAACAGGAACGAATTTCTCGGCATTGCGCGGGAGCAAGGAAACGCTTTCCGGTGGCGGCATCGCCTCCGGCCCGGTGAGCTTCATGAAGGGCTTCGATGCCTTCGCGGGTGTGATCAAGAGTGGCGGCAAGACACGGCGCGCCGCGAAAATGGTGATTCTGAACATTGATCATCCGGATATCGTGGAATTCATTGAATGTAAGGTGAAGGAAGAAAAGAAGGCGCACCTGCTGATCGAGCAGGGCTACGACAGCGCGATCGATGGCGAAGCGTACAGCTCGATTTTCTTCCAGAACGCAAACCACTCTGTCCGCGTGACCGATGATTTTATGCGCGCGGTGGAAGAAAACCGCGATTGGTGGACGAAGAACGTCATTGACGGGCAACCGAACGAGAAGCTGAGTGCGAGGGAACTGCTTTCCAAGATTGCCGATTCGACGTGGCACTGCGGCGATCCGGGGATACAGTACGACACCACCGTCAACCGCTGGCACACCTGTAAGAACACGGCGCGGATCAATGCGAGCAATCCCTGCAGCGAATACATGTTCCTAGACGACACGGCGTGCAACCTGGCCTCGCTGAACTTGATGAAGTATCTGGGCTCGAACGGCCAGTTTGACGTGCCTGCGTTCCGCCACGCGGTGGATGTGACCATCACCGCGCAGGAAATTCTCGTGGACAACGCGAGCTACCCGACGCCGAAGATCGCGGAGAATTCGCACAACTTCCGTCCCCTCGGGCTGGGATACGCGAACCTGGGCGCGCTGCTGATGTCCATGGCGCTGCCTTATGATTCGGACGAAGGCCGCGACGTGGCGGGAGCAGTCACCGCTTTGATGTGCGGTGAGGCGTATGCGCAGTCCGCGCGGGTGGCCGAGCGGATGGGCCCGTTCCCTGGCTATGAGGTGAACCGCGAACCGATGCTGGATGTGATCCGGATGCACCGCAACGCGATCCGTGGGATCAGGCCGGAGCGCGTACAACCGGAGCTGTACATGGGCGCTCAGGACGCTTGGGATTCCGCGCTGGAACTGGGCGAGAAGCACGGCTATAAGAATTCGCAAGCGACGGTGCTGGCGCCGACGGGCACGATCGGTTTCATGATGGACTGCGACACCACGGGCATCGAGCCGGACCTGGCGCTGGTGAAGTATAAGAAGCTGGTGGGCGGCGGCGTAATCAAGATCGTGAACAACACCGTTCCGCGAGCGTTGATGAAGCTCGGGTACACGCCGGAGCAGACCAGCGAAATCGTCACCTACATTGACAAGAACGGAAAGATCGACGGCGCGCCCTACCTTAAGGCGGAACATGTGCCGGTGTTCGATTGTTCGCTTGCGCCTCCGGGCGGCGGCCGCTCGATCACCTGGACGGGCCACGTCAAGATGATGGCGGCGGGACAGCCATTTCTTTCCGGGGCGATCAGCAAGACGATCAACATGCCGGAAGAAGCGGCCATTGAAGACATCATGAACGCGTACGTTGAGTCCTGGAAGCTGGGGCTGAAGGCCGTGGCCATTTATCGCGACAATTCGAAGCGTTCGCAACCGCTCAGCGCGACTGGAAAAAAGGATGAGAAAAAGACGGAGGCCACAGCGGCGGCAGCCGAGCCGATGCAACGGGAACTGTTTGCACGGACACAGCGGGAAAAAATGCCCGTGGAACGGGACTCCGTGACGCACAAGTTCAGCGTGGGCGGCCATGAAGGCTATATCACCGTGGGCATGTATCCCGACGGGCGTGCCGGCGAAATCTTCATCAAGATGTCCAAGGAAGGCTCGACGCTTTCCGGCGTGATGGACGGCTTGGCGCTCACGATTTCGCTGGGTCTGCAGTATGGCGTGCCCTTGAAGGTGTTCGTGGACAAGCTGCTGAACACGCGGTTTGAACCCAGCGGCATCACCGCCAATGCGAATATTCGATTTGCGACCTCGGTGCTCGATTACATCGCACGGTGGCTCGGCGGGCGGTTTATCTCGACTGACTATCTGAAGCTGAACGGGATGACCCCCGTGGAACACACGGCGGTGAGTGCACCGGTGCTCGCAACCGCGATGATGCCGGCGACGAAGGCGAGCGATCTCGCTAGCAAGTCTCCCAGAGACGCGCACGAGGGAGCGCCCACCTGCTCCGAGTGCGGCATGCTGATGGTGCCGAATGGCGCCTGCTACAAATGCGAGAACTGCGGAAGCACGAGCGGATGCAGTTGAAGCGGAAACGGAAAAAGGAGACCACGCGATGAGCGCACTCCCAGCCGGAACCGCACTAGCCGCAAAACTGGCGCCGAAACAACCGAAGGCGCGAGGGTTTCTGCACATCGTGCGCCACGGCGCTGGCGTAAACGCTTTTTACATCATCACCTACCACCGGCTGGACCGCGTGGGTGCGCGTCCGAAAGCCATGCTTGCGGAGGGTGCACAAGCGCTGATCGAACTGCTCGAGCGGATCGGCGTGGACTTCCACCTGCGAGAAGTGCGAGGCGCGCTGGAAGACATCCTGCGGCTGGGCTCGGCGAATATTCCGGATCTCTGGTTGAGCGACGAAGAGATGCTGGAGCGCGGCTTGGTGGAAACGTGAAACGATGACTCGTGATCGGTGAAAAAGCCAGGCGGGGCTCGGCTTCGAACTTAAAAGGCCGGAAGCGCTTGCTTCCGGCCCTTTCCTTTAGGGGCGTGCAGTCCTCTTGGGCGGAGAAGGTCGTGTTGTCCCTTGCCGCAAATCAACGCGGACGAAGTGGAGGACGCGGCGCCAGTGGCCTAGGTCGGAGATGGTGGCGCGGCATCAATGGGGGCGGCACATGGCGAAGAGATTCGCCACAAGTAGGACACTGCTCCGAACCGATCAGCTCCGCGCGTATCCAGTGGCCTTTGGCTTTACATAGTGGATTCACACACTGAACCGTGTAGCCCGGCATAAACGGCATGATGCACTCCCTCAGTGGCCGCATAAGCTCAACCATTGGAAGTGAGCTCCCCAAGGCAGCCATGAAATCGTGGGCAAACCGGACGAACAAAATGGATTCTTGCGCGAGAGAAATGGAGTGTCAATGGGAAAGAGCCCGAGCAACGGCGTTCAGGGAAAAAAAACCTGTGGAAAAACGGCAGAGGCCGAACCGTTCCGTTCCGGCCGCAGAAACTGAAACATCTTAAACCGTGCTAGTGCCCGATACGCAAAGAGGCAGCAGAAGTTAGAAAAAGCTTGTTTTGAACGTAGTACAAGAAGAGCGTGCGGAAAGCTGTGGCTTCCGCGGAGGAAGACGATGGCGAACCCAACGAGAGAATTTGATTTAGGAGGGCATATGCCGGCAATGCCGAGCCTTGGCGGATTTGGTTCACGATTTTTGAGGATTCTGGGGTTAGCGGTGCTAGTAATTCTGTTTTTTGCAAGCGTGGTGTCGGTCCCCACGGGAAATGTGGGAATTTTGACGTTATTTGGAAGGGTCACGGGTGAAGTGCTGGGAGAAGGAATTCACCTCATCAACCCGCTGAAGTCGGTGCAGAGACTCTCGATTCAGACGCAATCGGTGAAGGAAAGTGCGAATACACCCTCGAATGAAGGGTTGATCATGGCGCTGGATACCTCGCTACTGTTCCATCTAGATCGCACCAAGGCGGCGGAGGTATACCAAAAGGTGGGCGCGAATTACGCAGAGAAGATTGTGGAGCCGACGATGCGGGCGGCGATCCGGGCGGCGACTTCAGCACATACCGCGAATGCGTTGTATACGAACGCGCGCGAGTTGGTGCAGCAGCAAATTCAGGAGGAACTGACGGCACAGCTGGCGCCGCGCGGGGTAATCGTTGAAAACGTGCTGCTGCGGGACGTGCAACTCCCCGCGATGCTGAAAGGCTCGATTGAAGCGAAGCAGCAGGCGGAGCAGGACGCACTGCGGATGAATTTTATCTTGCAGAAAGAAAAGCAGGAAGCCGAACGCAAGCGCATCGAAGCCCAGGGGATCTCGGATTTTCAGAAAATCGTAGCACAGGGCATTAGCCCGCAGCTTTTGGAATGGAAGGGGATCGAAGCGACGGAAAAGCTGGCCACCAGTGGGAATTCCAAGGTCGTTGTCGTGGGAAATGCCAAGAACGGTCTGCCCCTGATACTAGGACCGCAATGAGCAATTAAAGCAAAACTCAGGGCTTGGCGGGAGGAGCCTGGGCCTTGGCCTCTTCCACACCCCCAAGGTCGGCGAACTTGGCTTTTAACTTGGCGAGCTCGTCCTGTTTCTGCTTCAGGTCCTCCTGCATGGCATCGAGTTTCTCTTTGCCCGCTTTGTCGTTCGAAAAATCGGGTTTGGAGTAATAGGAATCATTTTCAAGGCTGGCTTCCCTGCGCTGGAGATCCACTTCGTTTTGTTTTTCGGCAATTTGTTGCTTCAAGGCCTCGATTTGCTGTTTTTTCTTGGCCGCGTCGGCAGGGGAGACCGGTGGAGTTGCGGGAACAGCGCTTGCTGACCCTGCCGCAGCGGGTTGCGACTGCTCGGAATCGGGCTTCGCAGCGTCATCCGCAGGAGCCGGCTTCAGCGTGTCATTCGTGATAACCGTCGCGGGTTTTGTGGCGGCTTGATGCTGCGAGCGGGAGCGACGGGCGGCTTCGGCAACCGAAGAGTCCTGGGACGTTTGAGCCGCGAGCGGCAAAGCGAAAATGACGGCGCCTGCAAACAGCGCTGACAAAGGTTGCGCAAGGAATTTGTGCTGCATGGGAACCCCTTCCCGCATCCAGATGGAGGCTTTCCCTAAAAGAATACGTCTCAGAACGGTATGGCTCAACGGGGAAGTCATAGGAGGCGCGAATGAGGCAACGGCAGGGGAGAAGGGTCTCACTGGACAAGCATGGGATACTTTGGTTCGGCGGCACCGAGTAATAATTGCTCAGGGGAATTGTGTGAAGAATCTGGGGACCCAAGAGAAAGGCTATAAGAAGGGCCGCATGTTCGTTGTTTGGCGATTCGCATTTCTGGTGTTTCTTGGCGGGATTTGGGGGGGGCTGGCCGTGGGGCATGCGAATGCAAAGCCGGTTGCAGTGCCTCTATCCGAACGGCCAGACCAGATGGCACCCGCCCCTGCCGCGAGCTCAACAAAGGACACGCCAAGAGAGGAAAGAGCTCTTCAACAAACTACTGATCAATACCGACTGACCCGAGAACGGTACGAAAAGGCAGTGGCGTATTCGAGGGCTGGTTACACGCTGTATTTCGTGTATGTCGTTTGGGGTTTCGTTGCGCTGTACCTCTTGCTGCGGTTGCGGTTCGTCGCGAAGCTGAGAGATTTTGCAGAGGCGCAGAGCGGGAGACGAGTCGTGCAGGCTGTCATTTTCGTTCCCGGATTGTTGCTCGCTTTGGCGTTATTGCATCTGCCGATCCACATGTACTGGCACAAGCTGTCCTTGCGTTATGAGCAGTCGGTACAAGGCTGGGGCTCTTGGTTTTGGGACTGGACGAAGGGAGAACTGATCGGCACCGGGCTCGGCGTGGGTGCGGCTCTGCTTCTGTCCACGGTGATTCGCTGGAGGCCACGGACATGGTGGCTGTATTTCTGGTTTGCGGCGGTTCCACTGGCCTTGTTCTTGTTTTTTATCAGTCCGTGGTTTCTGGACCCTGTGTTTAATAAGTTCCTGCCATTGATGGAGAGGCACCCCGAGTTGGCGGAGTCGATTGGCAAGCTCACACAGCGCGCGGGTGTGCCAGTTCCCACTCAACGAATGTTCCTGATGGAGGCCAGCAAGAAAACGAACGAGATCAATGCCTACGTCACCGGCATAGGTGCCTCCAAACGTGTGGTGGTTTGGGACACCACGATTCAGAAGATGAGTCCAGACGAAGTGCTGGTTGTTGTCGGCCACGAACTGGGGCACTACGCTCTGGGCCACGTGGTGAAAGGTTTTGCCTTGTTTCTGGGTGGTTTGCTGATTGGTTTGTACGTAGCGTACCGCGCTTTGCAATGGGTGCTCGGCCGCTGGGGTCAACAATGGGGCGTTCGCGGCCAGGAGGATTGGGCGGCGCTGGCGGTCTTGCTCCTGATCATGAGCGTGATGGAGTTCGTCGGCACGCCGATCGGAAGCAGCTTCAGCCGAGCGCAGGAACACGCGGCGGACGTTTACGGACTGGAAGTGACCCACGGAACCGTGCCGAATTCACAGGAAGTGGCAGCGCACGCCTTTCAGGTGATGGGAGAGCTGGATCTCGCCGATCCGAACCCGTCGCCGTTTATCACGTTTTGGCTCTACAGCCATCCGCCGCTGGCCGAGCGGCTGAAGTTTGCGCACGACTACGATCCCTGGTCAAAAGGAGAAGGGCCGAAGTATGTGAAGTAAGCAGTAGTGCGGCGCTCAGGAAGAGCGACCTCGCGCAGTGTGGCGTCGCAAAAACGCGGCGACTTTGCTGCGGTTGCCGCAGCGAGCCATGGAACACCAGCGGCGGCGATGCGTGCGCGAGTCATCATAGAAGAACAGCCGGCAAGAGGGATTCGCGCAGCGCCGCACTCGGGCTTTGGCCCCTTCCACGAGCAACTCAGCCGCCGATCGGGCGATGGCGGCGAGCAGCCACTCGAGGCCGCCTTCGCGGGCAATGAATTGTAGCCGCCAGGTATCGCCGCGCAGAACGAGTTCATCGTGGCCTTCAGTGACGCGGAGGAGCTCATTGATCGGTTCGACCCAGTTTTTGGGGAAAGGCTTTCCTTCAACGATAGAGGAAAAGACGGCGCGGATGGATTCTTGTAGGCGAAGCACCTTAAGGAGCACAGCGTCCACGGCTTGTGGCTCGGTGAGCAGCAAGGGCCTCAGCCGGGCAGCCCGTTCCTCCGTCACAACCCGGGTGGAGACGAGGAACCCAACGAATTCATCCCAGGAAAGATGCCGGGCCGCGGGGGATGCATTCGCAAAGTCGAGTGCCAAGCGGCCCCCGCCGGGATCAGTTGAGGTCGGTGGGAAGACTTGGGGCAACTCGAACCTCGCAGGCATTGGATTCAAATAACCAGCTTCAAGAGTTAAAACGGTTATATCATCTTTCCGCCGCGATCCATCGTTTTGGGTCGAAAGTCCGGAATCTTTTCGAGTCCCTTTTCGTAGCTTGCTCAAAGGTCACGTCAGACAGTGGCACGGCGCAGTGAACGAACTTACGGTTTTCTAGGAGCCAGAATGGAAGCTGAAAAGCGTCTGAATGAACAAGAGAACGCGGGGACGACACAGATAGAACTAACACGACCACCGACAAACATTTTCCGCAATGAGCGTGGTCTTCGCGCTGGTTGGCGACTGCTCATCTACATCTTCATCGTGTTCGCGATCGCATTTGCGCTTAACTATATGGTTCGGCACTTCGTTCGACCAGGGCTAGGAACACCAACGGTCAATAGGCAGGCCTTCGGTGAATTGGTCGCCTTCGGACTGGTGTTCGGAGTAGCCATGCTCATGGCGCGTATCGAGAAGCGATCGGTCGGCGAGTATGGTCTTCCTCTGCGAGAAGCGTTTGGCCGCAAGTTCTGGCTGGGATTCTTGTTCGGACTTCTAGAGGTCTCGATCCTGGTTGGTCTGATCGCGTTGTTTGGAGGCTATTCGTTTGGGAGCCTCGCGCTAAGTGGCAGCGCGATTTTGCAATGGGGCCTCGCGCACATGGTGCTTTTCCTATTTGTAGGTTTCTTCGAAGAGTTCTTTTTCCGTGGGTATACGCAGTTCACCTTGGCGGATGGCATTGGCTTCTGGCCAGCGGCGATAATCCTGTCCGTGATATTTGGGGCTGTCCACCTGGGAAATCCGGGTGAAGGCTGGGTGGGCGCGGTAAGCGTGGTCCTCGTGGGTCTGTTTTTTTGCTTCACGTTGGAGCGCACCGGAAGCCTTTGGTATGCGGTTGGTTTGCACACCAGCTTCGATTGGGGCGAATCTTTTCTTTATTCGGTACCCAATAGCGGAACATTCCTGGAAGGACATCTTTCCAACGCCGTCCTGCACAATGGACCTAAGTGGGTCACTGGTGGGACCGTGGGCCCCGAGGGCAGTGTGTTTTGCTTCCTGACCATGGGACTGCAGTTTCTCGTCGTGGCGTGGCTTTTTCCGAAGAAGCAATCCGACTTGCAGACAAGCACAAGCGTGGCCGCGCCGTCGAATTAGATTAATGGACAAGCTCCGAAACGTGGACCAGGCGCACGCCTTGCACTTGCAGTTGCGGCAACATTTCGTTTAGCACCCGCAATGTCTCCGGATGGGGGTGGCCAATCGCGATGGCTTCGCCCTTTTCCTTCACGCCGCGAATCGCGAGTTCCACCTGCCGCCGAATCGCGGATTCCTCCTGAACATCATCCAGAAATGGAACATTGCGGAAGGCGCAGCGGACGCCCTCCCGCTCCGCCGAATCATAGGCGAGGGTAGCGGCCGTAGTCCGGCTATCAATGAAGAAGAGCTGGCGTTCGCGAAGGATGGGCATCAGGATCGCCATAAGCGCGGGATCGGAAGTCGCTAGGGATCCCTGGTGATTGTTCACGCCAACGACATACGGAACGCTAGCCAGCATTTCCGTCAACTCCTGCGAAACTTGAGAGGAACTCATCCCCGAATGAAGCTGCTGGGGTTCCGACGGATTGCATGGGAAGGTGCAACATCACCTGAAAACCGCGGCGGTGTGCTTCTTCCGCAATCTCCGAAGAGTGGGGATGATTGGGGAGAACGGAGACAGTTAGCGGGTAATGCAACGCAAGAACCGCATCGGCAGCACCGGCGTCGGCCCCGAGATCGTCGAGAATGATGGCCATGCGGGGAGTGCCTGGACCTGGTGTGTGCGGCGGGTGGGCGCTGCTCCGTTCTTTGGAAGCGGGTTGATTCCTTATCGCTGTGTCCGGTCTGGATTTCGTTCGATCACACCCGGCGACAAGAAGAGCGAGTGTGGCCAGGAAACCAACGAGGGCGAGTGTCGAGACCCGCCCAACTTCGAAACGAGCGCATTTCACGAGTGGACTAAGCAGCTTTCTTAACAGGTGCGGGATTCTTCAGAAGCTCGAGAGCCTTCCGCAGGACTGGATCCTCTTGGGAAAGCGGGCGAGGGCCAGGAACGGGTTCGCGCTGAACGCCGGTCGCGGAGTCATCTGTTTCCTCCGAATCCTCAGCAGGATTCAAGGTGGCATGGATGACTTCCGTCGGTGTCACGCCTTCTTCCAGAATGGATTTACCGCCCGCGTTGTAGTAATTGGCCACCGTCAAGAACAGAGCTGCGCCATCTTCCATCGGGATGAGTTTCTGTTCGGAAGCGAGCCCGAAAGTGCGGTCGCCAACCAGGTCTCCGCGCTTGGTATTGGCGATGGAGGCGGCCAGAACTTCGGCGGCGCCGGTTGTGGTGCCGTCCATAAGGACCGTAACCGGACCTTTCCAGACCACTTTAGTGGGGTCCGCGGAGGAGACTTGGTCGGGGACGGTCTGTCCGCGGAGAGTAACTAGGGTTCCCGACGGAACGAACAAACGCGCAATCACAATGGCTTCCGCGGTAGAGCCGCGGCCGCACTCCCTCAAATCCAGGATGACCTTGGTGACGCCTTGCTTCTGCGCTTCCAACAGGCGCGCGCGAACTTCCTCGGCGCGTCCCGCGTCCAGTGTGGGAAACCGCAGCGCCAGAGTATCGTTTTCCACTTTTTGAGCCACTATTTTCGCCGGCGGCAGTTTCTCCCGGACGATTTCCACTTCCTCCGGCTGCGTCTTGCCGCGCCGGATTACGCCAACCTTCACGCCGGTTCCCGGCTGGCCCGCCAGAAGATTCTTCGCCTGGCCAACGGACATTTCCCGCGTCGTGAATCCAGCTACGGATTCCAGGATGTCACCGCTGTGAAGACCGGCTTTTTCCGCCGAAGTATCCGGAAGAACCGAAGTGACGATGATATAGCCAAAGCGCTTGCTGAGGTTCAAACCCGTTTCGCCTGTGCCCGAATTTCCGGTCTTTTGCTTGTATTCCGAATATTCGCGCGGAGTCAAATAGCTCGATTCCGAGTCCAGCGATTCGAGCAAGCCGTGCAGAGAGCCGGCCGTGACCAGATGCATATTCGGCTCGTCGACGTAATCTTGCTGCACCTTCTGTAGGACTTCGCTGTAGACGACAAGCGATTTGTAGGCTTTGTCGTTGGCCGTGCGTCCGAGTACGTGGCCAAGCCCTACCCAGCCAATGATCATCACGGAAGCAGCCAGAATGGCAAAACGAGCGAAACGGTTCATCCGTCACCACCTAGAATTCAAACAAACCACAAGTATAACACTCTGATGAGACGCCGAACCCGAAGAGTTGGATATACCACGATTGC
>Ga0306921_10003435_pt1 | contig 16069 bp, 12 predicted proteins | sample sta12Cox44000080_FD_203760 | JGI IMG/M metagenome (GOLD analysis project Ga0306921, IMG submission 203760) | Lab enrichment of tropical soil microbial communities from Luquillo Experimental Forest, Puerto Rico - statoxic.12C.oxic.44.000.080 (v2)... | ecosystem: Environmental > Terrestrial >...
ACCCACTGCCATTCCGGGACCAACACTCGATAACTGCCTGAATACCGTCACCCGGCCCGCCATTTTCGTTGTACAATTTGCTCCTTCGGGAAAACTGTTTCTAGGGCCGGCGGATCCCCGCCATAGGTGCGGTTGGTTGCGAATTCTGTTCAGTTTTTTAAGGGGGCAAAGTCGTGAAACTCCGGATCATTGTGTGCTTGTTCCTGCTCGGCGTGTTGCTTCGACCACTCGCCATCGCCCAGACTGCGGCCTCAGCGCCTGCTCCAGCCCGCAAGAAGCGTGTAGCTGTCTTTGACTTCGATTACGCTACCGTGCAGAGCGCCTCGGCGGCGACCTTCGGGACCAATGTGGATGTCGGGCGAGGCATCGCAGACTTGACTGTTAAATATCTCGTTCAGGATGGCACCTACTCGGTCATCGAGCGCAAGGCGATGGACAAAATTCTTGGCGAACAGAATTTCTCAAACAGCGACCGCGCCAATCCAGCTTCGGCGGCCAAGATTGGCAAGCTGCTTGGAGTAGACGCAATCATTGTCGGCAGCGTAACCCAGTTCGGCAATGACACTCAAAATCAAAAAGTTGGTGGCGGAGGCGGCGGTTGGCCCGGCTATGGCATCGGCGGTTTTTCTCACAAGAAGTCCAAAGCCATCGTCGCAGTTGACTCGCGCCTGGTGAACATTGACACCGCCGAGATCATGGGTGTCGCCTCGGGTAAGGGTGAGTCGAGCCGCGAGAGCACGTCACTCCTCGGCGGAGGCAGCAACTGGCACGGTTGGGGCGGCGGCGCCGTCGACTTCAGCAGCAGCGACTTCCAGCAGACCATTCTGGGCGAGGCTGTCAACGCCGCTGTCAAGCAGATGAGCGGCGAGTTAATCGCTGATAACTCAAAGCTGGAGATGCGCACGGTCAAAGTTGAGGGCCTGGTGGCGGCGGTTGATGGTGGGCAGATCGTCCTCAACGTGGGCGCCAAGGCCGGCCTCAAGGTTGGCGATCAGCTTACCGTCGAACGCGTCACCAAGGAAATCAAGGACCCAAACACTGGCGCAGTGATTCGCCGCATGTCGTCGCCAGTGGGCGTGATCAAGCTGACCGATGTCGATGACGTTTCGGCGGTGGGAACGCCGGTGTCTGGTACGGGCTTCAAGGTTGGCGACGCAGCCAAGACGGTGACGCAGTAAACGCTCGAAGCTGATATGCAAGGTAGGGGCGCAGATCGGTCTTACCTCAGCGGCTAAAGCCGACTCATTCCGAGAAGCCGTTACTCGTCCGCTGAAGCGGTGCTCCGCCGGCAGTGCATAAATCTTAGGTGTGGGCTAGTGAGCTGCAGCTTCGCCGATTGCTTCTCCCACCTGCCGCACCGCCCAGCGAACCTCGTCAGGTGTAATCACGGCAGGTGGCGCGACCATGACATGATCGCCACGATTGCCGTCGGCGCAGCCCTGCATGGGATAGAGCATCACGCCGCGCTTCATCGCCAACTCATTCACGCGCCCGGCGAATTCCCTGCCTGCCGGGAAGGCCTCCTTGGTTTTCTTGTCTTCCACGAACTCGATCGCCCACAGCAATCCGCGGCCGCGCACATCCCCCACACAATCGAGCGTCCACAACTTCTGTAGCTCGTCTTCGAGGAGCGATGCCACACTGCCACTTTGGTCTGAGTCCGCGGCTTCGACCAATCTCCGTTCCTGCAAACGCTCGAAAGCCGCGCGTCCAGCAGCTACGCATACCGGATGCCCGTTGTATGTGAACCCGTGCAGCAGAGAACCCGTACCGTTGGCGATGGCGTCGATCACGTGCTTCTGTGCGATTGCAGCTCCGAGCGGGGCGTAGCCGCTGGAGATGCCTTTGCCGGTGGCAATGATGTCGGGTGCGACGCCGTAGTGGTCCATGGCAAACCGCCGCCCGGTACGGCCAAAGCCAGTCATCACTTCGTCGGCGATCAGCAAGACATTTTGCTCACGGCAAATCTCCGCGACGCGCCGTATGTAAGACGGCGGAGGTGCAGCCGCGCCCAGCGTCGCTCCGCTCACAGGTTCCATGATGAAAGCGGCAGCGGTACCATTGGTCTGGGCGATAGCCTGCTCGACTTCGGCGGCATATTTCAATCCACAGTCAGCGCATCCGTTGCTGCAATCAAAGGGACAGCGATAGCAGTACGGAATCCGCGCCTTAGGAAATTCCCGCAGCATTGGCAGGTAGATTGAACGCCGCACATGGTTGCCGCTAACGGCGAGGGCGCCAAGCGTGGCTCCGTGATAACTTTGCCAGCGACTGACGATCTGATACCGCTCGGCGTGCCCGGTCTCGACCTGGTATTGTCGTGCCAGCTTGAGCGCGCTCTCGACCGACTCCGAACCGCCGCTGGTGAAGAACACCACGCCATCTCGAAACTCCGGGCCGGCAAATTCCTCTAACTCCCGCGCGAACTGCTCGGCGACCTCCGTGGTGAAGTTACTCGAGTGCGCAAACTCCAGCCGAGATGCCTGCTCAGCCATCGCGCGCGCGATCGCCGCATCGCCGTGCCCGATGAAATTAACGACGGCGCTGGACGCAAAATCGAGAACTTTGTGCCCTGCGGCGTCGAACAGCCACACGCCGTGGCCGCGAACTGCCACGGGATAGGTCTTGTTCAACGAGCGGTGCAGAACCGCTGAGCCATGCGCGTTCACCTTGGGATGGGCCCCTTTCTCCACCGCGGATTATACCGGCAATGCGGGTGTGCTAATCTGGCCCGCTGACACTCCACACGAGGAAAGGAATGACTGACCAGAAACATAACTTTCAGATGGACTACGTGGAATTTCCGGCCTCCGATATCGAGGCGACCAAGCGCTTCTACAAGTCTGTGTTCGACTGGAACTTCACCGACTACGGCCCAAACTACACCAGCTTTCACGATGGGCGGCTTGCGGGCGGGTTCACCATGAGCGCCAAGCCGGTGAAGGGCGGTCCACTCGTGGTGCTGTATGCGAAAGCGTTGGAAGAGACACGGCAGAAAGTGATTGCTGCCGGCGGAAAAATCGTTGTCGAGACATTCGAGTTTCCCGGCGGACGGCGCTTCCACTTCGCCGACCCCAACGGCAACGAGCTGGCGGTGTGGAGCGAGTAATGCATATCGCGAACGCGGATGCGAAGACCCAAGGCGGACCGGGCAAGCTCAACTTTTACCTGGTGAAGAGCATCATTGTCGGCGCCCTGGGCGGCCTGCTGTTCGGCTTCGATACCGCGGTCATCGCGGGAACTACTCACCAGTTGACCGAAGTCTTCCATCTCTCGGCGAGTCAACTGGGATTTACCGTCTCCATTGCGCTGTGGGGGACGGTCATCGGGGCCATGTTCTCAGGCATCCTGGGCGACAAACTGGGCGGTCGCGAGAGTCTGCGCATACTGGCCGCGTGCTACGTCGTCTCCGCGTTGGGTTGCGCTTTTGCCTGGAGCTGGCCAGCGCTGCTCTTCTTTCGCTTCATCGGTGGACTCGGCATCGGCGGATCGTCTGTCCTCGGCCCCGTGTATATCGCCGAGATCGCTCCCGCGAGGTGGCGTGGGCTGCTGGTGGGATCGTTCCAGATCAACGTTGTGGTCGGCATCCTTGTCGCCTACCTTTCAAATTACTTGCTCGGCCTGGTCGATTTTGGGATGAACGAGTGGCGCTGGCAATTGGGCGTCGCGGCGCTGCCGGCCTTGTTGTTCTTCGTCATGCTGTTTGGCATTCCGCGCTCGGCGCGGTGGCTGGTCACGAAGAATCGCATTCCGGAAGCGCGCGAAGTGCTGAAGCAGCTGGGCTCTGGCGCCGGCGAACTCGATGAAATCATCGAGTCAGTTCATGTGGACGGGGTTGCGCACTCTGAGCCGCTGTTTCAAAAAAAATACTGGAAGCCTATCTATCTCGCGGTCACGGTCGCAGCCTTCAACCAGCTTGCCGGCATCAACGCGATTCTCTATTACCTCAACGACATCTTCGGCATGGCGGGATTCAGCAAAATGTCGGGCGATGTGCAAGCTGTGGCGGTTGGAGCGATGAACCTGCTGGCGACGTTTCTCGCCATGTCGGTGATCGACCGCCTCGGACGCAAGACATTACTGCTGATCGGCGGCGCGGGCATGGTGTTTTGTTTGAGCGGCGTGGCGACGGTGTTTTTTACCCAACAACACCAGGGAATGCTGGTTTGGCTGCTCGTCGCTTACATCGCCTTCTTCGCGATTTCGCAGGGCGCGGTGATCTGGGTCTACATCAGCGAAGTCTTCCCCAACCGCGTGCGCTCCAAGGGGCAGAGCCTGGGCAGCTCAACCCACTGGGTCATGAACGCCGTGATCGCGTTTGTCTTTCCGGTGGTCGCACAGCGCTATGGGGGAGCGTATCCGTTTGTTTTTTTCGCCGCCATGATGGCGCTGATGTTCTTTGTGGTGCTGTTTACGTATCCCGAGACCAAGGGCGTCACGCTGGAACAGATGCAGCACAAGCTGGGGATCGAGTATTGAGGGAGTATTGAGGGAGTGTAGGGATTCTTTGAAGCGCAGTGTGGTTCTGTACCCGTCCCGGAAGGGACGCTAGATCTTGGGCCGGCCCTTCACTCGGGGTCCCCAGCAAAAGCGGTTTTTGCGCTTGCTGGGGTGATGGAGGGCTGGGTTACTTGCCGATTAAGATGTCGACTCCAGAGTGACGACAGATGGTTCTGCCGGTCCTGAGCAGAAAACGATGAACATGAGACGCCTATTACTCTTTGTCGCAATATTTCTCTGCTGCGTCGCAATCTCCGTATTCGGACAAACCCAATCACCTCCGGACCCCTACAAGCCGGTTCTCGACCGGCTGCAGGCAATCACCACGATGCCGCTCGATGGCTGGAAGGTCATCGGCAGGGATATGCCCCACGGCGAAGTGCCTGACAGCGCCCTGGCGGAAGCCAAGCCAGTTGCACTCAAACAGAATCTGCAGCTGCCGGTGTGGGTGTATGAGAGTGTCGAGGTTCCGCAGGCGCTCAACGGTTATTCGGTCGCGGGCTCACGCGTGTCGCTGAACCTCAGCGTTGCTGGCAATACGGGTATCCTCATCACCGTCTTCCTGAACGGTAACATGGTGGCCCGCGGCGATAGTGACTCGCAGGTGCCGATCACCCTTACGCAAAACGCGCAACCCGACCAGAAGCTGCTCATCGCGGTGCGCATCCTTCCATCAGGTACAGTCGGATGCTGCGGTGGGCCTCCGAACACCTATCTCGCGGCTGCATCGTTGAGGTTCGACACACCCGATACGCGTCCCGATCCCGCCATCCTCCGACAGGAAATCATGGCCGCGGAACTACTCATAGCCGCCTACCCTGACGGCAAGGCCGAGCGCCAGCAACAGCTCGCCGCCGCAGTGAAGGCCATCAATCTCGGCACACTCGATCAGGCCGACCAGGCCGCCTTTGATGCCTCACTCAAGGCAGCGCAGTCCAAGCTCGCCGCCCTCAAGTCCTACATGAGCCAGTTCACCATCAAGGCCGTGGGCAACAGCCACATCGACATGGCCTGGCTCTGGCCCGAGACAGAGACGGTCGAGGTCGTCCGCAACACATTCGGTACAGCGCTGGCACTGATGCGCGAGTACCCTGACTTCAAATTCACCGCCTCGACGGCGCAGGCTTACGTCTGGATGGAAGAGAAGTACCCGGCGATCTTCCAGGAAATCGAGCAGCGCGTGAAAGAAGGCCGTTGGGAGATCGTCGGCGGCATGTGGGTCGAGCCCGACCTCAACATGCCCGACGGCGAATCCCTCGTCCGCCAGATTCTCTACGGTAAGCGCTACTTCAAGCAAAGGTTTGGCGTCGACGTGAACATCGGCTGGAACCCTGATTCGTTCGGCTACAACGCGCAGCTGCCACAGATCTACAAGCGCTCGGGCATCGATTATTTCGTAACCCAGAAGCTGCTTTGGGCACACGAGTTCACCACGTTCCCCTATCGCCTCTTTTGGTGGCAAGCGCCAGACGGGTCGCGCCTCATGACGTACTTCCCCAGCGACTACGCGAACGCCATCGATCCGGTGAAGATGGCGCGCGATTCGGCCACCTATGGCCCGCTGATGTGGAAATACAACGGCGGGACGGACTCCGCCCCCGCGGGCGCGCTCCAGATGATGTACCTCTACGGCGTGGGCGACCACGGCGGCGGCCCGACGCGTGTCGATCTTGACACCGCATTGCGGTGGCAGAAGCCCGACGTCGTCTTTCCGAAGCTGGAGTTTTCGACCGCGGCGAGCTTCCTCAACAACCTCAGCAGGAACGAGAGCGAACTCAACCTGCCCACTTGGAAGGATGAGCTCTACTTCCAGTATCACCGCGGCGTCGAGACCTCGCAGGCGGAAGAGAAACGCGGAAACCGTAAGAGCGAGGTCGCGCTCCTCGACGCGGAAAAGCTGGCGTCCATCGGTACGCTTTTCGGTCAGACGTATCCGCAGGCCGACTTCGATGCCTCGTGGAAGAAAGTGCTGTTCAACCAGTTCCACGACATCCTGCCGGGGTCGGGGATTGGGATCAATTATGTAGATGCGGCGAGGAAGTATGCGGAGGTGCAGAGATTCAGCAATGACACAATGAACGCCGCGCTCAACGACCTAGCGGCACACCTAAACACCGACGACGTAACCGTACTCATCTTCAACCCTCTGTCTTGGAAACGCACTGGCCCGGTCGAGGTGGATGTCCAGTTTCCTGAACCTCTCGAAGCTATCTCCGCAAGCTACTCAAATGGGAAGATGCTGCGAGTGCAGGCGGTGAGCCAAGATAAGCAGAGCAACCGGGCGCACATGCGACTGATCGCCACGGACGTTCCAGCTAGCGGATACCAGACCATCAAACTACATCAACAGATGGCGGATGTCAGCAATGGCCCTCCAAGTTACTTGCTGGCTACCGATAAGTCACTCGAAAACGAATTCCTCCGGATACAACTCGACCCTGCTACTGGCTGCATCACTAGCCTCGTTGACAAGCGCACCAACACCGAAGCGTTCGCGCCTGCAGTTCCCGGCGTCGGCGCCCCACCGACACTTCCCGATGGCAAGCCCTGCGGCAACCTGCTCGAAGCCTTTGTCGACAAGCCCAAGCAGTGGGACGCCTGGAACGTCGACGCCAACTTCATCGAGCATCACACCGACATTCTCGAGGCCGACGAAGTCAAGCTAATCGAAAACAAAGGGTTGCGCGCGGTCATTCGAGTGAAGCACACCTGGCAGAACTCCAGCTTTGTCCAGGACATCACGCTCTATACCGGCATGCCGCGCCTCGAAGTCAACATGCAAACCGAATGGCACGAAAAGCACATTCTGCTGAAAGTCGCCTTCCCGCTCAGCGCGCGTAGCAACATGGCGACCTTCGAGATTCCCTACGGCACAGTCGAGCGTCCGACCACGCGCAACACTCCCGCCGAGCAGGCACAGTTTGAGGTTCCCGCGCTGCGCTGGGCCGACATCTCCGATTCAACCCACGGCTTCAGCCTGCTGAACGACTCCAAATATGGCTACGACGCCAAGGACAACGTCTTGCGTCTCTCGCTGCTCCGCGGGCCGGAGTATCCCGATCCAACCGCCGACCAGGGGCATCACGAGTTCACCTACTCGCTTTATCCCCACGCGGGCACATGGCGCGACGCCCTGACCGTTCGCCAGGGATACGAGCTCAACTATCCGCTCATAGCGACAACTACGACACGTCATCAGGGCACGCTGCCAACCGAGCAGTCGTTCTTTTCAACCCAGGAGGACAACGTCGTCATCACCGCCATCAAGAAGGACGCCGATGACAACTCGCTGGTCGTCCGCTTCTACGAGTGGGCGGGCAAGAAGGGCGACATCCACCTGACGCTGCCGGAGAAAGCAACTTCCGCCAGCGCGACGAACCTGATGGAGAATGTCGAAGGCCCGTTGGCCCTGGACGCGGCGGGCAAGGTCGTAACCGTGCCGACGAACCCGTACGAGATCAAGACGGTGAAGGTACAATTCGCAAAGACGAAATCAACCACGGATTGACACGATGAACACGAATTGGAGTGGGCGCCGCTAGCCTTAGCCTAAGCTGCGGACCGAGGACCTTCGAACTGTTCATGGTTCTTACGCGCCGTCTTCGCCCACAGTCAGGACGAGGTAGATGGCGATGGGCACTCCTAGCATTGCTCCGGATCCGGCGGACTCTCCGAAACCAACTGCAAACACCCCCAAGCCAGCGCCGCCTGCCACTCCCGCTCAGCGGCGCCGGCGTTTGCTGTTGTATGGTGCGTTCGTTGTCTGTACAGCGGTACTAATTGGCTACTTTGTTTCCCTAATGTGGACCGATAAGAAACTCAGCGATACGGCCGTTGCGAGGTTTCACTTGGAGCTGAATGCCGGCAGTTACGAGCAGATTTATGACGAAGCAACGCCAGAGTTACGAGCGTCGGCCCCGAAGGCTCAGATTCTCGGAGTTTTCGAGGGAGTTCACCAGAAGTTAGGCAATGCGGTTTCGGCGAAGTTCGACGAGTACAAGTCCAACTCCACATCGTCTGGAACGGAGGTTGCGGGCACGTATACATCGACATACGCAAATGGGACGGTAAAAGAAACTTTTACGTGGATGAAGAAGGGCAATTCCTTGCAGTTGTTGAGATACCACATGAGTCCAGCAAAGTGAACCGAGATTTCTAGGTTGAGGCTTCCGCGACGAAATCCCCGCTCTCTCGCACACCGATTCCAATTATCGTCAATCACATTCGGCCACATCCGATCAAACTTGCTTGTAGTCTGCTCCCTCGGTCTTCGATAATAGGCAAACTCTATGTCCTTTACCCTGCTCGACTGGTCGGCTATTGTCGGATACCTCGCAATCACTCTCATTCTCGGCCTGTGGTTTCGCGGCCGCTCCGGCAAGAGCGTTGACGACTACTTCGTCTCCGGACGCAACGTGAACTGGTGGCTGGCCGGCACCTCGATGGTCGCAACCACTTTCGCCGCCGACACTCCGCTGGTTGTCACCGGGCTCGTTTACACGCAGGGCATCTCGGGCAACTGGCTGTGGTGGGGTTTTCTGTTCTCCGGCATGATGACGGTGTTTCTCTTCGCGCGTTTGTGGCGACGCTCCGGCCTGCTTACCGATGTGCAGTTCGCCGAGATCCGATACTCAGGCAAGCCGGCTGCGTTCTTGCGCGGCTTCCGCGCCGTCTATCTCGGCCTGCTGATGAACTGCGTCATCCTCGGATGGGTCACCAAAGCAATGACGTCGATCGTCAGCACCACGCTTGCTAATACACGAATGCTCAACAATGTGAGCGCTTTCATGTCGCGCTTCGGCTCGGTGTGGAGCGGTAATGACGGTGCGGCGCTCGCCATTTGTGTGTTGTTTCTGATTCCGTTCACCGGCCTCTATGTCGCGCTCGGCGGCCTGTGGGGCGTGCTCTGGACCGATCTCTTTCAGTTTGTGCTCAAGATGAGCATCGTCATAGCGGTCGCGTATTACGCCATCCAGGCCTGCGGCGGCATGAGCGCCGTCATCGCCAGCCTGCAGCAGATCGAGGCGCGCACCGGCCGAGCGAACCCGCTTGGCTTCCTGCCTGACTTCTCGCGCGGCGTGACCGCCGAGCCGATGTGGATGGTTCCGCTCGCCAACTTCTTCGTCTTCATCGGGCTGCAGTGGTGGGCGTTCTGGTATCCGGGCGCAGAGCCGGGCGGTGGAGGCTACATCGCGCAGCGCATCTTCAGCGCCCGCGACGAGAAGCAGGGGCTGCTCTCCGTGCTGTGGTTCAACATTGCGCATTACGCAATTCGCCCGTGGCCGTGGATCCTCACCGGCGTTGCCGTCATCGTGCTTTATCCCGGCCTCGCGCATCCCGAGACCGGATACATGATGGTGCTCAACAACTATCTGCCGCACCAGTATCGCGGCATCGCTATCGCCGGGTTTCTCGCCGCCTTCATGTCCACCATCGCCACGCAGTTGAACTGGGGCGCGTCGTATCTGGTATCCGACTTCTATCGGCGATTCATCAAGCCCAACGCCTCTGAATCGCACTACGTGTTGATCTCGCGCCTCGCCACCGTGCTGCTGGTCATCGTCTCGGCGTGGATCTCGGTACAGCTCGGCTCCATCGCCTCCGGTTGGGAGATTGTTCTCGAAGTAGGTGCGGGCACCGGAGCGGTGTACATCCTGCGCTGGTACTGGTGGCGCATCAACGCCTGGAGCGAAATCTCCGCGATGGCGTGCTCGCTGGCGATCAGCATCCTGCTGAGCAGCTGGCATCCGTTCAGCGGCAACAATTCGTTGGTATTCGCCAAGGGCGCGATCGTAACGACGATCGTCACTACGATCGTTTGGGTGACGGTGACTCTGCTCACCAAACCCGAGCCACAGGAAGTGCTTACACGCTTCTATCGTAACGTGCGTCCTGATGTGCGCGGCTGGCAACAGATCGCAGATCTTGAGCCATCGGTCCCACAGAACCGCGACCTGGGTCGAAACCTGTTTGCTTGGGCGCTCGGTTGTGCGATGGTCTATCTCTGTCTCTTCGGGACGGGGAAGATTCTGCTGCATCAGTCGGGAACGGGAGCGATCTTGTTGTTCTTTTCGGCCATGTGCGCGGGCTTGCTCTATCGCAACGTGATTCGCAACTTCGCCGTCGAGGAAGAAGACGCGCCTGGAACCGTGCCGGACTGGATGGAAACGCCCGCGACGCCGGGACATTAGGATACGTCTGAATCCTGCTGCTATCTGCCGGCAGGGTTTGACGTCTCACTTACGGAGGGTGGGGAATGCGCGGAATTTTTGTCCTTCTTTGGGCATCGCTGATGCTGCCCATATCGGCGAGCTCGCAGATTACCTGCGAAAGAGAGATCGATGGTCCCGGTAAAGAAGTGCCTGGGCCTCCAGCGCCCATTTTCGAGTTGCCGAAGCCGTTCGAGCGTCCGGCAGCCTTGCCCAGTCACGTTCTTGCGCTCCTTCGCACGGATGAGCAAAATGCCGACAAGTTTGATGCGTGTCGATCGCGGGAAAACCTTGCTGAAATACCGGCGAAGTGGTTTGTCGCTACCGAGATCAAGATGGCCAACGACGAACTGCCTGGCCTGCTCGTGAAGGCTGCCGATTCCTGTCTGTGGAGCAAGATGGATCGTCAGGATGTCGGTGAGTTCTGGCTCTTCCGCCAGGCGCCGACCGGGTACCAGCTTATGTTCAGTGCGACCACGGAAGCATTTCAACTGCTTCACACCCATACCGGTGGTTACCCGGATCTTTGCACCAGTTGGGGAGAGTTTGGCGAATTTTTCCAAGATATCTATACCTTTCAGGAAGGTAAATATCTTCCTTACTTGCACAGCAGCCTAACCATGGATTTCTTTCAAGCACCGCCAAAGTAATTTGGTACGAGATCGCCATTCGATTGGAGCGGAAAATGGGCCCAAGCGCTGTCGCCACCTCCAACCTTACGCAGGTCGTCCCCTTCCTCGGCGTCACTGATATGGAGCGTTCGCTGCGCTTCTACCTCGACGGCCTTGGCTTCATCCTCAAACACAAATGGGAACCTGAAGGTCGCATCCGCTGGTGCTGGCTCACGCGCGGAGGCGCGTCGATCATGCTCCAGGAGTTTGTGAAAGATGGTCACCGCGGCCGGCGCCCGGAAGGAGTGCTTGGACAGGGAGTGAATCTGTGCTTCCAGTGTGAAGACGCCCTCGCGCTCTATCACGAGTTTCGCGCGCGCGGCCTCGATCCCAGCGAACCATTTGTCGGCAATTCAATGTGGGTGACATCACTTCGCGACCCTGATGGATATCGCGTCGAATTCGAGAGCATGACGGATATAACGGAGGACACGACGCTCTGGGAATTCGAGGCATCGAAAAAACATTAGCCGCTTACACGGATAAACACGGATCATTTTCCATTCTTCTAGCGCGCTCCCTTTCTGTGACTATCTGCGTCATCGGCGTATTCCGAGGTTGCTTTTTTTCGATCCGTGAGAATCCGTGTGAATGCGCGGCTGAAATTCCCCTACAATAACGCTCGCGAAATACACAGAGCTGCCGCGCCAGCAATCCCTGAGTCCGCCCGGTACTTCGCTTCGGCAAAAGGAATCTCGCCGCAGCGCGCATTTACCGACCAGAAGGGCAACTGCGACGCGATGCGGTCAAACCACTTCGACATGAGTCCGCTCAAGCCTCCGCCCACCACGATGACGTCCGGCTCCAGCAAGTCGACGACGTTCCCGAACCAGACGGCGAGAATGTCTGCCGTCTCGCGCAGCATCTCCGTGGCCAGCGGATCGCCTTCTTCCCACGCCTTCGCCAGCGTCTCGCTGGTGACCTTTTCGATTTTGCCGCCCGCCAGTTCGACAATGCGCTGGCCGCGCGTGGCTTCACGGGCCAGTTTCTCTTGCGCTCGCGCCGCGATCGCCCAACCCGCTGCGAAAGTCTCGATGCATCCAGCTTTTCCGCAGCGGCAACGCACGCCGCGATAGTCGATGCTCATGTGGCCACCCTCGCCTGCTGCGCCGGTACGCCCGAGGTAGAGTTGCGCGTTGTAGGTGATGGCGGTTCCTACGCCCGTTCCAAGCGTGGCGTAGAACATGCACTTGTAGCCCGCGCCTGCTCCCCAGAGCGCCTCGGCCAACCCGGCTGCGTTGGCGTCGTTGTGGACGTGGGTTGGCAGGTCGTAGGCTTTGCGAATTTTGTCGGCCAGCGGGTAATTATGCCAACAGGGAAGGTTGGACGGGTTCAGCACCATGCCGGTTTGCGGATCGACGGGCCCGGGCGAGATCAGTCCGATGCCGCGGACTTTCACCTCAGGGTGCTCAACGCTGATAGCGTCGATGGCGGTGCGGACGCACCACAGGGCTTCTTCCGCCGTTCCGCGAGCCTGCATGGGAGTGCGAGTCTTGTCGAGGATTTTGCCCTGCTGGTTGACCAAGCCGGCGGCAACTTTGGTGCCGCCTATGTCGACTCCGATGTAGACATCTGCCGATTGGGCCATGCGAGCTCCCAGTGCCTCGAGTGTGATCTTACGATACGACGCAAGAGAAATCGGTGTGACCCCTCGCCTCGTTCTCTTTAGAATCAGTGGCTTACACAGTAAATTGGCGGCAAGTTACTGGAATCACGGGACTACATGTATCTAATAGATTCCATTGAAGTTACAAGATCAATAAGAGGTCGTCTAAAAACCGACAGATCCGCCACGCGGGCGACTTCACGGCGAGGCGCACCACACCCGCCTCACGGGTGATGAAGCACATGAGCGGATATCGTGGCGAAAGGACCCAGGACAGATGATGTGTGATGGCGACGAAACGCGGCCAGCCGCAGTCAACCAACACACCTCGCCGGGCCCGCACCGGTTACGAGCATACGTCGTCCTGCGCCGCTAAAACCGCTCCGGACTTGCGAGTGGACTAGCTGTCCCCGGCCTTGAAAGGTTGGGCTTAGATATGTCCACCCTACGGTCGCGGAGGCGACCTCCGAGACAGTGGGACAGAAGTGTGCTCTCGGCGTGAGAACAGTTTAGTTTTAGTTTTTTCGGCCTCGTCGAATTGCGGTTTTGTGTCGCTAGGCGGAAGAGGCTGCGGAAAAGAGTCGGTCTCGCTCCTACGCCCAAGAAATTCGCTCAGGGGCTAGAGCTCGGACACATTGTCAACGTCTTGCGGGACGACTGAAGTCAAGCCCTGTGCAAAACCGTCGACGAGGCGATCTTTTAGCACCCTGTGAGGCCCGCTCCAGTGCCAAGTTGGGATCACCGCTTGCGGGCTTAGGAGACTGTGTCGCAAGCGTGCCACCGCTACTCGGCTCGATTATTTTTCCCAATCGACCGCGGTCTCACGCCCGCCGCTAACACAAATTTCGCCGCTGGGCGGATCATTCATGTCTTTCGAGCCTCTCTTCCCACCACAAAATCTACTTGTCGGTTGCAAGACCGTCTCTCATGCCCCACGGCGAATGCAAGTTTCGCCCTTCGGACTAAAGACGACCGGGTTCAGCTACAGAATTAACCAAACTGCTCTAAGAGCCAGATAATTCATCAGCGATGGCGGTCTGGTGTTTCGACATAGTCGGGGAAAAAGCGCAGAATGGACTTCGTTAACGGGGAATGAACGTGAGCACACAAGCTGAGAGCGCGCCGCAGGTCCCGAAGATCGCCACGGTTGAGGGGGTTGAGGATTGCTCTGCTGTCGTCAACGGCGTCCGCTGGCGCTATCTGCATGCAGGGAGCGGGCCGGCGCTGCTCATAGTACATGGGTTCATGGGCTATTCGTTTTCGTGGCGATTCGTCATTGAGGGTCTCGCACGACACTACTCGGTCTACGTGGTCGATCTGCCGGGAACCGGGTTCTCTGAGCGTAATACCATTCTGCCCGGAACCCTGGCCAGCGACGCCGAGCATCTGCTGGCCTTTTTGGACCATCTTGGAATCGAGCAGTTCGATGTGCTGGGGACGTCACGCGGGGGCGGGGCGACGATCGCTCTTGCAGGTCTTATGGCCGAGCGCGGCATGCTGCAGCGCATTCGGAGGGTAGTGTTGTCAGCGCCGATCAATCCGTGGTCACGGACTGGCCTTTTGCGAATTCGTTTGCTGCGCACGCGCGGTGGTCGAATCTACGTGGTCCGTCTAGCCAAGCGCTATCCTTTCTTCTTCAAGAAGTTCTTTCGCGAGCTCTATGCCGACCCGACAAAGATTCCTCCCGACAGCTACAGGGGTTATCAAGCCGGGCTCGAGCTCCCGGGCAGTTTTCCACACGTGTGGCAGATCGTTTGTTCGTGGACGAACGACCTGAAGCGCATCGGCGAGGTGCTGCCACTGGTCGAGTCGGTTCCGGCGCTGCTGCTGTGGGGAGAGCGCGATGCCGCCGTTGACCCTTGCTCGATGCATGAGTTGCACCGCCGCTGGAAGGCCAGCGCGACGTTCGTGATGCACGGGATCGGCCACATGCCTTACGAGGAAGCGCCCGCCGAGTTCAACCGCATTGTGCTCGACTTTCTCTTGCGCAACACTCCCGCGACGCCGCTGCAGAAGGATAGTGAGGCCGCGCTTGCTCAATCTTCGATGGAGCCAGGCCGCGCCTGATCATGCTGCCCGACCTCTTCGAGGTGCTCCGCAATCACTTCACAACCCACGGCTACTGGACGCTCGCGATTACGCTGCTATTGGAGAATGCGGGTATTCCTCTTCCTGGCGAGACGATGCTGCTGTTTGCGAGCTTCCTGGCATTCCAGCACCATGAACTGAATCTCGGGCTGATCATCCTGGTGGCGACCGCAGCCTGCACGCTTGGCGACAACCTCGGCTACTGGATCGGGTTCCACGGCGGTCGCCCTCTGCTCCGTCGCTACCAGAAGTTTTTTCCTATATCCGACGACGAGATTGCGCGCGGCGAGACGATGTTCCAGCGCTTCGGTCCGGTGACGGTATTTTTCGCGCGCTTCGTATTTGGGATGCGTGTCATCGCCGGGCCGCTAGCGGGCGTTCTGCGGATGCAGTGGCGGCGGTTTGTGCTGTTCAACTTTCTGGGCGCTGCGGTTTGGGTGACTGTAATTTCGTGTGCTGGGTATTTCTTTGGGCGGCACTGGCATCGCCTGTTGCGAATCGTGGGCAGAGCGAACGCAGTAGTGTTTGTCGTGGCGGTTCTGGTGGTGTGCTTTCTGTGGGGGAGGTATCGACGAGGGAATCCGCGCTGAGCAGCGAAACTGGAACCGCCGGTTAAGACCGGCTCTTTCTCAAATCCAGCGCACCCAGCACTCCGCTCCCGGCTTCGCGGGGTCGCTGCCTGCTGGGCTACGCTCTGCCGCCCTCACCACATGCCTACCGCCTACGGAGCTTTTGCGCGTGTGAGTCCGCTAATGAAGTTCGGGCTCACGCCCCTCGCAGAAGAGACGTCGGCGAAGGAGGCTGCAGAGCATCAGATCGTAGTCGGTGGGAAATAGCTCTGTATTTGGACCTGCATCTGCGCCAAAATAGGTGCAGTTGTGCGTGAATTTCGACAACAGAGGCCGAAATGTGGAAAATGTAACGCGGTCTCAATAAATGAGTGAGTTAATTGAAACATATGGATTGCCGCCGGTTCCCAAGCTGGCCCGAGTTGC
>Ga0306921_10003439_pt1 | contig 16064 bp, 18 predicted proteins | sample sta12Cox44000080_FD_203760 | JGI IMG/M metagenome (GOLD analysis project Ga0306921, IMG submission 203760) | Lab enrichment of tropical soil microbial communities from Luquillo Experimental Forest, Puerto Rico - statoxic.12C.oxic.44.000.080 (v2)... | ecosystem: Environmental > Terrestrial >...
AATACGTGACCGTGAGAACGTTCGTCGAAGCGTTGCGGAAGCTCGTCATTTCGGAGTTAGAGCCGCAGCTTCTTCATGCAGGCCGGCTGCTTTCCGAAACGCCACCTTTCCCCTGGTCGCGCGCGACCCTCGCGGCGGACAAGTGCATCTTCAACCTCGTTCCATGCCATAACGAGTTCGAGAGGGAGTTCGCGCAGTTCCTCCAGAAGGCGTCGGACGTACAGCGCTTTGCCAAGCTGCCGGAGCAATTTGGATTCGCAATCGAGTATACCGATAATGCCGGAAATCTGCGTTATTACGAACCGGACTTTGTTTTGCTGACCAGCGACGGCATGCACCACATTGTCGAGACCAAGGGGCTTGAGGATATAAACGTCGCGAATAAGGATCGGGCCGCGCAGTTGTGGTGTGAAAATGCGACGCGACTGACTGGGAAGTCATGGGCCTATTTGAAGGTCTTGCAGACATTATACAAAAAGCTTCAACCGACCGAATTTGTGGATTTGTTTGTTCTGGAGCAGAATGGGGCGCTGGCGTCTGCATTGCTGCGGCGCTCCTCAGCCTTCTAAACCGGGCGATTCAGGATGATCGCTTACCCGCTGTCACCGCGAGGTTGCCGGGTGCGCCAGCGGAATTGCCGCCGGCGAGAGCGCCGACTCCCGCAGAACGAAATCCGGGGCGAGCGCCACGCGCTGGCCGGCCGCGGGGGTAAGACCGCACGCGAGCGGTGGATTGCCCGACCTCCCCTCACCATTTTCGTGGTCAGCGAGCCTCAAAAGCCGACCGCTTGGCTGCTAATCCGGCCCCCCGGCACCCTTCATCACTTCCTAACCCGCACTCGCGAAGAATGGCCGCGCCCGGTGTAGACGGCGCTGGGCCGGTTGATGCTGGGGCGGCGTCGAGGTCTCAAGCATCTCGGCGCCGCTTCCGCTAAGGGTCCAGCCGCCGCTCTGTCCCGCTCACTACCATGTCTATATTGCGACCCCCGCACCACCGCGAGCACACCAACCGATCGCGCCAGTCGAGAACCGGCGTGTCCGCGCCGTATCGAGCAGCCATCTCGGCGGGGTCAGGCTCGACCTGGTGGCCGCACTCTTTGCACCACACGATAAGCCGCACCTTCGCGTTCGCCGCGTTACTGAGCGTCATCGGCGGGCCGGTCGTGATTTCATGGGCCTTCCGCCTTGATACCTGAGATCGACATTTGGCGAGCGGCGCAGCTCATGCTCAAGCGCTGCGGCGACAACGCACTTGAGCAGAGCGCTGCTCACGCTAACGAACTGGCGCTCGCTGGCGACGATGACGGGGCAACGACTTGGCGCCGGATCATGGCGGCTGTGACCCAACTCGCCAACAAGACCCCGCTTGACCCGATCCACCAGTGGTCAAATCTAATGCCTATTGCTGGTACTCGGGCCGCTTTCGATCCACTTCTGGCCACCCGACCAGCCGTCGGGTTCGACTAACGGAAGGGCAAGACGCCCGTAATCAACCCGTGTAAGGTCTTAAGTCACCCTTCAAAGCAGGAATTATCGGGTTGGAGAGACAACACAGCGTTCCGTTTCTTCTACCTTCGGGTTCCGGCGGCGCGGTGCCGCTGAAACCCGTCAACCAGCAAGTCGGCGGCGACGCGGTCAGCGAGGCCTACATCCAAGCGCTCATTCACGAGCACCCGGCATGCTTGCCGATCGCCGAGATCGACCCGATGTTTTCAGGCCCGGTGCCGATTTGCACCGAACTGAATACGCCTGCCGGCCCCATCGACATTCTCTTGATCACGCCGTCCGGCTTGCCAGTGCTCGTCGAATGCAAGCTCTGGCGCAATCCGGAAGCGCGGCGCGAGGTCGTAAGCCAAATTCTCGACTACGCCAAAGAACTCAGCCGCTGGTCTTCGTCCGATGTGCAACGCGAGGTGAGCCATCGCCTCAAGCGCGACGGCAACCCGTTGCTCGATATGGTGCGGGCGGTTGACCCTGAGGTCGACGAACAGCAGTTCAACGACGCGCTGACCGCAAACCTCCGGCGCGGGCGGTTCCTCCTCCTGATCGTCGGCGACGGGATCCGGGAGGGAGTGGAGGCAATAGCTGAATATCTGCAACTTCACGCCGGATTGCATTTTTCTCTGGGTCTCGTCGAGCTGCCCATCTACGTGATGCCGAACGGTGACCGCTTGGTGGCGCCGCGGGTGCTCGTGCGAACCGCTCTTGTCATACGCAATGTCGTGGCGGTGCCCGATGGATATACGCTTGACGAGGCGGAAGACCCCACGAGTGTTGCTGAGATCGACCCCGAGCGTACCGCGCTGGGAGACCAGTCTCAGCGATTTTGGACTGAGTTTCTCGACAACTACCTTAAGCTCGATGATCCGGAACAACCGAAGCCAAAGCCGGCCCGGCTAGGCTACATCAGCTTCCCACTTCCCGCGCGCACCAGTTCGCTTACAGTCTTTCGTAGTTTTCGCCCCGACAGGGTGGGGATTTTTCTGTCGTGGTGGCGGGACACCCCTGGCGCTTACGCGATGCAGACGATTTTTGAGGAGTGGAAAGCGGGAGGCGCGATTAAGGACGAGCTGGGCGAGACCGTTAGGCTGGATAAAACTGGGAGGGGCAGCGTGGACACCATCATCGACAGGTTGCAGGTCGGATCGTTTGATCAGCCGGAGGCAAGGAAAAGGGCGTTTTCCTGGCTTGCCGAGCGGGTAAACACCTTTGTGAACGTTCTGCGTCCTCGCATGCGGTCGTTGGCGGCCGACTATCAGTCACGAGGCGAATAGGGCCACCCCAAAGTCCGCCGCCCTCCCTGAGACATTTTTCTGGCCTCGGCAATGACCGGAATGGACTTAACCCGCCGTCGCCTGTGACCAACCTGAGCGCCAGGGGTTCTCTGAGGAATCCACGGATGTCTCTGTCAAGGCAAGATCACGCTCCTTTCACTCATGTCTGAATTCCGGCGCGGTTCTTGCGCGAGCGGTCAGCGTCGCTTTCGCCTCTCAAATATTCCCAAAATCGAGCGCAGTTTCCGCGACGGTTCGCATTTTCTCGGCACCCCTCCGGCGGCGCCCCGATTTTCCGGTACGGTTGTAGCCGCAGCTCGGCGAGTTCGACCCGGTCGATTGCCCTGCGCGCATAGAACCGCCACCAACTCTCTAAACGCGCATAGAACCGCCACCAACTCTCTAAAGTGGCGTAAAAAGCCGAAATGAAGCTAAAAGAGACAGCCCTCGCGGCCGCCGCGCTGGCGCTTGTAGTGACATCGGCGAATGCCCGGCCTCATCACCGGGATCACGGGCCGCTGAAAATAGTCATCGAGACGGTCGACCACCAACGCTATCGAACGGTGGGCGATTGGCAGCTCAAACCGGATGGTTTGCATATCTTGGTCTCGCGGATGAGCGACCAGCGCTACGAGTTCCTGGTCGGCATGCACGAGGCGATAGAGGCTTATCTGTGCAAACAGGCGGGCATCTCGCAGGCCGCCGTAGATCGATTTGACCAAGCCTACGAGCGTAGACGCAAGGCAGGCAACGACAGCGAACCGGGAGATGACCCCAAGGCGCCGTACCATAAGGAGCATATGTTCGCTTCCAAGGTCGAACGCATGCTCGCAAACGAGCTGGGTGTCAGATGGAACGCCTACGATCGCGAGGTTTCCAGCAAGTGAGCGTGCCCGTTCCACTTATCTCTGCGCGGCGCACGTGCTCTTTCAAAAAATGCAGCAGTTTTCGAGGCGGTTCGCAATTTTCTCACGACCCCTCCCCCGGATCCCCGGTTTTCCCCGTACCAGTTCCTATGCCTCGTTACCGGGCGCCGAATTGGCGCGCCGTGAGCTCTGCGAGGATGCGCTCTCGGCGCCGCTCGAGGTCAGCGGCGCGGCCGAGGCTGCCGTCGAGGTACGCCTTCATACACATCTTGAAGACAGTGCACGTCACCTGCACGCGCACCGAGAAGCGAGCGGGGTCAAGCTCAGCGATCGGGTCCCACGACATGATCTCGTAGAGGTCATCGAGCGACCGGTTGAACAGCCGTTCGAGCTTCTCGCCCGGCCCGAGCGCACGCCACTCGGCATGGGAGAGGCCAGCTCTCGGGTGAGTAAAGCGCGGGAAGGGGATCACGCTGCCGTCCTCGGCGCGGACGCCGAGTTTGCGCTGTCGTTTGAGCGGAGAGCCTGGCATCGCCCGTATCTGGCAGTCAGCCGGATAGAGACGCAAGGACTTTTACGCTAGCGGTTTTGGTTCCCTAGTCCCGATCGAGGGAACCAGTTGTTGCGGGTCGCGCGCGCGTGAATCGGGGAGGAGGGGCGGGGCCCGCTGCGGAGAAGCCGGGTTTCGGACGAGTTCCGCCTTACCGCCAGGATGGAAAAGTCTACCGCCTTACAGCGAGCTTGACGACCTCGGCAGGTGCGTTGCCGCCGGCGTTGAGCGCCGCTGCAATTCGGTTCGAGACTGCGTCCGCCGTGGCGCGCACCATGTCGGCCGCCCGTTCGACATAGCGCCCGGTCATCGCCAGCGTCCGGTGACCGAGCAGGTCACGCACGACGAACGCATTAGCGCCGGCGAGTGCCGCGAAGGTGCCCACCGAGTGGCGGAGGTCGTGCAGTCGGGCATCGGGCAACCCCACGCGTTCGCGCAATCTCATCCAGGCTTTCTCGGCGACATTGCGCGATAGGGGCCGGCCATCGAGTCCACGCACGACAGGACCGTTCCTGTCGTCGACGGTGGCGAGGAGAGCGACCGCGGCGGCGCCGAGATGCACGGTGCGGGCGCCGGCCTTGGCGTCGCGCAGCCGGATGGCGCGGGCAGGCACGTCAACGTCAGCCCAGTGCAGCGTCAGCGCCTCGCCGAGCCGCATGCCGGTGGTGGCAAGCAGGCGCAGCAGCAGAATGAAGCCGGGTAGCTCGGTGGAATCGCGCTCCGCTACGGCGAGCGCTTCGCCGATTCGGGCGAGCTCGTCATCAGAGAAGAACCGTTCCCGTTTGCGCTCCGGGAAACGCTTGATTCCGATGGAGGGGTTGTCTTCGCGCAGCTCCCAGTCCATCGCGGCGAGGCTCAGCATTCTCGAACAATAGGCTAGCGCGCGGTTGGCTTCGTAGGGCGTGGCGCTCATCGACTGGTGCCACGCCTTAATGTCCGCGCGTGTTAAGTCGCCGATCTTCGTCTTGCCGAGTTCGGGCTTGATGCGCGTCTCGACGATGCGGCGTGCTTCGCCCGCGGTCGAGGCCTTGTTGTGCACCGCGACGTGCTCGGCAAGGTAGCGGTCGGCGACCTCCGCAACTGTATTCTCGCGCCGCTTCCGCTGCCGCTCGCCCGAAGGGTCGTCGCCGTCACCGATCGCGGCCTTCTCGCGCAGCGCCTTGGCTCTTGCCTGATCGGGACTCAACGGCCCGTGCGCCCCGAGGGTGAGCCAACGCTGGCGCCCGCCCTGAGTGCGGTACTTCACGAAGTAGCTTTTGGCGCCGCTCGGCCGGCAGCGAACACCGAAGCCGGGCAGCTCGTCATCCCACAACAGAACGTCGCGGGCGGGTGCCGGCTTAAGCGCATCGACTGTCCGCTTCGTGACCTTCGCCATCGTGCATCCTCCCGAGGATGGGCAACCGCCTGGCAACCATCTGGCAACCAAAGTGGGGCAACCAACGGAAATTTGCGGCAATGCAATAGGTAGGGTATAGTGAGCAGTTACGCAAGAACCGGCAACGCTCGGCAAGCCGGGTAAACGGACGACACCACACTCAAAATCTGTTGTCCGAGAGGACGTGGGAGTTCAAGTCTCCCCGCCCGCACCACGCTCAGCGATCCCGACTGGCTCCCGGTGGCATCGCAGCACGGGGTAGCGGAGCTTTCGCCCGACTTTTGCGTCCTCGGTAAGGGAGCTGCCGGGTCGAACCGCGCTCCGCGACGAGCGGCGGGGGCGTTTGCCCGCCGGCTACATAAATCCCGCCCGTCCGCGCCTCCTCCGAACGGGGGAGCATGCCCTGACGATTGCCCCACGGCGCGCTGGTCGGCCGGCCAAGTTTTAGGGCCCTGCAGGCGGCGCGCGAAATGGTGCCTACTGAGGTGGATTTGACGCCTTTTGGACAGCCGCCTCCAGCCGCAAGAGGCTAGGATCGGCGATGGCGGTGCCGCTTTCGCAAGGAGGATGGCTCGAAAGCCGGTGAAGGAGCTAGAGTCGTGACTGAACGCCCGCATGTGTCAATCTCCGAGCTTCACGGGCAATGGGCGAAACTCGAGGATGAGCACCATCAGCTGGCAATAGCGATCAATGAGGCGCGGACCAAAGGAGCCGACCTGGCGTCGATGCGCCAACGACAAATAGAGCTTCTCCTAGAGATCGCGTCGATCGTTGCCGAAATGCGCGATGCCCCGGCAACGACCGCAGAAGACTTCATCGCGCTGCTCGACGTTACGCTCGAGCACGAGCTCGATCTTGCATCCGACATTGCTTATTATGGACCCAACGATTATCCGATGACTGCTCGGCTCCTGCGCGCGCTGGCGGGCACGGTCCCGGGGTTTGAATTCAACTCGCTCCGGCGATGGCTGTCGTCACCGGGTCAATTCGAACAGCTGATGGGTGGCGCAGACTCTCTTGCGCCCGCGCAGGACGAGACCGGGCCAATCGAGCAGATCGGGTTTGGCGAGCGGTAGCAATCAAGAATAACGAAATAATAGCGCAAGCGGCATGCCAGAGGAGTCTGCTCGCCGCTTGCCTTCACCTTGGCAGCCCTTGGACGGCTGAATTCGTGACATTGCGTTAGCATTGCCGCGTCGTCGGGCAAGAGCTCGGTGGCAGCCTTGGACGGCTGAATTCGTCGCGTCGCGTTAACATCGCCGCGTCGTCGAGTAGAAGCTCGCACAATTGGTCAGGCTACCGTACCGCTCGTCTGGCGCCTTGCAACCGCTGTATCTTTTGCCGACTCATCGAGAGTACCATCGGCGATGCGCGGCTGCGCGTTGCGCTCGAACCGGCGTGACCCGACCCGCCATGAGGGCCTTCCGATGCTCGCCTCGGCTGTTCATTTCTCGCGCTCGGCGGTGTCTGCCGCAGCCGTGTTGCTCGGTCTCACCATAATCGAGATCGGCTGTGCGCCGGCGGATCTGCAATTTCTTGGGCCGAGTATGACGGGGCGTGCACTGCCGAGTTTTGCGCCCGTGGTGCAAGGCGTCATGCCCACCGTAGTCAACGTCTCGGCAATTCAGCGAGCAAGCAAACTCGCGGCCGACCAAAGCGAACTCCGTCCCGGTCGCGCCAAGGACCAGAACGCGCCTCGCGGGTTGCCGCCCTCGACGCTCGACGAATTCCTGCGCCGCTTCTTCGAGCAGCAGGGTCGTAAGGGCGCCCCTCTCCCCAGCACGGCGCTGGGGTCAGGCTTTATCGTCGATCCGAGCGGATATGTCGTCACCGATGATCATGTCGTCGAGAACGCCGACAAAATCATGATAACCTTTCAAGATGGCGGCCAGTATCCGGCGCGGGTCGTCGGTCTCGACGCGCCGACTGATCTGGCGCTGCTAAAGATCGATACCGAGCGGCCGCTGCCCCATGTGCGGTGGGGCGATAGCGACACCGCCCGGGTGGGCGATTGGGTGCTCGCCATCGGCAATCCGTTTGGTCTCGACAGCACGGTGAGCAGTGGGATTATTTCAGCGCGCGGCCGAGACATTCACGCCGGCCCCTACGATGACTTTCTGCAGATCGATGCGGCGATCAACCGCGGCAACTCCGGCGGCCCAACTTTCGACCTCAATGGAAATGTGATCGGCATCAACACGGCAATCTATTCGCCCAATGGCGGTTCGGTCGGGATTGGCTTTGCCATACCGGCGAACCTCGCAAGGCGGGTGGTCGAGCAGTTGAAGGCACATGGCAGGGTCGCGCGCGGCTGGCTCGGTGTTCAGATCCAGCAGGTGACGCCTGAGATTGCCGAAAGTTTCGGGTTGCCGAAGGCAGAAGGGGCGCTCGTCGCCGGCGTTGCTGCCGACGGACCCGCCGCCCGAGCCGGATTTGCACAAGGCGACATAATTCTCTCGGTCGATGGGCACGACATCGCCAGGATGCGCGAGCTGCCGCTGGTCGTCGCGGAGACCACGATCGGCGAGCCCGCGACGGTGAAAGTATGGCGCCAAAAGGCTGAGACGACCTTGCGGCCAGTTATCGGTGAAATGCCGCAGAGTCCCGAAAATCTCGAAATGAGACAAGGCGAGCGCGAGGGTCAGCGGTTGGAGCGGCCGGGTTTCACCGGCCTAAAGCTCGTGCCGTTGACCCCGCAGCGCCGTCAACGGCTGGGGGTATCCCATAAGACAAACGGCGTCGTCGTGATGGCGATCGACGAGGACAGTCCGTTCGCTGATCTCGACCTCTTGCCCGGCGACGTGATCGAGGAGATCGACCAGCGCCCGGTCACCTCGCCCGAAGATGCTACCAACAGACTGCAGGAAGCCGTGGCGAGCGGACGCAAAAGCGTGATGCTGCTGATCAACCGCCACGGCACCGAGCACTACCTGGCGACCTCGCTCGACGATATTGGTCAAAATCGTCGAAACGGGTGATCCCGTCGTCCCGGCGGAGCGGAGCTCTCGTCAACCGGCTCCGGCGGCCGCCATGTCCTGTTGAAAAGCCCGGCGCTCAGGCCTTTAATTCTACTGCGGCCGCCACGAAATGATCCGTCGATTGATTGCGGACGGTGGCTGTGAACGCGACCGTCTTGGTAGTGCGCAAGGGAGGACATCGATGCCCGATCACGTCTATAGAATCATCGAGGTCGCAGGCTCATCCGAGAAAAGCATCGAGGATGCAATTCAAAGCGCCGTCAGCCGGGCGTCGCGTACCTTACGCGGGATCAGCTGGTTCGAGGTGCTTCAGACCCGAGGGCAGGTCGAGGCATCGAAGCTGCAATACCAGGTCGTTCTCAAAGTCGGCTTCACCCTCGAAGAGCCTTCCTGATCGGCGTCCGACCCCGTCAGCCGAATTCGATAAGGCCACCGATCACCGAAAATTGATGCCGCACGGCGCCACCGAAGAGATCGCAGCTGGCGGATAATTCAGGCAGTCGGGGCCGGCCCGCACGGCCCGGCAGAGCCGCCACATCGACTTGGGCAGACATGGGTGTGCGTCCGATCGGGGTCATCGCCGGGGTCTTCACCGCCACCATCGTCGTCGTCTTCCTGGCGGCGCGAGCGCAGATCCCTTCGCCGTCCGTGACGGAGACCCCTGGGCCGCCCGCGACCAGTCTCCCCGCGCCGGCCCCCAAGGCCGACACCCCGGCGGCTGAAGCTCTACCGGCGACATTCCCTCCGGCAACCACGCCCGGGCCGGGAGCGGAAACCCCGACGGCTGGAGCTCCGCCGGCGAGCTCCCCGCCGGCAACCACCTCCGGGCCGGGAGCCGAAACTCCGGCGGAAGCTTCCCCCGCAGCACCGCCTTCGACCATCGCGCCGGTCCTGGGGGCCGAACAGCTCGACCAGCTTCTCGCACCGATCGCGCTCTATCCGGATGCTCTGCTCGCCCAGATCCTGATGGCGGCGACCTATCCGCTCGAAATCGTCAAGGCCAATCGTTGGTTTCGAGATCCTCGCCACGCGGCCTTGCCCGGAGACCAGCTCGCGGCGGCGCTCGAGCCCGAGACATGGGATCCCAGCGTCAAGGCTCTGGTGAATGTTCCGCAAATTCTGATGATGATGGACGCCAATCTGGACTGGACCGAAGAGCTCGGAGACGCCTTCGTAGCGCAGCAGGCAGACGTCATGGACGCTATCCAACGTCTGCGCCATCAGGCGGCAGCTGCAGGAACCTTGTGGTCCAACGTCCAGCAGAATGTGACCGAGGAGGGGCAAGGGATCGCGATCGAGCCGGCCAATCCAGGGTATATCTATCCGCCTCTCTATAACCCGGCGCTTGTCTACGGCCCTTGGCCGTCCCCGGAATTCCCGCCGCTCGATATCGTCCCGCCCGATTATGGTGTCGGCTTCGGACTGCCGTTTGGCATCAGCTTCGGCGCCGGATTTGTTGTCGTGAACAAGATCTGGCCTTGGTGCGCCTTTGACTGGGGCCAGCGTCGAGTCCGCCGCAGCGTGCAGACCTCAAAGCCCTTTGATCATGCCACCCCGGGCCCGGAATCGGCCATTTGGCGGCACGACCCGGCGCGCAGCGCAGGAGTCGCGTCGCTCGATCTCGGCTCGCGGGCACGGCTTGCGATGTTTCGAAATCACTTCGTCTCGGTCGCTGCGATGCCGCAGATCGCCGCTCCGAGGGTCGCGGGTTTGCCGATGGTCTCATCGCACCCTGCCGCGCGCGCCTTCGCGCCTGCGCGAATGGGCCCGGCGTTGACACCCGCTCGCGTGGCACCCGCGTTTGCATCTCCCCGAGTGGCACCGGCGTTCGCGCCTGCGCGAATGGGGTCGGTGGGCCTCGCTCCGCAGGGGCACCGTATCACGGCGCGACCGATGATGATGACACCGCAGATGGCGGCACGGCAGTCGGCTGCATCGCCGGTGCCTCGCGCCGTCGCACCATTGGGAGCGGCACCGCCGGCTGGCGGTCCTCACCCGGACGGCGCCTCTCACCGTTGATTTTGGTCAGCGGACGCGCCGGCGAGCGAGCCAGACCGCCGCGAGACCGGTGACCGCCGAAACGATGCCGGCCAGCCGGAAGGTCGCGCGGAAGGCCGGTAAAAAACCGTCCGCCGCAGCACCCTCGTTCACCAGCGGCGAACCTTCCAGACCGTGGAAGACCAGGGTCAGCAGCGTCGCTCCGGTCACCACCCCGAGGGTTCGCGTCAGCATCGCCAGGCTGCCGGCGACACCGCGGTGCTGTGGCGGCAGCGTCCCCATCACCAGGTCCATATACGCCACCTGAAAGAGGCCCACGCCGAAACCTTGCAGCACCAGCGGCGCAACTACGACGGCCGCGGATGTGCCGACGGCCCAGCCGCCGATCAGCGACAAGCCGGCGCCGTTCAGCAGCGCGCCGAGGGCGGCGATGCGCGTCGCTGGAAAGCGTTCGATCAGCCGTCCGGCCAACGGGGATGCGGCAATGCTGCCAATCGAGGAGGTGGCGAGCACGGCACCCGCCAGCGGCAACGACAGGTCGGTGAAGCGCACCAGATAGTAGGGAGCGAGCAGCATGACGGCAAAGCTCGTCAGATATACCGACACGCTGGCACCGTTGATCGCTGCGAAGCCGCCGATCCGGAGGAAGTCGAGGTTGACGATCGGCTGAGCGACCCGACGCTCCCAGCGTACAAAGCCGAAAAGGCTGGCCGCGGCGACCCCGGAGAATGCAATCAGCGCGAAGAGCTGTCGCCCCGGGTGCTGGAGCTGATTGAGCGTCAGCAGCAAGGTGCTGATTGCCAGCGCCAATAGTCCGGCCCCGACGATGTCGACGGGCTCGCGAGGGCCACGCCGCGGTGCCGCCGGGAGCCCTTCGAGAAAGATGAGTGCGATCACGGCGATCGGAGCGCGGAACCAGAATACCGCAGGCCAGCCCCAGAGATCGACCAGCTCCCCGCCGAGCAGCGGCCCGCCGGCGGAGCCCAGCGCATACATCATCGTGAAGGCGGCGAGCGCCCGGCTGCGCCGGTTCTCAGGGAACAAGCCGGTAACCAAGGCGGGGGCGCAGCTGAGGATCAGCGCCGCCCCGATTCCTTGCAAAAATCGGCAAAACAGCAGCCAGCCAAAGCTCGGCGCCGCCGCACAGCAAACGAATGCCACCGCATTCCACAACAACCCGGCGCGAAACACCCGGCCGTAGCCGAACACATCGCCGAGCCGCCCAAAGGCGAGCATCAGGCTCGCATGGGTCAGGACATAGCAAATGACGACCCACTGGATCATCTCGATCGGCAGGCCAAAGCTGCCGGTGATATCGGGAAAGGCGATGTTGACCGCGCTGTCGAGCGGCACGACCGACGTGCCCAGCCCGATCAGCGCAACCCGCAGCCATTGCCGCGCGGCCATCCCCGGCTGAGCCGCCACAGCGGTCTTCGGCGTCGCTTCCGCCGGCACGTGCGGTGCCGTATTCATGGGGCCAATTGTGGCAGAGGAGCGATGCTCGTGGTGCGCGCTCAGGGGAAAAAATTTTTTCAAAATTTTGTCATCGGCAAAAATATTCGTCCTGTCAGCCGCTTACGCAAAAGTTAGGACGCTTTTCTGACGCATCCTGAGGGAGGCTTTGACGGTGCTTTGACGCCAAAAATCGCGCAAATGACGCCTTGAAAGACACCTTGGCAGGGAAGCGAAACGAGGCTTCGAATTATGGCATTTCCGGGGCTCAATTATGGCGCCCGACCGCCGAATACCGACCGGCGGGAGCGGCGCCGTCGCTTGGCCACCCCGATGGCCGACGGCTCACCGCTACAAAAATCAGCGTACGCCGCGATCTTGTCACCAAGATGGCGAGGCCCGACTCAGCGGGCGGTCGACGATCGGTCCTCGGCGGTGTGCGATGCTCCCCTCGGAGCGATCGAAAGTCGATCATCAAGACGTGCGCAAGTAGCGTCGGGCGGTGCAGGCCACATCAGGTGCGCGATCGACCGCGCGGCAAAATCGAGCAATTGGACACCTGCACTAGACCTCGGATTATACTAGATTGTACTGTTATGAAATCAGACCAGCTGCCACCCGAGGGGTTTGCAAGTCTGTATCGGCGAGCTTTTGCCGAATACGGGACGCGCGCCCTTTGGAACAAGCGCTTGCTTGAAGCGCCGACACCGGAGGATGCGCTGGTCGTCGCGCGCGCTTTGCGCATCGAGGGCGACCGCGCGGCCCGGCAGCTCGCCGAACAGATCGAGCAAGCCTGCCGTGCCGCTCTCTAAAATCCAGATCGAGGTTCTTCGGGTGCTCGCCACCCACCGCGATCCGGAAAGCTATGTCGCCGGCGCGACCCCGCTCAACCGCAATGCGCCGCGTTATTCCGGCGACATTGATGTTTTCCACGACCGCGAGGAACGCGTCGCTTCGGCCGCGTTGAGCGACGCGCAGGCTCTCACCGCAGCCGGTTACCAAATATCATGGCTCCGGCAATTGCCCCTAATGTACAGCGCCGAGGTGGCACGCGGAGGCGCCAGCACGCGGCTCGAATGGGTGGCGGACAGCGACTATCGGTTTTTCCCGACCGTGCCTGACGAAATCTTCGGCTATGTCCTGCACCCGGTCGATTTGGCCGTAAACAAAGTTATGGCTGCCGCCGGTCGGCGGGAGCTGCGCGACATCGTCGATCTCGTGTTGATCCACGAGACCATTCTGCCGCTCGGAGCCGTGATCTGGGCGGCCGTCGAAAAGTCGCCCGGCTTTACGCCCGAGGGGTTGATCGCCGAGATCCGGCGCAATTCAAATCACCCGGCATCCGAATGGCGGGCTTTGTCGTCGAGCGAGCCGCTCGACCCGAAGGACACCATGGCGCGGCTGCGCATGGCGCTCGATGACGCCGCGGCATTTGTTGCGCGCATGCCGACCGAAAAGCTGGGGTTGCTGTTTCTCAACGCCGGCAGGGTTGTGCAGCCCGATCCCGATCGCTTGGACGAGTACGAGACCCATGCCGGGCAGCGCCGAGGCCAATGGCCGAGCAACCCCGAGATCGCCGCTGCAATGTTCGAGCGCTACGACACAAAGTCGAGCCTGTAACCGGCTGCTCAGTGTGGCTTCGCTCGGCTTACGCGGGTCGTTCAGCCCGAGATGGACCGCTGATGGCGGGACGCGGCCCCTTTCGGAATGCCAGCCGCATCCAGGTGACTCCGGGCTGCCGCAACGACGGTTCCGCCTCCCGGTTCAGGATACAGCAGAGCGCCAGCGGCTGCGCCAGCGTTATCGTTTCCTCGGCCGAGACCTCGAACATGCGCCGTGCCGGCGGCACGGGCCCGTGCCTCAGCGATATCATCACCACACCGCCGTTGCGCACCAACGCTGCTACATTGGGCATTGCCCGCCGGCGCTGCAGCCCGTCGAGATGCATCCAAACGGCTGTTAGCATGACCACGTTGAACTCTTCGCCGCGTGATCGGATGGCCGCCAGCTTCGGCAGGCTGTCGTCGAGCCATTCGATCATCGGTGATGGGTGCAGGAGCATCGCGCCGTGGCGAAGTTCCTCTGTCGGTTCGACTGCGACCACCGAGTGTCCCAGCACAGCAAAGCCGCCGCATCGCGTCCGGTGCCCGAGCCGATATCGAGAACCCTGCTGGGAGCGGTCGGGATCAGGTGCATGACCAGACGATGGGCATCGGCAAAAGAGATGCTCTCGTAGCGCTTGAGCAGCTCCGGCGCCTCTTCAGCATAGTTCTCGGTACCGCTGACCCGGACCGCTCTCATCCTAAAGGCTCGTCAAGGCGCCAGCTTAGTTGCGATCGTTGAGGGTGGTGCGGCGTTGCAGAACATCGCTATTGGTTCCCCTGGTTTGCGGCAGCTCCGCCGAACCACGAACCCAGCCGATCCCAAGCCGCGAGCAGCTTTTCATCCCAGGTTGGTGCCGGTGGGCCATAGGGCGAGTTGCCGCCCTCGGTATATGGCTGGCCATGATCGGCGAACGGCCAGAGATTGCGTTCGTAGCACCAGCGCGGCGGTGGCGTGCCGAGATGAAACGCCTCGCGTTGTGCCGGTGTCAGGCAGCGCGGCACGGTGGTCTTGACGGTGTCGATCAAGGCCTGGGAAGACCTAAACACGCGCCACAGCCGCGCCGTGTTGTCGTCGGAGCCAGTCAGGACGCGCGTACCGTCCGGGGAGAACGCGACGGCCGTGACGCGATCCGTGTGTCCTGCGAGGGTGGCCACAGTCTTGCCGGTGGCCACATCCCACAGCCGCGCCGTGCCTTCGTTGGAGCTGGTCAAGACGCGGGTGCTGTCGGGCGAAAACGCGACTGCCCAAACCGAACCCGTGTGTCCAGCGAGGGTGGCCACGAGTTTGCCGGTGGCCGCGTCCCACAGCCGCGCTGTCTTGTCGTCGGAGCCAGTCAGGACGCGGGTGCCGTCGGCGGAGATGGTGACGGCTTGAAACCAACCTGTGTGTCCGCAGAAGGCGGCTACTGTCTTGCCGGTGACCGCGTCCCCCAGCCGCGCCGTGCCGTCCGCGGAGCCGGTCAAAACTCGCATGCCGTCTCGTGAGAACGCGACAGCCATCGCATCAGTCGGGTGTCCCCCCACGGTCGCCACGGTCTTGCCCGTGACCGCGTCCCACAGCCGCACCGTGTTGTCTCCGGAGCCGGTCAGGACGCGGGTGCCGTCAGGCGAAAACGCCACAGCCAAGACGGGAGCCGCGTGTCCGGTGAGGGTGGCCACAGCTCTGCCGGTGACCGCGTCCCACAGTCGCGCCGTGTTGTCCTTGGAGCCGGTCAGGACGCGGGTGCCGTCGGGCGAAAACGCCACAGCCAAGACGGAAGCCGCGTGTCCGGTGAGGGTGGCCACAGCCCTGCCGGTGGCCGCGTCCCACAGCCGCGCCGTGTTGTCCGAGGAGCCGGTAAGAATGCGCGTACCGTCGGGTGCGAACGCGACGGCTTTGACGGGAGCCATGTGTCCGGCAAGGGTTGCCACGGCCTCGCCGGTGGCCGCGTCCCACAGTCGCGCGGTGCCATCCCACGAGCCGGTCAGGACGCGGGTGCCATCAGGCGAAAACGCGACGGCCGTAACGCGATCCGTGTGTCCTGAGAGGTGGCTATGGCCGTGCCGGTGGCCGCGTCCCACAGCCGCGCCGTATTGTCCGAGGAGCCAGTCAGGACGCGCCTACCGTCGGGAGAGAATGCGACGACTCCAACGGCATCCACGTGTCCGGTGAGGGCCGCTAAGGCCTTGCCGGTGGCTGCGTTCCACAGCCGCGCCGTGTGGTCGTTTGAACCGGTCAGGACGCGGGTGCCGTCGGGAGAGAACGCGACCGCAGTGACGGAATCGGTGTGTCCGGCGAGAGCGGCAACGGCCTTGCCGGTGGCCGCGTTCCACAGCCGCGCCGTGCCGTCCTTAGAGCCGGTCAAGACGCGGGTGCCGTCAGGAGAGAACGCGACGGCCCCAACGGCATCCGTGTGTCCGGCGAAGGTCGCTAAGGCCTTGCCGGTGGCCGCATCCCACAGCCGCGCCGTGTCGTACTCCGGGAAAGT
>Ga0306921_10003441_pt1 | contig 16061 bp, 7 predicted proteins | sample sta12Cox44000080_FD_203760 | JGI IMG/M metagenome (GOLD analysis project Ga0306921, IMG submission 203760) | Lab enrichment of tropical soil microbial communities from Luquillo Experimental Forest, Puerto Rico - statoxic.12C.oxic.44.000.080 (v2)... | ecosystem: Environmental > Terrestrial > Soil...
AAGTAGTGAAGCGGGGGAAGACGGCCTCGCAAGGATTTTTTCGATTTCTTGCTGACGTTTTCTTTTTTTCGAGGCCGCTGAGTACATAGGGAAGGTCGCGCCGAATTCCCCTTCCGTTGGGACGAGCCGTCCCAGTTCGGTCAGCCGCCTGGCCTCGCTCCGTGCCGCTCGACGATCGTGGGCACGACACGAAGGTCGAAACCCGTATCATTCGAGCGCGGACTCCGTGTGTGGCTTGAAGCAGATCAAGGCGCAGTCGCCTATTTTCGAAAAAGACGAGGTACCCGATGACAGGACCAGTTCAAACTCAAACTGATAGGGATGCCGGCAGCCAACTGGCGACATCGAAGCCACTTCCGACCAGCGCGCTTGCCGTCACCCCGAGTCTGGGACTCGGCCATTTTAAGCCTCCAAGCAGATATCACGCCGCCACCGGAAGCGTAAATTCCGTAGTGCGAAAGGTGCGATCCGGTCCCCTGCCACTCTTGGTATTTCTTAGCGTTGTGCATCCCTAAATTCCGGTGTCAGTTCTGGTGTCACTTAGGTTGCCGATTTCTGGCGGGATATGGCGTGGCTGGGCTCAATGGCTTTTACGCATCTGACTGAAATTGCGCTCCTTGACGGATTGAGGCGCTTCCTGACGGGACAGCCGGCTTGGCTTAAAAGGCCGCTGCTCTACCACTGAGCTACGCCCCTAAAGTGTTACAAACACAACAGCTTAGCAAAACAGCGAGGACGGTCGGACATGGCGTGTGTCAGTTTTTGTGACAGTTTGCGCATGCGGTTTGCCATGTCCTGGCCCTTCCAATAACAACGCGGCATTCTCTAAATCGCGTTCGTCAACAATATCATAACGTCGGAACATGCTGGCTGTCTTGTGGCCCGAGATCTTCATGGCCACGCTTTGCGGAACGCCGCGCCGGATTAATTGCCGCACCGCCGCTCGCCTGAGATCGTGCAAATTCAGTCCGCGGTAGGCGCGATGGCCGCGTTTCGATTCGGCCGGCGCGAGTTCGCCCAACTTGCACGCGGCGCACAGCGCGTACCACGCTTTCCTTTCGTCCACCACTCGCTGGCCGTTTTCCCGCGTGAGCACGAAATCGTTTGGCCCTTTGCCCGAGCAAGCTGCGGACAAGAGCGCATGCACTTCGCCCGTCATTTTCACTTTGCGCGATTCGCCCGATTTGGTTTCTCCTTCGCGCAGCGAAATCCAGCGGTCGATCAGATCGCACTGGCCGCAGCGCAGGCTGAGCATTTCGGATTTTCTGAAACCATAGGTGAATCCGAGGCAGACCAAAGTGCGCAACCAAAGCGATTTGGCAGCCGTCGCGAGCAAACGATACTGCTCTGGAGTCACAAAGTTGCTGCGCGGCGCTGCTTCGCGCAACCGGGCAGGGAAGCTGGGCACGCTTGCGACCAGCGGCGGCGTCAATTTGCGGCCGAAGTTGAGCATTGCCTTTAGCAGCGTCGTTTCTTTGTTCGCCGTCGAAGCCGATTTTCCTGCAGCCAGCCGCTTGGCGCGGTAGTCAATGATGGATTGCGTGGTCACTTCGCTGGGCGTCATCGCGCCGAAAGTTGGTTTCAACCACTGCCACGCGACGCGCCATAAACATTTGCCATCGTGCCGGAGACTCAGTCCTTCATCGGGCAGACCATTTCCCATTACCGCGTGCTTGAACGGATTGGCGGCGGCGGGATGGGGGTGGTCTACAAAGCGGAGGACACCGAACTCGGCCGGCCTGTCGCTCTCAAATTCCTGCCCGAACAACTCGCCAACGATCCGCAAGCGCTCGAACGCTTCCGCCGCGAAGCTCGCGCGGCTTCCGCATTGAATCATCCGAACATTTGCACCATCTATGAAATCGGCAGGTACCGCGAGCAATCCTTTATCGCCATGGAGTACCTCGACGGCACTACCTTGAAGCATCGCATCGCTGGCCGCCCGCTCGACATGGAGCAACTCCTTGCAGTCGCTACCGAAATCGCCGATGCCCTTGATGCCGCCCACTCCGGGGGCATCGTTCATCGCGACATCAAGCCCGCCAACATCTTCATCACGAAACGCGGCTACGCCAAAATTCTCGATTTCGGTCTTGCTAAGGTCACCATATCTAAATCGTCTTCCCGCGACGCGGACATCACGACCACGATCGCGATCGACGCCGAGCAGCTGACCAGCCCTGGCAGTACGCTTGGAACCGTGGCCTACATGTCGCCAGAGCAAGCGCGAGCCAAAGAGCTCGATGCTCGCACCGACCTATTTTCTTTCGGAGCGGTTTTGTACGAAATGGCCACGGGGCAGCTGCCATTCCCGGGCGCAAGCACGGCAGCGATCTTCGACGCGATCTTAAACCGCGCGCCTGTTCCCGCCATTCGCTTAAATCCCACCATTCCCGCGAAATTGGACGACATTATCGGAAAATCCTTGGAAAAGGACCGCGACTTGCGCTATCAGAGCGCTGCTGAAGTACGTTCGGATCTGAAGCGCTTGAAGCGTGATACCGACTCGGTTCATCCGGAGACAACCGGCTCCGACTTAACCATGACCGACTCGGTTGCGGCACGCGCGATCTCCGCAATTCCGAGACGTGATGTTTCTCGCCATAGCACCCTTCTCGTAGTCGGCGGCGTGTTGGCCCTGCTCGTTGTCCTCGCATTCGGCATACCCTTCGTCACGAACCACATTCCCGTTCACCAACCGCCCGTTTCGCAAAGCCAGTTGACCAACAACTCCCCGGGCTACGGCGTCAAGGGCGCCGCTGTGTCGCTCGATGGCAAGTACCTCGCCTACTCGGACGAGCTGGGTCTGCATCTCAAATTGATCGGATCAGGAGAAATGCGCACCTTGTCCTTGCCTGCCGACGTCGCGGCATCTCACGCGACCTGGCTTCCGGCGGCATGGTTTCCGGAGGGCACGCGTCTGCTGACGAACCTAATCGTGGCCGGCAAACCACCGAGCATTTGGATCCTTTCCCTCGCAGGTGACGGGCCGCGCAAGTTCCTCGACGATGGTTTTGCGTACTCCATCTCGCCCGACGGTTCCGCAATCGTCTATACCGCGGCGCGAACCGGCCTAGGGGAAACCCAAACCAGCCTCCCCATGTTTAACGATCAAGCCATTTGGACCGTCTCCTCGAGCGGGAAATCCCCCAAGATGATCGCCCAGCAGGGGGAGGGAATTGGGTTTTCGCAAATCGTTTGGTCTCCTGACGGCAATCGCATCGCCTACCTTAAGATTCAGGCGAAATTCGGGTCCTTCGACTGCGCCATTGAAAATCGCGATCTGCAGGGAGGAACTCCGGTCAACATACTGACGGACTTGCGGCTATGCTCCATTCCCCAGGGCCTTTGGTGGGCGCCCGACGGTCGCCTGGTCTTTTCTCTCGCCGAACCTGCTCCGAATGACAACGACTCCAATCTATGGCAAGTCCGTCTCGATCCCCGCACCGGACAGCCTCGCGACCAACCCTCTCGCATCACCAACTGGTCTGGCTTCTCGTTCGCTTCTCCCACCGGCACTGCCGACGGGAAACACCTGGCGTTCGTCAAGCTGCATTACCAAACCAATATTTACGTCGCGGAATTGCGAGCGGGAGGAAACAAGATGACCACGCCCCGCCGCTTGACCATCGACGAGCGCAGCGACAACCCAACCTCTTGGTCGCGCGATGGCCTTTCCGTCCTTTTCTGGTCGGATCGCAACGGGCTCTACCAGATCTTTCGGCAGAAGATTGACTCCCCGGCCGCGGAGATCCTTGTTGGCGGCCCGGAACTGAGCATGCTGCCGCGAGTGACTCCGGACGGAAACTTTGTTGTTTTCTGGTCCGTTGCCTCAGGCACGAATGCTAGCCGAATCATGCGTGTCGGTGTTGACGGCGGCACGCCAAAATTGGTTATGGAGGCCCCGGGACTCTCCAACCTGGCCTGTACGCGCGCGCCCTCGAAGATTTGCTTCTTCGGCCAGATCAGCACAGACGGCAAACGGGTTATTTTGAGTTCTTTCGATCCGATCGAGGGGACTCCCCGTCCGGAACTCACCGTCGACGTGCATTCGGGCGGGTTATTCAACTGGATGCCTTCGCCCGATGGTTCGTGGATCGCGTTTTCCGAATTCAATCCACTGGAAGGCCGCATTCGCCTGCTCTCTCTCAAAGGGCAGCCTGAGCGGCAGATCGCTGTCAAAGGATGGGCGGCCATCAATTCCGTCGATTGGGCCGCCGACGGCAGGTCCCTCTTCGTGTCCTGTCAGATTCCCACCAGCTCCACTTTGCTTGGAGTCGACCTTCAGGGAAACGCCACTCCCCTTTGGGACCAGCGCGGCGGATTTCGAACCTACGCTATCGCCGCCCCCAACGGTCGCGAATTGGCGATCGCCGGCATGACCACCGGCAGCAACGTTTGGATGATCGAAAACTACTAATACAGAACCGAGCCGAGCTCGGACCTCTGCCCGCCACCAAGTTTCGTTCTTAGAATTCGAGCCGCAACGCCAATTGAATCTGACGGGGAGCGCCTGCGCCGATGGGTGACTTGTTCACTGGCTGGATGATTCTGCCAAACTCGTCGGGTCCGGCGGAAATATCCGATTGCGGAGCACCAAGTTGCGCTCGATTGAAAATATTGAATGCCTCCGCGCGAAATTGCAGCTGGTACCGTTCGGCAAAAGCAATGCGTTTTGCTACGCCGCAATCGATTTGCCACGCCCGCGACGATATCGGGTCGCTGGTTGTTTGTGTTGGCATCGGGAACGTAGGCATGCCAGGTAAATTGGCACGGCCTTTACCTTCCGCCAACTACGCCGTTGACGTTGCGTCCTGCAAAATGTGATTTCTTCCTAGTTTGCCCAGCCGGGGCCGCGAAGTGCGCGCCCTGCGTTTACGCCGGTCAGAGCGCCGTGCTCGAATTCCACCTGGCCATTCACCAAGACCTTCTCGATCCCTTGCGAGAGCTTGGTCGACTCGGTGTAGGTCGCCTGGTCCGTGATGGTATCGGCGTCGAAGATCGTGATGTCGGCAAAGTAACCCACTTGAATTTGTCCGCGGCCTACCAAGCGTTGACGCTGCGCCGGCATGGACGTGATCTTCCGGATCGCTTCCGTGAGCGGCATGAGCTTCTGCTCGCGCACGTAACGCCCCAGAAAGCGCGGCATGGAACCGAAAGCACGGGGATGACTTTGCGGCTCGTAGAGAGGCCCATCCAAAGGCGACTCGCTGGCATCGAGGCCGATGGAAGTCCAGGGTTGCTTCAAGCCGTAGGTAAGGTCATCTTCGCTCGCCATGAAATACAGCGCTCCGGTTTGCGCATTGTCGCTCAGGACAAAATCGAAAAGAGCGTTAAGTTCGTCCTTGTTTTCCATCCGCGCCATTTCAGCGATAGTCTTGCCGTTGTATTTCTTCAATTCCGGATTCACTACACCTGCGATCAAAATTCCCGCTCCCCCGCCACAGTCATGAAAGAGATTCTCCCAATCCGCATGGTCGGTAGCCATTTCGCTCTTGATACGCGAACGTACGTTGGCGTCGCGAAGACGCTCCAGCAGCTTCGAAACGCCGCCGTCGGCGAGCCAGGGAGGAAGCGACGAGGCCAAAGCCGTGCCGCCCGCCACATACGGATACTGGTTGGCGCGGATATCCAAGCCGGAGTCTCTGGCGGCTTGAATCTTTTCGACGATCTTTACCATCGACCCCCATCGCGGCTTGCCGCTGACCTTGAGGTGGAAGATTTCCACCGGAAGGCCGGCTTGCCGGCCGATGCGAATCGCTTCGTCGACTGCGGCCATTTCTGAAGCACCTTCACTTCGCATGTGCGTGGCGTAAAGTCCGCCGTAGCGCGCTGCGACTTTCGCCAGCTCGATCAGTTCCTCGGTCTTTGCGTAGTGACCCGGCGGATAGATCAATGCGGTCGAAATCCCGAACGCGCCGTCCTTCATCGCCTGTTCGACGAGCGCTTTCATCTGATCCAGCTCGGCAGGAGTGGGCGCGCGGTCGTCGTCGCCGATTACGGCTTCACGGACCTGAGCCGCTCCGACGTAGGTGCCTATGTTGATGGGAGTACCCTGCTTTTCCAGCCGGCGGAAGTAGCCGTCAAGCGTCGTCCAGTCCACTTTGAGCTTGTAGTGATCAAGCTCTGGCTGCATTGGAGCAATGGTCTTCTCGTTTTGTGGAGCGATCGAACCGCCTTCGCCGGTAATTTCCGTTGTGATTCCTTGCGACAGCTTGCTAAGGGCGCGATTGTCGATCAGCAGCGCCAACTCGGATTGTCCAAGGGTATCGATGAAGCCGGGTGACACGATTTTACCCGTCGCGTCGATGGTCCTTTTTGCGGTTGCGTTCGTGAGCTTGCCGATGGCAACGATGCGATCGCCGCGAATGCCAACGTCGCCCTGATACCAAGGATTGCCGGTCCCGTCGAGAATCTTGCCGTTTCGGATGAGAATGTCGAAGGATGGAGGCGCGGCTGGCTGCTGCGCAATGGAAATTGCCACGCCGCTCAGCGCAGAAATGATCATGACGACAAGCTGGAGCACAAAGATGGTTCGTCGAAATTTCACATTTCACCCCTTGAAGATTGGTCAGCGGGTCAGAAGCGAAGCCTGACTCTTGGCTGAAAAGGCTTGTGACCTGACGGTGAGCGCCTCGACACGGTCACGGCGGACTTGATAGCCGATCCCCGAAGCGGTGGGGACTTCGATGGTGCCTTTTGCGCTGACCTCCACTTCGGGATCGATGATGTCTTCATCCCAATAGCGGCTGCTCGCCGAAACGTCACCGGGCAGGCTGAAACCGGGCAGCGTGGACATGGCAACGTTGTGTGCGCGGCCAATCCCGGATTCGAGCATTCCTCCGCACCATACAGGTACGCCGCGGGTTCTGCAGGCTTCTTGCAACAAACGCGCCTCGCTGTGCCCGCCGACGCGTCCAACCTTGATATTGATAATCCGGCAGGCATTCAGTTCGATGGCCGCTAACGCGTGCCGGGTGTTGTGAATGCATTCGTCGAGACAAATCGGCGACTTGATCTGTGCCTGCAACTTGGCATGGGCGCAGATGTCGTCCCAATAGAGCGGCTGCTCCATCATCAGCAGATGGAATTCGTCAAATCTTCGAAGGTGCCCGGTATCGTCGGGGCGGTATGCGGAGTTGGCGTCGACAGAGAGGAGTATTCGAGGGAACTCGTTGCGAACAGCCCTCACGAACTCATAATCTTTTCCCGGCTTGATCTTCAGTTTGATCCGCTGATATCCCCGGGCAAGCTCTTCGGCGACCTTGGCCACGAGGGCTTCGGGGTTCTCGCGAATGCCCAGTGAAACACCGCAATCAATGTGTTGCTTCACGCCGCCGAGAAGCCGCGACAAGGAAAGGCCGGCCAACTTGGCTTCCGCGTCCCAAAGGGCGTTTTCGACGCCGCTTTTGGCCATCTCCTGGCCGCGAATGTCGGCGACAAGTCCGGGAAAATCGGAAGCGTGGGCTAAGTTCTTGCCCGCGAGCAATGGCCCAATAAAGTCCCGAAGGATGTGCCACGCGGTATCCGTAGTTTCGGCGTTGTAGCCCGGGGCTTCACCGGCTGTGACCTCGCCCCAGCCGCTCGCGCCATCGGCGACGACTTCGACCAGCAGGATGCGGCGGTTCTCGACCGTTCCAAAGCTGGTCTCGAACGGCGACTTGAGCCGTAGTTGGATTTCGCGAACTACGATGGCTTCGATCTTCATACAGTCCCGCCGCAACGGCACACGAGCTAGAAGTGGACGTTGAAGTTCATCAACTTCCAATTGAGCAGGAACCACACCAGCCCGACCGAGGCAAGGGCCAGAGCAAGGTCGTGCAGCTTAGCCCAGATCCATTTGCCTCGAGTGCGCCAGCTCCGGAACGCGTTCCAGACCACGATAAGGGTGCCCAGGACGCTCAGCAGGCCCAGGAATCCGAAAGTAATCACCCACCGCGGGAGTGCATTGATGGCGGTGATGTCGTCGGCGGCGGATAGAACCGAGACCCAACCAATGAAAAGGCAAAGGAACAGAATCGAGACCAGACGCACCAGCAGCCGTAGGCGACGCTCGGCGGCTGTCAATTCGAGCGGATGCGCATAGTGCTTGCGCAAGATCGCTCCGACCGGCCACAGCAGGACGGTCAAGGCAATCACGCTCAATCCGAAGATCAGAATGGTCAGGTTGAAGTACTTGTTCTCAAGCGTGCCAACCCGCTGAAAGATGAACACCGGAATCTCCACCTGGAACTGCCAGTTGCCGGCGGCATCCTTCTTGAACGCGACCTCGTCTTGGCCGTGCAGTTCGCGGTATGCAAACGGCTGGACCTCTTCGAATCTGCGAAGCTCGCCATTCGAACCCTTCAGGGGATCGATACTAATCGTTCCATCGGCATTGCCTACGACCTTGGCTTCGCCAAGCAGCGTCAGCAAGCTAAGGAAGGAAGATTCGAACCTGCGGCTGGACTTATAGAGGCCGGCGATGGCGGCCGCGTCGGCTTTGGCGTTTTCGATTTTGGCCGGGGGCGGCGGATCGTGCGGAAAATAGCGATCGAGAAACTTGTCAAAGAGAATGCCGCGTCCGCTGACTTCTCCACGGCCGGCGCTGTTGTAGGAAACAAACAGACCCACGTTTTGCGCAAGGATCAGGTGCAAGTCGCTATGGAAGTACTCGGTGTCTCCGCCGTGACCGATGATGCGCTGACCGTTGCGGGACTCCTCGTAGAATCCAAGAGCCATGCCGTTCAGCCGATCGTCGGACCCGAATGTCCGCGAATGCATGAGTTTAGCGGTTTCCGGACGGAGGATCTGTTTGTCAGCAAACTTGCCGTCCTGTAGATGCGCGATCATGAAATTCGCCATATCCCGCGCCGTGGTTGAGACGCTGCCGGCCGGGAATGCCTCGACAAATTCAAAAGATTTGGCCTTCTCGGAGGCCTTGCGATATCCCTGCGACATCAGAGGCTGGAGTTCGGCCGGAAGCGGTTGAACAAACGTGGTGCGCTTCATGTCCAGCGGCGCATATATATTGTCCGCCATGTATTGCTCAAATGGCTTCCCGGAGACTCGCTGCACGATGTAGCCGGCGAGAGTTGTCGCGTAGTTCGAATAAGCCGGGACGACAAATGGCGGAAAAATTCTTTGCGGCAGATGGTGCTTCACATACTGATCGAGCGGGGTTAAGTGCTGGGCGTCGGCTACGAACAGGTCGCGGGCCGTCTCTTCGAGCCCCGCGGTGTGCGTCATGATGTCGCGCAGCGTGATGGGTTTGCCGTGAGCCGGCGGAATCTGAAAATCGATGTAGCCGCTAACGTCCTTGTCCAGGTCAAGCTTCCCTTGTTCGACCAGTTGCATTACCGAGGTCCAGGTGAATAGCTTCGAGATCGAGCCGGGACGAAATAGCGTGGCGTCGGCCGTAACCGGCAACCGTTTTTCCAGGTCGGCGTACCCGTAGCCTTTCGCGAAGAGCAGCTTCCCGTCCTTCACAACGGAAACGACCGCGCCCGCGATATTTTCGCGCTCGAGTTGAGGGGGCATCAGGCCGTCGAGAAAAGGCTCCAGGTCCGCGGCGGTCAATTCGTGAGCCGTGACGGGAGCGGAGGAGGGCGATGCGCTGGGGGGGAGCGCGACCGGCGCGCTCGTCGCTTTCTTCGGCTCCTGCGCTCGGTTAGGAGCGCTTGCGGCCAGGGCCCACAGCAAGGCTCCCAGCAGCAGTCCCCGCGCAGCTTGGATGAGAAGCTGGCCTCTGAACCGCGTTCCAGGTTCGGTTCTCGTCATTGCGACTCTCCTCGTATTTGGTTAGCAAAGTCCAAATCGGCCATCAAAAGGAAAGCTTCAGCGCGAACTGCACCACGCGCGGGTTCACAGCCGTCGAGGTGATTTGCCCGAAAGTCGGTGACGTAAACTCGACGTCCGGATCTGCAAATTGCGGGTGATTGAAGGCATTGAAGAATTCCGACCGAAACTCCAGTTGCGTCGACTCTCGTGGCCAGTGGATGGAGAACCTTTTAATCAGGGAAAGATCAACGTTCTGCTGCGCTGGACCTTCGAAGATGCCGACGCCGGCATTGCCGAAGCCGACGCCGATAGGATCGTCGGCGCTGAACACCGCAGGGTCGGTAAAACAGCTGGTATTGATGTAGGTGTGAGTGCCCCCGATGTTCGATTCGATGGATCCCCGGTTGACGAACTGTCTTTTGGAACAGGTGCCGGAGAGCGAAGGCCGGTCGGACGTGGCGCTGCCGAATATGCTGGGCAGGCCCGCGAAGTGGTTGTAAGTTGGAGTGAGCGGATGGCCGGATTGAACGGTGACCACTCCGGCGACCATCCATCCGCCCAAGAGCTCACCCCGCAAGGAACGCAAGTCCTTCGGTCCCGGCAGCTGATAAGTGAAATTCGCAATAAAGCGATGAGGCCGAATGAAGAAGTCCGGCCCGTAACGCTGGCCGGGATCATTTTGATCACCGATGGTTTGTCCGCCGTTGGCACCGCTGGTGGTGAAAGCGTCGCTGGAAAGATCGCGGGTAAACGTGTACGACAGTTGAAACTGCAAGCCCTTGCTGGGCCGCTTGTTCACTCCGACCAGCAGCGCGTGGTACCAGTAGGCTCCGGACGATTCGATTTGCTGCATGAGCGCCGGGTCCCACCCTTCAAATGGCACGCGAAGCGGAAGGTTCGCCAGCGTGTTCGTCGTTTCACCGCGGATGGGGTTGTCGGCGCTCGCGATCTGCGCTTGGTTCACGGACCGCTCGCGAATCTGATGCGTTCCCCTGGCACCCGAGTAACCGACTTCCAGCGTTAAGTCGCCGGGCAAGAGCGTTTGCAGGCCAAGACTGAACTCTTGCGACATCGGCGGTTGGAAGCGCGGGTCGAAGATGGTGGTCTGCAGAACAGGCTGGTCCGGACCATAGGCGGGAAAGGACGGCAATTTTGGAACATCGAGAGGAAAGGGGACTTGTTCGCTGGCCGCTGCGTTCTGTCCGAGCTGCAACTGGCGGATTTGCCCAAACGGGGCGCTTACCAGCAACTGCAGAAATGGCTGGCCCGTGTAGCGTGAATGGTAGACCCCGTAGCCTCCGCGCAGTACCAGGCGTTCCGTCTTTGGCAAGCGCCAGGCAAACCCGACCCGCGGATTCCAGGTGTTCTGGTTCTGTCCGTATATACCGAATTCGTTATCCACCTGTTTCACGCCCTGAGGAATCGCTCCGCCCGAGTAATTGGACGAAACCAAATAACCAAGCAGGCTGCCGCCTGGCGGCGGATTTCTGTCCGCGAGCCTGACATCGAACGACGAATTTCGTCCGAGGGCATCCGCGAGGTCGCCGATCCGGTCATAGCGGAGTCCCAGGTTGACCGTGAGTCTTGGCGTTAGCTTGATGTCGTCTTGCGCATAGGCGTTGGTCTCCCAAACGCGCCAGGCACGGTCGAACAGCGCCGGAACGTCCAAAGACGCAATGATGTTGCTCGATGCCACTCCGAAAGCAGCAAAAGGAGCGGTTCCGTTGTCCTCAGCGTCCAGCCCCAGGAGAAAATCAGGCCAGCTTAAAAACAATTCGCCGGCGAGAAAATGGAAGCCCACTTCGTTCAGCTGCTGCCGGCTCACACCGCCGCCGAAGCGGAAGCTGTGGCGTCCGCGGGTCCAGGAAAGCGAGTCTTCGAAGCTGTAGTTGTTCTGCGCCAGACGCACGGTTTGGCCGTTGCCGCCAAGCGATAAGCCGGTAGCGGAACCGAAGTCCAGAGCGATCGCCGGGATTTCATCGTCAAAGGGCGGCACGGTGGCGCCGATTTGCGAATAACTGAATACCTTGCTTTGCTCGTAAAGACCGAAGATGCGGTGGAATCCGATCTCCGCGCGGTTGATCACCGCCGGATTGAAAATGTAGGTGTGAGCCAGCGTCAGGTTTCGGAAGTTGTTGGTCAGATTCACCGGAAAGCCCGGAGCAGTCCCTCCGCCGAGGTTGGCCTGCGGCACCGTAAACGCCGTGTCACTGTTTGAAAAGAAGAACCGCCCTTCCAGCTTGCTCTTGCTCGAGAGCTGCCAGTCCGCATTGGTCATGAATTGATTTTCACTGTAGGGGCAGGCGAAGCTGTACGCCGAGAAGCCCTGCGCTTCAAACGGCTTGCTGACGTCGACGGTTTGCGGAGTAGGAATGACATAATGCCCATTGGCCAGTTTCATCTGCAGCAGCGTGAGCGCGACGGGATTGATGTTCGAACCATCGGGTTCAATCGCAGGTCCAACGCCGCCAAGGGCATCTTGAATTGCTCCGCGCTGGCCGGCAAAGAGCTGGCCCAGTGCCTCGGGTGAGCGATCGTCGGTAATCGGCGGAGAGGTAACGGAACTAGAACAGTTCACATCCAGCCCGTTCCTCTGGCGGGTCCCTTGATACGAAGTAAAGAAGAAGAGCTTGTCCCTGCGAATCGGGCCCCCGAGATCGAACCCGAATTGATTCTGCTTCAGCACGGGACGGGGTTGACCGGTAGCGTTGCGGAAAAACGTGTTCGCGTTCAGGTCTTCGTTGCGAAAGAACTCCCAAGCGGCGCCGTGAAAATCGTTGGATCCGCCTTTGGTGATCACATCCACATTCGCGCCGGCATTTCTCCCATACGACGCATCATATTGGCCGGTTTGAACCTTGAACTCCTCGATCGTGTCAGGATTGGGAATTGCCACTCCACCGCTGAAATAGCCGCTGCTCTGCAGATCGTTGATTCCCACACCGTTCATTTGCACGTTATTATCGGCCAGGGTGCCGCCGTTAGAGGCGATCGGCACTCCGCCCATTCCCAGGTCCCCGCGTCCGATCGCTCCGGCGTCGTTTACATCCGCCGCCACGCCCGGATTTAGCGACACAATCTGCGTGTAGTTCCGCGTCACCAGAGGCAGGTCTCTTACCTGTTCGCCGCTGGTCACTCGGCCCAAAGCGCTGGACTCGGTTTGTAGCTGTTGCGTATACCCTTGAACCACCACTACTTCCGAAATCTGTCCTATTTCGAGGTGAAGGTCCAGCGCCGTAGTCTCAGTGACATTGATCCTGACGTCGCGGGCGGTTAGGATTTTGAATCCGTCTTTGGAAACCTCAACGCTGTACAGCTCGGGCAACAGCGCCGAGACCAGGAAGACTCCATGGGCATCGGAAACGACGGTTCCGCTTGCCCTGGTTGCCTGGCTGGTGACGACGATTTTGGCCCCTGCGACCGTGCCGCCTCGAGGATCGCTCACCACTCCTGAGAGTGCTCCCGTACCCGCGGTTTGCGCTGTAGAAAATTTCGCGCACAGCAACCACGCCGTCAGAGCCACCACAACCGCAATGCAGCGCCCGCCGGCAAAAATGTACCCGCACCGTTCCTTGCTCATGCTGCGCCTCCTCCCGAGAAACGTTATCCCCAAAAATCTTCCTAGGGGTTCTATTCGCCCGCTTTACCCGACTCTTCTACCGTGCCGTACCAGCGATGATCCGCGCGGTCTTCTTCATCGCTTCGCCGTAACAATTCGAGAGCGCGCGCAGTCTGCGTGTGCGCGCAGGCCGTCAATATGGCGCCCAGCAGCGAGAAGGGCGCGACGTAAGAGCCCACAAACGACGGACTCGCGACCGAGGCAAAGCACGATTCGTTGCATACGCGCGCCACCGGAGAGGTTTCGCCGTCGGTGATTCCGAAGGTCGGGACGCCTTGCTTCTTGGCCCGCTGCGCGGCCTCGACCGTATCTCGCAGGCACTGGCCGAAACTGATCGCAATGAGCAAGTCCCGGGAATTAAGCGCGCGCACGCGCCTCTGCACGTTGCCGCTGCTGCCTACCGGCGCTTCCGCCGCAAAACCCAGGGTCATCAGGCCGTACGCCAGATACCAGGACAGGGCTGCGGCCAAGTCGATGCCGACAACTAGGATCCGCCTTGCCCGCCTTACTCTCTTGGAGAGAGCGACGATGCGTTGTGAGTCGACCGTCGATTGCAAAGCCTGCAAATTTCGCAAATCCAGTTCGATGTTATGGCGGATACGGTCGGCAACCGTCCGCTTTTCCTTCGATGCCGCTTTCAAGACCGCGTAAGGCGTGATGTGGGTGACAAAGTGCGAGCGCAGGTCGGCGATGAATTCGGCAAACTTTCGATAACCCAAAACTTGAATCGTCCGCACAATCGTTGCTGCATCCACTTTGTAGTGCTTGGCCAGTTCGCGCGAAGAGAGGTAGTAGGTGTCCTCGGGTGTCTCCAAAATCATCCGCAGCAGTTTCCTGCGGCTGGGGTTCAGACGCGCCTGCGCTTGGACGAAACGTCTCTCGAGAGCCGTCTGTCCGCCGAACCCCGTTCCAGCTACTGCCAGCAACCGTGCTCCATCGTTGTTCGCCACTTCAACTCCGCGGTGTCACCGGGCCCCTGTCCCGGTGAAAGTGTTGCGTAGCTTCGTACAACGATTGTTGCATCATGTCAAGACAATTCAATATTTGTTGCAAGGCTCTTCGACTAAGGGTAGGATGACGCTGTTTTTTTCATAAGCAGTAGGAGTTTCGCAGCGATCGGCGCGAGAACAGGCGCTGGCGAGCGTCGAATCAGGCTTGAGGGGGAGGCGATTCTATGAGGACTTTTGCAGCCGGCTGGCTTCTTCCAGCATTTGTTGTGCTGACGCTGCCGGCGGTCGGTCAGAAGGCAGAGCCGTCAAAACGGCCGTTCGAATATCAGGAGGTGATGATTCCGGTGCGCGACGGCGTACATCTGCAAACCGTCGTTCTGACGCCAACCGGCTCGAACAAACCGCTGCCGATCCTGTTTCGCAGGACTCCTTATGGCCTGCCGGAACAAGCGCCCGATGAGATGCCGGCTTCGTGGAAAGAACTCGCTCGAGACGGCTATATCTTCGTGATACAGAACTTGCGCGGACGCTTCAAATCGGAGGGTGACTTCAAGCTCTCGTCCAGAGTCGACTTACAGGATCCCAAGGCCACCAACGAAACGACCGACGCCTATGACTCCATCGAATGGCTGGTCAAAAACGTCCCCAACAACAACGGGAAGGTTGGAATGTTCGGCGTCTCCTATGATGGTCTGACCACGGCTCTGACTCTCCTCCGCCCGCATCCGGCATTAAAAGCCATCAGCGAACAGGCTTCGCCCGTGGACCAGTGGATGAACGACGATTTTCACCGCTACGGCGCCTTGCGCGAAAGTTACGCAATCGAGTATGCGGTGATGGAGCAGTCCGACAAAAACCAGAATACTCATTTCGCGTTTGAAACCTACGATACCTACGATTGGTACCTCACCTTGGGTCCTCTTTCTAACGTCAACGAGAAGTATCTGCACGCAAAAATCCCTGCGTGGAACGACGCCGTCGAGCATCCGGATTACGATGATTACTGGAAAAACGAGGCTTGGGTCCGTCAGCTGCACGCCTCCACCGTCCCCAACCTCAATGTTGCCGGTTTCTGGGACCAGGAAGACCCCTGGGGCCCATGGCAGATTTTCCGCCATGCCGCGGAGCACGATCCGGATCGCACCAACTTCATGGTCGCCGGCCCCTGGTTCCACGGTCAATGGCAAGCGGCCAAGGGCGAAGCCATCGGCATTGTTCCTTTCGGCGGGCACGAAACCGCCCGTGAGTTCCGGGAGAATATCGAAGCTCCGTTTTTCCGCTATTACCTGCACGGCTCCGGCGAGAAACCTGAATGGCAAGCGACCACCTTTCAGGCGGGCTCCAACACCTGGCATACCTACCCGTCATGGCCTCCCGCGGATGCCAAGGCCCGGAGTCTTTATCTTCATTCCGACGGCACTCTCTCTTTCGCGGCGCCGACCAAATCGGGCCAAGAGGCCGGATTCCGCGAATATGTTGCCGATCCCGCCAGTCCAGTTCCGTATCGCTCGCGACCGATTTCGCCGACCTATCCCGGCGGCGATTGGCGCACCTGGGAAGTCGCCGACCAACGGTTCGCTGACCATCGTCCCGACGTTTTGACCTACGTCAGTGCTCCGCTCGATCACGACCTCGTGATTACCGGCGCCCTCTCTGCCGAACTCTTTGTCTCGACCTCCGGCACGGACGCCGATTTCATCGTGAAGTTCATCGACGTTTTTCCTGAGGACCAC
>Ga0306921_10003442_pt1 | contig 16060 bp, 16 predicted proteins | sample sta12Cox44000080_FD_203760 | JGI IMG/M metagenome (GOLD analysis project Ga0306921, IMG submission 203760) | Lab enrichment of tropical soil microbial communities from Luquillo Experimental Forest, Puerto Rico - statoxic.12C.oxic.44.000.080 (v2)... | ecosystem: Environmental > Terrestrial >...
TCCGCGATCCACGCCGCCCGCGGCTCGCGCGCGGGGGATGGTTTCTGCCTGTGTGATCGGGACGCAAATCCGCCTGCTCACTCCCTTTTTTGTAAGAAAAATGGGAACGGCCGATAACCACCGCTCTGCCCCCACCTGCAGGAACGGTTCGGAGACGATGACCGCGGAGTTCTCGGTCGTGAAGGATCCGCGCCTCTCAATGACCGCGGAGGGCTACCGCCAGCAGTTCGAGCTGCTGCGGGAATTGACTGCCTCGCTCGGCAAGGTCAACACGACGGTCAATCGTATCCGTCGGTTGAAGCACCGGCTTTGGGCGCTGGCCGGGGGACCGGAAGACGGCGAGCACGATCTCACCGCCGAGGCAGAGGCAGTGGCGGCTAAGCTGACAGCGGTCGAAGCCGTGCTGGTGGACATCCATCGCGAGTCGGAGCGCGACGTGCTGCGCAATCCCGCCAGATTGAGTGACACGCTCCTGGCCCTGATCAGCACCGTTTCCCTCGCTGATAATGCGCCAACAAAGCAGGCGGCAGCTGTATCGGCGGAGATCATGGCGCAGGTCGACGCCGAGATCGGCGAGTTTGAGCGGCTGGCAACAACCGAGGTCGCTGCGCTCGATCGTCTGGCCCTCGGGCGGGAAGTCGGAGCGGCGAGTGGCGGCTGAAGGCGTCGTCGGTCTCTGAAATTCGGGGTGCTCGGGCTGAAGAGTTGGTGGGCTATTCCGCGGCGATCGCCTGCGCACCGATAGGCGCAGGCTGGCGGCGCGGCGCCTGCACCGGTTTCAGTTCAGGAGAGCTTGCCCTATCACAAAATCGTGCTCGCGTGCGCGTTCTCCGGGATGGCAAGCGCTATTGTTGCGGTTGACAGCCCTCCTGGATCGCCGGTCCTCTGCGCCCGAGACCCGAGCGGGAAGAACCACCCGTCCGATATGTTGGTGCCGGCGACCGGCTTGGCTTCCGGGGTCTGGTCGCGAATGCGGGCTATTCGTTGACGGTGGCGATGGTGGGGATTTGATGGGGAGAGGTAGGGCGCCCTGCTGGGTTCTCCTAGCCGACGGAACTCACTCCACGAACAGCCCCCGGGGGCCCCAAATCGCGCTGCGCCACCGGCGCCTCGAGGGCTTCGACCCAGACGTCGAGAAAAGCGCTACAGTGGCGCCCAGCGCGTGTGTACGGTCGTCCTGAGAGCCGTAACGCGGTCGCCGCAGCCGGAGTACAAGGACTGGTTCATTCAAAGCTGGAATTGGCCGGGAGCGTGCTAACAGCTTCGGACATCGGACGAGGGAGCCCGGGTGTGGAACTCCGGGCTTTCGTGTTGCCCACTGGCGAGCCGGATTTTTTGTTGCTAGCCATGTTGCTAGCTGGGACTTCGGCCCTCCGGGAGTCTTTCTTCCCATAAGTGTTTGAATTAATTGGTAGCGGGAGAGGGATTTGAACCCCCGACCTTGGGATTATGATTCCCCTGCTCTAACCAGCTGAGCTATCCCGCCACAGGGGCTCGGATATAGGAGGTGGGCAGAAACGGGTCAAGCTGCGGCGGGCGCTTGCCGGCGGATCCAGCCGCCGCCGAGCAGGCGCTCCCCGTCATAGAGCACGACAGCTTGACCCGGCGCCACCGCGCCCGCCGGCGCATCGAGAACGAGCTCGGCCTCTCCTCTATCCGCGCCGGCGTAGAACATTGCCGGCACCGGATGCTGCGTTGAACGCAGTTTTGCTGCGACCGCCACGCCCTCGGCGGCAGCCGGGCCGAGCCAGTTCAGCTCGCCGAGCAACAATCGCGTCTCGGCCAGCGCCGCGCGCGGACCGACGATGACGCGCCGCCCCTCTGGATCGATCCTCAGCACGTAGAGCGGCTCCGCAGCGGCAATCCCCAGCCCCTTGCGTTGCCCTACGGTGAAATGGGCAATGCCGCGATGGCGGCCGAGCACACGACCGCCAAGGTCAACGATGTCGCCCGGCTCACCAGCCTCCGGCCGCAGGCGCTCGACCAAACCGGCGTGGGATCCCTCCGGAACAAAGCAGATGTCCTGGCTGTCCGCCTTGTCCGCAATCGCCAGTCCAAAGCGCCGCGCCTGCGTGCGGGTCTCGTCCTTGGTAAGGCCACCCAGGGGGAAGCGCAGGAAGTCGAGCTCGGCGCGCGTCGTCGCGAACAAAAAATAACTCTGGTCGCGCGTCGTGTCCCGTGCCCGGCGCAGCTCAGGCCCATCCGGCCCGGGTATTCGGCGCGCGTAATGCCCGGTGGCCAAGGCCGAGGCGCCGAGATCGCGCGCGGCCCCTAGAAGATCGCGAAATTTGACGCGCTGGTTGCAGCGGATACAGGGGACCGGCGTCTCACCGCGGCGGTACGAATCGACAAAATCGTCGATGACTTCGGCGCGGAAACGGCTCTCGTAATCGAGGACATAATACGCGATGCCGAGGCGCTCGGCGACACGAGCGGCGTCGTAGATGTCCTGTCCGGCGCAGCAGGCCCCCTTACGCCCGACAGCGGCGCCGTGGTTGTAGAGCTGCAGTGTGATGCCGACGACTTCGAACCCGCGCTCGGCCAAGAGCGCCGCGGTCACCGAAGAGTCGACGCCACCCGACATCGCGACGACGATGCGGTGGTCGGCGGGATCGCCGCGGAGGTCGAGATCCTCCAGGTTCACGACCGCGCCTCGAGGCCCATCTGCCAGAAATCGGCCTCAAGCCGTGTAGCGGTAGCGAAATTGGCGCCAAGAGAGCCGATGCGCCCTTCCCCGCCGCGCCGCGCAAACTGTTCGTCGAGTGCAGCCTCGGCCTCCCGGGCCAAGTTCTGGTAGTCGGACCCGGCATACATATCGAGCCATTCGCGGTAGCGGTTGCCTTCGAGCCGGGTATGGGGATCACCAATCCGCTCCGCCGCGATTACGGCATAACCGACGAGGCACGGCGCGAGCGCGACCTCGAGGTCCAGCCTGTCGCCGGCAAGGCCGCGGTCGAGCACGAAGCGGGTGTAGGCGATCGTCGCCAGCGCCTCGGGCTCGGCTGCCATCGCTGCCTCCGACAGCCCCCACCCGCGGCAATAGTCGATGTGGAGGCCGATCTCGACATCGAGCGTGGCGGCGACGAGGCGCTGCGCTCGGCGCATTTCGGGAAGCGTATCGGATTTATAGATCGCCAGACCCCAAGCGCGCGCGAAGTGGATCAGAAACAGATAGTCCTGCACCAGATAGCGCCGGAAACAGGCCTCGGGCAAATCGCCGCTCGCCAACAGAAGGACAAACTCGTGACGGGTATAGGCCCGCCACGCCTCGCCTGATGCCTGAACCAGACGGGAAAAGAGAGCAGGCTCGTCGGTCATGCGGGATACGACCGGGGATCAACCGATGAGGAGGTTGCGAGTCGCCGCGGGCAGCTGCACCGTCAGCCCATCGAGCTCCTCGGTGATGACGATCTGGCAACCGAGCCGCGAGGTCTTGGTCAGATTGAATGCGAGGTCGAGCATATCCTCCTCGTCCTCGGTCGCCTCGTTGAGCAGGTCGTACCACTCGGGGTCGACAATAATGTGGCAGGTCGAGCAGGCGAGCGAGCCTTCGCAAGCTCCCTCGATGTCGATGTCGTGGCGGCGGGCGACTTCCAGCACCGAGACCCCGAGCGGTGCGTCGACCTCGCGCCGGCTTCCGTCACGCTCGATAAAGGTTATCTTCGGCATCAATCAAGATCCGCCTGCGGTGCGGCGTCGAGCTCGGGCCGCGGGGCCAAATCTTCGGCGAGGATCGCGACGGCGAGCGCCGGGGTCGACCCGACCGGCAGCTCGCCTTTCTCGACGACTCGAAGAATCTCCAACCCGGCGAGCGCCGCAGCTTTGCGCAAGCCCCCTGCGACGCCAGGGTCGGGCGTCCGCCCGAGAGCAATCACCGCATGTGTAACCGGACGCGCGAGCGCGCGCTCAGCGCGAATACGCGCACCTTCGAGTACCTCTTGCCACTCTTCCATCGGAGCCGCACTGGTAGGCACCGGCAATGGATGCTCGAACCCCTCGCGATCGGCGAGGATGACCGCGTTGCCGCCGACCGCGAATGCTACCTCGGCGCAGGCGCCGCTGGCATCGATGCCGATCGCGACTCCTGGCGCACTCGGATCGACCGGCGCGCCATCGGGCTCCTCGATCTGGAACAGCTTCACGCGAAATCGTCGCGAGCGATCACCTGCGCCCCGCTATACGTGGAAGGATTCGCCGCAGCCGCAGCGCCCTTTCTCGTTCGGATTATGAAAGGTAAAGCCGCTTTGCAGCTTCTCCTCGACATAATCCATCTCGGTGCCGAGGATGAACATGATCGCCTTCGGATCGACGAGGATCGTCACGCCCTTGTCTTCGACAACCTCGTCGAACTTACCCTTTTCATCGGCGTATTCGATCGTGTAGCTGAGACCGGAGCAGCCGCGCGAACGCACGCCAATGCGCACCCCGACCGAAGGCTTGCCGCGCTTGGCGAGGAGCGCCTGGATCCGCTGCGCCGCGGCGTCCGTCACCACCAAGGCCTGCTTTCTCGCCATTACCCGATCTCCGAACGCGAACTTTATAACACCGACGTTGGCCGAAACTACCACACCTTAGGTAAGTGCGCCGCCCTCCCCTGTCAGCCGGCCTACGGCTGCCGCCAGCGCGTCCACCGCGAAATCGACCTCCGCCGCCGTCGTGAACCGGCCAAGGCCGATGCGGATACCGGTATTGGCATCGGCATCCGAAAGCCCGAGGGCGCGCAGTACGTAAGAGGGCTCCACACTCGCCGAGGTGCATGCCGAGCCGGTCGAAATTGCGATGCTCGGACAGCCCTCGATCAGTTTTATCGCCTCAATCCCGGGAAAACAGAAATTGAGACTGCCGGGCAGACGGCGCTCGGCGTCGCCGTTGAGTCGTAGTCCGGGAACGCGTCGAGTAAGGTTCGCCAGCAACCGGTCTCTGAGCCGGCGCAGCCGCGCCGCTTCGTCCGCGATCTCCGCGCCGGCGATCGCCGCAGCCCGGCCGAGGCCGACGCAGAGCGGCGTCGGCAAGGTCCCCGAGCGCAGACCGCGTTCCTGCCCGCCACCATCGATCAACGGCAACAGGCGCACCCGCGGGCGGCGCCGGACATAGAGCGCGCCGACACCTTTCGGCCCATAAATCTTGTGGCCCGAAATCGATAAGAGATCGATCCGCATCGTCTCGACATCGAGCGGGATCTTGCCTACGGCCTGCGCCGCATCGCTATGGAACAGCACCCCGTTGGCGCGGCACAGCGCGCCGATCTCGGCGAGCGGCTGGATGACCCCGATCTCGTTGTGCGCGGCCATGACCGAGACCAACAGCGCCCGCTCGGAAAGCGCCGCCTCCAGCGCCGTCAGCGAAACGAGGCCGTTCGGCTCGACCGGCAGATAGGTGACCGTGAAGCCCTCGCGTTCGAGCTGTAGGCAGCTTTCGAGCACGCATTTGTGCTCCGTCACTAGGGTCACGATGTGGTCGCGGGGTTGCTCGCGTTGAGGATGGGCGCGGGCGAAATGCGCCGCTCCCTTGATGGCGAGATTGTTCGATTCGGTCGCACCCGAGGTGAACACGAGCTCGCGCGGATCGGCGTGGATCAGCGCGGCAACCTCGCCCCGGGCCCGCTCGATCGCCTCGGCGCCGGTGCGGCCATAGGCGTGGGTGGTGCTGTGCGGATTGCCGAAATCCTCGGTGAAATAAGGCAGCATTGCTTCGAACACGCGCGGATCGAGCCGGGTCGACGACTGATTGTCGAGATAGATCGGTGCCGTGTTGGCGACCCGATCGGTACGGGGATGGGCGAGTGCAGGCGTCATGCCGCGCGCGCTCCTTCAAGATTACGACGGCGCCGGTAGAGGGCTGTCCAAGCTCGCAGGAAATGGTCGATATCGGCCTCGGTCGAGCCCCATCCGAGGCTGACCCGGATCGTCGATGCAGCGAGATCGGATCCAACTCCCATCGCCGCGAGCACATGGCTCGGTCCGACCTTGCCCGAAGAGCAGGCGGCACCGGCACCGACCATGACGCCATCGAGATCGAGAGCGATGACCTGCGTTTCGGCGGCGACACCGGGCATCGCGATCGCTGTCGTGTTAGGCAAGCGTGGAGCCGAGGCGCCGAGCACCACTGCATCGGATGCGACCGCGGCGATGGCGGACTCCAACCCGTCCCGCAACGCACGGACCCGGTCATAGACGGCAATCTCCGCTGCGGCCGCCGCCGCTGCGGCTGCGAAACCGGCGATCCCCGGAAGGTTTTCGGTTCCGGCACGGCGTCCGCGCTCCTGACCGCCGCCGCGAAACAGCGGCACCAAGTCGAGCCGGTCGGTCACAACCAGCGCGCCGATACCCGGGGGGCCGCCGAGCTTGTGCGCCGACAAGGTGACGAGATCGGCGCCGATTACACCGGCATCGAGGGGGATCTTCCCGGCCGCCTGGACTGCGTCGCAATGAAAAAGCGCGCCATATCCCCGCGCAATGGCGGCAATCTCGGCTACGGGCTGGATCACTCCGGTCTCGTTGTTCGCGAGCATCACCGAGACGAGAGCCGGCCGCGAATCCGCTGCGAGAAGCGTGTCGAGCGCGTCCAACCTGACGATGCTATCGCGATCAACCGGGATCGTTTCGGGTTCGGGAACCGCGTGACGGACCGAATCGTGCTCAACTGCCGAGATGAGGACGCGTTCCCGCCTTGCGCCGAGCAGGGCGAGGTGGTTCGCCTCGGTGCCGCCGCTGACAAAGACAACTCCCGTTGGGTCTATACCACCGAGCAGAGCTGCTACTGACTCGCGTGCGGCCTCGACCGTCTGCCGCGCCGCCCGGCCCCAGCGATGGACCGAGGACGGGTTTCCGCAACGGGTAAGCACCCCTGACATCGCCGCCACCGCTTCTGGCCGAAGGGGTGCCGTCGCGTTCCAGTCGAGGTAGGTCTCCGTTTTGGCCCCGCGGCGGTTCGCTGGGATATTGTCGGGGACGCCGACACTCATTGCGTGCCCGTTATGGCGGTGTCGCGAAAGGCTTCGCAGTGAACGCGCCCGCTGGTCCCGAGCACACGATGCTCGCAGACATCGGCGAGAGAGACCGAGCTCAGATAAAGGTGGATTTGATTGCCGAGCTCTTCCCACAGATCGTGGGTCGAGCACCGGGTGCGATTGCCGCGGCAGCCAACCGGGGCGCCCGGCGTGCAGCGCGTCGCGCGTATCGGCTCGTCGACCGCTAGGATTATGTCGGCGATGCGGGTCTCGGCGCGGTCGTGAGCGAGAAGATATCCGCCGCCCGGACCGCGCACACTCTTGACGAGCCCACCCTTACGCAGCATGGCGAAGAGCTGCTCGAGATAGGACAGCGAAATTTCCTGACGTTCGGCGATCTCGGCGAGAGAGACCGGGTCTCCGCCGCTGTGCTGGGCGAGATCGACCATTGCCATGACGGCGTAGCGTCCCTTGGTGCTCAACCTCATCGTCCGGTCCTCAGGAGGTTCGGGCGCCCTTTTGATCGTCGTCAGCGCCGTTGCCGCCGGAGCTAGCGACGAGCCGCAAGGTTGGCGACTCGCCCGGGCCGGCCTCGCCAACGGCTCTCTCGGCAACCCGCTCGTTCTCGAGCTCCGCCACCCGTGCTCGGAGCATTGCAACCTCGTCAACCAGCCCGCTGAGCGCGCGGGCAATCGGATCGGGAATGTCGCCGCAGATGGCATAGGGCTGAAACGCTGGTTCAGGCTGCTTCGGGGCGCTGCTGCGCCGGGCGACGGGCCGAGCCGGGATGCCGACCATCGTCGCCCCCTCGGGCACCTCGTTCAAGACCACGGCCTGCGCACCGATGCGGGCGCCGTCCCCGACCCGGAAGGGACCCAGGATCTGCGCGTGCGAGCTGACAATGACGCTGTTGCCGATCGTCGGATGACGCTTTTGCCCACGTTCGATGGAGGTGCCACCCAGCGTCACTCCTTGATAAAGAGTGACATCGTCTCCCACCTCGGCGGTCTCACCGATCACGATACCCATCCCGTGGTCCATGAAAACGCGTTTGCCGATGCGCGCGCCCGGATGTATCTCGATACCGGTCAGCACCCGCCCGACATGCGACACGAAGCGCCCGGCTAGGAGCCAGCGAAGCTGCCACAGCCAATGAGCGAAGCGGTGGAACAGGAGCGCCTGAAACCCGGGATAGCACAACACGACTTCGAGGCGCGAACGCGCCGCGGGATCGCGGGCGAGAGTGGCGTCTATTTCGTCACGCAGGTTTTTCAAAAGCATCGCTATCACTATGTTATATTAGCCTTAGCGCTGCTGCGCGGGACCGCGTCGCATCGCGAGCGGCTTGAGCGAAGATATAATTGTCCGACGAATGCGATCAAGAATTGCGGACAGATGGAGGAGCCCACGGCCTGGCAATCTCCGACCGGCACAGTGGGATTTGAACTGGATCGACCATGCCCGACGTAATCATCAACGGCCCGGACGGCCGGATAGAGGCACGCTATCATCACACCCGAGCCCCGGCCGCGCCGATGGCGCTCGTTCTGCACCCTCATCCGCAACATGGCGGCACGATGAACAACAAGGTCGTCTATGCCTTGTATCAGTGTTTCGTGCGCCGCGGTTTCTCGACCCTGCGTTTCAACTTCCGCGGCGTCGGACGCAGCCAGGGCAGCTTCGACCGCGGCGAGGGGGAGCTTTCCGATGCCGCCTCGGCGCTCGATTGGCTGCAGACCTACAATCCGAATGCTGTCACCTGCTGGGTCGCCGGCTTTTCATTCGGCGCCTGGATCGGCATGCAACTGCTAATGAGGCGGCCGGAGATTGAGAGCTTCATCTCTATAGCTCCGCCCGCCAACATGTACGACTTCACCTTCCTCGCACCCTGCCCGTCATCAGGCCTGATCCTCCAGGGCGACCAGGATTCGGTTGTGCCGGTCGAATCGGTGCAAAAGCTCGTCACCAAGTTGTCGCACCAGCGAGACATCAAAATCGATTTTCGCAAGATCGCAGGTGCCGATCATTACTTCGCCGATCGCATCGATACCTTGGTCACCCATGTCGATGGTTATATCGGCGATCACGCCCGCCTCGGCGGCAAAGCCCCGCCCTCAACCCAGGGCCGCGGCGCCCGCTAATCTCGCCTTTAGCGCAGAGGCCGCGAAGGGATGCGCCAGGTACGCAAAGGTTTGGCGTTCGTGGCGTCCTTCGCGTTCCCCCGGCGCTCTCTGCGGCAAGGCGTTGGTTTTCAGTCGGCGAAGGGGTCGCGCACCAGCACCGTGTCCTCGCGCTCGGGGCTCGTCGAGAGCAGCGCAACCGGCGCGCCGATCAGCTCCTCCAGCCGCACGATGTATTTGATCGCGGTTGCCGGCAAATCGGCCCAGGAGCGCGCGCCGCGGGTGCTTTCGCGCCAGCCCTCGGCGGTCTCGTAGACGGGTTCGAGCGCCGCCTGGGCGGTCATCCCCGCCGGGACATAGTCATAGATCTCGCCGCCCCGGCGATAGGCGGTACAGAACTTAACCTCGTCGAAGCCGTCGAGCACGTCGAGCTTAGTCAGCGCGATGCCGTTGATGCCGCCGGTCTTGATTGCCTGCCGTACCGCGACCGCATCGAACCAACCGCAGCGCCGCTTGCGCCCGGTGACGACGCCGAATTCGCGGCCGCGCTCGCCGAGCTTCTCGCCAATCGCGTCATTGAGCTCGGTTGGAAACGGCCCGCTGCCGACGCGGGTCGTATAGGCCTTGGTGATGCCAAGCACGTAGCCGACCGCGCCGGGCGCGATCCCCGACCCGGCGGCAGCCTGCCCGGCCAGGGTGTTCGACGAGGTGACGAACGGATAGGTGCCGTGGTCGACGTCGAGCATGGCGCCCTGCGCACCTTCGAACAGGATACGCTGCCCCCGGCTGCGGGCGTCGTCGAGCAGGCGCCAGACCGGGCCGGCATGGGGCAGGACGCGTGGCGCGATAGCGGTCAGTGCGGCGAGCAGTTCGTCGCGATCAACCTCGGGCTCGCCGAGCCCGCGCAACAGCGCGTTGTGGTGTAGCAGCACGTCGTCGACCCGCCATTCGAGCGCCTGCGGATCGGCGAGATCGCACACCCGGATCGCCCGGCGCCCGACCTTGTCCTCGTAAGCCGGGCCGATGCCGCGGCCGGTGGTACCGATCTTCTGATCACCGCGGCGCTCCTCGCGAGCCCGGTCGAGCGCGCCGTGCGACGGCAGGATCAGCGCCGCATTGTCGGCAAGCCGCAGGTTTTGTGGCGAGATGTCGAGCCCTTTCTCGCGCATCACTTCGATCTCGGCGACAAGCGCCCAGGGATCGACGACGACCCCGTTGCCGATGATCGACAACTTGCCCGGGCGCACCACCCCCGACGGGAGCAGGCTGAGTTTGTACTCGACATTACCGACCAGGAGGGTGTGGCCGGCATTGTGGCCGCCCTGAAAGCGCACCACGACATCGGCCCGATTCGACAGCCAATCGACGATCTTGCCCTTGCCCTCGTCGCCCCATTGGGCGCCGACAACGACGACATTGCCCATCTGGCACCTCCGTTAGCCGAGCGCCACCGGCTCGTCCCTCTCGAGAACATGACTGCAGCCGAGACGGCGCGCCTCGGCCCGCCAATTGCCGACCGGTTCGAGTGCGGCGACGGTGATCCAGCCTGCTTCGCGCAACTCTCGGGCGCGCGCGCTATCGGCGCCGAATGGCAGCAGAAGCCGAGCGAGCGCGCCTGCGTGCGGCAATGTCCGCAGGATCGTATCGGTGTAGAGCGTGAAGCCGGTGGCCGGTTCCGGCGCGGCCGGATAGCCGGCTTGATAGCGGCCACCGCGGCCGAGCTCGCCGAGCGGTCCGAGCGTTCCCGAACTCCCGGCGAAAAATGTGAAGCTTATCCCGGTGTGATATTCGAAGCCGCGATTCTCGACCGGGTCCACCGTCACCTTGAGCTTCGGGGCTGCAGCGGAGAGCCCGTCGAGCACGGTGCCCAGCCGGGCCCGCTCGATCCGCGCTCGCGCCGGTAGGTCGAGACAGTCGAGTGCGGCCAGCGTCGCCGCCGCCGGTCCGGCCGCTGCGAGCAAATGCCCGAGGAGCTCTCCCGCCTCGCCCGCTATCTCGGCGACCGCGGCCGTATCTTTGTGGTCGAGCGCTGCGCGCAACGCCGCGGCGCGCACGTCGGGGATGCCATAAGCCTCAGCGACCGCCGGCACCAATGTCGGCAGCGTTATGTCGACAGAGAGATGTGGCACGCCGATCGCGGCGAGCGCCTCCCCGGCCACCGCGATCGCCTCGACATCAGCAGCCGGCCCGGCCGCGCCGATCAGCTCGGCGCCGACTTCGCCGACCTGACGCTCGGGCCGGATCTCCGAGCCTGTCACCCGCAGCACCTGGCCAGCATAGCTAAGGCGTAACGGCCGCGGCGCATCGGCGAGTCGAGTCGCGGCGATCCGCGCGATTTGCGGGGTCATATCGGCGCGGACGCCGATCATGCGGTGCGATGCCGGGTCCATTATGCGAAAGGTCGAGGCTGCCATCGCCGCCCCGACGCCGGAGAGCAGTGTATCCTCGAACTCGACGAGCGGCGGCTTGACCCACTCGTAGCCATGGGCGGTAAGGGTCGCCATCAGCCGTGCCATGATGCGCGCCTCGATTTCCGCCTCGGGCGGCAGGAGGTCGTACATGCCGGTCGGCAGCAGCGCCGGGTGCGGGGCATCGCTCATCGCGAGGGAAGTTTGCACCACAGAGGCACAGAGGACACAGAGAAAACACCTGGTCCGACGTGCTCTCCTTGGTGAATTCTTTCTAAAACCGTAGGGCCTTGACCTGAATCACATTGGGCAAGGCGCGGACTGTGTCGAGGATTGCCGGAGTCAACGCCTGGTCGATCTCGACAAGGGCGATGGCGTCCTTCCCGGGGGCGGTCCGGCCGAGGTGGAAGGTGGCAATGTTGACCTCGGCTGCGCCGAGAGCGTTTCCCAGCGCGCCGATAAAGCCTGGCTTGTCGTAATTGCGCACGAACAGCATGTTGCCGCCGAGCTGGGCTTCGAGCGCAATACCCTCGACCGACACGAGGCGCGGCTTGTCGCCACCAAACAAAGTGCCGGCGACCTCCCGCCGGCGTCGCTCGGTCGTGACGATGACCCGGATGAGGGTCTGATAATCAACGGGCTCGGCACGCCGCGTCTCGCTGATGCGGATGTCGCGCTCACGGCAGATCACCGGCGCATTGACCATGTTGACCGCAGCGAGCTGAGGCGACAACAGTCCGGTCAGCGCAATCGCAGTCAAAGGTTTGACGTTGAGTTCGGCGATCGCCCCTTCGTATTCGATGCCGACCGAGATAATGCCGGTTTCGGTCAGCTGCCCGGCGAAGCTGCCGAGCTGCTCGGCGAGCTTCATGTAGGGGCTGAGCCGTCTGGCTTCCTCGGCGGTCAGCGAGGGCATGTTGACCGCGTTCGAGACGGCCCCCGTCAACAGGAAATCGGCCATCTGCTCGGCGATCTGCAAAGCGACATTCTCCTGCGCCTCGGTCGTGGCCGCGCCGAGATGTGGGGTGGCGACGACATTGTCGCGGCCGAATAGCGGGTTTTTGACCGCCGGCTCGTCGACAAAGACGTCGATCGCGGCGCCTGCGACGTGCCCGCTGTCGAGGGCGGCGGCGAGGTCGTTCTCGACGACCAGACCGCCGCGGGCGCAGTTGATCAGGCGCACGCCGGGCTTCATCTTTGCAAACGCGCCGGCATCGATCAGGTCCTTAGTCGCCTCGGTCAGTGGAGTATGCAGGGTGATGAAGTCGGCCCGTGGGAGCAACTCGTCCACCGACACCTTCTCGATGCCGAGATCGATCGCGCGCTCAGGCGACAGGAAGGGGTCGTAAGCGATCACCTTCATGCGCAGCCCCAACGCGCGTTCGGCCACGATCGAGCCGACATTGCCGCAGCCGATGATGCCAAGTATCTTGCCGGTTAGCTCGACGCCCATGAAACGCGATTTCTCCCATTTCCCCGCCTGGGTCGAGCGGTCGGCGGCCGGGATCTGCCGGCACAACGCGAATAGCATCGCGATCGTGTGCTCGGCAGCGGTGATCGAGTTGCCGTAGGGCGTATTCATCACGACGATGCCGCGCTGCGTCGCCGCTGCGACATCGATGTTGTCGACGCCGATGCCGGCACGGCCGATGACCTTGAGCCTCTCGGCACGAGCGAGGAGCCCGCTCGTGACCTTGGTGGCCGAGCGAACGGCAAGCCCATCATAGCCGCCGATGCGGGCTTTGAGCTCCTCTGCGGGCAGGCCGGGCAGCAGATCAACCTCGATCCCGCGCGTGGCAAGAATTTCAGCCGCGCGCGGGCTCAAGGCATCCGAAATCAACACCTTTGCCATAGAAGCTCCGCTAGGAGGGCACCGGCGATTATCGCCGGGACCCACTTAATGAAAGGATATGGGTTGCCTCAGGCGGCCTTCGCCGCGTGGCGCTCTTCGTCCCAGGCCCAGTCGAGCCAGGGCAGCAGCGCCGCGACATCGGCGGGCTCGACGGTCGCTCCGGTCCAAATGCGTATGCCGGGGCGCGAGGCGCGATGGCTCGCGATGTCGTACGCCGCTCCTTCCTGTTCGAGCCGCCGCGTCAGCGCCCGCGCGGTCTGGAACCGGTCGTCGGCGGACAGCCCGGTGAACCATGGGTCGATGATCTCGAGCTGTGGAGAGGTGGTGGAGATGGTCGCCGGGTCCTCGGCCAGAAAGCGCGCCCAAGACGAGCGCTCGACCCAAGCGGCGATCGTTGCCAGGCTCGTTTCCGAGCGGGCGATCAGCCCGTCGAGCCCGCCGACCGATTCCGCCCATTTCAATGAATCGAGGGCGTCTTCGACACACAGCATCGATGGCGTGTTGATGGTCTCGCCGCGGAACACCCCATCGATCAGCTTGCCCTTCGCGGTCAGCCGGAAGAGCTTGGGCAACGGCCAGGGAGGAGTATAGCTCTCGAGCCGCTCGACCGCACGCGGCGACAGCGCCAGCATGCCGTGCCCCGCCTCGCCGCCCAACGACTTCTGCCACGACCAGGTAACGACATCGAGCTTGTCCCAAGGAAGGCGCATCGCAAAGACCGCCGAGGTCGCGTCGCAGATCGCGAGACCCTCCCGGTCGGCGGCGATCCAGTCGCCGTTCGGCACCCGCACCCCCGAGGTCGTGCCATTCCAGGTGAAGACGACGTCCCGGGCGGGATCGACGTTGGAAAGATCAGGAAGTCGACCGTAAGGCGCATTCAGTACCCGCACATCGCGAAGCTTCATCTGCATCACGTCGGCGACCCAGCCCTCGCCGAAATTCTCCCAGGCGAGCATATCAATGCCGCGCGCGCCCAATAGCGACCACATCGCGATCTCGATCGCCCCGGTATCAGAGCCGGCGACGATCGCCACCCGCCAGTCCGCGGGGATCCCAAGGATCGCGCGCGAGCGATCGACGATCTCGACGAGCCGGGCCAGGCCCACACCCGAACGGTGCGAACGCCCGACAAGTGCTTCACTGAGCACCGCCGGCGACCACCCCGGCCGCTTCGCGCAGGGGCCGGAGGAAAAACAAGGGTTGGCCGGACGCCGGTTCGGCTTCATGGCGCTATTCCTTGCAGAATAGATGCGACCCGTTTGGGGGCCGTGTCCCGCGCCGATACTTATGGGCGAGTCCGGGTTGCGTCAATGTGACGGAAACTCGGGAGCGCGGGGCGCGGCGGCTTCCACTTGCTGCCGGTGTGGCGCCAACGCCAATTCCCAATATTGTCCGACCAAATCTCGCCCGAAGCTATGATGCGGCTCCTCTTGAACCAAATGAAAGCCGGCCGCCTCATAGATGCGCCGGGCCGAGACCAGCACGTCGTTGGTCCACAACGTGATCTTGCGATAGCCGGCTCGCCGGGCGAAGCCGATGCATTCGGCGACGAGCCGGCTCCCGATCGACAGCCCGCGGGCTTTTTGCTCAACGAGTAGTAGACGCAACTTGGCGATCTCTTCGCTGTCCTTGACGAGCAGCACCGAACCGACGATCTCGCCGTCACGCTCGGCGATCCAGCAACGCTCCCGTTGGGGGTCGAAGTTTTCGATGAATGCCGAGGCTATTCGCGCGACCAACGCCTCGAAACTCTGGTCCAAACCATATTCCTCGGCGTAAAGCACGCCGTGCCGATGGATGATCCAACCCATATCACCCGGCTGGTGGGGGCGAAGAATGTAGGAAGGCCCATCCGATTTCTGCCCTCCCCCAAACAATTTCTCGGCGGTTGCGAGCGCCGCAACTAGTCGGGTTTGGTCGGAGCCGTTTAGCTGGCCCAACATTGCCACGATCTGATCATGGGAACGGGTATTGAGGGCGGCGAACATCTCGCGACCCCGGTCGGTGAGGGCAAGGATGATCTGCCGGCCGTCCCTCTCGGAAGCGCGCTTTTCAACGAGACCCCGCTTGTCGAACCCGTTGAGGATGCGGCTGAGGTAACCCGAATCCAAAACGAGATCCCCGGCGAGCTCGGAGGCTGTCGCCGACTCGCGCTCCGCGAGCTCATACAGCACGCGAGCTTCGGTCAGCGATAATGTACTCCCGAGCAACCCCTCTTGCAAAACACCGATTTTGCGGGTGTAAAAACGGCTAAACCGCCGGACAATTGCGACCCGCTCGTCCAATTCTAAGTTGCTCATTCAAGGGACCCGCGACTCTATCAATTGTTAGAGACAGCGAGTTACCTGCTTTTGTCAACGAAATCAGCCCGGCTGCGCCGCACTCAATCCCTCCGCGCGCAGGCGGGTTGCCGATCAGCGTAAAAAAAAAAGAGCCGGCGGATCCACCGGCTCTGTCAAATTTCGCAGCTGTTCGTATTTGCCGCTGCGGCTCCCTTAAAAGAGCGCGAGACCTCCCATGTTCGGATGCCATTGCTTGCGAACCTGCTCCTCAACCGACAGGCCGGATGCGGTGATAGGGGAATGAGTCGTGCCCCCTTCATTCGCTTTCGCATATACGGCGCGGACCAGATGATCGATGGTCGCCTTTTCCCGCACGTGCCGTCTCCTTGTGCGGCGACGAGACAAGGTGGCTTTGGTCATTACCTGACCTCCCGATCTATAGGCGCTTG
>Ga0306921_10003444_pt1 | contig 16058 bp, 13 predicted proteins | sample sta12Cox44000080_FD_203760 | JGI IMG/M metagenome (GOLD analysis project Ga0306921, IMG submission 203760) | Lab enrichment of tropical soil microbial communities from Luquillo Experimental Forest, Puerto Rico - statoxic.12C.oxic.44.000.080 (v2)... | ecosystem: Environmental > Terrestrial >...
CCAACTCGGCCGCTATAGCCACATGAATCTCACCAGCGCGCTGGCGCACTCGAACAACGCCTACTTCGAAGCGTTGGGGCGCAAGCTTGGTTTCGACCGGATCAGCTACTACTCGCACTTGTTCGGTCTGGGCGAATTGGCTGGATACGATATTCCCGGCGAAAGCGCGGGCATTTACCCAGACGAAGAGATCTCGACCAAGCTGGGCGGCGTCGGGAAGATGTGCTCGTTTGGCGAAGGCGTTTCCATGACCCCCCTGCAGCTGGGCGCCCTGGTTGCAGCCATCTCCAATGGCGGAACACTCTATTACCTGCAGCACCCGACTTCTCCTGAAGACGTGGCGAACTTCCAGCCGCGCGTAAAGCGACATCTGGAGATTGCCTCGCTGTTGCCGGATATGGCGGACGGTATGTCGGGCGCCGTCGAGTACGGCACCGCCCGCAGCGTTCGAGAGAATTTTGCCTTTGAACCCGTTCTTGGAAAAACCGGCACCTGTTCGCGCTCCGGGACGCGTTATGGCTGGTTTGCTTCCTATGCCAACACCAGCGTTGGCCGCATCGTCACGGTCGTCTTCCTGCAAGGTGGCCGCCCGACTTACGGGCCCAAAGCCGCTGAACTCGCCGGGCGTATGTACCGCAATCTCTACGATCACAATTTCTTCAACCAGCCGGCCACGGCCGCGACCGCAACTGCGCCAGCGTCGACCCTACAATAGGTCGATCAGGTCGCTCGTCTCTCCCCTTTTCTCATCGATAGAAGACCGTTTTCGCGGGGGGCCTGTTCTATCCAAATTACGATTTTGACGAATCGATCGCCCCGATCTTGCATCGATATTTAAGACGAACGGGAAGGCGGGGGCAATGAAAGGTCGTCGGGCACTTTCGCTGGGGCTAATTCTGATCCTGAACCTGGGGGTGTCTCCTTCATTTGCGACCCAAATGAAGCCCAACACCGCGTCTGCTTTCGAGCACTACATCGCGGTCACCGAAGACCACATGAGCGCGGAAGAGGGGAAAGGCCATTTTTTGATCATCGACGGCTTGTCCCCCGACGCCCGCAAGAGAGTTTACGCCGAGCTACAGCAAGGAAAACTCTACATCCAGCAAGGGCGCGCCAAGGACGACGGCCACAACATCCCAGTTCCCGATGGCATGGCCCATGACTGGATCGGCATCGTGTTCATTCCCGGTGCGAATCTGGTAGAAACGCTGGCATTCCTGCAAGACGCTGACCATTATCAGGAAATCTTCAAGCCCGCCGTGCGCCAGTCTCATCTCGTCTCGTGGGGCGAGAACGAAATGAAATTGAGCGAGCAGTTCTACCACAAGACCATCGTCACGGTCGCGGTGAACACTGAGTTCGACGCGCACTACACGTTTCTCGACTCGAACCACCTGATTTGCCGGGCGCACTCGACACGCACTGCGGAAGTCGAGCACGTCGGGCAGCCCGATGAACGCGAGATGGCGCCCGGCAGCGAACACGGCTATTTGTGGCGAATGAACACCTATTGGCATATTGCGCAGCAGGATGATGGTGTGTACTTGCAGGTACAAACCGTTGCGCTGACCCGCAACGTCCCGGCCGCGCTGGAATGGGTCGTAATGCCGCTGGTGAAGAGCATTCCGCGCGCCACCTTGACGACCTTCCTCAATACCACGCGCACCACCATCACGACGCGAAAAGCGAATCACGAACCGGTCGCCGACACCTCGCACGTGCCACCCATCGCCAATGCCAACATACCCGGGCCCAAGCCCGACAGCGCAAACCAGTAAGCAGGCTCCGCAGGCGGCCTTGCTGAACTCCGCAGCCTGCTAAGAAACGGCGCGGCAATGGTGTTGTGGGAGGGTTCGCCTTTCCTGCCCTTGCGGGAAAACTCCAACAGGATCACGTTTTGAAAGGGCACGGCTTCAAGCCCTGCCATCAAGCACCCACTCACAGCCTGTTACAGTCCGGTGTACTCGGGGTTGTAGCCACTCATCAGGTGGCCGGGCGGAATGATCTGGCGCACCGGCAGATCTTCTGCGTACTTCGCGGTCTTAACCCAGTGCCACGCGTGCGGAAGTTCGCTGGGTTGAAAGTAGCGGATATCGGCCTGCATCAACACAGTGGCCCCGGCCAGGTCTCCCATCAACTCTTCCCAGGTGCGAGCGCCCATCACAGCGACGCGAGCGATCGGTCCGCCGAACTTGTGCAGAAAGCGCAACTCTTCCCAGCGCGCCTTCCATTCCACGTTTTGCAGAGCGGTCAGATCAATCAGAATCCCGATCGTATGCTTGTGCGCGGCGTGAATTTCCTGCTCGATCTGCGGCTCAATGCCTTTGATGTCGTCGGGGGTGATGGTTCCCGAAGCCTTGAAGCCGAATGCACCGGCAACGTTATGAAGACGCTCGATCATAGAAGCCTCCCGCGAGGCCAGGAGGGCACGGCCCGCCGCGAAAGTATACCGGAAGCGGATGGGGAGCGAACGCAGCAGCTTTGCCTGGATCAGAGAGACGGGGCTTGATGCCGCCAAGAGATGCTTACGCTCGCCCGCGCATCTTGGCGACCCACCAGCGCGTGCCAACCAGCAGGAACCGCCAGTCGGAAAAGAATTCGGGCGGCTTGCCCTCAAAGACATGTCCGGCAAACTGGAATCCCCAACCCACCACGAACAAGGTCACCGGTACGACCCAAAAATGCTTCCAGCAGAGAGCCGCCACGAATAGAGGCAACGACAAGACGATCAGTGGAATCCCAACCGTGTGGCAGAAGCGATTGATCGGGTTCTGATGGCTCTGGCTGTACTGCGCGAGCCACTCCTCCATGCTGCGGTTGCCGAGCATAGGCACCATCCTCAGGGGCAGGGTAGGCCGCGGCATGGGCCACGTCAAGTGCGCAGAGCGGCTGATGATCCTGGGATCGGGCCGATTTTTGATTTGCAGTAACGTGAAATGCACAGCCTCTGCGTAGAAGGAAACCACACGCTCGATTTCGAGTATTGCGCGGTATAATCGCGGGCAGTTTCGGCGAGGGCAACGCAGCGTGTGCCTCGCGGCCGTGGAAGTGTCTCCCCCTACCTGCGATGTGTTGCATACGAGGGCTTCACGGCGTGAAGAGCCCGATGCGGCGAACGAGTCTGCTGTCTGCGCGAAAGAGAGCCGGGAATGTCCACTGAACGCGAGTCAGTGACTCGCCTCCTCCAGGAATGGGGAGGCGGGAACAAAGAGGCGCTCGACCAGTTGATGCCCGTCGTCTACGACCAACTGCATCGGATCGCGGCCAAATGCCTGCGCTCGGAACGGGCCGATCACACGCTGAGGGCGACGGCGCTGGTCCATGAAGCCTATCTGCGACTGGTAAATGCCGACGTGGAATACCAGGACCGGGTGCATTTTTTCGCGGTAGCCGCACGCACGCTGCGGCGCATCCTGGTAGATCATGCCAAGGCGATCCATCGCGACAAGCGCGGTGGCGGCGCCGAGAAAGTGGAATTCGACGAAGCGTTGATGATCGGCCCGAATACGGGCTCGGGCATCATCGAACTGGATCTGGCGCTCCAGCGCCTGGCCGAGCGCGACCTGCGGAAGAGCGAGATTGTCGAACTGCTGTGCTTTGGTGGGTTGACTTACGATGAGACCGCTGCCGCACTGAAGATTTCCCCCGCGACCGTGCATCGTGAGTTGAAGATGGCGAAGGCGTTCCTGCACCGGGAACTGATTCAAGGTTCATCGTAAGTCAATCATGAGCTTGTCTTCCGAACGCTGGCCGCAGTTGGAGGCGCTGTTTTACGAAGCGGCCGGATTGGACCCGGCAGTCCGCAAGACGTTCCTGGATGAGCGTTGCGCAAACGATCAGGGGCTGCGCACCGAAGTGGAATCGCTGCTCGCTTCCGCTGACCAGCCTCTGGACTTTCTCGAAAAACCAATTCAAGCGGCCGCCCAGGATGTGGTTGCTACGGCGCAAGCGGGAGCCTTACAGCCTGGAACGCGGTTGGCGCGCTACGAAATCATCTCCATCGCCGGCGCGGGTGGAATGGGCGAAGTGTATCTGGCTCGCGACACTCAGCTGAAGCGCAATGTCGCTCTCAAACTTCTCGCGCCTGAACTCACCCGCGACGAACGCGGCTTGCGGCGCTTCGAGCAGGAAGCGCAGGCCGCTTCGGCGCTGAATCACCCCAACATTTTGACCGTGTATGAATTCGGCCCGGTCGATGGCATCCACTACATCGCCACCGAATTCATTGAAGGCCAGACCCTTCGCCAGTTGATTAAGTGTGGCCCGATCGCAACAAACGCGGCGCTCGATATCGACATTCAGATCGCCAGCGCGTTGGCGGCCGCGCACGCCCAGGGCATTGTGCATCGCGACATCAAGCCCGACAACGTGATCGTTCGCTCGGACGGCATTGTCAAAGTGCTCGATTTCGGGATTGCGAAGCTCACCGAGGGCCATCCCGGCGGAAAAATTACGCTGCGCTCGACAGCGCTTTCCACCAGCCAACCTGGAATCGTGTTAGGAACCGTGCGTTACATGTCGCCCGAGCAAGCGCGCGGCCACGCCGTCGATGGGCGCAGCGATTTGTTCAGCCTGGGCGTGGTGATGTACGAGATGGTTACCGGCCACGTTGCTTTCACTGGCGAGACCGCCAGCGATGTGATCGCGGAAATTTTAAAAGGCGAGCCCGAGCCGCTCGCGACCGCTGCTCCCACCCTGCCCGCGGAGTTTCGCGCAATTATCGAGCGCACCATGCGGAAGATCCGCGACCAGCGCTACCCGTCGGCGAAAGATCTGCAGGCGGAGTTGCAGAACCTCAAGAAAGAACTCGAGTTTCAGGAAAAACTGCAGAAGGCGGAGTCCGACTCGTCGGGGACTCTCAAGCCCAAGGCCGCCCCGGCAGGTTCGCCGTCGCTCAGCCGGAGCGGCCCCGCGATCTCTCCGGCGAAAACCGACCGGTTCCGGACTACCAGCCGCGCCAAATGGATTGCAGCATCAGTGGTAGTCGCGCTGGCGGTCCTGTTGGTCGCCCGACAAGTGGGCTACAAGAGATGGAGCGCAGCCGGCGACGCGAAAAAGCCGCACACCCTCGCCGTACTGCCTTTTCGCAACCTTCGGCCCGATCCGCAGAGCGACTTCCTCGGCTTTTCGCTGGCTGACGCGATCATCACCAAGCTCGGATACGTGCGCGCGCTCACCGTGCGTCCATCCTCGTCGGTCGACAAGTACCGCAACCAGGCGGTCGACCCGCAACGCGTGGCAGCGGAGCTGCACGTCGATACGCTGCTGACCGGAAGCTTCATTCGCGACGGCGATGATCTACGCATTACCACGCAGTTGATCGACGTAAAGCCCGACAAGATCTTGTGGCAGGACACAATCGACTTGAAGTACGACCATCTGCTCACCGTGCAGGATACCGTCTCGCAGCAGATTCTGAAGGGGCTCGAAGTGCAGTTGTCGCCCGCCGAGCAGGAGAAGCTGAAGACGGATAACGGCGTGAATTCGCAGGCCTACGAGTACTACCTGCGTGGCGTCGATCTGTATGCCCTGAATGATTTTCCAGCGGCGATCCAGATGCTCGAGAAGTCAGCGTCCATCGATCCGAATTACGCTCCGACGTGGGCGCACCTGGGGCGCGCCTATACGACCAGCGCCTCGCTGCAATTTGGCGGGCGCGAGCAGTATGCCAGGGCGCAAGCCGCTTATGAAAAGGCCATTGCGCTGAACCCGGCGCTGCTCGAAGTGCGCATTTACATGTCGAACATGCTGACCGACACCGGCCGCGTAGAACAGGCTGTTCCGTTAATGCGCGGTGTGCTCAAGGACAATCCCGGGTATGCAGAAGCGCATTGGGAACTCGGCTATGCCTACCGCTTCGGGGGCGCGCTTCAGGAGTCGGCGCAGGAGAGTGAACTGGCGCGGCAGAATAATCCTTCGGTCAAGCTCAACAGCTCGGCCATGAACGCCTATTTATATCTGGGGCAATACGACAAATTTCACGACAGCCTGCCCTTGAACGATTCGCTCTACGTTTTGTTCTACCACGGCTTCGTGGAGTTTCATTTGGGCAACCGCGAGCGAGCTATGCGCGATTTTGACCGCGTGTACGATCTCGATCCCTCCTTACTTCCCGCCAATGTCGGCGAGGCCCTCAGCTTCCACATTCAGGGAAAGAACGCGGAAGGGCTGGCCCTGCTGCATCAAACTGAGAACCGCATTGTGGAGCGCGGCGTGGGTGACGCTGAGAGCATGTACAAAGTGGCGCAGGCGTACGCAGTGCTGGGTGACAAGCCCTCCGCGTTGCGCATGTTCCGGCGCACCATCGAAAGCGGATTCTTCCCCTATCCCTACTTTCAGCGCGATCCGCTGTTGCAGAATGTCCGCAACGAGCCTGAATTCCAGCGCCTGATGAACCAGGCCCGCGAGCGCTACGAGCAGTTCCGCGCAAGGTTCTTCCCAACGCCAACCTAGAACTTTAAAATCAAGTCACTCGGGAATACTCGATCGTGGCCGCCGCTCGTCGGCCTCACTTGCCAAACCTGGATTCGGTTGAGGTGGAGTGGTGCCGTTCCGTTGTTTTGCAGTAAAAGATCAAAATTCAAAAGCGCACAGGTTCACGGTGCCCGATCAGGGGACGAGCGGGCAGGACCTTTACCGCGACAGCTGCTGTTGGCGCGCTCTGTGCGGGGCAGAGGGTTGCGAGTAACGTTACAAGACCAGCCAGCCATCGACGACGCATGCGTTGCTCCGTGGGGAATTGATCTTTCGTTCGAATAATGTACGCCGCGGAAGAACAGCAAGTTCCTCAGAACCTTTCCAAAGCAGGGCATAATCGTGGCGCGAAAGTCTTCGGTACGTCGGACTGGTTACTCAGTGATCGCCAGTTCGACGGCATCGAAGTGGCCCGAGGATGCGTACTCGATGTGCAGTACACGCCGTTGAAGATGGTTCTCTGCCTTCTGCGAAGAATGCACCACGAGTGGCCGCATGGCGACGATGCTGCCCGCGGCCGCACTCAACGAGCACGTGTTTCTTGAAGACCCGGCCAACTCAGCCATCCTTTCGTCGGTTAGAACGCCGAGTGTGTGCGTACCGGGCAAGATACGCAGAGGCCCGTTGTGTTCCGTTGAATCATCGAGATGTAAGCGGAGTGCCAGGAGCTGACTCAATGCCGACGCCGGCGCATGAGCATAGAGGAAGCCATCTTTCGTGGACCACGGTCCCCAACCGGCCGCCTCTATTCTTCGCACGAGCGGAAGCGCGTGTCTTGATGCCAGACGACCAGCCAATTGGACTGAGACGACTTATCGAAGAAGGTGGCGCGAAAGGGAAATGCCGCTGGACCCAGCATCGCTTGCGCCAGGCTGAGTAGCCGAGGATCGTGAGCGACCGCTCGAACCGCCGCGTGCCTCAGAGCTTGTCGGATTCCCGCCCTTGATCGTGGCAACGGGTCGCGTTTGATGCGCAGCAGAAGCTCCGAAAGCTCGCGCACCGAGACGACCGACTCAATCACAGCACCGCCATGCTCGGTCAGTTCAGCCCGCCACTCTGATTGAACGACGGGGATCACAGCTTTTTCGCCATCTCGATGAAGTGAAACGGCATCTTCATGCGATTCGTAAAGGGGAAGGCCGCACTTCCAGACTCGGCGTACCCGAGCTGCGAATAAAAGCGCAAGAGTTCGGTACGGTGGTTGATGAAACGAAGATCAGCGAGCTTGCATCCGGCCGCGCGTAAGTGATCTTCGGCGGCGCCCATCAACTGCTTACCAAGTCCCGCCTTCTGATGGGCCGGTTCAATGCCAAGCAGGCCGATGTGCCCCCGATCGCGCTGCGTCTCGACGTGCACACAGCCAATCAGCGTTTCTCCATCGTGCATCAGCAGAAACTGACCCTTCCCGAGCCGTGAGCGCACTTCCGCCAGCTCGATGCGGTCGCCTTCCACGAACGGCCGCTCCGCCCGGAAAGCGAGATTGATCAGTCGGACCAGTGCCTCGGCATCGTGGTCTTCGGCGACACGCACCGGTAAGGCGGACATGGAATTGATTGTAGCGGCCCGGATCGAGAAGATAGCCGATTAAAAGCGGGTAGGAACTTAGTCAATCAAGCGGCGGGCTTACCGCTCTTCGCGGGTGCGGAGCCAGTCGATGAACATCTGCTCGATCGGCTTGTCGTAGCCCATGAGCACGTGGCGGATGGTGCGTCCGCTCACGAAATGGCAGACTTCCTCGGCGAGGTTCTTGGCGTGATCGCCGGCGCGCTCCAGCGACTGCGTCATGAAGATGACTTGCAGGCTAGCTTGGCGCACGATGTTCTCCGGGTTCTCAATGTGACGCAGGAAGATCAGGTTGCGCACACGGTCCACCTCGGCATCGGCGCGCAGTACATCGATGGCTTTCTTTACGTCGCGCTTGGAAAACGACTCGCCCACGTCGGTGAGCATCTTTTCGAGCAGAGTCGCCATCTGGGTCAGGTCGCGTGTGTCCTGTGGATCGAGGCGTCCCCCGGCGGCCTGCGCGCTGTTCGCAAAACTGAGCAGCAAGTCGCCGATGCGCTCCAGGCCGATCATGAACTTCATGCAGGCCAGCAACTCGCGCGCTTCGGTCGCGGTGACTTGCGTGATGGCATTCGTCACGCCGTCGTCAATTTCCATGTCCAGAGTATCGAGTTCTTTTTCGCGCTGGCGGAGTGAAGCAAGGAGGGCGTTCGAACCAGTGGCAATGCCCTCGGCGGCGGCGCCAGCGGCATCTTTCGCCACCCGGCACGCCTGAATCGTGAGGCGCACCAGGTGGCCGTAAGCCGGTTCCGGCGCGGGACTCTTGATGGCAGTGCTCATGCGCGCGTTCCTCCGAGGTGAGGCAATTGCCGGCGGCCCGTTTCCATCTGACTTAGGCTTCCGCTTGCTTAGATGGATGACCAAGTGTAGAGGATAGGTTGTTTTTGCAAGGGTTGGGTTAAAACGACGTGAATTCTGCAGCAGGAATGGTGCACGCAGGGGCAAGCGCTCGTCCCAGCAGTCGTCTGGACACGATCTCCATTTCCGTCACATTTGCCGCGCCAGGAAAAACGCGGCCCGAAGCGTGGGGCTTCGGGCCGGCCAACCGGCCCAGGTCGCATCGGCGCTCTGAATCGAAGGGCGACGTGAATAACTCGGGAATTAGATGATGTGCCTCTTTTTCAGTGCATCCAGTTCCGCCTGAACGCCCGCCAGTCCCTGTCCCTTGTACAGGATCGTGATCTGCTCCGCAGTGAAGACACTCAACACCGGATTACGGAAGCCGTTGTTGTAGAGCGAGACGTTCGAAGGATCGTAACCATAGCGCGGCGCCAGTTGTTGTAGGATCACCAGCGCTTCACCTACCGCAGGGATGGAAAATGTGAAGTCCGCATCCGAAAGACGGTGCAGTTCGTGTTCCACAAGAATGTTGCCCTGCCCTTGATCGGCCAAGTCGATGTCGCCCAGGTGGCGCAGCGCGGGAAGGCGCGGGTTGCCATGCGCATCCTGGGTGAGATAGCCGTTCGCCACCGGATCCATCTGCGCGAGGATCGGCGGAAACACGCCCGCGATCAGCCCGCCCGGAACGTGGCATTGTCATTCGGATCGACCAGTCCGGCGTTCAACAGTTGTTGAAGGATCGCCTGCTGACCGGCTGGGGTCAGATTCTTCCGGTGCAGCACGCAGGTCGTCGTGTTCGAGATCGCATCCAGGGTTTGCGTGCGCAAGTTCGAGTCCTGAAGCTGCTGCGCCTGGCCGAACAGAATGTTGTAAGCCGTCTGCACAGCCGGAGGCTTTAATGCCAAGGCGGCGTTCCCATTTCCCGCGCCGGTCTTTGCGACCGCGGCAAGACTGAGCGTGAACAGAGTAGAGACTGCACGCGTGCGGATCTTCATGTCGCATCCTTTGTGGTGCGGAGTTGTGGCCGAACTGGAGGTTCTTCCCCCAACCCTAAGCGGGATATGTTGTGCGCAGATGAAAGCGGAAGGAAATGTTGGTTAAGGTTATGGAAGATCAGTTGAAAAACCAGGACGGGCCCTGGATCTGAACTGGGTTGTGAGCAGCTCGAGTCAGAATGGTCAGCGCGTTTGCGGCGCCGGAACCGTCGCCGACACTTGCGCGGTGATAGAAGCGGGACGGAGCGTAAACAGGAAAGTTGAACCGTGATTGAGTTCGCTCTCGGCTCGGATTGCACCGCCGTGAGCCAGCACAATGTGCTTGGCAATGGCGAGCCCGAGGCCGGTGCCGCCCGATTCGCGGGAGCGGGCCTTGTCCACGCGATAAAAGCGTTCGAAGAGTCGCGGCAGGTGCTCGGATGGAATGCCCGGGCCAAAGTCCTGTACGTAGAACTCAACTCCCTTTTCGGTGTCACGCGCTCCAATGACCACGCGTCCCCCTGTTCCGCCATACTTCAGGGCATTGTCGATGAGGTTGGAAAAGACCTGATGGATGGCCTCGATGTCCGCCTCCACTTTTGTGGAAGTCACGGACGCCAGGTCCAGTTCGATGCCGTGGCTGCGGGCGATCTCGCGGAAACTCTCGAGGGCGTCCTCGAGCAGCTCGGCAGGAGTCGCGGGCTGGAACGAAAAGCGCGTCTCACCCGATTCCACGCGGGCCAGGGTCAGCAGGTCTTCGGTGAGGCGCGACATGCGGGACGCGTTCTTGCGGATGATCTCCAGAAACTCGCGCACGTGCCCGTTCTCGGTCGAAGTGTCGAGCAGCGTCTCGGTGTAGCCCTGAATTGAAGTGAGCGGCGTGCGCAATTCGTGCGAAACGTTCGCGATGAAATCGCGCCGGGTTTTTTCAACGCGCTCGGTTTCAGTAAGGTCGCGTAGCACGGCCACCGCGCCACCCCCGGGCATGGGGGCGGCCGTCACATCAAAGCTACGGTTCGGAACAATTGAACTTGAACGAGCGGAAGCGACTTTATGCGCGTCGATGGCGGTGCGAACCGCGGCCAGAAATTGCGGATCGCGAATCGTCTCGACGACCGGGGAATGCAGACGGGTGCGGTGCGGGACGAGCCGGTCCATGCCGTGGTTGGCCCACTGCACGCGGCCATCCGCATCGACGGCAACCACGGCGTCCTGCATGGAGTTCAGCAGAGTTTCGAGTTGGCGCTGGCTGGTTTGGAGCTCCAGAAAGCTGGATTCGAGTTTGCGCGCAGTTTTATCGAGTGCTGTGGCAACCTGGCCGATCTCGTCTACCGACCCCGAGGCGATCCGGGCAGTCAGGTCGCCGGCTGCGATCTGGTCGGCGAAGGCTACGATACGATGCAGACGATTGCTAGTGAGCTGAGCTGCGATCGCCGCGAGCAGAAGCGTCACGACCAAGGCAATCCCTGAACCCAGCAGCAGAGCGCGATGCACGCGTTTCGAAGACTCCGCGAGATCGGTGAGCGGGTACGCCAGCCGCACTGCACCTCCTGAAATGGGCGCGGCCGCATACAGAAACGGGATGCCCACCGTCTTGCTTGGCCGCTCCGCCGTGCCCACTCGCCCCGCAAGCGCCGCCTCGAACTCGGGACGGTGCGCGTGATTCTCCATGGTGGATGCTTCGGCTTCTGAGTCAGCGAGCACACGGCCAGTTGGGTCGATGATCGTCGCGCGCGCCCCGGCTGCCTGACCTTCCTGCGCGGCAATGTCGGTCAAGGAATGTGTGCGATCGCTTTCCACGCGGTGCGCAAACATCACCGCTTTCTGCGACAGGCTGCGCTGGATCTCATCACGCAGCGTGCCCTCCCAGGCGCGGCGGATGGCGGTGTCCAGCGTAAACGCGGTCACCACAATCACCGGCAAGAAGGCGAGCAGAAGCTTGAAGAAAATCCGATTTCTCACTTCGGAGCCTCGAAGCGGTAGCCCGCTCCACGCACGGTCTTCAGATAGCGGGGATTTTCAGGATCGGGCTCAATCTTTTCGCGAATGCGTCGCACATAAACGTCGACCGAACGCGGCGTGACGTACGACGTGTCTCGCCAGACCGAGTCGAGCAACTGGTCTCGGGTGAAGACGCGGCCCAGGTGGCGCGCAAAATAATCGAGCAGGCGGAATTCGGTCGCAGTCGTGGTCACGTGTTTGCCGCTGACCAACAAAGTCATAGCGACGGGATCGATTTCAACTTCGCCTATGCGAATCGGCCCCGGGGCGAGCGGACGTTCAAAGCGGCGCAGCACGGCTTTCACTCGCGCCACCAGTTCACGCGGGCTGAAGGGCTTGGGAATGTAGTCGTCGGCGCCCAGTTCGAGGCCGAGCACGCGGTCGGCTTCGCTGCTTTTCGCAGTTAGAAAAATAACCGGGATCATGGCCAAGCCCTGCGTTTGACGAATCTGCCGGCAAAGCTCGAGGCCGTCTTTGCCGGGCACCATGATGTCGAGAATAAAAAGAGCAGGGCGTTGCCGCTCGGCTTCCCCAAGAATCGTGTTGCCGGTGGGATACAGCTTGACCCCAAAGCCCGCCGTCTCCAGATGATGGCGAACGAGCCGCGAAATATCAGGATCGTCTTCAACGACGAAGATGTGTGGTTTCACGCCGTTATTGTATCTGGGAGCGGAACTCGAACCTAGCGCGGAACGCGATTGAAACAAGACTGTAACAAAGCGAGAAGTTAAGTTGGGGGCATGCGCTCGGTGTTTCCAGGCGTTGAGCGAGATGGCCCTGCCGCCCCCCTTTGTTTTCGATGGCGAAATGCAGAGAAATGGGCAGAGCCGTGCGATTCGACAGAATAGCCGGGTGGGACAATCCTGGAAAATGGGACACGGAACCCAAATATATTTTCAGCGCGTCTCAGGTTGATTCTCTTCGAGCTAAGTCATGGTAAGTCCGTTTGACGGCTTCCGAAGGGCTAGATTACGAGCGCGGTGCCTCTCTGGAATGCCCATTGTTGGCGTTTGCAGACCCATGGAGCGCATTCCTGGGTCTGAACCATGCTGGAGGTCGTGCGCGACTTGTCTCTGCCTCCTAAGGCTTCCTGTCAGAATAGTATCTTTGAGTTATGCCGAAATGTCGGCTGGCTTCAATAGGGGCAACCACAAAGGACATCAAGGATCACCAAGGGAATCCTTTTTCGAACCCCGTTGGGAACCTCGGTGTTGTAGTTCATGATTTTCGAACCGTGCAACTGACACGAGGCCTGACGCGTTGCTCCGCCAGCTACTCTTTCTCGTTCTGCGAGAACGCCAACGTGATCAAAGTTTTCTGCTCGACCTCGTGCGCTTTCGCGGAGCCCGTTGATGGGCTCGCGCTCGCCGACCGCTTCACCGCCATCACCGGACGCTCGCCTGCAATGTGGCGCAAGCGGGGCAGCATGTAGAACAACGCGCCCATGTTGGCCGGCTCTTCCTGCACCCACACGATGTCGCGCGCGCCCGGATGCTGTGCGAGCGCCGCAGTGAGTTCAGCTTCAGGGAACGGGTAGAGCTGGTCCATGAAGATAATCGCCGTGTGATCGTCCTTGCGGCGACGCCGCTCCACGTTCAACTCGTGGCCAATCTTTCCCGTGCAGACGAGGATGCGTTGCGCGTCGGTGACAGAGTCGTCAGGAATGACGGGCAGGAAACTCTGGTGCGTGAGATCACTGACCGGTGAGCAGGCATCCGGATGGCGCAGCATGCTCTTCGGCGTGAAGACCACCAGCGGTTTGCGCCAGTGCCGCAGCGCCTGCCTTCGCAGCAGATGAAAATACTGCGCGGCATTCGACGGCTGACAGATCTGGAAGTTGTCGCGCGCCGCAAGCTGCAGGTAGCGCTCGATGCGTGCGCTCGAGTGTTCCGGCCCCTGGCCTTCGTAACCATGCGGCAGCAACAACACGAGACCGGAGAGCAAGCCCCACTTGTCTTCGCCAGCGCACACGAACTGATCAACCACCGCTTGCGCTACGTTGGCAAAATCGCCGAATTGCGCTTCCCACAGAACCAGCGCCTCGGGATAGTCGCGGCTGTAGCCGTATTCGAAGCCCATGACGCCAGCTTCGGACAACGTCGAGTTGTAGATTTCGCAGCGCGCCTGATCTTCGGCGATGTGCTGGAGCGGCACGTATTCGGTCTCGTCTTCGATATCGAGCAGCACCGAATGGCGCTGGTTGAAGGTGCCGCGGCGCGAGTCTTGTCCGCTCATACGGATCGGAATGCCTTGCCGCACCAGGCTCGCAAACGCGAAGGCCTCGGCCATGCCGTAATCCACGTCGCGCTTGCCCTCGCCCATCTCCGCGCGCTGCTCGAGCAGCTTCTTCACCTTGGGATGAATGTGGAAACCATCGGGATAGGTGGTTAGCCGATGCGTAAGCTCAGCGATCTCGTCAGAAGAGATTCCGGTCGGAACTTCGTATTCCGCCTTATGGCGGCCGCCGTAATAATTGTCCCAATAGCGCGGCAGATCGCGCATGGTAGGCTTCTTGGTGATGGCCTTCGCGCCTTTTTGTCCCTCCTCGTATTCAGCTTTTGCCTCGGCGAACGCGGCCTTCGCCTCCTGTTCGGCGCCAATGCGCTTCGAGTAAATCTCCCAGAGCGCGGGATGTTCTTTGATCGCTTTGTAGAGTAGCGGTTGTGTCACGGTCGGGTCATCGACTTCGCTATGACCGTGGCGGCGGTAGCCGATCAGGTCGATCACGACGTCGGTGCCAAACGTGTAGCGGTATTCAGTGGCGATGCGGCCCACGCGGACCACTGCGTCCACGTCTTCCGAGTTCACGTGAAAGATAGGAATCGACTGGCGGCGGGCGAGGTCGGCGGAGAAGCGCTCGGAGTGCTCTTCGTGGTGGTCGGTGGTGAAGCCGACCAGGTTGTTTACGATCACATGCATGGTGCCGCCGACCGTGTAGCTCTTGAGGTCGGCATAGTTCATGGTCTCGGCAAAGATGCCTTGCCCGGCAAACGCAGCGTCGCCATGCACCAGCAGCGGCAGATATTTCGATCGTCCGCTTTCCCCAGTGCGGTCCTGCTTGGCGCGCGTGCGGCCAATGGTGACTGGATCGACGGCCTCGAGGTGGCTCGGGTTCGAAACCAGATGGATGTGGACGTTATTGCCACCCTTGGTCGTGTACGTGCCGGTCGCGCCGATGTGATACTTCACGTCGCCCGAGCCGAGCACGCTGCGCGGATCGACGTCCTCGAAGCTGGCCATGATCTCTTCCACGTCGCGCTGCACGATCTGCAGAATGACGTTCAGCCGGCCACGATGGCTCATGCCCATGACGAGTTCAATCGCGCCGCGCTCGGCGGCTGCGTCGAGGATCTCGTCAACTAGTGGGATGAGCGCCGTGTTGCCTTCGAGTGAGAATCGCTTGGTGCCCAGGTAGCGCTGCTGCAGCATCTGTTCGAACGAGTCACAGCGGACCAGCAACTCCAGGATGCGTTTCTGGTCTACGGGCGCGAGCTCGCCCTCGAGGCGGTCCTGAATCCAGCGCCGGCGCTCCGGGTCTGTGATGTGCATGAACTCCGCGCCGATGGTGTTGGCGTAAATGGCGCGCGCGTCGCGGGCTGCGTCGCTATCGATCTGCAGTTCGGGGTGCGGCTGCGGCTTCAGGAAGCCAAGCGGATCGAGATTGGCTTCGAGGTATCCCCAGTGCCGGAAGAGGTCAAAAACTCGTTCGCGATCCCCATTCGGGGCATCCATGAGTGCAGTTGTGCTTTGAGGAGAAGTTTTAGTTCGAGTCGCCATAACGGATGTCTATAGGATAACGGAAAGGTGGCCATTCGCGCAGGGTGGGCCCGATGACGTTGGTGCGACTTGCGGGTAAAGCCGAGTCTTCTGCCTTTAGTCTCATCGGTATGCGGTGCTTACCGTCCTAGCCACGAGAGCAGGTCGCAAGCGCCGAGCAAGTGTTATGTTAGTGAACACTTGGGGGATGTAATGCCGCCTACCGATCCGAAAGAGTGGGGAGCACCGATTCTGTTGGGCGTGCCATATGACGCCAATTCTTCATACAAGCGTGGGGCCTCGGCTGCGCCCAAGCTGATCCGGGAGGCATTCAATAGCGAGTCGTCGAATACCTGGACGGAGGTGGGTGTGGATCTGGCGCGCCCGGGTTCGTACAGCGACGCCGGAGACCTGGAATTGCCAGAGGACGCCGAGGCGGCGTTCTCGATC
>Ga0306921_10003445_pt1 | contig 16055 bp, 13 predicted proteins | sample sta12Cox44000080_FD_203760 | JGI IMG/M metagenome (GOLD analysis project Ga0306921, IMG submission 203760) | Lab enrichment of tropical soil microbial communities from Luquillo Experimental Forest, Puerto Rico - statoxic.12C.oxic.44.000.080 (v2)... | ecosystem: Environmental > Terrestrial >...
CTCGATAAGCGCACCAAGCGGAAGTTCCGAACCGATGGGGCTTTCCCGTACGATGCGCGCATCCTGAGTTGGGATCTGGAATCCGAGACCGTCTCGCTGTGGACTGTGGCGGGCCGGCGCCAGATGGCATTTGAGTGCGGGGACGGGCGGCGTAAGCTGTTGGAGCGGCAACAGGGTGAGAGCGACCTGATCTACCACCGCCAGGCTTTCTACTTGGCAACCACCTCGAACGTGGATGTGCCTGAACCCCAAGCTGTGGATGACTCTGTTGGAGTGGATTTGGGGGTAGCGAACCTGGCGAGCGATTCGGATGGACGCCGCTACTGTGGCTCTGAGGTGAAGAATGTGCGCTGGCGGAACCGGAAGCTGCGGGCTAGATCGCAGGCCAAGCGAACCCGTTCGGCCAAACGTAGACTGAAGAAGTTGGCGGGTCGGGAATCGCGTTTCGCTCGCCATGTGAACCACTGTATCAGCAAGCAGATCGTTCGCACGGCTAAAGGCACCGAGTGCGGAATCCGTATGGAGGAGCTGAAAGGAATCCGCACACGGGTAAAAGTTAGGCACCCGCAGCGGTTCTGCACTCTTGGGCGTTCTGGCAGTTGCACCAGATGATCGCTTATAAGGCGGCACTGGCAGGAGTCCTGGTGGAGTTGGTCGATCCGCGCAACACCAGCCGGACGTACTCGAAGTGTGGCCACTGTGAGAAGGGCAACCGAGGTAATCAATCCGAGTTTCGGTGTCGCTCGTGCGGAAGGGAAGCGCATGCCGATATCAACGCTGCCGAGAATATCCGGCAGGGCCGCTGTAAAGAGGCGAACGTGACGTGGTCGAGAATCGTCTGTCGCATTCGTTTCGCTTCAGGCGGCTTTCAGCCGTCCTCACAAGCCCTCGCCTTTAGGCAAGGGTGGTTTACCTCAACCTTATCGCCTCGCGCCGGAATCTGGTAGACTCCGGCCATGGCCCCGGAAACGCGAAGCGAGATTTGCCAAAGTCTTGAAGACAGCCGTGTGGAGTTGATCAATTCGGTCGCTGGTGTCTCCGAAGCACAGGCGAAGACCAGCCCTGCGGCCGGGCGCTGGTCGGTCGTCGACTGTGTCGAGCACGTAACAACTGTCGACCAGCGATTTCTCGGCCGACTGGAAGAGGCGGAACGCCTTTCGGTGCCGCGTGTCGATAAGCAGAAGGAGAGGGACCTCATGACCCGGCTTCCGAATCGTTCCACTCCCGTCCAAGCCCCCGTGATGGTCCAGCCCTCCGGACGGTTCCCGACTTTGGCGGACGCGCTCGCCGGCTTCAACGCCATCCGTGCGCGCACGATCCAATTCGCTGAGGCCCGGGCGGCGGATCTCTCTTTCTTGGCCCTGGACCACGTGCGTTTTGGGCCGGTGAACGGTACCGAGATGCTGATCATCATTGCTGGCCATGCGCGACGCCATGCCGCGCAGATCCGGGAAATCCGCGCCGCCCTCGGCATCGCGTAACGGCACCTTCGCGCCGCCGCGAGTACACTGAAGGTCATGTTTGTAAGAAGCATCGCCAGCCTGGCCCGTTTCGCGCCCGGCAAAATGGGCAAGACCACCGTTGCCGAAGGCGAATTTCTCTTTGCCGGATTGAACGCGTTCGAGCCGGGCCAGGAGCACGCGCCGCACGCTCACGAAGGTCATGACAAGCTGTACGTCATCCTGGAAGGCGTCGGCCTGGTTCAAGTGGGTGACCAGGAAGAGCGCCTGTCCGCCGGTGACGGGGCCCTGGCACCTTCCGGCGTGCTGCATTCGATCCGTAATCCCGGCCCGCAGCGGCTCGTGGTGATGGCGGTCTTCGCCCCGCCGCCACGCCAGTAGTCCGAAGACCTGAACGCCTGCCGTTCCCCCGACCCAGACGGAAGCGAGGGAGCCTCATACCGGCGAGATCGCCTCCTGACAACGGCGTGTCACTGCTGCTAGCATCGGGGGGGTCGAGGATGATTTCGGCGAACGACCTTGAGTCAAGTGTCGTGAAAAGCGTTTTAAGAAGAGCTCAACAATCCACAGCTCGAATTAAGCTAGGGTCCTGAAAACGGGAAGGCAACAAAGCCAAAGCCCACGCTGGACACGTCGAGGCGGTTGTTCCCCATGACGGCAAAAGGGCGTTCCGACAGGAGCCCAAAGTAGTTTTATGCGTCGTGTTCCAAACTTGACCGTTTTGTGAACTTCAGGGTCCCCAAGAAGTGAATCTAGTGGGTAGAATGAGCTGCTTACGCCACGCGCACGGTCTTGACGTTCACGAACTCGCGAATGCCATAGGCGCTCAGTTCGCGGCCGTAGCCGGAGCGCTTCACTCCGCCGAACGGCATGCGCGGATCGGAGGCCACCATACCGTTGATGAACACCATGCCGGCTTCGATCTCGTCGATGAAAAGCCGCTGCTCCCGTTCGTCGTTGGTCCAGGCGCTGGCGCCCAGGCCAAATTCGGTATCGTTAGCTAGGCGGATGGCTTCTTCGATCGAGTTGTATTTCAGCACGACCGCGACGGGGCCGAACAACTCCTCCCGATAAGCCGGCGACTCGACGGGCACGTCGGTAAGGACGGTGGCCGGATAAAAGTAGCCGGGCCCCGCGCTCCGTTGGCCGCCCGTAAGCACGCGCGCTCCCATTTCTACCGAGCAACGCACCTGCTTGTCGAGGTCCTCGACCATGTCCTGGGTCGACAGCGGACCCAGCTGGGTGTCGTCCTCCATCGGGTCGCCTACCTTGAGCGCCGCCATGCCCGCCGCAAAACGGCGTTCGAACTCGGGGGCAATGCGCGCATCGACGATGAAGCGCTTGGCGGCAATGCACGACTGGCCGTTGTTGATCGAGCGGGCTTCGACTGCGGTGCGCACAGCTCGGTCCAGATCGGCATTCGGCGTGACGATGAAGGGGTCGCTGCCGCCCAATTCGAGGACCGTCTTCTTGATTTGCCGGCCGGCCTGGCTGGCCACCTGCATTCCCGCCGGTTCGCTGCCGGTGAGTGTGACCGCTTTGACGCGCGGGTCGTTGATTACCCGTTCGACCTGGCTCGAACCGATCAAAAGTGTCTGAAACACATCCGAGGGGAACCCCGCCTGGCGGATGACAGTTTCGATTTCAAGCGCGCACTGCGGCACGTTCGAGGCATGTTTCAGCAGCCCCACATTGCCGGCCATGAGCGCGGGCGCCGCGAAACGGAAGACCTGCCAGAATGGGAAGTTCCAGGGCATGATAGCCAGCACTGCACCAATGGGCTGGTATTTGATACAAGCGCGGCCGGCTCCCATGTCGACGGTTTCGTCGGCCAGCAGCCGCTCTCCGTGTTCCACATAGTAACGGCAGGCTAGCGCACACTTGGCGGCTTCCGCGCGGGCGGCGGTGATGGGCTTGCCCATCTCGAGCGTCATGAGACGGCCGAGCCTGTCGCGATCGGCCTCGAGAATCTCGGCGGCGCGCGTTAGCCACCGCGCGCGGTCGGCGAAGCCGGTCCGGCGGTAACTCTGGTAGGCTCGGTCGGCACACGCCAGCTTGTCTTCGATCTCGCGATCGTTTAACGGTTCGAACCGGCGCACGACCTCACCGGTGGCGGGATTCACGGTAGCGATCATGAACCCATTTTACGTGGGGCTGGCGGGCCTGGGGCGCCTGTGTCGGCATGCGCACGGCCCGGCTGGACCGTGACTTAATTAAAATGACGATAGGCGTCTGATGCCGTCTCCGAAAACACCCGCTCCACGCGTGGAATTGCTGCGCCAACTCGGCTTCGTCAGCTCCACAGCCCTGGTCATCTCCAACATGGTGGGCGCCGGTATCTTCGCCACGACTGGAATCATGGCCGGCGATCTGGGGAGCGCGAAGCTGATCCTGGCTTGCTGGAGCGTGGGCGCGTTGTTCGCGCTAGCCGGCGCACTGAGCTACTCGGAATTGGGTATCAACTTCCCCAGTTCGGGCGGGGAATATGTCTATCTGACACACGCCTACGGTCCCGAGTGGGGCTTCATGACGGGATGGGTTTCGTTTTTCGCCGGCTTCTCGGCGCCGATTGCCGCCGCGTCGTTGGCCTTCTCCGATTATCTGGGACATTTCTTCCTCTCGCTGAAGGCAGAGAACGCCTCGGTGGTATTCGGTTCCGGGGCGTGGTCGCTGCGCCTCGGACCCGGCCAACTGGTGGCGTCATCTTTGATCGCGGCGTTCACCATCCTGAACTGCTTTGGCGTGGGACGAGTGGCCAAAGTGCAGAACGTGCTCACCGCCACCAAGGTGCTGGTCATCGCCGGCTTCGTGGTGGCCGGATTCGCCTGGGGGACAGGGAGCTGGCAGCATTTTTCCGAGCCTGCCGTACGGAGCTCCACCACCAGCCTGCCGGCGCAATTCATCGTCAGCCTGCTGTGGGTGATGTTCGGATACAGCGGTTGGAATGCCGCCACCTACGTCGCCGAAGAGGTACGGAAACCGGAGCGCACTCTGCCGGCGGCCTTGGCCACCGGCACGGCCATTGTGGCTGCGCTTTATCTTGGTCTGAACCTGGTGGTGATCTATTCGACTCCTTTGGAAAGGATGAAACAAGAGATCGCCATAGGATCGCTCGCGGCGTCCAATCTGTTTGGTTCGCATGTAGCCGGCCTGTTTTCGGCCTTGATGGCGCTGTCGATCGTGGCGACGGTCAATGCCGAAGTCACGGTCGGCCCGCGGGTGTATTACGCGATGGCCAAAAATCGAGCGTTCTTCAACGCCGCAGCGGCGGTTCATCCGCGCTGGCACACACCCGTGGTGGCGATACTCAGCCAAGGCCTGTGCGCCATGTTGATGACGCTGACCCCGTTCCCGGAATTGATCCTGTATATCGGAATGAGTCTGACGTTATTCACGGTGCTGTCGGTGGGCTCGCTGTTCATCTTTCGGCGCAGCCGGCCGGGGTGGCAGCGTCTGCGCGCGGTGAACTTCGCTTGGCCGCTGATTCCGGCGTTGTACATCCTGGTGGGCACCATTATGATGGTCTACGGAATCGCCACCCATCCGGTAGCCTCGTTGACGGCGCTTGCCACCGTGGGCGCCGGAGCGCTCGTGTACCACGTCGGGTTGAAGGCAGCGCGCCGTGTTTAGGTAACGACGCCCGCTACCGCCATACGGGCGCTTATTTTCACGCCCACCTTCTTCCAGGCATCGAGAACGGCCTTGCGTTCATCGCTGTTAACGCCGTAGCGGTGCGCCGCGTTGAGGGCGGTCAGGTTGGCGAAGGCCGCGAAGTTGGCCGTCGCCTTTAGCCGCGGGTCGAGCAGCGTGTCATACCAGATTTGCCCTGCCTTCTCCCAGGCGAACCCGCCGATCGAAGCAGCCGCCAGATAAAACGCGTGGTTCGGGATTCCGGAGTTGGTGTGCACGCCGCCATTGTCTTCGGTGGTCTGGAGATAGTGAGCCATGTCGGCCGGCTGCGGGTCCTTGCCGAGCGTAGGATCGTCGTACGCGGTCCCCGGGGCTTTCATGGAACGCAGCGCGACGCCGTGAATTCCCTCGACCAGCAGGCCTTCGCCGATCAGCCAGTCTGCCTGGGCTGCGGTCTGGTTCAGCTTCTTCTGCTTCACCAGCGAGCCGAACACGTCGGAGATCGATTCGTTGAGCGCGCCCGACTGGCCCTGATAGTTCAGGTTGGCTTCGCTGCCGGTGACACCGTGGGTCAGCTCATGGCCGATCACCTCCAGGCAGCCGGTGAAGCCGGTGAAGATCTGATTGTCGCCGTCGCCGAACACCATCTGCTGACCGTTCCAGAAGGCGTTGTCGTAGTCCTGGCCGAAGTGGACGGAAGCCTTCAGAGGAAGGCCTTTGTTGTCGATGGAATTGCGCTGATAAACGTCGAGGTAAAAGTCGAAGGTGTCCCCGAGGCCGTCATAGGCCTGGTTTACCGCGGCATCGGCAGCCGGGTTCTGCCCTTCGGCCCGGATCAACTGGCCCGGAAGGCTCTCGGTGTGTTTGGCATCGTAGATGGTTCGCTGTTTTTGCGGGGTCGCGGATTCTCCGGTTTCGACATGCGGAACCTTTAGACCTCCCGTCAAAGAAAAGGTGAGCCGGTTCGTACGAATGCTGTGATCCATACTGAGCGCCCGCAAAGCCGACTCGCGCTGTTGCTTGGTACCGTTGTTCGCAATCGCCACCAGGATATGTGGCGGCAAAATGCAAAATATGGATTTTCGACCCGGGCGATAGCACATAGGAATCCTCTCCTGTCGATCTTGAATGATCGGGCCGAATGGATCGTATCATACGGAACGGAGCACTCCATGTAAAAAATCACACAGAGATTACTTGCGGGTACTGGCCCGATGGATCCAGATCCTTTGTGACTCTTGGTGGATCCACGAAGCCAGTCGCGAGGAGTCGCCTTCGCGCAGCGTCCACGAACGGGATTTTCCGTCTTCGGTCACCACCGTGATGTCGTATTGGTAGGGGTCGCGGATTGGTCCCGGGGCGGGCTTAGCTGCGGCGAGCGAACCGGGGTCGGCGGAGGTGCGAAGCTCGTCCGCCTCTTGGGGGGCCAGATCGCGATGGTAATCGTTATCGGTGGCTTCGCCTCTGACGTGCGCGTTGTGTTCATCGAATTGCACGGTGCCCGCAACTCTGGTAGCGGCCCCCGCAAATCCGCCGCTTCTTACAAATCTGATCTGCATGACTGGGCTCGCCTTCTTGGAGACCCCCGGCTTGTGGGCACCGGCCGAGCATCCCACCATCACCACCACCGAAAGCGCCAGCCGCACCGGTCGTCCCCTTATTTCCTGGAATCCTTACCGACGATGTGTCCGACATCCTGGTTGTTCTCATTGCAGATGTACTCCATGATTTCGGTGTTCGTCTGCAAGGGGAAGTGCCCATACAACGTGAAAGGCCGGGTGTAAGCACCCGGGTCATCGATGGTTACTTCACTCTCCAGGTGTCCCAGGTCCGGGCGCCGGTAGCGTTCCGTGATGTGGAGTTTTTCGGTGTGGGGATGGGCGGCGAAGTCGAACCAAAACTTGTCGTTGAAGCCTGTCGAATCGACGACCAGCGTATCGCCATCCCAGTGGCCGATCGAGTCGCCGTACCAGGTGGGGTCAAGCTCGGCCGGGTGACTGCGTCCATCGAGGAAAACCTGGCGATAGCTATGGATATTGCCCTCGAACAGGAACACGATCAGAGTCGGGGTCTCGACGATCTTCCAGGGATACGGGGCCATTCGCGGCACGCCGGTAGGCAGGCAATTGGCCTCCGGATCGTCTTTGGACAAGCGTTTCTTGGTCAGCTCCGCAGCCCACGGCTGGAGCGGGAGGGTATCGCCCGGCTTGAGGGCGGAGGAAATATCGTAAATGAAGTGGCGGTCGGGGTCCCAGATGCCGGACAAATCCGGTTTGCCCTCGCGCGTCCGTGGCGTGGGGCCGCTCGGTGTTGGACGGTTATTTAAGACTCCGCCCTGCTCGAGCAGTGTGGGAGCCGAAAGGGGCTCCTGGGCGGCGGCCACGGCGGCCACGGCGATCCACAGAACCAGCAAACCGGTTGGCATGAGTGCCTCGACTTTCACGACTTGATCCGAAGCCCCACTCTCACTTGTTCCGAGCCTTTTCCAACTCCATCGCTTTGCGGATGTGATCGTTGTCGGGGTTGTTTTCAATGCATTCGTATTCTTCCACGCGGACGTCCACGGGACGCCGCAGCACGGCGCCGGTCACCCAGGGTTTGGTCAGCGCGCCGGGGTCTTCGACGGTGGCGCTATAGGAGAGGGTGTCGTCCTCGTTGAGGTGATAGCGCTCGATTACGTGCAGTTTCTCGGTGTGGATGCTTCCCAAGCCGCTGAGCCAGGTCTTGTCGTTGAAGCCGGTCACGTCGACGACGAAGATGTCACCTTCCCAGCGTCCCACCGAATCGCCCATCCAGGTAGGCGTCACGTCGTCGGGGTGCTCGAGCTTTTCATTAATGGGAATACGCCGATAGGCCCGGAAGGATTCATAGAGGATGACCACTTCGCGCGGAGTTTGAACGATCTCTAGCGGCATCGGCATGCTGACAATGCGCGGAACGCCGGGCAGAAGGCATCTGGAGGTCGGATCATCGAGCACCGTAAAGGTCTTCTGTCTGGCGGCGGCCCACTCCTGGTAGGGAATCGGCTCGCGACGCGGTGGGCGATATTTGGTCGGGGGGAGCGGATGCAGCGGCGGAGCGCCTGGCTCACCGGTAATGCTGACGCCGCCAGCCTGCCAGGTGCCGGCGAGATCCGGTTTTCCATCGGGAGTACGGGCGATCGGCTTGGTGGGCGCGCCGGCCGGCTGGGCTTCGGCCGTGGCGAAAAGCAGTGCCAGCGCGAGCGAGATGGCTTGGGCGAAACGGGCAATCGGGGCTTTCACTGTCAAACCTCTCATACCGCCGGAACCTAGCGGCCGGTCGGCCCGGCGAACTTCTTAGAGCCATCGGGAAAAGTGACCTCGCGCCCGGCTCCGGTGTTGGAACCGTCCTTCGATTTATAGGCTGTGACGGTGATCAAGTCCCCAATCTTCAGCGCCTCCCGAGCGAAGCCGGTCCGCTTAAGCGTATTCGGAGGATACCCTTCGAGAGACCAATTGGTGGTATTGCCGCCGGAGTCCTTGACGTCGATATAGAAATAAATGTGAGGATTGGTCCACTCGACCTTGGTGATGACGCCTTTGAGCGTGATCAACTGGTTGGAATCGTACTCGGCCGCAAACGAATGATGCGCCAACGCTACCGCGGCGCTCCCGACGAGACCGATTCCCAAAGCGAAGACTCCCCGGAGCTTCAATCGCATGCTGTATAACCTCCCGCAGGGTTGACTGCGCCGTTGTGATGTTGGCGGTATGGTAACGCGGGCCGCGGGGGTGTGTCAATCGAGGCGGTTCGGTTAAAAGGCGCCCGGGGCCTTGACACCGGCGAGCGGGTGACATAGTCTCGCCCATTATCAGGGCCGTTTGAACGGGCTGTGATCCCGTGGCCACAGGAGATGGGGATGATCCGAGCCAAATTCGCAGTCCGGCTGGGTGCCGGCTTGAGCGTGATCCTCTTGTTTCTTGCGCGTGCTTCGGCGCAGAGCACGATCTCCGGCCAGGTGAAGGATACTTCGGGCGCCGTGATGGCGGGAGTCGCTGTCGAGGCCTCGAGCGAGGCGCTCATCGAAAGAGCGCGCTCGGTAGTCTCCAACGGCGAAGGGCGATACGCCATCGTCGATGTGCGTCCCGGCAGCTATACCGTCACCTTCACCTTGATGGGATTCAATACCGTCAAGCAGCAAGTGGAGGTGCCGGCCAACGTCACCGTGCCTGTGGACGCAACCATGCAAGTCGGCTCAATCGGACAGACGGTGGAGGTCGCTGGCCTGGTCGCCACCGTCGATGTGGACAACGTCTCCCACCCGGAAGTGCTCACACGCAGCGACGTCGACTCAGTGCCAACCGCGCGCAATCTGCAGTCGCTTGGCTCCTATATTCCTTCCGTGCACTTGAATATCCCGGATGTCGGCGGGTCGCAGCAGATCCAGCAGACCTACATTGCAACTCACGGCAATCCGCCGGAGCACAACGTGTATTTACTCGACAGCATGCTGGTGAACACCACGCAAGGCGACGGCCAGATTCAGACGTACATTGAAAATGAGCTGGTTCAGGAGGCGACGTACTCGACGGTGAGCAACCCGGTGGATTCGACCGCCGGCGGCGTGTTCGTCAACCTGGTCCCCAAGGACGGCGGCAATAATCTTCACGGCGAATTTTTCGGCGCTTACACACCCTCGTCATTCGTGGGAACCAACCTGGACGCGAATCTGATCGCCCGTTTCGCGGGAGGCAACAGCGCGCAGTCGGCCATTACCGAGCTTCAAGACTTCGACGGGTCCTTGGGCGGTCCCATTAAGAAGGACAGGCTGTGGTTTCTTCTGTCAGGGCGCAAGCAGCAGACCTATCAACAATCGCCCCTTTGCCTAAACAACGGCAGCCCCTGCGTCGATCGTTCGCACATTTACACGGGTCACTTGCGGCTAACCTATCAAGCGAACGCGAAGAACAAGTTCAGCGCCATGTGGATGCGGGACTTTAAGCGAACTGAAGACGAAGCCGTAACCAACGTGGCCAACGGCGTGCCAGCCAACTTTCAGGCCACCACGCAGCGGATTCCGGCGATGTATTACATCACGCAGGAGAAGTGGACCGGCACCGTTACCCCCAAGCTGATCCTCGAGGCCGGTTTTTCCTTCGACAAGCTGGACTACAACGTTCGATATCAGAACGGCCAGACCCAGACGCCCTTCTCGCCGCTTTGGTACTCCGACGTGCTGCTGCAGGACACGGGCAAAAATCTGCGCTACAACGTCGGCACGATGCAGCAGATCTACAATTTCGACCGCTACGTCGTGCAAGGGGGTGGCTTCTATGTCACCGGATCGCATCAGATCAAGTTTGGGATCCAGGATAGCTGGGGACCTGCCTATCAAAAGACCTTTATGAATGGCGATTTGTACGCCATCGAAGCGAACGGAGTTCCAACGAGCGTTTCGGCTTACGATACGCCGGTGTACAACAAGCCGCGTTTGAACGCCGATCTGGGCCTGTATCTAACGGATACCTGGAAGATAAAGAGGCTGACGATCACGCCGGGAATCCGCTGGGACTATCTATCCAACCAGATCGATGCGGAGAGCGCGCCGGCAGGCCGGTTCGTGCCGGCGCGTAGTTTTTCCGCCATCACGTGCAACACCTATAAGGGAATCTCGTGTTTTAAGGACTGGGCGCCCCGGCTGGGCTTGGTGTACGATCTGTTCGGCAACCACAAAACCGCGCTGAAGGCCGGGGTCGGCAAATACGAAACACCGCTCGTCTCCAACAATCTGCAGGCATTCAACCCGATGTTTGTGACCTTCCAAAGCCGCGCCTGGACCAATACCATGTGCACCGGGCCGAGCTGCTATCCGCTCGATGACCAGATTGGGCCGGCTCCGGCAGGTGCCTTTGGGACGCTATCGCCGCGCTCGCTCGACCCGAACTATCATCGCGAGTACAACATGCAGTATTCGGTGGGAGTCCAGCAGCAGATCCGCAACGGTGTGACACTCAACTTCAACTGGATCCGCCGCGACGACTATCAACAGGAACTGATCGCGAATCAATCTGTGCCATCATCGGCCTGGACGCCCTATTCCATCACCAACCCACTCGACGGCACCCCGATCACGATGTATAACCTCGCCCCGTCCTTTCGCGGGCTGACCGCAGTGCTTTATCAGACGAACGCCCCCCGGAGCCTGCGCGCCAATTCCTACAATGGATTCGAAACCTCGCTCGCGGGTCGCCTGCCACACGGCGCTTTCGTCTTCGCGGGCTGGACGATCGATCGTGAGCTTGCCCGGCAGTGCGATCAGACCGCCGGCACCGGCAATCAGCTGAACGACCCCAACTCGCTCCGCTACTGCGACTGGTACGGGAACCTGCATCAAGAGTTGGGTCAGATCGCCTCGATTCCTTACCGGAATGAGTTCAAAATTCAAGCCAACCTGCCATTGTGGTACAAGTTCGAAATCAGTGCTTCGTTGTATTCCGACCCGGTTTACAACACCAATTTCACCCTGAACAACCCGCCCTACGGTGTGACCAACGCAGAGCCGATCTTCGCGGGCGCGCAACAAGGCTTTAGGGAAGTCTACTGGACGCTGACTTCGGGCACCCGATACCCAGCCAATTGCAACTGCCCCACACCCAGCGCCGTGGTTGACCCGGGCCTGGCACAGGGTTCGGAGACGATCATGCTGGTGGCGCCGGGGAGCCGTTTGACGCCGCAATTGAATCAGCTGGATATCGCCCTCCGGCGGGCGTTTGTGATCCGTGATCGCTATACCATTAAAGCCGAGAGCCAGATCTTCAACGTTCTGAACGCCAATACCGTTTACTCGGAGGCGCAGACGCTGACGACATCGGTCACGCCGTTCCTGAAGGGCGGCGTCGGCGGCGTCCCCACGGCGATTCTGAACCCAAGAATGGTGCGCCTGGTGGTGCAGTTCAAGTTCTAATATTGGGGTCGGCCTTCCGTCTCGGTCACCGCGCACCCGGCGGCGTCAGCGCCGGAAGCGGCCAGTTGCCATCGTAGGGCGGCCAGTTGGGCACCGGGGCCTCCCCAGGTGGATAGAACATCGCCGAATAGATGCTGCGAATCTTGTCCTGGTCGATGACAAACCATTCGCTCAGCACGTTGCGGCGCGTAGCGGTGCCCGGTTTCCGTAGGAAGACCGCAAGCGCCAGCGCCACTCCGGCTTCCTCATCGAGGATCGGGTAGCGCCGGGCCGCCACCATTTGAATATTGATGGTGGCGAGGTTGGAGGTGCAGTCGGCGACGCCCGCCGGGCCGCCGCCGTTTGGGGCGCTGCGGCCGGTGACGGTGCGGCCGTTCTCCACACGAACGCATCCCGGGTAAGCCCTGATGATCGCCCCGTCATGGGTCGTGATCCCGTCGAAGTAGCTGTTGGTGATCGCCATCAGAGTTTCGCGCGAGGAGCGTGCCTGCTTGGGAAGACTCCGTTCGGGAGGCGGATTGGCCGCCAGGTTGTCCGGATCAAAGAAATTGCCCGCGGGCTGGCCCGGCGCCGCGGGTCCGTTCAGCCCCGGATCGCCCTTGCGCGCGATGAGCCATTCGGCCTCCGTGATCTTGCGGTGTTCAACCTTCACACGCACGGTCGCGATGGCCGATTCGCTGCCTTCCTCGACTATGCCGAAGTAGCCGGCCTGTCCGCTGACGGGATCAAGGTAGCGCCTCTGCAATTTGCCAAGTCCGGTCAGGGTCTTCCACATCCCCGTGCCCAAGCGGACCACCACGGCGTTCTCGGTTTGGCGAAAGCCGGCGACGAGCGGCGTCGCCGAAGGATCGTGCTTCGCGACCGCATTCAAGTACTGATCCAACTGATTTTTGAGGCAGACGCGGTCGCAATCGGTCGCCGCGGCCCGCGCCGTCGCGGCTGCCGCCAGCGCGCAGGTGAAAATCAGCCTTGAAAGCATGGCCCGATTGTACCCGAACCCGATTCCGCCCGCTCCGCCACGGCTGTGCACTTCTAGCTACCCGAGAATCCCGTGATCGTCGCCGGCCGCCTAGCGCGGACCGCGAACGGCGTCAAATTGCCGGTGGAGCTCGCCGAGGCACTCGAGGCTCCGGTGAACGTTCAGCGCAACCGGATCAATTTTCCTTCCGCACACCCGCTCCATAACACCGGCAGCCTCGGCAACTCCGACGTGATTCTCGCGCTCGAAGTCGAGCAACATCTTCATGCTGACCCATCGCATGTCGCCCATCAACCGGATCGGCATAGACTCACCGGTCAAGCTGACCCACAACGGCGCCAAGATTCTCAGCATCTCGAGCCTGGAGCTGTTCCAGCGTTCGAACTATCCGGATTTTGCGCGCTACAACGAAGTGGGCATGCGATCGCGGGCGACTGCGGACACCAAGCGCATGCCGATATCAACGCTAGAGAGAATATCCGGCAGGACCGCGGTAAAGAAGCCGAACGTGACGTGGTCGAGAATCGTCTGTCGCATTCGTTCCGCTTGAGGCGGCTTTCAGCCGCAGTCACAAGCCCTCGCCTTTGGGCGAGGGTGGTTTACTATCGGATTGAGTGTTCATCGGATTGAGTTGCTTGGCGGGGCTTTTCTTGGTATACGACGAACGATGAAGAGAGCCCTGCTGTTGTTCAGTATTCTGGCCGCCTCCGAGATGCGCGGAGAGGACCAAGTGGTCGGCGGCCCGTACGTGGTGAATGTGGGACCGCGGTCGGCGACGGTGATGTGGGTGGTCCAGAGCGGCGAGGTCTCCCTGCGCAGCGCGGTGGGGAACGTGGAGAAGACGGTCCCGGTTCTGCGGGCGGAAAAAACGATCTTTACGGGTCTCGAGCCGGGCACGACTTACAACTATCAGGCCTTTTCCGGCGGGGCGGGGAAGGGATCGTTCAAAACGCCTCCCGCCGGCGAGGCGCGCTTTCAGTTCGTGGTCTACGGCGACACTCGCACGCGCCACGAGGTGCATCGCAATGTCGTTGCCGCCATCCTCCGGTACGCGCAACCCGATTTCGTCATTCATACCGGAGACCTGACTTACGACGGCAATGACCCGGCCCTGTGGCCGATCTTCTTTGATATCGAGCGTGAGTTGCTGCGCAAAACCGCGTTCTATCCGGCCTTGGGCAACCACGAATACGGCGCTGCCAGTTATTTCGATTTTCTGAGCGCCCGGTCGTACTACTCGTTCAACTGGGGCAGCGCGCACTTCACCGTCATCGACAGCGATATCGAGAGTGCGGGCTCGACCCAAGAGGAACGCGACGCCTTCTGGCAGGCCGAGACGCGCTGGTTGGAAGCCGATCTGCGGGGGGCAAAGGACGCTCAGCTGCGATTCGTGTTTGCGCATCATCCTCCGATGACCGCAGTGAAGGGGCGTCCGGCCAACTATGGGCACATGACCGCACTGGAGCCGATGTTCGAGAAGTACCGGGTCTCAGCCGGCTTCTTCGGCCACGACCACAACTATCAGCACTATTTGAAGAACGGCTTGCATTACTTCATCAGCGGAGGGGGAGGAGCGCCGCTTTACGACGTGGACTCGCCGCCGGCGGGCATCACACAAAAGGTGGCCAAGACGGAGAACTTCCTGATCGTTCAGGTAGACGGGAACAAGGCCCGAGTCGAGGCGAGAACGCCGGACGGCGAGGTGCTGGACACCGCCGAGCTCGACGCGGCGAGCGCCGCGGGCAGCCGGTCGCACTGACCGCCGAGCTTCCGGCCAACCCAACCGCTGCATGATATGCTGGGTCGGAATGTTCAGTCCGCAGCGCAAAACCCGCGTTTTGTTTGGACTCTCGGATGTCGTCCTGGGCGTGCTGGCATTTGAGGCAGCCTACCGGACGCGCTCGTTGCTGCACCTGCGTTTCCTTTTTTACTTCACCGCCAACGAGACAGCGCTGATTCTCGGGTTTTCCCTGCTCGCCTTGGTCCTCATTGGGCTCTCACTCGGGATCTACGAAGGGCTCGACTCCGCCCACCCCCGCATCATCCTGCGCGATACCGCGCGGCAATGCGCTTTGGGAGCGCTGTGCCTGGTGAGCTTCGAGTACTTGCTGCGCATGGATTTGAGCCGCTTCTTTGTGTTTTCGTTCTCCGTCTACACCTGGGGACTGATGCTCCTGTTCCGGCTGACGGCAGGCCGGGTCGTGGGCGTCATCCGGCGCGAGTTCACGGCGCCGCATTACGTGATGGTGGTGGGAACCGGAGATCGGGCGCGCCGGCTGGCCGCGGCGCTCGAGCGCTCGGTCGAGTACGGCATCCGGCTGCGCGGGTTTCTGAGTGAACCGGAAGCGGCCGGCCCCGATGAGGTGGTTCTGGGCTTGACCTACACGGTCAGGCCGATCACCGACCTGCCTTCGATCCTGCGCCAGCACGTGATCGACGGGGTGGTGTTCGCGGTGGAAAGCGGGAGCCTGGCGGCGCTCGAAGAGTACTTTCTCCTCTGCGATGAAGAGGGCGTGCGAACCCACGTGGCGGTGGATTTCTTCCCCCACGTCAACAGCACGGTCTCGCTCGAGCGCTTGGGCGTCACTCCTCTGCTTACGTTTTCCGCGGTGCCGTACGATGAGATCCGGCTGTTGTTGAAACGGTCGCTCGACGTGATTCTGGCGGCGGCCGGGCTGCTGGTGCTGGCGCCGTTCATGCTGCTGATCGCGATCGTGATCCGTCTCAGTTCGCCCGGCCCGGTTATCTTCCGGCAGGAACGCTGCGGCTTGAACGGGCGGCGATTCGTGTTTTACAAGTTCCGGTCGATGTGCGAAAACGCGGAAGCCCTCAAGCCAAGGCTGGCGCACCTCAGCACGCGCGAGACGGCGTTCAAGATTCCGGATGATCCGCGGCTGACGCCGGTCGGCCGCTATCTGCGCAAGTTCTCGATCGACGAATGGCCGCAGTTGTGGAATGTGCTGCGCGGCGATATGTCGTTGGTGGGGCCGCGGCCGGCGGTGCCGAACGAAGTCGAGCAGTATAAGCGGTGGCAGCGGAGACGGCTGCGGATGCGGCCCGG
>Ga0306921_10003448_pt1 | contig 16053 bp, 16 predicted proteins | sample sta12Cox44000080_FD_203760 | JGI IMG/M metagenome (GOLD analysis project Ga0306921, IMG submission 203760) | Lab enrichment of tropical soil microbial communities from Luquillo Experimental Forest, Puerto Rico - statoxic.12C.oxic.44.000.080 (v2)... | ecosystem: Environmental > Terrestrial >...
CGTAGCGGCCGACACGCCGGCCAGGAATGTACGCCTGCTGGTTCTCATGTTTCGCTCCCTGTGTCGTCAGTTCACTCCATGCACTCTCCTCACACTGAAAGATGGAAACCAAAACTACGCCGCGTTGCCGCAGCGCTTGGCCTTTTCGAAGGCGCCGCCGCCGGCGTCGGTGTTGGGGCCGCCATAGATGCTGCGATAGGCCACTTCGGTGCCGCCGCTGGAAATCTGGCGGATCTCATAGACGCCCAGCGCCGAGCCGGTCGGCGCGGTGACGGCCACCGTCGCGCGGCGCTCCTGGGCATAGAAGGTCGGGGTGACCGTTTGCAGCGGCCCCTTCTCCCGCTCGACGATGCAGTTCGTGAACACGTCGTACGGCACTCCGTAGGCAGCGGTCCAGGTCGGCGCTTTCTGGGCGAGACCGCTGGGTGACTGGCACGCCGCCAGGACACAAAGGCCCGCAAGGCCGAACACCGCTTTGCCATTCATCGGCGCAGCATGCGCCGGTTGGCGAAGGCTCTACAAGGGGGACGGCCCTAAAAGCTCCCAGTCGTAGCGCCGCAGCATCTCGGCCCGCGCGGCGGCACTCATCGAGGAAAAATTGCTGCCGGTCCGCTGCTGCTCTTCGATCAGCCCGCCGGCCCCGGCCGGGGTGTAGAGGAACAGCACGAGGCCCGCCTCCGCGCCGGTGCTTTTCCAGGCATGCCGCACGCCGCGCGGCATGAACGCCGAGGTGCCGGGGCCGCCGGCCGTGACCTCCTCGCCGATCAGGAAGGTGAACTCGCCGCTCAGGACATAGGCTACCTCGTCGCTGTCGCGATGGAGGTGCAGGGTGCTCTTGGCGCCGACGGGAGCGCTCGCCTCGAACATCATGATGCTGCCGCCGGTCTCCCCGCTCAGCAGCTTGAGCACGATCGACCGCCCCGGCGCGTAGTTCGCCACCGCGCCCTGTCCCGGCTGTACGACGATGCCCTTCACGCTCGCCTCGGATCGTCGATGTCGAGGTCGATGACCTCGCTGGGCGACGGCGTCACCGCCAGCAGCGCCACGCCGTCGGCCGAGGAAAAGCGGTGCCACGTGCCCCGCGGATTGACGGCGATCATGCCGGCGTGGAGCGCGAAGGATTGCGGCCGGTCGTCGACGACCATTTCCAACGTCGCGGCGCCATCCAGGACGTGGATCAGCTCGTCGGCGGGATGGGATTCCCAATGGCCCTTGCCGGCAAACTTGGTGAGGCTCATGGCGCCGTCGCGATAGGCGGCCAGGCGGGCGCTGCTGTCCTTGCGGTCGGCCGCTGTCGAGCGCGGCGTGCGCCCGCGGAACATGGTGAGTTTGGCGAGCTCGGCGGTGAGATCGACGATGCTGGGTGGCCGCAACCCCTTGCCGATGTCGAGACCGGGCGTGCCCGTGCGCGGGTCGTCGACGTCGCGCTCGATATGGTCGCCGGGAATGGTCGCGCTGAACGTCGTCCCGCCGTCGGCGGAGAGAACGCGGTGCCAGGCGCCCTGCGGGACGATCGCGATCGTTCCGGCGCGAAGCTCGAAGGATCGGGCCGGGCCGCTATCGCACACGATCTCCAGGGTCTTGCTGCCGTCGAGGACATGGACCAGCTCGTCCTCGGGATGGGTCTCCCAGTGGCTCGTGCCGGCGGACTTGCCGAGCAGGAGGATACCGTCGCGGTACCGCGGCATCTGCGCCGTGCTGCCCTTGCGCTCGGCGCGCTTGGTTACCGGGGTCAGGCCACGGAACATGGTGAGCTTGGCGGCTTCGGCGTTGAGATCGACGATGGCTGGCATGCGGCCCTCCATGGGGTTCGTCGGCTCGCTCACTGTAGGCCGGCGAGTCAGCGGCCGTGATCCCCGCTTTCGCAGCCCCCTGCCACGTTTTCGTGGCACCCGGTTGGTGCTACGACTGGGATGCCATGGCTGCTGTCGACGGATTGGCCAGATCGAGTGCGCGGAGCCGGACGCGGCGTGAGCCGATGGACTGGGACGACGTCCGCGTGTTCCTCGCCATCGCCCGCAAGGGCTCGATGCGCGCCGCCGGCCGCGCGCTCGGCCTCAGCCAGCCGACCATCGCCCGCCGTCTCGCCGCCTTCGAGGCCACGTTCGGCGGCGCGACCCTGTTCGACCGACTGCCCGAGGGGCTGCGCCTCAACGCTGCCGGCCAGAAGCTGGTGCCGGCAGCCGAGAGCGTCGAGGACGCGGCGCTGACCCTCGAGCGGCGGCGTGCGGCCGCCTCGCCAGCGTTGAGCGGCACCGTGCGGGTGTCGACCGGCGAGTGTGCCGCCGGCTTCCTGGCGCGCTGCCTGTCGGAGCGGACCAAGGCGCTACCGGCCGGCCTCACTCTCGAGCTGATCGATTCGCGGCAGAAGAAGAACCTGCTGCGGCGCGAGGCCGACATGGCGCTCAACCACGCGCCGCCGCCGAGCGGCGACTACTATGCCTGCAAGGCCGGCACCTTCGCCTGCTCGGTCTACCGGCGGCGCGGCGCCGAGGCGGCGGGCTGGATCACCTATACCGACGAGCAGGCAAGCTATGAGCCGGCGCGCTGGGTCAAGCGGCAGGTCGAGGCGACCGGAGGACAAGTGGCACTGCGGGCCTCGTCGATGCTGATGCATGTCGAGGCGATCCGCGCCGGCACCGGCCGCGGCGTCCTGCCGTGCTATGTCGGCGACGGCCATCCCCTGCTCGAGCGGCTCGGCGCGCCGATCGCCGAGCTTGCTGCCGACTATTGGATCGTTGTACATCGCGACCTGCGCCGCGCGCCGCGAGTGCGCGCGGTCATCGACTGGATGAAGGCACTGTTCGCCGAGCAACGCGACGTGCTGGCCGGCCGGCAACAGGGGGGAAATCGCTAAGTGAGCTTTTCGAGACATGCCGCCGCCCTCGCTTTCGCGTGCAGTTGCGCAAGCCCGGCCGTCGGGCAATTGCTGCCTCACAAGGATCTGTCGCTCGCCGTGGCGCTCGCCATCGCCACCGGCGCCGCCGAGCATTGCAAGGCGCAAGGCTACGCCGTCTCGGTGGCGGTGGTCGGTCGCGAGGCGCAGGTCCTGGTTCACCTGCGCGGCGACGGCTCGCCGCCGCATTCGACGGAAAACAGCTATCGCCGCGCCTACACCGCCGTCACTTACCGCAGGCCGTCGGCCGACGTCGAGAAGCGGGTGAGGAACGATCCGGGCGATCAGCTCGTGCATCTCCGCGAGGTGATCGGGGCGCAAGGCGGCTTGCCGATTATGGTCGACGGCGACGTGATCGGCGCGGTGGCGGTGTCCGGCTCGCCCGGCGGCGACAAGGACGAGGCCTGCGCCAAAGCCGGCCTCGACAAAGCCGCCAACCTCTTGAAGTGAGCGGCCGATGCGCAAGCTGATCTTCGCCCTGTGCCTGCTGGGGCTGTTCGGTTCGTCCGCGGCCTCCGCCCAGACCTCGAAGGACTGGATCACCGGCCTGCCGCGCGAGGCGATGCCGGTCAAAAGCTGGCCGGGCGGCAAGAAGGTCGCGGTGTGCTTCGTGCTCTACGTCGAGGTGTGGGGCCACGATCACGGCCCCAACTTCCGGCCAGATATGGGCGATCGCAAGCCCGACCTGGTCGATGAGGCATTCCGGCAATACGCCATCAACTGGGGCGTGCCGCGGGTCGGCCGGCTGTTCAAGGAGATGGGCGCGCCGCTCAGCCTGGCGCTCAATGCGCAGTTTCCCGAGCAGAATCCGGACGTGTGGAAGATGCTGCGCGCCTCGGTGCCGGCGGCGCCGATCGTGGCGCACGGGCTCAACAACTCGACCGACCTCTTGCCGCTCGCCCAGGGGCCCGAGGCGCAGCGTGCCTATATCCGCAAGACCCTCGACATGATCGAGAAGAGCACCGGTGTGCGCAGCACCGGCTGGTCGAGCCCCAGCGTCTATCCCAACGCCGACACCTTCGCCGCCACCGCCGCCGAGGGCATCCGCTACACGCTCGACGGCATGGACTCCGACGTCCTGTCGCGGCTCGCCACCAAGCCCAAGCCGCTGGTGCTGGTGCCCTACCCGCCGACGGTCGTCGACATGGGCCAGTATCTCTCACGCTTCAAGGAAGCCACCGACCTCGAGCGGCTGTGGGTCGACTATGTCGGCGAGCTGGCGCGCGAGGCGGCCGCCGATCCCAACCGCGAGGCAACCGTGGTGGCGATCGGCATCCATCCGTTCGTGGCCGGCACACCGGCCGGCGCGGCAGCCATGCGCCGGGTGCTGGAGACCTTCAGCAAGCTCGGCCCGGTCTGGGTCACCGACACCGAGGCAGTGATGAAGGCGGCGGGCGAAAGCTTCTAGGCGTTCGCCTTCGACACGAACGCACCGGTGCGCCCGTCGAGCTTGAGCGTCCGCAGCAGACGCTGGAAGCGCGCGTCGTTGTGGAGGCCGCGGAAGTAGGGGTTCTGCGCGGTGAAGCACAGGTAGGTGGTGCGCGCCTTCACGCAGTGCTCCAGCGCATCGAGCGCGCGTCCCGGCTCGCCAATGGCCATCCATTGCATCGCCGCGCCCTCCCAGCGATTGGTGCGTTCGAGCAAGGCGATCCACACCTCCATCGCGGCCCGCCAGCTTTCGGTGCGCGCCACCACCTCGAGATGCTCGGCCAGTCCCTGGGCGACGCTGAGCCGCCTGAGCGTGGCGAGCCGCTCGGCCATCGCCTCGTCGTGGCGGCCGAGCTGGTCGAGGATCATCACGCGGCCATAGCGCGCCCGCGAAGACGCCGGATCGACTGCCAGGCTTTCGTCGACCGCCGCGAGCGCCCGTTCGCTCTCGCCGGCCATCCAGTAGACGATGGCCATGTGCTGCAGCGTCTCGACCTGCCGCGGATCGAGCTGGCGCGCCTGCTCCATGGCCTCGACCGCCTCGTCGTGGCGGCCCATCGCGCTGAGGAACTGGCCGAAGGTGCCAAGTGCCTCGACCGAGTTCGGGTTGAGGCCGACGGCATGCGCAAGATCGGCCTCCGCACCGTCCCAGTCCCAGTCGTGCTCCATCTTGATGCGACCAAGGGCTGCCCACGCCTCGGCCAGGCCCTCGTCGAGGGCAAGCGCGCGCTCAGCCGCCTGACGGGCCAGGGGGATCGCCTCATCGACCTGCAACGGTCGAAGCATCGCGGTCGAGGCCATCAGCAGGTAGGTCGAAGCGAGCCCGGCATGGGCCATCGCATAGTCGGGATCAAGCGCCAGCGCCTGCTCGAACAGGGTGAGCGCCTTCATCAGCGGCAGTCGCGTGAAGGGTTTTAGATGCGCCCGCGCCTGAAGCTGCAGGAAATAGGCCTCGGCCGTCCGGGGCCGGTAGCTGTGCAGGCCGTGCACGGCCGACGGTTGCGGCAGCGAGCTCGCGACCCAAGTGGCGATCGCGTCCTGCAGCGCCGCTCCATTCACCTGGGGCTGCTCGAAGCGCTCGCTCGATTGGGTGCGCCCGCTCGCCACGTCGATCAGCCGCGCCGAGACGCTGATCCGTTCGTCGCTCAGCTGCACCGTGCCCTCCAGCAGATGTCCGACGCCGAGGGCGCGCGCGACGGTGAGATCGGCGACGGCATTGACCGGCGAGACGGTGAAGCCGGGCAGCGCGCCCAGCGCCACGCTCACCGCGTCGGCAATGCCGATCCCGAGATAGGCGTCGTCCCCGGCGAGGTCGCCGGCCGCGAAGGACCGCACCGCCAGCACCGGCCGCCGGTTGGCCGTGGACGGCGCCGGAATAGGCTCGGACAGGACGCGCACCGGCACAGCCAAGCGATAGCCCGCCCGCGGTACAGTCTCTATGAAGTCCGACGGCGAGCCGTCATCCAGCGCCTTGCGCAAGGTCGACACGTGCACGGTGAGCGTGCGCTCCTCGACCACAACATTGGGCCACAGCTTCGCCCGCAATGTCTGGTGGGAAACCAAATGCCCGCCGGCTTCCGCCAGCATCAACAGGATCTGCCAGGCTTTGCCGGGAACGGCGACCCCGCGACCGTCACGCGTCAGCCGCCGCTCGGCTGGATCGAGAACAAACGGACCAAACGAGAAGGCTGACATCGAACGTTCACGGACCCGGCTTGCAATCTTGATCTCTTCTTGATGCCAAACTCACACAGCATGCAGGTAGACGATCTTAGTGGGGTGGTCGTGCGGTGTCTGCGGGGCAGAGCATGGCGTTCGGGCTTTTTTTGGGGGAGCCGGCGAGAGCAATTTGCCTGACATTGGGCATTGTTCTCGCCAGTGGTGTGATCGGAGTCGCGGTGGCCCAGCCGGCCGCCGATCCCGCCGCCAGCAAGCCGACCTACGAAGTCGCCGCAGTTTCGGGCAATCCGGCCGCGACGACATTCTCGACCGGCAGCGGCTGGCTCGGCCGCACGCTCGGCCTGAAGGACGAATGGGGCATCAAGCTGGGCGGCCTGTGGTTGGCAGATACCAACCTGGTGGCTGCCGGCGGCGTTCAGCCCGGTGGATGGACGTCGAATAGCGCGTTGTTCGGCAGCCTCACCATAGATGCGGACAAGCTCGTCAACTGGCGCGGCGCCTCGTTCGGGGCCGCGCTCCTGCAACTCAACGGCGCGAATACAAACGGCGAGGCCGGCAGCGTCACCGGCTACAACGGCATCGTCGGCCACACGCCTTTCCAGCGCACCGAACTCTATGAGGCCTGGTACCTGCAGGAGATCGTCAAGGATGTATTGCAGGTGCGGGTGGGCAAAGTGGCGTCCGGCTTGGACTTCGACAACGTGCTACGTCCGGTCATATTCACCGGTGTGGATGCCGACAAGAACATCCCATCGGTCAGCGGATTGCTCTACTCGACGGTCTTCACCAACGGTACGCTGATCGGCGCCCTTCCCGGCTATTACAACACGGCCTACGGCATCACCGTCAATTTCACGCCAACCAAGAACTTCTACCTCAATGTCGGATCCTACGACGGCAACGGGGCACGCAACTCGGTGCAAACCGGCCTGAGCCCGCCCCTCTTCAACGGCTACTATTTCAACATCGCCGAGATCGGCGTGAACTGGACCCTCGGCGCCGATCGCAAGCCCGGACAGTTCGGCATAGGCCTGTGGCGCCAGACCGGCCTGCTCACGGTCACCGGCACCAACATCACGCAGGATGGCACTGGCGGCGCGTATATCTTCGGCTCCCAGCAGATCGCCTCCCACGTCAATGATCGCGTTCCGAACTCGTCGATCTCGGCCTTCTACCAGTTCGGCGCCAGCAATTCCCAAACACTGCCGGTCAACCAATACTATGGCGCCGGCTTGACCGGCTTTGGCCTGATCGGCGACCGGGCTCTCGACTCGATGGGCGTGGGCATGTCGTTGTCCCGCTTGAACCAGAACATCTTCGCCCGTGCGAGCGAAATCATCTTGCAGGCGTACTATCAGGCGCACGTCTATGGCGCGACGTTCTTGCAACCCACCGTCAGCTACATCCCGGCACCAGGCACGTCACCGACGGCGCCGGGGGCCTTGATGCTGACGATGCGACTTACCGTGCTTTTCTAAAGGAGTAGCCAAGTGACAAATTCGCTGGACTGGGCGGCCTATGGCCGGAGAAAGGGGAAGACAATGCAAAAGATACTATCGCGGCTCGCGATGGGCTTCATCGCGGCGGGAATTGTTGCTGGCTCGGCATCGGCGCAAGGGACCATTCCGGACTACCTGAAGGGCCTCACCGGCACGACGCCGGCGGCACCGGACGTACTCGCCACGCGCGACGTGCTGCAGCTCAACACATCGATGTTCGCGCTTTACGACGCGGCGGCCACGACCTTCCAGCGCAACATCATGGCCAACCACCCGATCATCCTGGCGCTGTTTTCGGGCGCCGGCGGTCGCATGATCCTCTACCGGCCCGGCAAGCCGCCCGAGGAGGCGCCGTCCGTGCCGATCGTCTACCAGATCATGAAGTCGACCGGCCACAGCACCATGGCGATCTCGGAAGTCGTCATGCCCTACATCAACAATGCCGCAGACAAGAGCTGGATGGCGCCGCTGCTCGCCTATCGCACGCAGATGAAGACCGCACTCGATGGCGTCGACACCCTGCCGATCCAGGCGGACTGGAAGCCGGCCGTGAAAGAGATCCTCGGCAACAACGTCGCCTACATGGACGATTGCCTGGCCAAGGGCGTGATCTCGATGGAGGCACTGCAGGCGTTCGCCAAGAAGCAGGGACCTTCGATCAAGCTGATCATCAACTGGGCCGCCTCGACCCAGGTCAAGCACTGGATGAGCGTGCTCGATGGCTGGCGGACAAGCCTCGGCGACGACTGGAACAAGGTTTTCGCGGCCGCCAACACGATCTACGTGGCAAGGCAGAACAACGTGCTGTTCAGCACGCTTGCCCAGTATTTCCCGCCCGACGCGATCAACGACCGGCTGATGCTGATCGAGACGATTTCCTTCACCACGACGCCGCAGGACATGCTGACCTCGCTGACGCGCATCATCTCCGATCGTGCGGTGGGTGCGCTGTTCTTCGGCATCGATCGGTTGATGGATTTCGAGCTGATGGGAGGCGATGCGCGCAAGACCATCGTCTCCGAGATGCAGCGCCGCGGGAAGCAGGCCTTCCTGCCGCCCTGGGTGCCGTTCGGCTCCCACCAGTGGCCGGCGCTGGTCACGCCCGGCCCGGGGCCGACCTCGCTTGACGACGTGAAGTAAGCATCGGGGGCACACAGCCATGAACCTCAACACCATCGCCGAAGTGAAGCGCCCGAAGTCGTTCGACGAGGTCGAATGGCGCGACGGGCACGCCTGGTTGGGGGGCGGCACGTGGCTGTTCTCCGAGCCCCAGGTCACGACCGACACGCTGGTCGATCTCCAGCAGTTCAACTGGCCGCCGCTCACCGCGACGGCCGAAGGGCTGGAGATCGCGGCGACCTGTAAGGTCGTCGAGCTGCACGACTTCAAGGGCCCGCCTGCCTGGAAGGCGGTGCCGCTGTTCGACAAGTGCATCGACTGCTTCCTGATGTCGTTCAAGATCTGGAATGCAGCGACCATCGGCGGCAACGTCGTCATGTCGTTGCCGGCTGGCGCCATGATCTCGCTCACTGCTGCGCTTGAAGGGGTCTGCACCCTGTGGCCGCAGAACGGCAAGCCGCGCCAGGTGCCGATGGTCGACTTCGTCACCGGCATGCACACAAACGTCCTGCAGAAAGGCGAGCTGCTGCGCTCGATCTTCCTGCCGGCCTCGGCCCTCAGCAAGCGCTTCGCCATGCGCCAGGTGTCGCTGACCCACTTTGGCCGCTCGGCGGCCCTGATCATCGCTACCGTCGGCGACGACGGCCGGGATTTCCTGCTGACCGTCAGCGCCGCCACGCCGCGGCCGATACATCTGCGCTTCGCCAAGACGCCGTCCGCGCAGGAACTGCACCGGGCGATCGACGAGCGCCTGCCGCCCGACGCCTGGTTCGCCGACGTCCACGGCTCGGCGCCCTACAAGCGCCACGTCACCTTCTACCTCGCCGAACAGATTCGCGCGGAGCTGTCATGAGCAACTTTGAAGTCAATGGTCGCAAATACTCGGCCGAACCAAAAGCGGGTCAGTGCCTGCGCACCTTCCTTCGCGACCTCGAGGTGTTCGGGGTCAAGAAGGGCTGCGATGCCGGCGACTGTGGCGCCTGTACGGTGTGGCTCGACGGCAAGCCGTTCCATTCCTGCCTGGTGCCGGCGTTCCGCGGCGAGGGCCACAAGATCACCACCATCGAGGGCCTGTCGAAGAACGGCGAGCTGCATCCGATCCAGAAGGCCTTCCACGACGCTCAGGCCTTCCAATGCGGTTACTGCGCCGCCGGGATGATGATGACGACGGCCTCGGCCGCCTTCGACGATCATCGCAAGGACGACCTGCCGCATGCGCTCAAGGGCAACATCTGCCGCTGCACCGGCTATCGCTCGATCGTCGACGCGCTGCACGGCAGGACCAACATCGAGGAGGATGTGGCGGGCAATGCGCTCGGCGCCAACATCCCCAACCCACACACCGACGCCATCCTGACCGGCCATGCACGTTACACCATGGACGTCGCGATGGAGGGCATGCTGCACCTCAAGGTGCTGCGCTCGCCGCACGCCCATGCGCGCTTGAAGTCGATCGACAAGAGCAAAGCGCTCGCGGTGCCGGGCGTGGTCGCGGTCTTCACCTGGGAGGACGTGCCGCGCCGGCTCTACAGCACCGCGCTGCACGAGGACCATCTGGTCGATCCTGACGACACCTACATGCTCGATAACGTCGCCCGCTTCGTCGGCCAACGGCTCGTCGCGGTGGTCGCCGAGACCGAGGCGGCGGCCGAGGCGGGTGTGCGCGCTGTCCACATCGAGTACGAGATGCTGCCGGCGGTGTTCGATCCGGTCGTCGCGATGGAGCCGGGCGCGCCGATCCTGCACCACAAGGACGCGGTTCCCGAGAACAGCAATATCTTCTGCACCTTGCAGGGAGAGATCGGCAACGTCGCGAAGGGCTTCGCCGAAGCCGACGCCGTGCACGAGCAGACCTACTCGACGACGCGCGCGCAGCACGTGCATCTCGAGACGCACGGCTCGATCGCCTACAAGGGCGAGGACGGCCGCTGGCACGTGCGCACCAGCAGCCAAGGTCCGTTCGCGGTGCTGAAGAAGCTCGCCTACCTGACCGGCGTGCCGGCGCGCGAGATTCACGTCTTCACCGAGCGGGTCGGTGGCGGCTTCGGCGGCAAGCAGGAGATGGTGTCGGAAGACCTGCCGCTGTTCGCAACCATGAAGCTCGGCGGCCGGCCGGTGAAATGGGAGTGGACGCGCGAGGAGGAGTTCATCGGCGCCACGACGCGGCACCAGATGACCACCCGGGTCAAGATGGGCGCCAAGAAAGACGGCACGCTGACTGCACTCGAGGTGCATGTGGTGTCGAACACCGGCGCCTACGGCAACCACGCCAGCGAGACGCTGGCCGCGGCGATGGCGAGCCCGATCGCGGCGTATCGCTGCGACAACAAGAAGGGCATCGGCCAGGTCGTCTATACCAACATGACGCCGGGCGGCGGCTTCCGTGGCTACGGTGCCTCGCAGACCACCTTCGCCATCGAATGCGCGATGGACGACATGGCGCGCCTGCTCAAGATCGATCCGATCGAGATCCGCCGCAAGAACGTCGTGAAGCCGGGCGACAACGTCGAATCGATCTGGGCCGAGCCGGGCGATGCGAGTTTCGGCAGCTACGGCATCACTGAGTGCCTCGACATCGTCGAGCGCGAGCTGAAGGCGGGCAAGAACAACAACGGACCGAAACCGGCCGGCGACGAATGGCTCGAGGGCACCGGCCTGGCACTCGCCATGCTGGAGTGTGGACCGCCGACCGAGCACCGCTCGAGCGCGGAGATGCATCTCAAGCCCGACGGCACCTATCATCTGGCCTGCGGCACGTCGGAATTCGGCAACGGCATCTCGACCGCAATCAAGCAGATCGCGGCCAGCATCCTGGGCGTGCGCTCCAAGGACGTGTCGCTGACCAACGCCGACACCGATCGCTCGCCGTACGACACCGGCACCTTTGCTAGCACCGGCACGGTCGTGGCCGGCAAGGCAACGCACATCACCGCCGAGGCGATGCGCGACGACATCCTCGACTTCGCGGCCCGCCACAGCGGCGAACCGAAGGACAGGTGCCGACTCGACAACGACGCCGTGATCTGCGGCAACAAGCGCGTCCCGCTGAAAGAGCTGCACGCGGCCGGCGCCAAGGTGAATCATCGCTTTACGGTCGGCCGCCGCGCCTACCTGTCGCCGCGCTCGATCGCCTTCAACGTCCAGGGCGTGCGGCTGGTGGTGCACAAGGTGACGGGCGAGATTCGCATCCTGCACAGCGTGCATGCCGCGGACATCGGCAAGCCGATCAACCCGATGCAGTGCCGCGGGCAGCTCGACGGCGCCGTCGCCATGGGCTACGGCTGGGCGCTGATCGAGAACATGGTCCACACCGACGGGCATATGGTGAACCCGCAACTGCGCAACTGCCGCGTCCCGGCCTTCGCCGACACGCCGCACACCGACATCTTCTTCGCCAAGACCGAGGACAAGATCGGTCCGTTGGGCGCCAAGTCCCAGGGCGAGTGTGGCATCAACCCGATCGCGCCCGCGGTGGCGAACGCGCTCGTCAACGCGACCGGCGTGCGCTTTGCTCATCTGCCGTTCACACCGGACCGGCTGTTCGGCGCATTGGCGAAGGGCAAATGACCGTCAGCATCGTCACGCAGACCTGCGTGCGGCCCGAGCGGGCGGAGGATTTCGCCCGCTGGCAGGGCGAGACCAGCACCTTCATCTCCGGCTTCGCGGGCTTCGTCGAGCAGCGGCTGATGCCGCCCAATCCGCCGTTGCAGGTCGACTGGGTGATCCTGCAACGCTTCGCCACTTTGAGCGATGCGCAGCGCTGGCTCGGCTCGACCGAACGCCAGACGCGCATCGAAGGCGCGGCGCCGATGCTGATCGGCCGCGACGACGTCCACATCGTCCAGGACGACAAGGAAGGCATCAAGGCCTCGCCGGTCGCGACCGTGATCAGCACCCGCGTGAAGGCCGGCAAGGAGGCCGAATACCGCGCCTGGGAGCGCAAGATCGCCGCCGCCCAGTCCAAGGCGCCCGGCCTGCAGGGCTATCGCTTCGAGCCGCCGGTGCCCGGCGTGCAGGAGGACTTCGTCGCTATCCTGCGCTTCGACAGCGAGGTCAACCTGAAGGCCTGGATGGAATCGCCGGAGCGCAAGGCCCTGATCGCCGAGGCCGATCCGCTGACCGAGGAATTCCACACCCGCGAGGTGCGCGCAGGCTTCGAGCAATGGTTCACGGAAGCAGGCTCCTCCGGCGCGCCGCTGCCGGTGTGGAAAATGGATTTTCTGGTTTTGCTCCTGCTTTACCCCATCGTCTTCCTGTGGGGCGTCTGGGTGGGCACGCCCTACCTCGACAAGCAGCTCCACATGTCGTTCGCGGTCGCGCTCTTCCTCGGCAATATCGTGAGCGTGGGACTGACCGGCTTCCTGGTGCCCTGGACGGCTAATCGCCTCTTCGGCTGGTGGCTCAATCCCACCGGCCCGAACCGCATGCGCACCCACCTATTGGGTGCCGCCATCATCTTGATTCTCTATGCCGTCATGGTGGTCGCCTTCCGGCAGCTGTTCTAGACTGGGGCATGGGCAAACGTCTCAGCGCCGAGGCGGTGGCGCAGTATCGCCGCGACGGCTTCTACTTCCCGCTCCCCGTGCTGTCAGCTGGCGAGGCACGCACCTACCGCGACAAGCTTGAAGCGCATGAGCGCGCCACCGGTGGGCCGCTCGCCGGCGGCATGCGCCACAAGGTGCATCTGCTCTTCACCTGGGCCCACGAGCTCACCCGCCATCCCGCGATCCTCGACGCCGTCGAGGACGTGATCGGCCCGAACATCCTCTGCTGGGGCACCAACTTCTTCATCAAGGAGGCACATTCGCCCTCCTTCGTGTCGTGGCACCAGGACGCCACTTACTGGGGCCTCTCGACCAGCGACGTGATCACCGCCTGGGTGGCCTTTGCCGACGTACCGGTCGAGAGCGGCGCCATGAAGTTCTGGCCGGGCAGCCATCTCAAGCAGCAGCTCGCGCACCACGACACGTTCGCCAAGGACAACCTGCTGACCCGCGGACAGGAGATCGCCGTCGATGTGCCCGAGGGCCAGGGCGTCGACGTGCCGCTGAAAGCCGGCGAGATGTCACTGCACCACGTGCTGCTGGCACACGGCTCGGCCCCCAACACCACCGGTGATCGCCGCATCGGGCTCGCCATACGCTACATCCCGCCGCACGTGCGCCAGCTCAAGATGCGCGATACGGCGATGCTGGTGCGCGGCCGCGACACGCACGGCCACTTCGACCTCGAGCCCGCGCCGCATGCCGATCTCGATGCCGCGGCGCTCGCCGCGCACAAGGAAGCGGTCGAGCGCTCGCAAAAAGTGCTCTACGCCGGCACCGACCGGACGCAATTCCGTGCTTAGCCGGCGCGTGCTCGCGCTACTGCTAATCGTGGCTCCCGTCGCGGCGGCTGCGCAGGAGCAGACGCCACAGCAGTTCCTGCAGTCGATCTACGACCCTTACAGGAGGCCCGACTTCAAGGGCCAGCCCTATTGGGAGGTCGGCCGGTTCTTCGCCCCCGATCTGGCGCGTGCCATCGACAAGGATTTCGCCGAGGCCAAGAAGCGCAAGGAAGTGCCGACGCTCGACGGCGATCCTTTTGTCGATGCGCAGGATTGGAAGATCGACTCGTCTGCCCTTTCGATCACGATCAATCGAAACGGCGACAAAGCAGCGGGCGCCGTGGCCTTGGTCAATTTTGGCGAGCCCAAAGCGATCGCACTCACCCTGGTCAAGACGCCGGCCGGCTGGCGCATCTCCGACATCATCACTGCCAACGGTTCGCTGCGCGCGCTCTACAAGCTCAAGTAGAGGAGGACACTGCCATGGCTGCGAGCAAAGGCGTTGTCGTACCGCCAGGCGGCGGCAAGCACATGGACATGAATGCGCCCGGCCGCTTCGCCGCTGTAAAACTGGTCGGCCGCGAGACCCATGACAGCGTCATGATGTTCGAGGAGACGGTGCCCGAAGGCATCGGGAGCTCGCATCACCTGCACTACGACAGCGACGAGGTCGCCTGGGTGCTCGAGGGCGACTTCACCTTCCAGATCGGCGAGGAGATCAGCAAGGGTGGGCCCGGCACCTGCGCCTTCTTTCCGCGCAACGTCGCGCATGCCTGGAAGAACACCGGCACGACCACGGGGCGCGTGCTGTTCATGTACACGCCGGCCGGCGCGGGCCGCTACATCGAGGCTACGGCTGAGCGGCCGAACCTCAGCGAGGCCGAGAAGGCGACGCTGCGCGAACGCTACAACTGGGAACTGCTCGGCCCCAACCCGCTGTGAGCTAGTTCCGCCAGCTGGTGTCGATCTTGTCGAGCTTGCGGATAAGCGCGGCGAACTCGAGCTCGCCCTGGCCGGTGATCTCGCCGCCGAAGCCGTCGAGCTGGGAGCGCGACTTGCCGGCGACGTTGTCGCCCATCACGCTGACCGTGCCGGCGGCACCGGCATCGACCTGGATCTGGCAGGCGCGCTCGAGGCGATAGAGCCGGATGAACGCCTCGGCCACCGTCCGCCCGGTGGTGAGCAGCCCGTGGTTCTTCAGCATCATGGCCGTGTGCTCGCCGAGATCCTTCAGGAGACGCGGGCGCTCGTCGAGCTCGAAGCTCACGCCCTCGTAGTCGTGATAGGCGAGCCCGCCGTGGAACGCCGTGGCGTTCATCGAGATCGGCATTAGCCCCTCTCGGGTCGCCGCCACCGCCATGCCGGCGCGGGTGTGTGTGTGCATGACCACACGGTGGCGATCCTGGTGCGCCATGTGGACCGCCGAATGGATGACGAAGCCCGCATAGTTCACCGGGTGCTTCGACTCGCCGACGTTGTTGCCGTCATGGTCGATCTTGACCAGGTTCGATGCCGTCACCTCGTCGTAGTTGAGCCCGAACGGATTGATCAGAAAGTGCGGCTTGTCGCCCGGCACGCGCGCCGTCAGATGGCCGTAAATCAGTTCGGTCCAGCCGAAGTAGTCGACCAGGCGATAGGCCGCGGCGAGCTGGCGGCGCAGCACGGCCTCGCCTTCCTCGGGCGACAGAGAATAGACGTCGATGCCGGTCAGCGGCGCGTTTTCCGCGATGTGCATGTCCATGGCGATTCTCCTGGAATTTCAGCGCTATGATCGGGCAAGAAGGAGAAAACGTCCATGGCGGAAAAAGCCCGGCTCGACACCACGCGGCTGCAAAAGATGGCGACAGCCTATTGGGAAAGCGCCGCCCTGATGGCTGCGGTCGAGCTCGATATTTTCACCGCAATAGAGCGAGGCCACGACACCGTCCCTGCCCTCGCCAAGGCCGCCGGAATAACCGACCGCAATGCGGAGCGGCTGCTGACGGCGCTGGCCGCTCTCGCTTTGCTCGAGCGCAAGGGCGAGCGTTTTTCCAACGCACCTGACGTCCAGCGCTTCCTGGTCAAGGACAGCGAGCGCTATGCCGGTCCGTGGATCCTGTTCACCA
>Ga0306921_10003451_pt1 | contig 16046 bp, 20 predicted proteins | sample sta12Cox44000080_FD_203760 | JGI IMG/M metagenome (GOLD analysis project Ga0306921, IMG submission 203760) | Lab enrichment of tropical soil microbial communities from Luquillo Experimental Forest, Puerto Rico - statoxic.12C.oxic.44.000.080 (v2)... | ecosystem: Environmental > Terrestrial >...
TTGTTCAAGAGCCACGAGGGATCGGCTCAAATCATTCAGCTGCCGCGGCATGGGGGCACTCCATCGTTCGATTGGTGCGACGATGGTGCGATTACCTCGCCGCTCGCCCCATAGCATCTAAGGCCGACTAGACAAGTCGAGTGAATGCTTCCGAATGACCGCTTGGGTCAAAAGCGGTAAGGCTCAGAACGAGCGTATGTTTTTCCGGTTTGCTCCCGAAAGCGGACCCTCCGATCTGCGCGTCAACGAGTACGAACTATCTCTCGATCGGCTTCGCGAAGCGCGCTCTCGTCGGCGCGCAGCAGGGCGCGATGCTCGGCGCGGATCACATCTCGTCTGGGGCGGACCAAAGCGGAATTCCCACGCCCGCACGCTGCCAGACAAACGTGCGTTCGAGCGGCGGGCTCACGGAATTTCTAGCGGCCCGGTTTTGACACCTCCCAAAAAAGCGCTTTGTCGCCAATGCCGCGAGATGTGGGCGTTTGACAATGCAAGGGCTTGTGCATGCTTGCGTGCGGCACTTTTGGGGCAGACCTGAATTGTTCTGAATCGTGATGCCCTTTGATTCGCAAGGAGTTTTTACAGTGTCGCGATTGTAAAAAATGCGCAGCGCGGGGATCGTCTCGCATCTAAGAGCGGTTGCAAGCGCTGCTGGCTCAAGCCGATCCGGCTGGTTATCACCCACACCCAGCCGTTCGGACGTCGGCTCGCGTTTTGCTCAATGAGCAATGACGAGGGGCGCAGTATCTCAACGAGCGCGGAGAGCCCGCTGGCCACGACAGCGGGCTGGCGGCGTGAGATCATGCGCCTGCACGAGCTGGTGACCGGTAAGAAGATTTGGGCCGGTGCATCGATAACCAAGCGGCAAGATGGTCGCGTCGTTCGCATTAACGCCCCAAGCCCGACGGGGAAAGCGTCGCTGACGCAGCTCGCTGTAACTTACAGCTGCGTGTTATATCCGGCGCCCTGCCTGACCGGAGCGGCAGTGATGCTCAGCGATATTTGCTGACGTCGTGCGAGAGCTCGGGCGGATCGAAAAACTTGCGCTGCGACTCACGACAGACTCTATAGACGACACCATCCTCCAGATAAGGCGCCTGACTTAGAGTCGCCGCCACGTCTTCGAGATAGGCCGATCGCTGATCCGGTCGAAGCGGTGACGCCAAACGAAAAACCTCGGTCAACTGATCGTCGGTAAGCGAAATTGGCGTTTGGGACTTGTGCATTTGCGGGACCCTTGTGCGAAGAGTGAACCCGCTTCATTCCCCCCTTCTCAACCCTCGCCCTCGACCACCGTCGGGGGCTTTCTTTTCATTTCCTCCACCTTGCGGCGAACCGCTTCCAGCCGCTCGGGGTGGGCGTCGAGAAATCGATCCTGCCGTTCGCGAATCAGCCGGCACTGCACCGACGAAGATAGCCGCTTCTCACTGGGGAGCAGCCACTTGCGGTAAACCCGAACGCCGCTCAGCGCCATCAATCGGAGATTCTCCTCCCAGGCAGCATCATCGACCGGGGGCGGCGTCCATTGCCGGCGGAGCTCCTCGATCGCCGCCTCACGAGCGGCCTCGGAGCGCGCGCGAATCTGGAGCAGAAGCTCCCGCGCGGGCCCTTGCGGCAGCGCGATCATGCGACCGTTGAAATTGGAAGGCATCTCCCCGCGGCGCAGGTCCGTCAGCAACCGGTTGAGCTCCTGCCGATCCGCAGCAGCCCAGATCATAGCCAAAGCAGCATCGTCCCGCGCCGCCTTAGACGCGCTCTTCACAGCCGGGCGCTTCTCCACCGCGATCACCTCACGCCGGATCTGCTGCACCGCGGCGATGACGGTATCGATCTCTTCCTGCGAAGCATAATCGCGGAGGCGAGTGCTGATGACGGGTTCTCGCGGCAAACGGAATTGCAGCTGGAGCTCGGTCCAGGCTGCCCGGGAGTAGAAACTCCAGCCCGGCGGCGGCCGCAACGGGACGTTCATGACCCATCCATAGACGACACTGCCGGCGAGGGCTCCGACGGCCGTGGTGCAGATTGCGCAGCTATTGCTCGCCGTGCCTTGCGCCGCTCGCGCAGCACCCGCTCCAACTCGAGCCGAATTTGCCGCGACCGGTGCCAGTCCGCGATCTTATCCCGCTCATTCATCCACATCGGTGGTTGAGGATGGCTGCAATCGAAAACGGGATGCGGCTCATGGGGCATCAAGCCGAGCTCACGATCGAATTGGAGCTCAAGGTCTCTATTCTCGGGCGTCCACTTCACCGGCCGAGGAAGCCGCATGAGCCGCTCAAAAAGCTCAACGGCGCGGGGTGTGATACGACCGTCACGTTCTTTCGAAGTCCGACGCTTGTACGGCATGGTGATTCTCCCGGAGGGCGGAAGCGCACCATTGAAACGCCGTCAGCGCAGCGTTGTAAAGGATCAGCGTCGTCTATTCGATCGGATCGCCGGCGGACGCCATTCCTGCCGGTCCGGCGGCGGATCGGCGTCAAGATCAAGCTCTCGGAGGATGCGCGCAAACGCCAACCGCGAGTCACGCTCGATGTTCACCGCCGGATGCGGCACGCGATCGTATCGACCCTTGACCGTGAGACCATCACGCAGCAGCTCAGCGCGCGCTGTCGTCATTCGATCCCAAGCATCGGCCGCGGCCTCCAAGAGCTTCAAATGATGACTGTCGAGGTTGAAGTCAGCGACGACCTGGATCCACCACGCCTGCATCGTCTCACTGAGGTGACTGGGTGGGGGCGGAAGATCAGCCGGGATAATTGGCTGGACCAGCTCAAAGGCCGGCGTCTCACGCTGAATGGGACCGCGACGGGGCATGGTGAGGGATCTCCGAGGTGGACCCAACCTGCTCCTAATCCCCAGGTTTGGCCAGTACAACCTCTAGGTTGTGGGTAAATGGACACCAAAAACGGGGCGCAATTTTATGTCTAAATCCTTGGAACTACGAAACGAAATTACGCGATCAACCGGGGCAACAGGTAGCCCCGTACCACCGCGGCCGCGCCCGGAGGGTACCCACTCAACCAAGAATTGAAGACTACCCCCCATATATTTGATATTGCTATACTTTCCATCCCCATGGCTACGAGGTCGACTGCTTCTTGTAGTCAGGGCTCGTGTCGAAAAGTGTAATGAAATCAATTAGTTATTTAGTTGCCAAGGCTACCATCAAAACCCAATGAAATCAATGGCTTAACTTTCGCAGCTCAAGCCAAATAGCGCAATTGTATCAAGCACTTATTGGCTGTAATTTTATTTCAAAGTCGATGGAATCGCATCGATTTCCATACAACGTGCAGGTTGTAGCGCAGCTCAACCATACTGCGATCCAACGACAGAAGGCCGAGTCGAGCAATCAACATTGATGGCGTCGACGGAGATGGTCAACCACGGCAAGGGGACGACCACCATGGCCTTCATCTTCGACGGCGAGCCGAACCTTTGACGGCGAGCCGAACCTTCGACAACAAGCCGAACCTTTCGACGGCAGGTCCCGTCAGTGGCGTCAGTCCAGTGCAAGACCCTATTCACCTTTTTTCCTCCTTTAACTTGAACTGCTGAATCGTACAGGACTTTAGCACTGGACTGACGCCACTGACGCGTCAGTGATGTCAGTGATCTTTTTCGTCGGAGGCTGAAGAAAAACCACTGACATCACTGACGTGCCGATGCGCGCGTCAAGTGCCAGTCTTGCGTGGCCGTTGGTCGAGATCACCTCGTTCGACTGCGCCCTCGATTGCCGCCTCGATGTCAGGATACGTGCCGCCGTCGAAGTAGTGGTGCGCTCCGGTCGGGTCGCGGGCGAACCAGGGATCGCGCATAGTAATGGTGGGGTCGAGGATCACGGGGGCTACCAGATGAAAGTCGGGGTTTTCCAGGCGCCATGCTGCGTAGCGCTCGATTGCCCAGGCTATGATCGGCGTCTCACGAATAAAAGGAGTACCGCCGGTCGGGCTCAGACTGACGAGGTGCCATCCCGGTTGGGCAGGGATGACGGTACGTGTCATTGGTTCGTCATGCATGGTTCAGCCTCTTTTGGGCTACGTGTTGAGCCGGTCCCGGTGCGCCTCGGCGACGTTTACGCGTTGATCTGAAGCGACATCCAAATGAACGTAGATCGTTTGGCGGCGCCCTTTGATCCTCCATAGACCGTCCTTAGCAGCTGGATTATCAACCGCGACGTATTGACAGTCCGTGAGTCGGTGCAGTGTGGCTTTGAGCTTCGTCGAATCACGGAGCCATTCGAGACCGGGGGCTTTCGCCGACAATTCGTCGAGCGTCAGTGCCGGCGGGTTGCCTAGCGCGTCGATTGTGTCTGCGAGTTCGTTGTAGCCGACACCCCGGCTTGCGATGACCATGTAGCGGAATGCGGGGGTCTTGGGCGGCTCGGCCTTGGGGTCGAAGCCGGATAAGTCGTGTTGGTAGAGCAGCGCGGCGACATGGGCGAAGCCACCTGCCCAGTACCACGTCCAGAATTCGTTCCAGTATTCGGCCGGAAACTCTTCGTCACGGCGCTCGGAGAATGCTACGAAATGACGGCGATCATCGGCGGGTAGCTTGAGCGCGTCGCGGTAGTTGGTAGTGATGACCATCCCGGTGCGGTTCAGGATGTAATATTCGTTGATGTACTTTTCGTTGACCCGGATCGTGTCGGGTGGGGTCGCCAGCATGTCCTTCATGTGGTCGTTGAGCCGGTAGAGGTCGGTCGCGCCGCGCTCGCCGACGTCACGAACCTCACTCAACCGTACGATCAGGCACTTGAGGAATTCGTTGTTCTTGCCGACCAAGTGATTGAGCTTGATGTTCTTCATGTTCCACGTGCCGACGGTGTACGCGACAGCTTCGAGCAATGTGTCCTTGCCAATTTTGGGGACGCCTCCAAGCACCAGTGCGTGATTGATCTTCTCCCCGGGACGCTGCACCCGGCAGGCGAACCACGCGATGATGTGATCGGCTTCGTTGGGGTAGAGCACACGCCAGTGCTCGACCCAACGTGCGGCTAGGGCCGGATCACCGAGCTTGAGGTCAGGAGGCGGGCGGTACAAGTTGTACGCGGTTGCTCCTGGCTTTTCGATATATCCGCCGTCGACGATGACGTAGCCGGGAATGACCTCCGGTTTGCCCGGGTCCCAGGTCAACGACTCGATGCTGCGTTCCTTCGCCAGCCGCTCGGTGGCCGCGATCATCACCGGCTTGCCCTTGGAGTTGAGCACCACGTTGCCGTTGGCGTTGAGCAGCGGCATCGGCGGCAGCCGGTCGTCGACGCTGGCGTTCGGCCACATGGTCTTGCACGGCCGGTAAATGCACATGCGACTCGGCGCATAGGAGTACAGATCGTCGAACGACAACGTCGACGGTAGGGTGGTCGAGGCCGAAGTCGATGACGTCGAGGTCGAAGCCGAAGCCGAGGTCGATGCCGAGGTAGCTGATGGCGAGGCCGATGTCGGGTCCGGCATTTCTTCGATGTCGTCTTCCAAACCGCTCATGCCTTCCTCCCGAGCATCGCGATATCACGTCGGAGGCTGCTCATTGCCGCTTCCGTGGCATTGCCAAAATTTGCGCGCGCCGTTTGGCCTCCGGACAATCGCCTGGATTCTTGGCGCCGCATCCCGGTTGGAAAGGGCAAGCCCAAGGTTCTCTGGGATCGATTTCGCCGAGACAATTGAAGCCGACAAGATCAAGATCAAAGTCGTCCAGCGCATTGCGCTCAGACAATTCAACATCGGCAAGCGCTTCACGAAGTTGTTCGATAATGCGTGTGTCCTTCATACCTTCCTCCCAAGCACCACGTCGTTGAAGTCCCATCCCCGCTGCTTGGGGATCAGCGGCACCACAGTTCGACCGGTCGCTTTCCATATGCGCCGGCACTGTTCGGCCGCGCGTTGGCCCTCGCCGTTTTCGTCGTTGTCCACCAACAGAATGAGGCGAGCGGCGCCGATCGTCGTCGGCAAGCGTCCGAGCCCGCCTTTGGCCACAGCCGACCAGGCCGGAGTCAGCGGTATGCCGTGGTAGGAAATGCGCGTCGCGGCCGCGAGCACGGTCTCGATCCCCTCGCCGACCACGAGCTGCCCATTGCCGTTCATCGGCCAGAGCATGACGACGCCCATACGCCCGAGCGCCATGCGGTCGAGCTTGACGATGGCGTTGTTCTCCACGGCAAGGCCAATGCGATGAATTCCGACCGGGACAGCGGTCATCGGATCGCGCATCAAGGCGATGATGCAGGGGTGATACGCCCGGGCTCCGAAGACGCAGCGGGGATGGAAGCGAAGCGCATTGTGGATCGTGGGCGATAGCTTGCTGACGTCGATGCCGCGGGTCTCGGCTAGGTAGCGCTCTCCAATGGTGCCAGTGAGCGGCTGGGCAGCGAGCCAGATCTCCTTTGCCAGCGTGCAGCGCGCCGCGGTGTCCTGCTGCCGGTCGATCGATACTGGACCCGACCAGTCCTGCAGCGCGGCGATCGCCTCCGCCTTGGTCATGCCCTCGACCTGCGTGAGCCACTCAATGCGATCGCCACGGCGGCCACAGCCGAAGCAATGCCAGTGATCTGAGTAGATTTTGCAGCTGGGCTTTGGGTCGTCGTGGAACGGGCAAGACACGTGTCCGCTTGGGTCCATCGGCAACGATACGAAGTCGGTCAGGGGCGCTACCGTGGTGCCGAGGCTGGCGAGGAAATCCTCCTCGGCGCCTTGCTCGATCTCCTTTGTGGCCGGGAGCGGCGTCGCGGTGGCGACAAACGCATCGACCGCGCGGTCGACCGCCTCCTCGTCCTTCGGTGCCGGAGGATCGGCGGTCGCGGGTGCCTCGAGGTAGAGCGGGCCGGAATGCACCTTGCCGCCGAGCGGCAGGCCCACGGCCCAGGGCGGCGGCTCGAGCAGGATCGCCAGCACCTCTGACTCTGAGATCGAGCCCTCCGGCACCTCGATCACCACCTCGTCATGGCAATGGAAGACGACCGGCAGGCCGCGGGCCTCGAACCGCAGAAGCGCGGCTGCCAGCAGGTCGCGTGCGCAACCCTGCACCACGTTCTCGACCAGAGTCCCGAACCATGCCCGGGCGGGCTTCCATTGCCCGCGTGCGTTGTCGAAGAACTCGATGTCCGGATCGCCGTCCTCGAACTTGGTATTCGGACTGAGGCGCGCGCCCGGGTAGGTGATCATGCGACCCGAGGGCAACGTGATGGTCAGCGCGTAGCCATCGAAAGCGATGATGATCGGGGGCCGTGGTGCGGCCGCGACCAGGATCGGCCGGCCGGTGCGGATCGCGACCCGCGCAGCCTGCGCCAGCTCCTTCCAGAAAGCGCGGATCGCCGGATGCGCGTCACGCCATTGCTTGATGAAGGCCAGGACCTCGGCATCGCTGCGAACGTCCTCGTCATGGGCGATCCGACGCCAGGCGCCGACCGATCCGCCGAACCCGGCGCTCAGCTCCGCTGCCTTGCCGAGCTGGCGTTCGGGCTTGGTGATGGCAAGAACGTCCTTGCGCAGCATGCGCGCAGCGGTCTGACGGTAGGGATGCAGGCGCTCATCGCCGGTGCGGTCGTATTCGCGGAACGCCGCGAGCTTCCACGCCTCGCCGGCGAACCATGCCGTGATGCGGCTCTCGATCGCGCCGAGGTCCACGCAGATGAGGATATGCCCCGCCGTGGCGCAGAGCGCGGCACGGGAAAGCTCGGCCGCGACCGCAAGCGGATTGCCCCAGCGGGCAAGCTCGGCGTAGTCGCCGGCAATGAGCGCGTCGACCAGATAGGCCGGGTACTCGGCGTCGTTGCGCTTGAGATTGTGGAGTTGGGGTCCGGGGGAGGACCACCGACCGGGACCGGCGCCGTAGATGCGCCCCCAGCCGCGGATACAACCATCCGCCGGATCGGCATAGCCCAAGAGCCGTTTGGCCATCCGTACGCTGGCATAGGCGCCGCGCTGGCGCAGAGTCAGCAGCTCACGCACGACTTCGTCGGGATTGTGCGCCAGCGTAGCCGAGACCGAGCGCTTGGTGAGCGAGGTCATGGCATGGCCACGCGCGTTCACGGCGTCCTTAATCCGCGCCACCTGGTCGACCGAGGTGATCACGCCAACGCTCAGCTCGTTCAGGCGGGCGTTCACGGCATTGCGCTCCTGCACTGCGAGCGTGCGCATGGCCTCCAGAAATGGGACGTTGGCGCGGATGCCGCGGGCGTTGATCTCGGCGTCGAGCAGGAGCTGCTGCCGTTCCTCCGGGATCAGGGGCTGCAGGCGGGGGCCGTTGTAAGCCGCGCGCGTGGCGGCGACGTCATTCTTGCACCGTGCCAGCAACAGCGCGAGGTCGCGCTCACGGGCGGCAGGGTCTTCAGGTTTCTTGCGCTTCTTCGCGGTCTGCGGACGTGACAGGCGAAGCATCGCCTGACGTGCCGCTGGGTCTTTTTTGTGGGGCAAGGCGAGCGCTTCGCAACGCAATCCAAGCTCGGCCGGATAGGCGTGCGCGAGCGCGCGCCTTTGAGCGCAGTCCTGGTTCGCGATCGGGATCGGGGGAAAGCCGTAGCGTTTGACCAGGATGTGGGTGTGGATGGCGCGCTCGAACTCCCAATTGTCCGACACGAGCGTGTAGCGGGTCGGATTGGTGAATGGCGCTGGCACCGGATCGGTGGGTCGCCACGTTTCCACCGGACCGTCATCGATAGCCCAACAGAAGAAATGGATGCCGGTGCTCGGGTCGCTGGCGTAAATGTGAGCGCCGCGCTCCTTCAGACTGCACTGCGAATAGGTTTCGATATCCCAATAGATGATCATCGCCGCCTCCCGGAGCGCAGGAGGCAGCTAGCCTCCTGCGTTGTTATTGTTGGAGTCCGTCGTGGGGCTCACGCCCAAGGCGGCAATTCGTCGGCAATCGCCTCGGCGACAGTGACCGGTTTGACCGGCTTCATGGCGTCGAGGATCGGCGATTGCGTTGCGGTTGCCGAAGGCGGAGCCGAAGTTGTCGCTGGAGTTGCGGCAGGTGCTGCTGCCGAAGCAGCCGGAGGCGTGACCGCCATCGGGCCGGTGAGCTGCGGAGTCGGCGTCGGTGATATTGCCGGTGTTCCGCCCGATGCCCGCCAGTCTACGACCTGGAAATGCGGACGCGTCAGCATTCCGTACTGTTGTGACTTCCACGGGCGCTGCTCGAGCTGCACGATCGGGAACACGTGCTCGCCGCGGAGCATGCGCATCACGGCGATCTGTTCCTCCAGCGCGTTATAGGCTTGCATCGCGCCGTAGGTGTCGTGGGCGTACGTGTACAAGGCACCGGTCTTGAGATCGACCAAGTAGACGACGTACGTAAGCGCCCACGGCCGACGCGGCTTACCGTCCAGTCCGGTTTCCCATTCCGTGATCGGGATCGCCTTGTTGAGCACGTCGGGATCGGGAAGTGGATGCTCGCTAATGTATTCCGGCCGCTTCTCCTTCCATCGCCGAAGCACCGTGATGTAGCCGATCACGAGCATCGTCTTCGGGAGGGGCAGCCCATCGCGGTCGACCCAACCAGTTGAAGAGGCCCACCGTGCGATGGTGCCGCGCATGACGCGGTCACCAGGCAGCCCGGTAGGTGATCCGCCGTCTGACGGCGGTACTGTTACGTTCGCAGACATGATGATGTCTCCTATGCTGCGGAGTTACGGATACTCGTGCCGGGCTTCGCCCCGGTGGGCGCCCTCGCGGGGAATAAGATCGCCTTGAGCGTGCGGAACGGCGGCTCACCCTCGACAGTGTCGTCGATCGGCTCCAAGCCGCGCTTCTCGCGGAATTTGGTGATGCTGCTGTTGATCTCGTGCAGCACGGTGAGCTTGGTGTCGTAGTCGATCACCACCCAGTCGATGGAACGCGCGAGCCCGATCAGCTGCGCCGGCTGCACGTGCTTCAAATTCAAGAGCATGCGAAACAGCTCGCCGAGCACGGCGCCATGCGGGCCGGCGCATACAGCCTCTCGTTGCTCGCGATGCCATGCCTTCCACCAGCGCATCAGGCGCGCGTCGTCGGCGAGCTTTTTGTCCTTCTTCTCGGATCGACTACGCCGCACGGTTTTGTTCCTTGGCGTCGTTGTTGTCGTTGACGAACTCGATGAGGGGCTCGCCGTCATCGGGGCCAGTCCAGAAGTCATCGGGGCGTTCAAGCTCGATCGCGATGCCGCTCTCGATGCCGGAGAACGCGCAGACGTCCCATACGTCTTTGCAATCGAAGAACGGGCCGCCGATGACAAAGGGTGCAGTCCAATCGTCGTTGAACCAAACCGCGCCTTCGTGATCCCACCCGTCGCGCATCCCTTCCGGCTCCCACCAGGTTGTCGCGATGCCGCCGCGGCAGGTGGCGAAGTTCTTCGCCTTCTTGCCGCTCGAGAACGGCCCGAACGCGCGCGGACCCGGAACCAGGACAACCCATGTGTCGGTGGCGAACAGCATGAGAGCAGTCATGGCGCGCCCCCATACAGGGCGATTAACGCCGCTTCTGCCCTCTGATGATCGCGCTTGCGCGCGAGCAGCGCGTGCGCAGATGGGAAGAGTTGGAGCGCGCGCTGGCGAGCACCTTCCTTGTCGCCGCCGCGGAGATGATGGAACTTCTTCCAGACCGCTGGCTCGACGATCGTGATCGGAATCTCACAGCAGGCGATCGCCGCCTCGATGGCGCCGGTCGCGCGCCCATACTTGAAGCCGGACGATGCGCCTTGCTTCGGAAGTGCTTGCGCACGTTCGATGTAGGCGTGCTGCGGCTGATGAGCCATGACCCAGGCGCGGATCGCGAGCACGTCGACCCGCTCCTTCGCACTGACGCCGGTCACCGGAATGTCGATCGCTTCAAGCAGCTGCGGCGCGGCACCGTCGTTGATCTCGACGAGAGCGAGACCGCCGCGCACACCGGGATCAATGCCGAGGATTCGGGTCACGGCACGCTCCTCAACGCGCGCCATGCCTCGTGGATCTCGGATACAGACACCGGCTCCCGCGGAAACACGTGCAACACATCGGCTGTCGAAACGGAGAGAAGATAGGCCGGCCCAGGCAGCTCCCATCCGGCACAGTTCCAGTCGAGCAAGATCCCGACGTAGCCGTTCTCTTGCTCTCTAAGGAGATAGGCGACTTGGTTTGCGGGCCCCTCGTTGCGAACCAGCACCCACGGACATGCGACTGAAGATGATGGAAGCGGCTGCAACTTACGGCGGCCGTGTTCTCTGTATTGGAGGCTCATGCCGCGCTCCCAAATTTCTCGGTTTCATCACCAAACGCGTCCCAACCGGGCCGGCGTTCACGTGCGAACAGATCGACGAACGGACCTTCGCAATACTGTTCGACGCGGCGAAAAAATTCGTTCGGTTTCCGGCTGTGTTCGCGCCGCGGAGCAAGAATCAGTTCGCGCACGTTCTTGGCGTTGCGCCGGCAATTGCCGCGCCGGGCCAGCAGCACGATCTCGGTTTGACTGCGGGTGGTGAGGCCAAGACCGACGGGGAAGTCGGATTCGTATAACGGTGATACCCCATCCCATCCGCGTCGAACTTTCAGCCAGGTAAAGGCGCGCGTCGAATACCTAAATCCCCATAGCTCGATAAGCTTTAATGTCTGCGGCAAAAAGGGTCCGCTGGTCCAAACAAAAAGATGGCAGCCGGTGGGCGCCGCGAGCTCCTTCACCGGCAACGCGGCGAGCTCGGCGAAGGACATCGTCCGGTAATGTCGCTCGTTGTCGCGCCTGCTGCTCGGATTCTGGGATTGGATCGCAGTGTAGGACTTGAAATGTGACGCCGGATCGACCGCGATCGCACCGTAGTAGCCGCGCCGCAATCCAACAAAGGGAACGGGGGCGGACAAAACCGCCTGTAATCCCATCGTGTTGGTGGTCGTGGCATCCATGAGGTCTACTTCGTGCCCGTCAAACGGTCTTCGCGCAGCTCGACGAGAAAGTCCGTCACCGCGTGCAGTGTGCGAACCGTGCTCGCCGCCACGGCGTAGAACTCAATGGGTTCAACGCGATCTAAAGCAGCGCGGGTCCGTTCGAGGCGCTCGATGAGACCGAGTAAGCGATGGTCGTCTACGATGGTCATCGCGCCTTTCCATCAGACGCGCTCGCCGCCTCCGGCTTGCGTAGCAGGGAGCCGGGGATCGGTCCGGGGTCGCCATAAGTCACAGTGTCGGCTGTTGCGATTTCCGCCGCCCCTTGCGTGACTTTAAGTTTCCGCAATTCGGCGTTTTCGTTTTCGAGTTCCTCGATGCGGGCGCACAGCTCGCCGATGCTAGGTTTGGCGTCGTTTTCGGGGCCGATGCCCCGCATACAATTCCACTCAGCTTGGAATTCCTGCAGCCATTGGACGACGCTGGGCAGCCTGCGATCGATGATCTCGCCGACTTTGGCGAGCTTGGCGACCGCATGAGCGGCATCGTGCGGGCACGGCAGTGAAGTCAGATGTTCGAATGCAGCGCGTAAATCCGCCCACTGCTCGTTTGGCTTCGAGCGCGGCGGTTTGGCATGACCGGCCTCGTCCTGCTGGCGGGATTTCAATTGGCGGTAGGCACCATCCACCCGACCGGTCTGGTCCATTTCCTCAACCAGATAACTGTATTTCGCCGGTTCAGCTTCGGCGGCGTCGACGATGGCCTCGGCCTTCGCCAGCGTCGTGCGGTGCTTGCCGACGACGACGGCGACCTTGTCGAGAGCGCGGCCACTTGAACTTGTGGAGAATTTCTCCAGATGTTTGTCGGTGCGGGTGCCCTGCCGCTCCTTCGCCTTGGCCTTCTCCAACGGTTCCAGCGCGCGCTTGATGCCGACGGCCTCGGACCACGTGAAGTTCTTGCGGCAGGTGTTCTCGGCGAACTCGCCGCGCACGATCTGGTCAAGGTTGATCGGTATCAACGTGCAGGGAACTGTCTTCCAGCCGAGCATCTCGACAGCACGCAGACGGCGCTCGCCAGCGATGAGATGTCCGTCGGACGTGACGGGGACTGGATGCAGCAGCCCGATCTCGTCAATGCTTTTGGCGAGCGCGGCGATATCACCAAGATCACGCCGATGACGCTCGCCGACGGTAATGCGACCGATGGGCAGCGAGCGCGTATCAGCGGCAATGACCGCTTGATCGACCGTAACCGATCCATTAAATGTCTTGGACATCTGGGACCTCCTGGAGCTGCGGTTGCACGCAGCGAAGTGATTCAGAATGAACGGGCTGGCCCTCGCGGGCCGGCCCGTTGGCGCTATTTGCCGACGCGTGCCGCCGCCGATTGACGGCGCCGACGAGGCTTGGGGGCGGCCGGCTTGATGGTCACCGCAGCGGCCATGCGGGCCTCTTTCTCCGCGCTCATATTCTCGAGGCACGCGCGCAACCGGCTGCGGAAGGCGAAGAGGCTGGCACCTTTCTTGTCATCGATCTGGAATACCGGCAGTTGATCACGCAGGTGATGAACCCTGCGTTGAGCGCTGAGGTCATCCTTGCCGAAGATTTCCATTGCGATTGCCGCGGCCCCGCGCAGCAAATCGTTCGAGAGCTCGGCCTGGTCCATTGGAATCCCCAAATAGCTATCGTACGATTACACTAGCCTAGTACAAAATTAGACCAGGTTCAATAGCGGACAAGAGATTAAACTTGATATTTATCCGCCGACGGTCCATCTTCCCCACATGGACCGAACAGATTTGCAGAAATTTGAACAGCCGCTCTTTGCCTATAGCGATGTCGAGCGCACCCTGGCCCACATCTTTCGGGTTGACGCCGAGCGCCAGCGCGGTGCGCTGCGCGCTCGTCTGAAGCATTTCCAGCGCCTCGGGCTTCCTGGTCTGGCGCCCGGCAAGGGCAAGCCGCTGCTTTACAGTCGTGAGCTCGCCGCGATGTGGCTCATGGCGTTGGTGCTGGCGGAAACCGGCCTCGACCCGGCCATCATCGTGAAGGCGATCAAGGACAATTGGAAGAATCTCACCCCGTGGGTCCGCAAGGCGACGGAGTATCGCGCGCAGACGGAATCGCCCGTATTCCTGGTTGCGCGGCCGCGGGCGATGTCGGGGGCCTGGCAGGGTGGCCCCGTGAGTCTCGAGCTCGACATGTTCGAGCGCTATAGCTCCGTTGCCGCCCCCCGTAGGGCCGATTACGCCCTCGAGGAAGTGAACAAGGCCCAGGATTGGAGCGGCTGGGTATCCCTGATCAATTTCACTCCGCTCGCTATGCAGCTCGTCACGCTGCTCCCCTTGCGGAGGGCCTGACATGTCCGTCCGGCGGCGCGTCTGGACGACCGGCCGCGGCGAAGCACGTGAAGCCTGGATCGTCAACTACACCGACCAGGCTGGATCCCGACGCATCGCCACATTCGAGCGCAAGCGTGATGCCGACGCCTATGATGCCGAAGTGCGCACCGCCGTGCGCGCCGGCACCCATACCGCCCCCAGCCGCAGCCCGACCGTTGCCGAGGCAATCGAAGACTGGCTGGAGCGAGGCGAGCTCGAGCAGCTAGAACGAGCATCCTTAAAGCAGTACCGCGAGCTCGGCGTCCACATCGAGCGACACCTCGGAACCTTCCGGCTCGCCGAACTGACGACCCCCGGCGTGAATCGATTCCGCGACAGCCTCTGCCGGACCGTGTCGCGATCGATGGCACGCAAGATCCTGACCGCCTTGAAGGGGATCCTCGGCGAGGCGCAGCGCCGCGGCAACGTCGCCCAGAACGTCGCCATCGGGGTGAGCATCGGGCCTGACAAGCGCAAGGCGCACCTCGAGGTCGGCAAGGATATCCCCACCCCCGACGAAATTCGTCGCATTCTGGCGGCCGCCTCGGAACGGGCGCGCCCGCTGCTAGTGACGGCAGCCTTGACCGGGCTGCGCGCCTCCGAGCTGCGCGGGCTGCGGTGGAACGATGTCGACCTCAAACGCGGCGAGCTCCACGTACGCCAACGCGCCGACCGCTACGGCGTCATCGGTCGACTGAAATCGAGCGCCGGCCAGCGCACGGTCCCGCTCGGGCCGATGGCGGTGAACACCTTAAAGACGTGGCGGCTCGCGAGCGCCACAAGCGGCCTGGTCTTTCCCACCCGCAGCGGCAAGCCGATCGATCACCCGAGCCTGTGGAAACGCATGCTGGCGCCGGCGCAGATCAAGGCCGGGATCGTCACCACCGGCGGCAAGCCGAAATATAGCTTCCACGCCCTGCGTCACTTCTATGCCAGCTGGTGCATCAATCGGCGTGTCGACGGCGGGCTCGAACTTCCGCTCAAGGTGGTGCAGGCGCGGCTGGGTCACGCGTCGATCCAGATGACGGCGGATCGGTATGGTCACCTGTTCCCGCGCGGTGATGACGGTGCCGAGCTCGCCACTGCCGAGCGCACGCTGTTCACTCCGATCGGCGGCGGCGCGACATAAACGCGACATGCGGCCTCAATTCCGCAAATTCCTCAATCAAATCAAATCGAAAACCCGGTCGCCTTGCAGGTCGATGATCTGCTTGGCCTTCGAGATGGCGAAGGCAATCGCGTCTTCCCTGCCTTGATGGGTATCGGCCCGAATGAAGCGGTGCTCTTTCACGCCTTCCGGGGTGTCCTTCTCGATGATCCCGGCGGTCTGGTAGAGGCCGTTGTTCCGGTACGGGGTCGGCCGGATGCGGTAGCCCTTGTATTCAACCGCCGGCGCGGGCGGTCCGTCGGACTCGCTTCCCCGGCCGCCGGCGAGGCGGCTCCATGCCGCTTTGAGTTTCGAGAACATGGATCGCGGCTCGGTCTCGCAGTCAGCACGGATCCAATGCCGGTCCCGCGCCGATGGCCGCGATTATTGCGCGTCTGCCCCGGCGTGTCGACCGCTGGCGGGTCGCCGCTGGAGCACCTCGCGCCGACGCAGGCGCACCTTCAATACCCGAACTGCTCGCGCACAATGCGTTCGTCGAGGCTGTGCCCCGGGTCGAACAGCATCTGCATGGAGATGCTGTGATCCATCTGGATGTCGACCGATGACACCGAGCGCACCTCGTCGTGGTCGGCGACGGCGGCGACCGGACGCTTCTCGGGTTCGAGCACCTCGACGCGCACGCGCGCGCTGTCGGGCAGGAGCGCGCCGCGCCAGCGCCGCGGCCGGAACGGGCT
>Ga0306921_10003452_pt1 | contig 16046 bp, 14 predicted proteins | sample sta12Cox44000080_FD_203760 | JGI IMG/M metagenome (GOLD analysis project Ga0306921, IMG submission 203760) | Lab enrichment of tropical soil microbial communities from Luquillo Experimental Forest, Puerto Rico - statoxic.12C.oxic.44.000.080 (v2)... | ecosystem: Environmental > Terrestrial >...
AGCAGGATCAGCTCGACGGCGGCGCCGAGCAGCCAACCGGCAATCACGGCAACGGGTAGCGCAAGGAAGAAATTCAGCCCAAGCTGATTCACTACGATGAACATGATGTAGGCGCCGAACGTGTAGAGAACTCCGTGCGTGAAGTTTACGACGTTCATGATGCCAAAGATCAACGTCAGCCCGATGCCCAGCAGCGCGTAAGTGCCGCCGAGGACCAGCATGTTGACGAGATGTTGCAGAAATTCGCTCAAGGCGGCTCCCGAAGCTTCGAGGCAGGTCGAGGCCGCGATGTGCCGCGGCCTCGTCTTTCCGTGATGCGACTTCAGAGCGACTTCATGCCGATTTTGCCGTCGCTGATCTCGATGAGGTAGACGTTCGGCTGACTCTGGCCGCTTTCCTTGCCCTCAGGCCCGGCTTTGCGGAAGACGATGTCCCCGTTGAGCCCTTTCACCTTGATGTCCCACATCGCCGTCTTGATTGCCGCAGGCTCCGCCTTGCCGGCTTTCTCGATGGCCGCCGCAGCAGTGCGGATGCCGTCATAGCCGCGGAAGCTCTCGGTGCATCCGGCAAAATCGAAGCCGCGCTTCTTCCATTCGGAGATGAAATATTTCGTCGCCTCAGGATTCGGTGTCTTCTCGGGAAACCACGGCAGGAAGGTTGTCAGATGCATGGTGCCATTGGCAGCCGCACCGGCCTGCGCGATGATCTGGTCCGGGTTCTGCGAACCGCCGGTGGTGATGATGCGCTTCTTCATGCCGAGCGCCGCCGCCTGCTTGAAGATCAGCGTGAGTTGATCCACCGCGGTGGTGACGATGACAGTCTCGGCATCCGAGCCCTTGATCTTGGCAAGCTGCGCGCTCATGTCCTGCGCGCCCTGATCCATGGTCTCGACCAGGCCGACGCTGATGCCCTTTTCCTTGAACATCTTGCCGAAATCTTCGGCCGTTCCGCGTCCCCAGTCATTGTTGATGACCAGGAAGTCGACCTTCTTGAGATCGAGCTTGTCGACGATGTTTCTGAAGGCAACGGCCTCCACCGCTGATGGCGGCGAGATCCGGAAGATGTAAGGATTGCCGCTGGTGGTGATCTTGCCCGATGAAGAGGTTTCGACCACCATCGGCGTTTCGTACTCCATCAGCTTGGGCATCACGGCAAGCGTCAGGCTCGAGCCCCACGCGCCCATCATGACCGGCGTTTTGTCGCTGTTGATCAGTTTCTCGGCTACCGCGGCTGCCTCGGTCGGATTGCTCTTGTTGTCCTCGATCACGAGCTCGATCTTCTTGCCGAGCACGCCACCCTTGGCATTGATCTCGTCGGCTGCAATCTTGGCGCCGTTGACGACGTAAGTGCCGGACGCGGCGAATGCGCCGGTCAGCGGCTCATTGACGCCGATCTTGATCGTCTGAGCGCCGGCCGGGCCGCCCAGGAGAGCGACTGCGAGCGCAGCCGCCGGAACGTATTTCATTGTCCGCATCATCTTTGCCTCTCCACTCACGTTGCTGGTTTCAAATGCACTTTCAAACTCACGCGCTGCTTGCAACAAGATCGCTTTCGTCAGATCGCGCCGCCGTCCCCTTTTGGAGGGTACGCGAACCATCGCGCGAGCGCCGTGCGCACGGCGGCCCAAAGCAGCGACAGCCCGTTCAAATCGGCCGGCTCCTTGCCGCTGCGAGACGGCGGTGCACCGGATAACAGCCGATCGAGATTGGACGCGAAATCCGCCGTCAACCGGCTCGCGAGATCGCGCACCAGGGCCGACCGTCCGACTTGCGCCAGAATCCCGGTCAGCGCATAGCCGAGCGAAAGATCGACCCGGGTCTTTCCACCGCTCAGTGGCACCAGGTGGTAGCGAACTTCGCCTCGGGTGGCAGAGCGGCTGCGCTGGTCCATGCCCATTCCGACGATACGGCCCGACATTTCGGCCGAGTTTCGCTCGACGCGCGCTGCGCCATGGAACGTCGCGGCCACCGGGCCGATCTGGACGCGGATAGCGCCTTCGACACGCTCGGGAGTAGGCGGCGCGAGAAGCGTTACGCCGGGCAGGCAGTCCGCGACTGCCGCGATGTCGCCGAGCACGGCAAAAACCCGGTCAGGCGGGTGCGCGACCTCAAAATGCTGTTCGAGATGGTTGCTGGGCGTGAAGTCCGGGATCGGCAGCTCTGCCGCTTTTCTCGGGTCCTGCATCGGCTGCGCGCGTCCGCTCCGCTCGATACCAGATTGTTGGCCGCGTCCGGAACCCGCAGGCCCGAGCGTCTTCCGCCCACCGTCGTGTTGAGGCGCCACGCCGCGGCGACGCCGCTGTTCGATTACCGAAGAGACGGCGCGAACGATTCCGACATAGCCGGTACATCGGCACAGATTGCCGCTCAGCCCGATACGGATCAGCTTCTCGTCGGCATGCGCGAGGCGCAACACCAGGTCGCGGGACGAGACAAGCATTCCCGGTGTGCAGTAGCCGCATTGCAGCGCGTGCTCCCGCGTGAAGGCCGCACGCAATTCGGAAGTGATCTCGTCGTCGTCGAGGCCTTCGATGGTCGTCACCGCCGCTCCGTCGCAAGCGACGGCATAGGTGATGCACGACCGCGCCGGCACACCGTCGAGCAGCAAGGTGCAGGCGCCGCACACCCCATGTTCGCAGCCCAGATGGGTGCCAGTCAGATCGAGCTTCTCACGCACAAAATCCGCAAGACTGGTCCGCGGCTCCGCTGACGCTTCGACCGTTCGCTCGTTCACCGTGAGTTCAACATTGATCATGCCGCAGCCCCGCGAATTGCGCGCTTGAGCACGTTGACATGAATGTGGCGCTGAGCCGCATCGGCAATGCCGGCCCTCGCCAGAATCGCATCGGCGACGCACGGATCGAAACGCTCTTTGTAGTCGCCCGCGATCCGCCCCCCGAACAGCTCAAACGGCTCCTTGACGACGATCGGCGCGGCTTCGATCGCGCCGATGACGAGGCGCGCTGTCCCGGCCGGTGGATCGATCACCACGGCAGCGATAGCGTGGGCATACTCGCCGGTCTTGCGGCAGCTCTTGAAATAGCCCCATTGCGCCGACGCAGGCAGTGCAGGGACATGGATCGTCTCGATGATCTCACCTGGACGAATCGCAGACTCCAGCGCAGAGACGATGAAGTTGTCGATGTCGACCAGGCGTGTGCCGGCGCTGCTTCGCAGCGTCAATCTGGCACCAAATGCCGCGAGCGCGGAGATCCAGTCTGCTGCAGGATCGGCATGGCCGAGCGATCCGCCCAGCGTGCCGCGATTGCGAACGGCACGATAGGCGATATCGGCGGCGATCTTCTGCATGGCGCCGCGCGTAACATCGGGAACGCGTCGATCCTCGATGTCGGCGTGCGTGATGCACGCGCCGAGAACGAGCTCGTCGCCGCGACGTTCTGCGACCTTGAGCTCGGCAAGCGCGCTGATGTCGACAATCAGCTCGGGCTCCACCAGACGCAGGTTGAGCAGGGGACCGAGCGACTGGCCTCCGGCAATGATCTTGCTCGAATGGCTGGCCTTCCCAAGAAGCGACAGTGCTTCCGGCAGGTCGCGCGGACGTTGATAGTCGAAACGCGCTGGTTTCATGCCGACTTCCTTTCTGTTTCGCGCGCATCGAGGATTGCTTTGACGACTCGCTGCGGCGTGATGGGAGACTGCATCAGCTCCACGCCCAGCGGACGCAAGGCGTCGTTCACTGCATTGGCGATCGCGGCGGGCGGCGCGATCGCGCCGCCTTCGCCGATGCCTTTGACGCCGAACTGCGTATACGGAGACGGTGTCTCCATGTGATCAAGACGCGCGGCCGGCACCTCGGTCGGGCCCGGCAGCAGATAATCGGCAAGGGTCGTCGCCAGGGGCTGCCCCGCCGCGTCGAACGGCATTTCCTCATAAAGCGCAGTGCCGATGCCCTGGGCCAGGCCGCCATAGATCTGGCCATCCACCACCATCGGGTTGACGAGCACGCCGCCGTCTTCGACGATGACATAGTCGAGGATCTCGACCTCTCCGAGTTCGGGATCGACGGCGACAAGCGCAGCATGGGCGGCGTAACTGAACGTGCCGCTGTCGCGCTGCGGCTTGTAGCCCGCCGTCACTTCCAGCCCGCCCGGATCCACATCGGAGGGAAGGTCCTGCGGTCGCCGGTACCAGGTGAAAGCTATTTCCTTCAGGGTGACGGTGCCGTTGATGCCGCGAATTTCGCCGTTCTGCAGCACCACTGCGGCCGGATCGTGCTGCAAGAGTTTTGCGCCGATGCGCCTGGCTCGCTCGCCAAGTTCACGGCATGCGGTGGCGACGGCGCCGCCGGCCATCACCATGGAGCGTGAACCCCAGGTTCCGGTCGAATAGGGTGTCATCGCCGTATCGCCGTGGATCAGATGCACCTTGGCGACATCGACGCCTAGAATCTCGTGCGCGACCTGGGCCAGGGTGGTTTCCATGCTCTGTCCGTGCGAATGCACGCCGACACGCAATTCGAGCCCGCCGTCGGGCGTCAGCCGCGCGGCGGCTTGTTCGTGTCCGGGCACCATCGGAATGCCCCAACCCGAATAAACCGAAGTCCCGTGCGCCGCCTGCTCGCAATAGATCGCAACCCCGAGACCGATACGACGGCCATCTGCTTCGGCTTTGCGCTGGCGGGTCCGCACCGCCTCGACGTCGATCATGGCCAGCGCGCGGCGCATCGCCTGCGGATAATCGCCACTGTCGAAATGCTTGTTGGTGATGTTGTCAAACGGCATCTGCTCTGGCCGCACCAGATTGCGCAGCCGAACTTCGCCTGGTTCCAGACCCGCTTCTGCCGCAACCAGGTCAAGCATCAATTCCAGCGCAAAGCACACGCCGGTGCGCGCCACCCCCCGATACGGCAGGATCGGGCATTTGTTGGTCGCGACCGAAAAGGTCCGGCAGCGATAGGCCGGCATCAAATACGGTCCTGGAAGGATGCTCGCGACCTGCGCCGCTTCAAGACACGCCGAGAACGGATATGAGGAGTAGGCGCCGGAATCGACGGTTGCTTCACAATCGACGCCGCGCAGCCGGCCGTCTCGATCGGCATAGACGGTGATCTTGTAGTGATGCTCCCGGCAGTTGGCGCCTGCGCTCAGATGCTCGCGGCGATCCTCGACCCAGCGGACCGGATGACCGCTATGCATCGTCAGCCAGGAAAGACAGACCTCTTCCGGCAGCAGGATTCCCTTGTACCCGAAGCCGCCGCCGACGTCAGGCGAAACGATGCGGATGCGTGCCTGCTCCATGCCGAGGCACTCGGCAAGACCGCTGCGCGTGATGTGGGGCATCTGGGCCGCGGAATAGAGCGTCAGCTGATCGAGGCGGTGATCGAAGCTCGCGACCACCCCGCGCCCTTCCAATGGCGACATGCACTGCCGCGCGGTCGAGATTTCGCGCGTCATCTTGATCGGTGCATCCAGCGCCGACGAGATGTCGACCTCGAAATTGGTTTCAAGGAAGATGTTATCCCCCCAATGCTCGTGCACCAGGGCCGAGTCAGGCTTTCGCGCCATCAGCATGTCGTGGACGGCGGGAAGCTCCTCCAGATCGAGCGTTACCGCGGCCGCAATGTCCTCGGCCTCGGCGCGCGTGGGCGCAACGCACATCGCGATCAGTTCACCCACCTGACGCACTTTTCCGATGGCCAGCACCGGCTGCTCGGAAATCTTGAAGCCCGGTAACCCTGACACCGCGCGAATCGCCTTGACCCCGACCAGATCGGTCGCCGTGAAGACGTTGGCCTGATAGCGCTCTGGCACGTGGATCGCGCGGATCCGCGCATGGGCCAAGGGGCTGCGAACGAAGGCGACATCCTTTAGACCGGCCAGACGAATATCGGCAACGAACTGGCCGCGGCCGCGCATCAGCCGGTCGTCTTCCTTGCGCAGCAGGGGGACGCCAACGCCTTGCCTGGCGGCTGCGCCGTCATCGGAGGAAAGGTCGCGCGTGTTACGCAAGGTCGAGATTCCTCGTGGAGAGCAGCTGCTAGTGGAGTGGATGGAGTGGATTTGACATTCGCTACCCACTTGGCCGCAAACTCTCAAGCGAATGTCAAATCCGAAACTCCACTAAAATCTTTTAGATGCTACTGGTCTCTTGATTCCAACATTCGCAAAAGTGCCCGCAGCAATGGGAAACGAATGTTAGAATCAGACCACTAGGCCGCGACTGCCTGGGGCAGGATCGAGGCGACCGCGTCATATCGCGTGCCGGCGCGCAGGCAGAAGGCCGGCTGCAGCAGACGCTCGGCAACGACCTCGTTGCTCTCGTTGTCGCGGAGCGCAAAACGTCCGGATAATTGCTTGAGTACGGAGATGTCCGCGTCACGCCCGACTTTCAGCGCGCCGATTTCATCCTCTCGGCCAAGCATCTTAGCCGGATTCGAGGTCACCATCGGCACCACCTGCTCGAGCGAAAGACCAAGCGCCATCATCGAGCTCATCGCCTGGACCAGGCTGAACTTGGCCTGGCCGGCAAAGGGATGGTTCTCGTCGTCCTCGTGCTGGTCGGGCGTACCTGCCGGCGCCGGCACATGCGTATTGTAGCCATGGATATCCGCACCGAGCGTCGTCGGCACGATCCCCGTCGAGATGGCCTTCCTGGCCAATCGATAGGAGAAATGGCTGCCGTGTCCGACATCGACCTTCAGTCCGCGATCGAGCGCCGCCTGAATGACCGGATGCACTTCGCCTTCGCGATTGACAAAGCCGCCGGGATGACGCGTGAACGGATGCGCCAGAATGTCGCCCTCCCGCAGCAACGGAATCACGCGCTTGAGGATAGTGTCGGCATCTTCACCGTTGGCGCCGCTTGCAGGCAGGCCCCAGAGCTGGCCGAAATGCACATAGACGGGCAGATCGGTGCGGCGGCCGATTTCGGCTGCCATTTCGATCACGCGAATGCCCCAGCGTGCGAAACCGCCGATCTCGGCATGCGCCTTGATTCCGCGCACGATATCCGGATTGGCTTTCGCTGCCTTCACTGTCGCGTCGATATCGACGCCATCGGGGCTATAGAGCTGCGGATAGTAATGGCCTTCGAGGCCGCCCACGAGGTAAGCCGACAAGAACGCATAGACGCGCGACTTCGCCGGCTCGGCGATGAAGTGCCGAAAACCCGGCAACGTCATGCAGGATGAGCCGCCCTGATCGACCAGGGTCGTCACGCCGGATTCAACGCCGACCATGTCGGCATTCATGCCGAAACGGCCGGTGACATATTGATAGACATGCGCATGCGTATCGATCAGCCCTGGCAGCACCAGCCGCCCGGTGACGTCGACGACCTCCCTGGCGCCGGTCGGCAGGATATCGGCCTGCACCGCCACGATCTTGCCGTTGCGGATCGCAACGTCCCTCACGCCGTCGATACCGGATGCCGGGCAGATCAGGTGTCCGCCGCGCAGAAGCAGGTCGAAGCTGGCACTGACCGACATGGATGTGTCTCCTCTCGTTTCGCCGGGCGGGTTTGTCCCGCTCTCGCCGGAATTAAGAAGCATACTTCGTATTCATAAAAAGCAAAGTCCATGCCATCATTTCCGAATGGCGAACGCGTCTATTGAGAATTGACATAGGCCTGCGCTGGATGGGTCCGAAGTCTCGTTGTGACGCCGCTTTCGGGGGTAGAGCGGACATTATGGCCTGGGTGCGGACTTCTGCGACCTCGAGGCGTCTGCGCCTATCAAGTCGGTCGCTGGCCGGAGCCTATCTTGAACGCGATAGGCAGGTTCAGTCCATTGGCTGATTTGTAGACACTGGCGCAACGTTCGAACGCGGTTTTGATCAAGTTTTGAGTCGCCTGATCTTGATGCCTGATGGTAGCGCCGGTCAGAACGAGACTGCCCAACCCACCTCGCCAAAGAGTCTCGGTATCGAGGACGGAGTAGGTCGCTGCGTGCTCCGTCACCGCAACTTCCGTGAGTCCAGCTCCCTGCAGCAACCGGAGGAATTCGTCCGAGTTGGAGAAACGAAACACATTGTGGCCCTGTGGCACGTCCGACGGTACCGATACGCCAATCTCGGCAATGGCTTCACGGAAGATGCCTTGGATTCGCTGACGCGCCGGATCATGCCACCAGGCGAATGCGATGTATCCTCCGGGCGATAAGGTTCTTACGCACTCTGCGACAGCAAGTTCTGGTTGGGGAAAATGTCCAAGTCCGAAAGCGCAGACGACTGCGTCAAACGTATGATCCGGAAACGGCAGATGTTCGACGTCAGCTTCACGAAATTCGATCGCGGGGTACAAGCGCTGCGCCAGTTCTACCATTCGCGGCGACAAGTCAACGCCGACCGAGCGTGCACCGCGGTTTGCGGCTTCGGCTGCAAGAGCGCCCGGCCCGCTCGCGACATCCAGCAGACGTGTATCGGGGCGCAAACGCACGGCATCGAGAAGGGGATTGGTGGCAAGAGCAGTCACGGCTGAAAAAAATGCGTGATAGCTCTTTGCCACAGCATCATGACCTTGGCGTTCGAATGCGCGCAATCGTTCCGCCTCGCTGCTCGACAGTTCTGTTGGAGACATGATCACCCCCTCTGACCCTCCCCAAACGGCGCATCCCTTCGGGGGACGGTTTTCCTTTTGGGCCCGTATTGGAGGTTGTCGATGGCGCATCTATGCGCCGCTTCCATCCTCAGTGCGACATCAGCGTCGGCACGGTCATGGATTCGAGCATTCCGCGCGTCACGCCGCCGAGGATTCGCTCCTGCAGGCGGGAATGGCCGTAGCCGCCCATGACGATGAGATCGATCCCGGAATCCGCCGCCACCGACAGGATGGTTGGCTGAATATCTGAAGCCTCAGCGCTCAGACGCTCGATCCTCGGCTTGACGCCACGCCGCGTCAGATGCGTGGTCAGATTTTCCACGGACGTCTCTTCAGGCAGTTCGGCCGCGTTGACGCTGACGACCGTCACCGCGTCGGCTTTAGCGATGAATGGTGCCGCGTCGCGGAGTGCGCGGGCCGCAAGCCGGCTGCCGTCCCAGGCGATGCCGACGTGCCGCGCTGTTAACGGGCCCTTGTGAGTGTAGGGAATGAACAGCACCGGTCCGCCCGCCTGAAACAGCATCTCCGCCGGCACCATATTTTCGGAAGTCGTATGATCAGGGTCGGACTGCATCACGATGGTCAAGTCATAAAGCCGTGCCATCGCGCCGAGCGTTGCGAAGGCATCGACGGGAACGGCGGTGAGTGCCTGGAGGCTGTAGGTGATGTCGGCATTGCGCGCCTCGGACTCGAATACCGCGAGCGCGGCATTGGCTCGGGCCAGTGCGCGCTCGCGTTCGACGTCGAACACGGCGGCCGCGGCGGCGGCGCCGTCGACTGCAAGGCCGATATTGGTGCTTTCGAGGCCCACCGAAATGGCGTCCAGATGTGCCGAATGGTTCATTGCCAGGGAAATCGCGGCGTCAATGACCGGACGAACCGGACGTTCCGAGGGAATCTGGACGAAGAGATCTTTCAACATGGCCGCTCTCTAAACCGGTGTTGCATGGCGTCGCTGATGCGTGCGCAATTGCCATTAAACGCCGGAACGAGAAGGATGATTTGATCCACCTCAAACCTTCCGGCCGTGCAGCGATCCGCATCCCGTCACCCCTCATTGATTTGCATCAATGATGGAAGTCCGGGGAAGGCCACAACAGCCCCGAAAAGCCGCTACTTCGAAGGCCGCGTTCGAGGAGTGCGCGAAATGGACATCAAGATCTTTCTTGCGGTTCTGATCGTGGCCACGGCTTTCCTGCTGGCCAGCTACTTTCTTGGCCCGCTCTAGCAGGCGCAGTCGCTACCTGTACTGGAGCGGTCACTACCTCTTCATCTTCATGATGAAGGCCGCAATATCCTGCGCGTCGTTGTGGCTCAGCGGCAGGTTCGGCATCGTGGCGTGCGGCATCAGCAGGAACGAGGCGATCATGTCCGATGTAATGCCCGGCCGCTCCGCAATCGATGCAAAGGAGATGATGCGGCTGGTTTTGGGTGTGGGCGCGCCAACGGCGTGACACCCGACGCACCACCGCTCCGACAGGCGCTGGCCGTTTTCGATGTTCTGCGCAAGGCACACGGCATTTCCGAACGGTGCCAGCGCCATTGCGACGCATAGCGTCAGAATGCGCATCCGATTTCCCTCAAGGCTGTCCATGCGGATCAGTCCTCAAAGCGGCTCATCATCGGCAGTCGAGGGTTCCTCCTCCACCGAGACGAAGTCACCACCGCCAAAATCCTCCTCTGCGGGCGGATGGCTGGGCGCCACCGATAGATAGTCGCGCACTTTCCGGACGCCTGCGACATTTTCCACCGCGACGATAGCGGCCTTGCGTGCGCTCTTCTTCCTGACCACGCCGCTGAGGGTTACGATTCCGTCGCTGACGGTGACATTGAATGGGCGCGGCCGCCACGGCGCCTGCCTCAAGGCGGCCATGACTTCGTTGCGAATGAGATCGTCGTCGGCAGAGGGGCCGGGAGTGCTCTGGACAAGGTTAGCGACGGCAGGAAGATAGTCCGCGTGGGTCAACATTCCGACCAATCGGTCCCCGCGCATCACCGGGATGCGCTTGATGCCGTGGGTTTCCATGATCCGCACAACCTCATCCAGCGGCGTCTCCTCGGTCACGGTGAGCGGATCCGGCGTCATGATATCGGCGACCTTGCGGCCGTGCTCGCGCGCGAAGTCGGTTGCCAGCCGGTCCGCGCCTGCGAGGAACGACAGCCACCGGCCCCGCCTATGTTGTGTCCCAAGCTCGGCACGGCGGATGAAGTCGCCTTCCGAAACGATGCCGATCAGGTTGCCGGCTGTATCCACCACGGGCAGGCCGCCGATATGATGCTGCAACATCAGATGGATGGCCTCGATGATGGTCGTCTCGGCGGCAACCGTAATCACCTGCGGCGTCATGATCTGGTGGGCACGCATCTATCGGTCTCCAGGCCGGTTGCTCAAACGCTGGAATCGCATGTTAGCTGAGAATAGCGCTGAAGGCTTGATCACGGTCAACCGGCGGTTCTCACTCGATTGGCTGTCGAGCCTGGCTGCACCTGTCATTTTCCGCTGGCGATCCCTATAATTTTTCGGAGGCCTCAGCTTTGATCCGGGCGACTACGCCGGCGGCGATCTGCATGGTGGCGCCGATGGCCCAGCTGACGGAGATCAGGATCGCCGCGCTGGTAGGGGCCGTTTCGTCCAATACGATGCTGGAGACGGAAACGAAGGCCGCGACCGAAGCGAGAAAGGTGCCGGCCGCGCTCAGCAGCATGACGGCGTCCGCCCGGGTACCAAGTCCATGACGCAGCGGCAGGTGCATATGGTGATCCGGAGGGACCTGCGGCAAATCGATCCCGAGATAGAATCCGGCGGCTCCGTAAAGCATCATCGCCAGCACCACGCCCGCCGAACCGATCAGGTCGATGTCGGCGCGCCCGACATGCGCGGCAACAAACAAGCCGCATGAGGCGCCGGTGAGCGCCAGTCCCGTCCGTTCAAGGATGTGCGCCGACTTGCTGATGATGGGCTGGCTATTCCACGGTTCTCTGCGTCTGATCATTGGACCTTGATATCAACTCAAAACCGACGGACCGATGACAATATCTGCAGGATAGCGCGGCCAGTTCCTGCAGGCCATCCCGAAAAAATTGCTGCCTCATCTTTCTTTTCTGACAGCTCCACGGCCTTGCGCCGGCATTCGGTTTCGAACGCCAGCATCGCGTCTCGTCGTTCTTCGATCTGGTACGAGCGGGCAAGTCGCGCGGGCTCGGCGCGACGACAAAGGAACCCGCCGCACCAGGCGGGGTGGATGGGAATCGGTCGCCCCGACGTGCTGCGACGGAAGCAGAGCGACGCGATCGCGACGGATGCTACGAGCGCTTTCGATCATCTCATTTTCCAGCCGAGCGCGCGCAGAGATTGCAGGGAACAGGCCAGCCGCGCGCTCCATTGGCATGGTCACGGCAAAATTCATGCATGCATGTAAGGGTTTATGGCAGGAGCTAGCAAAATTTTACCACGGCAACATGCAACCGGCGCCACGCCAGGTTTGCTTAAGATGCGTTAACCAAATTGGAGGGATAATCGTCGGCAAAGATTCCGGAAGGGGTTCGCTATGGCCAAGTTTGCGATCGGCGAAAGGGTTGAAAAAGCGGCCGACCACGAAGACGGCGTCGTCATTGCCGTCTTCCCGACCGAGGACGGCAAGTTTCGTTACGCCGTCGATATGGAGGGTTATGGTGCCCTCCAGTTTTTCACGGAAGAGAAGCTCGTCGTTCACGTCAACTGACGGTGTGAATTCGTTCAGCCGTTCGTTGACCGTAGCCTGACGGGGCCTTAACCGTGCTGCTTAACGCCTGGTCAGGCCGAAGCGGCTATAGAAAGCCGTTCAACCAACGCGCATACGGCCATGAACGCGAGCGTCATTGAGCATCCGACAATTGCGCAAGCGACGGGCAAGGCGCAGGCTCGCGGCAAACCGTCCGCGGCGAAGAGCTGGCTGAAAGCCATCGAGCTTACTTCCCGCATCGAGACCAATCCCCACCGGCTGTTCGCGGACGTCGTCGATGAATGGGCCGAACGACAACCGGAACGGCCTGCGCTGTTGTCGGATCGCGAGACGCTCAGCTATCGCGCACTTGCCGGGCGTGTAAATCGTTACGCGCGCTGGGCCCTCTCGAAGGGCATCGGCACCGGCGATGTGGTCTGTCTCTTCATGCCGGGATCTCCCGATTACATCGCGGCCTGGCTCGGTATCACCAGAGTCGGCGGCGTCGCGGCGCTCGTCAATACCAAATTGGTGGGGCGCTCGCTCTCTCACTGCGTCGACGTCGCTGCTGCGGATCACGTCATTGTCGGGGATGAACTTGCAGGCGTCTTCGAGGACGTGCTGCCCCATCTCGAGCTCGCGCCGAAAATCTGGCGGCACGGGAACGACAGTGATGCAAACATCTCGGCAGCCTTGGACCGCCTGGATGGAAGCACGCTTTCGTCCGCCGAGCGGCGCGAGATCACGATCGATGATCCCGCGCTCCTGATCTACACCTCGGGCACGACCGGCTTGCCGAAAGCCGCCAGCGTCAGTCATCGGCGCATCCTGAACTGGGGTGGCTGGTTTGCCGGATTGACCGGCGCAACGCCGGATGATCGATTGTTCGATTGCCTGCCGCTGTTCCACAGCGTCGGTGGCGTGGTCGCTCCATGCAGCGTGCTGGCGGCCGGAGCGTCGGTGGTAGTGTCCGACAAATTTTCCGCAAGCAACTTCTGGCGCGATGTCGTGCGGTGGGACTGCACGCTGTTCCAGTACATCGGCGAACTTTGCCGCTATCTTCTCAAGGCGCCGATTTCCGAATTCGAAACTCGCCACCGGCTTCGGCTCGTCTGCGGCAATGGACTACGCGGCGATATCTGGGAAGCCTTTCAGGCGCGCTTTTCGATTCCGCAAATACTGGAGTTTTATGCTTCGACCGAGGGCAACTTCTCGCTCTACAACGTGGAAGGCAAACTGGGCGCGATCGGCCGGATTCCACCTCTGTTGGCGCATCGCTTTCCGGCCGCAATCGTTCGCCTCGATGCCGAGGTCGGCATGCCCGTTCGCAACCGGGATGGTCTTTGCGTCGCTTGTGCTCGCGGCGAGGTCGGCGAGGCGATCGGGCGCATCGGAACCGCCGATGAGGGCGGCGGTCGTTTCGAGGGCTATACCAATCCGGCAGAGACCGAAAAGAAGGTTCTGCGCGATGTATTCGCCAAAGGCGATGCCTGGTTTCGCACCGGCGACCTGATGATGCTGGACGAGGGCGGTTTTTTTCATTTCGTCGACCGGATCGGCGATACCTTCCGCTGGAAGGGAGAGAATGTCGCCGCCTCCGAGGTGACCGAAGCGGTGCTGGATTGCCCCGGCGTTGTGGAAGCGACGACCTATGGCGTCGAAGTTGCAGACGCCGACGGCCGCGCGGGAATGGCGGCAATCGTGGTCGACGAACAGTTCGATCTCAAAGGATTCAAGAACCACCTCTTGCAGCGGTTGCCGGCCTATGCCTGTCCCGTCTTCGTCCGGATTTGCGCGAGTCTAGACACGACGGAAACCTTCAAGCAGAAAAAGCAGGATTTGATCCGCGCCGGATTCGACCCGAGCTGCATCACCGATCCGCTGTTTTTCATTGATTCAAGATCCGGTGATTTTCTTGCTCTCGATGCCGGTTGTCACGCGCAGATCCTCGACGGCTCGATCCGACTGTAACAACGACCAGTCGATACTTCCTCACATGCCGTAAATCGCAAGCTCGGTGTCAGCCAGATCGCCAAGACGCGGGGTGTGCGGGCCCTTGAAATATTTGCGGCCCCGCGCCTCGGTATAGTAGCCGGCCAGACCTGGCACGGAACCGGTGGCATCGGTGATGATGATCGGTTTGCCGCGCAGCAACAGATAACGGCCGATCGCTCCGGCGCACCTGACGTAGTCGGCAATGCTTCGGCAATAACCGAGCTGCACCGCAGGCAGGGGAATGATCCCGCGCCGCTTTCGCAACGAGAAGAAAATGAAGGGCAGGGTTTCTTCCGCCGTGCGACACACAAGGCTGAGGCAACCGTACCCCGCATGCCGCCTCAACATGGCAAGGTTCGCATCCGGCAAGCCCGAGATGCTAGTCGTCTTTTCCGTGACTGCTTCGATCGTCATGCCGCGCACACGTCGTGAAAAGGCGGGGAGCGAAAAATAAAGGCCACGGCAATAGGCCGCAAAACCCTGGGCCTCGAGGATCGGCCAGGTCGGGGCCGCCGGCGTGACGTTGAAATAGGTCACGTCTCTGTTCTTTTGCGTCATCGAGGCGAACAGCGCCGCGTAGTTGCGGAAAGGCGGATCGACATACCAGCTTGAAACATTGCAGCAGGGCGCAACCTCGTCGCCCGCGATGATCTTGTTCGCATAGATCAAAAGCAGGCAGCCGACCGGCATGCCCTGGTGCTCCAGCATGAATCCGAAGCGCGGCGCGTCTTGCGGCAGCGACCTCGCAGCCTGGTGACGGAGCCCGCGCATCCAGTATTCGCGGCTGCGGTGGACAAATCCCCGCGTCAGCAGATCGGCGATGCTGTCGAGATCGCTCTCTCGTATCTCGCGAAAATTGGGCCTGACGGCGAGCATGGTGTTTACCAACGGGCGCAAAAGATCGCGCGAAACGCGTGTTATTTCACTTTTGCGATCTATCATGGACTTTCAAAATTTTATGAGAAGGCGAAACAATCCATGTCGGTAAGGTTAAAGATTCTTTCGGCGTTGAAGCAGATTGCCGCCGAGCAGCAGGTCACTCTGCCGCCGCTCGATGACGAGCTCTCTCTTCACGAGACCGGCTTCGATTCGCTTGGTTTCGCCATCCTGGTTGCCCGGCTTGAAGATGAGCTTGGCATCGATCCGTTTACCATATCGGAAGACGCGAGCTTTCCTCTCACGATAGGCGACTTCATCGAGGCCTATGAAAATGTCCCCGCGTGAAATCTTCGCGCTGCGTGACTATCTCGATTCCGATCTGAAAGGCCACTTCCTTTCGGACGCGAGGCAAATCGCTTCGCTCACCGATATTGCCAGCCGGACCTGTCTTAAGGGCCGCCTTGGGGAACTCTCCGGAAAATCGGTGCTGCTCGCGGTCACCGGTCAATTCCTTTCTGCGCTTGCGATGCTGGAGATCGATGGCGTGGCGGGGCGCATTCTGCTGTGTCCGCCGGATCTCAAGCCCGATCACGTCGAGGGGCTGCTCGAGGATGCCAGCATCGATGCCGTCGTCACCGACCATCCGGCGAATTGGGCTGCATGCGGTGTCGATCTGGTCGTGACGGTCGGGGAAATCGTGCAAGCAACCAGGCGCGCGCAGACCGAGCGGGCCACCGAATGGCTGATGCTGACGTCGGGCACCTCGGGCCTGCCCAAAATCGTCAGCCGCACGCTGGAAGGCTTGACGGGTGCGATTGTAGCCGACGGGTCCACCCGCGCGGCTTGCACCGTATGGGCAACCTTCTACGACATCAGGCGGTATGGCGGCCTTCAGATTTTCCTGCGCGCCATTGTT